>Ga0335397_10000415_pt1 | contig 54383 bp, 45 predicted proteins | sample MAT04_FD_205740 | JGI IMG/M metagenome (GOLD analysis project Ga0335397, IMG submission 205740) | Freshwater microbial communities from Lake Fryxell liftoff mats and glacier meltwater in Antarctica - MAT-04 (spades assembly) (version 2) ...
GGGCCCTACCGACGATGTGTTCCACGGGCCGAATCATCCATACACGGAGGCGTTGCTCTCGGCAATACCCAGCGTCGACGGTGAAGCCACCAATCGCATCCGCCTGGAGGGGGAGATCCCGTCGCCGACCAATCCACCGACAGGCTGCGTCTTTCACCCTCGTTGCCCGCGGGTGATGATGGGGGTCTGCGATGTCACCGAACCGCCGTTGCTCGAGGTCACGCCGGGCCACTCGATGCGCTGTCACATTCCCATCGATGAGCTGCGTGTCCTGCAGAACACGCCCGTCGCTCTCGGCTGAGGTGCCGCTCGGCCGTTACGAAGTAGGGGCGAGTATCGAGCTGGCGGGGTGGGCTGCGGCCAGACCGCGGTCGTCCGTGGCCACCCTTGCGCCACGAGCGGCGGCCAAGTGGCACAGGTAGCTGTCGGTGACCTGTCCATATCCGATCACGCCGGCGAGCGTTTCATCAGAGAACGCAAGGTCGTCCGGCCAGCACTGATGTCGTGGTAGGCCACCGATACGTCGCAACGGCAGGCCGACGTCGCTGGCCGCGTGACCCTGGCGGAACAGGTAGCGAACCAGAGCGCCTTGAGTGATGGGAACGGAGATTGTGCTACATCACCGCATCATGATGTGGCTACGCGCGCATGCGGAGACCCTTGGGGTCGAGCACGGGTTCGTGCTGCAGTGCTGCCGGCCGACGACGGCCGATGATCTCGATTTCGAAACCGGTGCCATCGGTTGCAAGATCGGCTGGAATGTAGCCGAGGGCCAACGAAACACCACTGTAATGGGCGTAACCACCGCTGGTGATCCAGCCCACGACCTCGTCATCGCCGTTGGCGCCGCGGTGCCACACCGGCTCGTCGCCGAGCACGTCGGCGGGTGCGTCGGGGTCGACGTCGACCTTGAACATCACCAGCTTGCGCTTGGGGCCGCCGGCGGCGATCTCAGCCTCGACAGCCGTGCGACCAATGAATTCATGATCGAACTTCAGCACGCGATCCATGCCCGCTTCGAGTGGTGTGTAGATCGGTCGGAACTCGCGGTACCAGGTGCCGAAGTTCTTCTCCAGCCGCATCGTGATCAGCGAGCGGAAACCGAACAGGCGCATGTCGAATTCTTGGCCGGCCCCCCAGATGAGGTCGAACAGGTAACACTGATACTCGGGCTGCATCCAGATCTCGTAGCCGAGGTCGCCCGAGTACGTCATCCGTGACAGCCACACGGGAGCCATGCCGATGTCGACCTTGCGGAAGGCCATGAACGGGAAGTCTTTCGACGCCAGCGAGGTGTCTGTCAGCTTCTGCAGCACTTCGCGCGACCGCGGGCCGGCCAGGGTGAGGCCGACCATGGAGAGTGCGAGCACCTCGAACCGGATCTGCGTGTTCTCCGGCAGATGTGCAAGGAACCAACGGGGGTGGTGCACCTCGGCGGCTTGCGAGCCGAAGAGGAAGAATTCGTCGTCGCCGATGCGTGAGACGGAGAACTCGCCTTCGATGCGCCCCTGCGGGTTCAACATGGCGGTGAGGTTGGTGCGTCCGACCTTGGGCAGGGCATTGGTGAACAATCCCTGCAACCACTTGGCTGAACCGGGGCCGCTGACCTTGTACTTGGCGAAGTTAGATGCCTCGCTGAACCCGACCCGCTCACGCACGGCCCGTGACTCTTCGGCCACGACGTCGAACGCGTTGGACCGATAGAAGGTGACGTCTTCCTTCGGCTCTTCGCCGGGCTTCTGGAACCACAGCGGGTGCTCGAGGCCGAAGCCTGCACCCCACACCGCGTTGTGGTCGGTGAGGCGGTCGTAGATGGGTGTCGTGTGCAACGGGCGAGCAGCGGTGAGCTCTTCGTTGGGGAACGTGATGCGGAAGCGGCGGGAGTAGTTCTCGCGCACCTTCGCATTGGTGTATGCGAGCGTCGCATAGTCGCCATAGCGGGCGACGTCCATTCCCCAGATGTCGGCGCCCGGGTCGCCGTGCACCATCCAGTTGGCCAATGAGAGGCCCACGCCGCCTCCCTGCGAGAGGCCGGCCATCACGGCGTTGGCCATCCACATGCCACGCATGCCCTTGATCGGGCCGATCAGCGGGTTGCCATCGGGACTGAACGTGAAGGGGCCGTTGACGAACTTCTTGATGCCCGCCTTACCGACGAGCGGGAAGTGCTCGAAGGCCTTCTCCAGCTCGGGGGCAATGCGGTCGAGGTCGTGGGGGAGCAGCTGGAACACGAAGTCCCACGGTGTCTCCTTCGGCGCCCACGGCCGGTTGTCCTGCTCGTAGGTACCCAGCAGGATGCTCTGGCCTTCCTGACGGGCGTAGATCTCGCCGGCGAAGTCGATCATGTGCGGCAGCTCGCGACCGTGGGTTGCGTTGTACTCGATGACTTCCGGCATCGGCTCGGTCATCAGGTAGTGGTGCTCCATGGCCAGCACCGGCAGCTCCAGCCCAGCCATCCGGCCGACTTCGCGAGCCCACAGGCCGCCGGCATTGACAACATGTTCGGCGTGGATGGTGGAGTCGCGATCGGTGATCACGTCCCATGTGCCATCCTGGCGCTGCTGCAGGTCGGTGACCCAGGTGTCGGTGTAGACCTCGGCGCCGCGGTTCTTTGCGCAAATTGCGTAGGCATGCGTGACGCCGTACGGGTCGACGCTGCCTTCGTCCTCGTCGTACAGCGCGCCGACGAAGAACCTCTCCTCCAGCAGCGGGTTCAGCTCCTTGGCTTCCTTCATGGAGATGATCTCCATGTGCATGCCCAGGTAGCGGCCGCGAGCCTGGGCCATGCGCAGCCAATCCAGGCGTTCGGGTGTGTCGGCCAGCTGGATGCCGCCCGGGAGGTGGATGCCGCAGTTCTGGCCGGACTCCACCTCGATCTCCTTGTAGAGGTTGACCGTGTACTGCTGAAGGCGGGCCACGTTGGGGTCGCCGTTGAGCGTGTGCATACCGCCGGCGGCGTGCCAGGTGCTGCCAGCAGTCAGTTGCTTACGCTCCAACAGCACGACGTCGGTCCAGCCGGCCTTGGTGAGGTGATAGAGCACGCTGGCTCCGACGACACCTCCGCCGACGACGACCACCTGTGCGGATGACTTCATTGCATTCCCCTTGTGACGATCGAGTGTGATTAGTAGTCGGTGGCGACGCCGCCCTCGGCGACGCGGCGGTCGACGAAGGCACGCAGCTCGGCCTTGACGGCAGGGTCCATTGCCGGCGGCTCGTAGGCATCCAAGTATTGGGTGACAAGCTGCTCGACCTTCTGGTCGGCGGTCGGACTGCCCGCTTCCTGCCACGACTCGTAGTTGCGCCAGTCGGAGACCAGGGGCTTGTAGAAGGCGTTCCGGAAGCGGTCCTGCGTGTGCTGCGTGCCGAAGAAGTGGCCGCCGGGGCCAACTTCCTCGATGGTGTCGATGGCCAGCGTTTCGGCATTGACCACCACTGGCTCGAGCATTGTCGCCACCATTGCGAGCAGGTCGGCGTCGAGCACCATCTTGCCGAGGCTGGCGTGAAGGCCGCCTTCCATCCATCCGGCGCCGTGCATCAGGAAGTTGACGCCGCCCATGATCGCGCCCCACAAGGAGAACACGCTCTCGTACGCGGCCTGCATGTCGAGTGCGTTGGCCGCACAGACGTTGCTGCTTCGATAGGGGAACCCATAGCGGCGGGCCATCTGGCCGCCGATCATGGCGGTGCGCACGTACTCGGGGGTCCCGAATGCAGGAGCGCCGGACTGCATGTCCACATTGGAGGTGAAACCGCCGTACATCACTGGTGCGCCAGGGTTGATGGTCTGCACGAAGGTGATGCCGCCGAGGGCCTCGGCGTTCTGCTGTGCGACCGCGCCGGCGAGCGTGATGGGTGCCATCGCGCCGGCGAGCGTGAAGGGCGTGACCACGACGGGCTGATTGTGTGTCGCGAACTCGATCATCCCCTGTGCCATAGGGCTATCAAGGGTGAGCGGTGAGTTGGTGTTGACGACCGTGATCACAGAGGGCTCGCGGTCGAGCGTCTCCATGTCGACGCCGCGTGCGATGCGCACCATCTCCAACACGTCGCGGTTTCGTTGGCGGCCGAGGCTGTAGCAGTGGATGCCCTTGTCGGTCAGCGTGAGAATGTCGTAGCTGGCTTCGAGGTGACGAATGCTGTGGTGCAGGTCGACCGGCTCGACGGGGTAGCCGCCGATGTAGTGGACGATGTTCAGCATCTGCGCCAGCTTGAGCAGATCCTGAAAGCCCTGGCGGTCGCCCGTTCTGCGGACACCGTTGCGGTCGATGTAGTGGGGGGCGCTGCCGACGGTGCCGAAGGTCATCCAGCGGCCACCGATGCGCATGTTGTGCGCCGGGTTCCAGTTGTGCAGTGTGAACTCGCTGGGCGCCTTCGCAACTGATGTCTCGACGAGCTCGCGCGAGAAGCGAACGCGATGGGTCGACTCGTCGACCTCAGCATCGGCCTCGCGCATTATGCTGCGCGACTCGCCATCGATGAACTTCATGCCGATGCGTTCGAGAATGGTGAGGCTGGCCTCGTGAATTGCTTCCACTTCGTCGGCGGACAGAACTTCGGTGTGGTTGAGCCGCATGATTGGCTGACGGAACGGCTCCTGGAAGGGCAAACGCGGCCCACGGTCCGATCGTGCACGCCCGCCGCGGCGGCCCTCGGAATGGGTTGCAGGCGGGCGGGTGACGGCCTGCTCGACGGGCTCTTGCTGCATGTCGGTCACGGTTTTCGACACTACACGCTCAGAGGAATTCCTTGTACGGTCGTCTCAGGAATTACAACCCGCGCGCGCTGCACTCCAAGCCGTAACACGCAAAGCTCGGAACCGGTACGGTCGTTCCGCTAACGTACGCCTTGACCGAGCCGGGCACGCGGCCGGTGAGTAGGTGGAGACGGAGTTGTCGAATGACACTTCTCAGTTCAACGCAACTGCGGTAACGGTTGCACCCTTCAACAGGCCAACGGAATGGCCGACGATTGCATTGCTGGTCGCGTTCTTCGTCGCGTGGCTTTCGGTGGCGCTGCTGCACGACTCCATTTCGTGGGCCCTGCAGCTGGCGCTGATGGTCCCTCTCGGCGGATTGTGGATGTCGTTGGGCCATGAACTGCTGCATGGGCACCCGACTCGATGGAACTGGGTGAACTCCGCGATCGGATCAGTTCCACTGTCGCTGTGGTTGCCGTTCCGGCGCTACAAGGCACTACACATCAAGCACCACCTCTCCGACCTGACGTACCCGGAGGATGACCCGGAGTCGTTCTACGTCCCGCCGCCGTCGTGGCATCAGGCCAGCCCGTGGCGACGTCGGTATTTCCTCTTCCTCCGCACGGCTCCCGGCCGTCTCACACTCGGCGTGCCGCGGGGCGTCATCCGCTTCTGGCACCGTGAGACCCGCCTTGTTCGTGGCGGCGGAGTCGTCGGTCCCTGGGTCTCGCACCTGTTGGCGTGCGGGGTTCTCGGGTGGTGGCTGTTCGGCATCGTTGGTTTCAATCCGCTGGTATACGTCGTCGGCTTCTGCCTCGGCGGTGCGTCGTGCACGCAGTTGCGGTCGTTCGTCGAGCATTGCGCCGTCGCCGAGGGAACCCGAAGCGCTGTGGTCAAGGCCAGCCCGCCAATGGCACTGCTGTACCTGAACAACAACCTGCACCACACCCACCACGCCGTGCCCCAGTTGGCCTGGTACAAGCTCCCGTCGATGCATCGCGAGATCGGCGCCGACGCAACGGCCGCCAAGGGCGCAGGGCTGTATGCGGGCGGTTATCTCGAGGTGGTGCGGACCTACTTCTTCACACCGTTCTGCCAACCGGACCACCCTCTGTCACTGGGCGCTCGCCCATACGGATCGCGCGGCATTTCGTGACCGATGCGCCCATGGTGGCGTCGTTGGCGATGTACCCGTTCGAGCCGGTGAGGGGTGCGACCGATTCGCTATGGAGCGTCGTTCGTTGGCATCTGGGCTGGGGGCCGCCCTCGCTCGAGTGGGAAGTGCTTGCTCCTGAGGTGTGGCGTCACCCTGACCTCCTGTTGGCGCAGACGTGCGGCTGGCCGTTGGTGAATCAGCTGGCAGACGAAGTCGCCGTCGTCGGTACCTTCGACCACGATGTGCCAGGTGCCGCGGATGGCACGTACCGGTCGGTACTCGTCGGGAGCGGGCTGTGCGCCTTCGAGGAGCTTCGGGACCATGCCGGCGTGGTCGTGGCGGTCAACGCGGCCGACAGTCTGTCGGGTTGGGTCAGCTTGCAGCACGCGTGGGGCGATGTGCCGCCCGCCATCGTGGAGACAGGCTCGCACCTGGAGAGCATCCGTGCCGTCGCCGAAGGCCGCGCCGACGTCGCATCGATCGACGCTGTCACGTGGGCGCTGATCTCGTCGTTCGAACCGCTGCTGGTCAGTGCATTGACGGTGGTGGGCAGTGGGCCACGGGTGCCCTGCCTGCCGATCGTGGTGCCGCTGCGCCACGGCGAGCATGTGGACGCATTGCGCGCTGCGTTCACAGCGGCGGTTGCGGACCCAGCCTTGGCGTCGGCCTGCGCAGCTTTGCGAATCCGCGGCTTCGTGCCGCTCGACCTCGCCGACTACTTGCCGCTGTTGTCGCTGCTTCCCTCCACCTGAGCATCGATCTCCACCAGCTGCTCCGAGTAGCCGCGTTTGTGCACTTTCGCCCGCCAGTCGATCGAAAGTGCACAAACGAAAAGGCGGTCGGCCGAGGTCGCTCTCGCGTGTGTGCAGTTCTGGTCGCCAGGCGGCCGAAAGTGCACAAACGCAGACCTAGTTGGTGCCGAGGGCTTGCTCGACCGACCTGGCGCAATTGGCGACCGCCGACCGAGCCGCACCCAGGGACTTGCCGGTGAGGCGGAAGGAGGGGCCGACGACACTGACGGCAGCGATGACGGCGCCGCTGGCATCGCGCACCGGAGCCGACACTGCGGTGATGCCGGGCTCCACGGCATCCAGCCGGACCGCGACGCCGTCAGCGTCGACCTTGCCGGCGAGCGCGGCGCCGAGGGCTGATGCTCGGCGGGTCACGCGCTGACCGAGCCAGCTGACGTGACGTACAGCATGCGAGCCGGGGTGGCTTGCGACATAGACGGCGTGGCGACTGTCGGCCGCCTCGGCCAGATACGCCGACTCGCCCGTGATCGCTGCCAACACCGACAGCGCTTCCTCGGCCAGGCGGGGGAGTGTTGCTGTGGCTGACAGGTTGCGCGCAATGCGCAACAACTCGGGTCCCGGAAGGTAACGACCGTCACCATCGCGGCTGGCGAAACCGGCCATTTCCAGCGACCGCAGCTGGCGCAGCGCGGTGCTGGGGGAGAGCTCGACGGCCCGTGCTGCGTCGGCCAATGTTATGCCGTGAATGTGAGCGCCGCCGCTCCCGTCGGTGGCATGATCGGCAACGACTCGCAGCAACGCCAAGCCACGATCGGTGGCCCGTGGTTGCGACGCTGAGGAGGCTTGCGGCATGTTGCGCAGTATGACATGCTCTTGCACACAATGGAAGGCTGTCGCGCTCGATGAACACACCTGCTGTCGTTCCCTCCGTCAGTGAAGTCCTGCTGAGAAGCCACGGGGTCGGTCTGGCCGATGTCGTCGGTGTTGCTCGCAATGGAGTGACGGCCCAGCTGTCACCGGAAGCCCGTTCGGCAATGAATCGGTCGGCATCACTGATCGATGGCTTCGTCGCAGGTCACACGCCGGTATACGGAGTGACCACCGGTTTCGGTTCGCTGGCGAGCACTGTCATTCCAGCGGAGCGGACCGCCGAGCTACAGGTCGCCCTCGTTCGTTCGCACGCGGCCGGCATGGGTGACACGGTCGAGATCGAAGTCGTTAGAGCGATGCTGTTCCTTCGTGCCCGCAGCCTGGCCATGGCATTTTCCGGTGCGCGACCGGAGATCGTGGACCTGCAGTTGGCGATGCTGAACGCGGGAATCACGCCGGTCGTTCGAGAGCACGGCTCGTTGGGCGCCAGCGGCGACCTTGCACCGCTCAGCCACTGCGCCTTGGCGCTGATCGGCGAAGGCGAAGTGTGGGCCGGCGGAGACCCAGAGCCGACAGCTGAGGCTCTCCAGCGAGCCGGCCTCACCCCTGTGCAGTTGCGAGCAAAGGAAGGCCTGGCGCTGATCAATGGCACCGACGGCATCTTGGGCATGCTGTGCCTCGCGCTGCACGACCTGAGCGAACTTGCCCGGCTGGCCGACCTGATCGCGGCGATGACCGTCGAGGGCCTTCTGGGTACGGATCGCGCGTTCTCCGCTGAGCTGCAAGCACTGCGTCCGCAGGTTGGTCAGGCCGTCAGCGCCCGAAACATCTCTCGCATTCTCGCCGGCTCTGCAATCGTCGCCAGCCATCGTGACGGCGACTCGCGGGTGCAGGATGCGTACTCGCTGCGTTGTACACCACAGGTGCACGGAGCCGCACTCGACACGGTGGCTCACGCACGGATGATCGCCGAGCGCGAACTGCAGTCGGCCATCGACAACCCGATGATTCTCCCGGATGGTCGCGTGGAGAGCTGCGGCAACTTTCATGGCGCGCCCGTTGCCTTCGTGTGCGACTTCCTGGCCATTGCCTCCAGCGAGCTGTCCGCAATCGCCGAGCGTCGAACCGACCGGATGCTGGACGTCGCTCGCTCGCACGGCCTGCCGCCATTCCTTTCGCCCGATGCCGGCGTCAACAGCGGCATGATGATTGCGCACTACACGCAAGTCTCGATGGCGCTGGAGAACCAGCGGCTGGCGGTGCCGGCCAGTACGCAGAGCATGCCCACCAGCGCCATGCAGGAAGACCACGTGTCGAACGGTTGGGCAGCGGCTCGCAAGTTGCGCCGATCCGTGGACAACCTGCGCCGAGTTCTGGCGGTGGAACTGGTGTGCGCCGCGGCAGCCATTGATCTGCGCGGCCCGCTGCAACCCGCAGCGGCGACCGGCGCGGCGCTGCACGTGTTGCGCGAGAAGGTCGCCGGCCCTGGCCCTGATCGCTGGTTGTCACCTGATCTCAGAACCGCTGAATTGCTACTTGCCGATGGCAGCATTCTCGCAGCGGTCGAAACTGCCATCGGCCCCTTGGAGGTGTTGTGATGTCCGGTCCTCGCCCGGTGCGCGCTGCGCACGGTACCGACCTGAACTGTCTCGGTTGGCCGCAGGAAGCGGTGTATCGCATGATGCACAACAACCTCGACCCAGAGGTGGCTGAACGCCCCGACGACCTCGTGGTGTACGGCGGAACTGGCCGTGTCGCCCGCAGCTGGGACGCGTTCGACGCAATGGCGCGCACACTGACCACGCTGAAGGCCGACGAGACGATGCTGGTGCAGTCCGGCAAGCCGGTGGGCGTGTTCCGCACGCACGAGTGGGCGCCGCGAGTGCTGCTCGCCAACAGCAATCTGGTGCCCGAGTGGGGTAACTGGGACGAGTTCCGTCGCCTCGAAGACATGGGCCTGACGATGTACGGGCAGATGACGGCCGGCTCATGGATCTACATCGGCACGCAGGGAATTCTGCAGGGTACATACGAGTGCTTCGCGGAGATCGGCCGCCGTCGGTTCAATGGTACGCTCGCCGGCACGATCACCCTGACGGCCGGGCTTGGCGGCATGGGCGGCGCGCAGCCGCTGGCCGTGACGATGAACGATGGCGTTGCACTGTGCATCGACGTGGAAGCGTGGCGGGTGCAGCGCCGCCTGGCGCACCGCTACCTCGACGAGATCGCCGACTCGCTGGAAGACGCGGTTGCGCGCTGCATCTGCGCCCGCGACGAGCGCCGCCCGCTGTCGGTCGGCCTGGTCGGCAACGCCGCCGAGGTCGTGCAGCAGTTGCTCGACATGGACTTCCCGGCCGACATCGTCACCGACCAGACCAGCGCGCACGACCCGCTGAGCTATGTGCCCGTCGACCTGACGCCCGAGGCCACTGCCGAGATGGCGCGCACCAGTCCGCAGGAACTGATCCGGCGCAGCCGGGAGAGCATGGCGATGCACTGCCGGGCGATGGTGGGCTTCATGGACAAGGGCAGCGAGGTGTTCGACTACGGCAACAGCCTGCGTGCCGAGGCGAAGTTGGGCGGGTTCGAGCGCGCGTTCGACTATCCAGGTTTCACACCTGCCTACATCCGTCCGCTGTTCTGCGAGGGCAAGGGTCCCTTCCGCTGGGTGGCGCTCAGCGGCGACCCGGCTGACATTGCGGCCACCGACAAGGCCGTGCTGGAGGAGTTCCCCGACGACGAGGGCCTGCACCGCTGGATACGAATGGCCGGAGAGCGGGTCGCATTTCAGGGTCTGCCTGCACGCATCTGCTGGCTCGGATACGGCGAACGCAGCCGTCTCGGCCTACGGTTCAACGAGATGGTGCGCAGCGGCGAGCTCAAGGCGCCGATCGTGATCGGTCGCGACCACCTCGACTCCGGCTCTGTTGCCTCGCCGTATCGCGAGACGGAGTCGATGATGGACGGCAGCGACGCGATTGCCGACTGGCCACTGCTCAACGCGATGGTCAACACATCCAGCGGGGCCACGTGGGTCAGCATCCACCATGGCGGCGGCGTGGGCATCGGTCGCAGCATTCACGCCGGCATGGTCGCATTGGCCGATGGCACCGACCTTGCCGTCGAGAAGTTGGAGCGGGTACTCACGACTGACCCGGGTATGGGCGTCATCCGCCACGCGGACGCCGGATACCAGCGGGCCATCGATGTGGCCGCTGAACGCGGCGTTCGCATCCCCATGCGCGAGGGTTGAGGCGTGCCGGTCCGCGACATTCTCCACGTTGGCAACCCGCTACTGCGCGAGCGGTCGCGCGAGGTCAGCCGCGATGAGCTGGCCTCGCCCGAGATGCAACAGCTGATCGACGACCTGATCGAGACGATGCACGCCGCCAATGGTGCGGGCATCGCCGCACCACAGGTCGGCGAGCTGGTCCGGATTGCCACCATCGAGGTCACCGAGAATCCGCGCTATCCGTACAAGCCGCGCATCCCGCTCACCATCGTGGTCAACCCGATCATCGAGCCCCTCGACGACGAGTTGGTCGATGTCAACGAGGGGTGCCTGTCGGTTCCCAACATGCGCGGCAACGTGATGCGCAACGTCAATGTGCGCGTGCGTTGGATGGATCGCGAAGGTGTCGAGCACGACGAGATCCGGCGGGGCCTGACCGCGGGCACCTTCCAACACGAGTGTGACCATCTCGATGGCGTGCTGTTCCTCGACCGCGTGAGCGACACCCGCAGCCTCACCACCTGGGAGCAGTTCGAGCGCTTTCACCGGGCCGATTTCATCGAGCGGATCACCGCGTTCGTTGCCCGGGTCGGGTCCTGAGTGGCCAATTTCTGGTGCGAGTTGGCGTGGTTGGGCGGCGACACGGCTACGGCCGACGTTCTGGTCACCACGGTGGGGGACCACATCACGGAAGTCGTCTTCGGGGTTCCCTGCCCGCCTGATGCGGTGAGGTTGACCGGGCTGACGCTGCCGGGAATGGCGAATGCACACAGCCATGCGTTCCATCGGGCGCTGCGCAGTCGCACGCAGGTGGGCACTGGTTCCTTCTGGACCTGGCGCGACCAGATGTACACCGTCGCCCAACGGCTGGACCCGGACTCGTACTTTCGCCTCGCTCGGGCGGTGTACGGCGAGATGGCCATGGCTGGCATCACCTGTGTCGGGGAGTTCCACTACCTGCACCACGGTCCGAGCGGCCTGCCCTATTCCGACCCCAACGCGATGGGCGCGGCGTTGACCGCGGCCGCGGCGGAGTCCGGCATCCGGATCACACTTCTCGACACCTGCTACCTGCATGGTGGAATCGGTCTGGGCCCGAACGAGACGCAGCAACGTTTCAGCGATCTCGATGCGCTGTCGTGGGCTGCCCGAGCGTCCGCCACCAGCTCACTGGAGTCAGCCGGCGCCAAGATCGGCGCTGCTGTCCACTCCGTGCGCGCGGTCGACCCCGCCACCATCGAGGTGGTTGCTGCCTGGGCTGCCGCAATGGACGCGCCGCTACACGCGCACGTCTCGGAGCAGAAGGCCGAGAACCAGCAGTCCATCGATGCGTACGGCCTGACGCCGACCGCACTGTTGGCGGAGCGTGGCGCGCTCGGCCCACGATTCACAGCTGTCCACGGGACTCACCTCGCCGGCTCCGACATCGGGCTGTACGGCATTCATGGTTGCACCATTTGCATGTGCCCGACGACGGAACGCGATCTGGCCGATGGCATCGGCCCGGCGATGGCACTTCGTGACGCAGGTGCTCGCCTCTCGCTGGGTACCGACTCGCACGCCGTCATCGACATGTTCGAGGAAGCACGCGCCGTCGAGCTGGATGAACGCCTGGCTTCGCAGATGCGTGGTAGTCACGACGCGCCGTCGCTGATGCGAGCCGCAACCGTGCACGGGCATGAGAGTCTCGGTTGGACGGATGCCGGACGCATCGAGGTCGGCATGTTGGCCGACCTGGTCTCGGTGCGAATGGACAGTGTGCGTACCGCGGGCAGTTCCGCAACGACAGCCATCGAGTCGGCGATCTTCGCTGCCACCGGAGCCGATGTGCACCACGTCGTTGTCAGCGGAGTCGTCATTGTCAATGACGGCCGCCATCAACGGATGGATGTCGCTGCCGACCTGGCTTCGTCGATTCAGGAAGTGCTGGGCGAACGGTGACGGTCCCGACAACAGTTCTGGACAACATCGGTCTGCTGGTCACCAATGATCCGACGGTCGGCGAGGGTGCGCTGGGTCTTGTGCGAAACGCGTCGGTCGTGTTCGCCGGCGAAGACGTGATCGCGGTCGGTCCCAACGGCCAGGCCGCCGACACCCGCATCGACGCCGGTGGCGCATGTGTCATCCCTGGCTTCGTCGACAGCCACACCCACCTTGTCTTCGCCGGCGATCGTGGCGATGAGTTCGCCGCGCGGATGGCAGGGCGACCGTACGGGGCCGGCGGCATTCGCACCACGGTGGAGGCCACTCGTGCGGCCTCCGACGAACAGCTGGCGGTGCTCACCGATGCACGACGAACGGAGGCTCGGCGGGCCGGCATCACGACGCTGGAGATCAAGTCCGGCTACGGGCTCGACGCACACCACGAAGCCCGTTGCCTGCAGGTGGGCCAGCAGTTCACCGCCGATACGACGTTCTTGGGTGCGCACGTGGTGCCGCCCGAGTTCGAAGGACGCACCGACGACTACGTGCACCACGTGTGCACCGACATGTTGGCCGCAGCTGCACCACACGCGCGCTGGATCGATGCCTTCTGCGAGGTAGGGGCCTTCGACGTCGATCAGTCGGGGGCGGTTCTTGCTGCCGGCAAGGCTGCCGGACTTGGCATGCGGCTCCACGCCAACCAGTTGGGTCACGGGCCTGGCGTCCAGCTTGCGGTCGAGATGGGCTGCGCTTCCGCCGACCACTGCACATACCTGACCGACGATGACATCCAGGCACTCGCCGCCAGTGACACGGTCGCGACGTTCTTGCCCGCCACCGACTTCAGTACTCGCCAGCCATACCCAGATGCTCGACGGGTCATCGACGCCGGCGCCACGGTGGCACTCGCCACGAACTGCAACCCGGGAAGCAGCTACACCACTTCGATGTCCTTCTGTCTGGCGCTCGCAGTTCGCGATCTGCGCATGAGCCCGGAAGAAGCACTGCTGGCTGCAACGGTCGGTGGCGCCAGTGCGCTTCGGCGCACCGACGTGGGTCGCATCGCCCCCGGGTTCAGAGCCGACATCGTGGTGCTGGCTGCGCCGTCGTACACGCACTTCGTCTACCGGCCTGGCGTCCCGCTGATCAGCGCCGTGATCGAGGCCGGGCTTCTCACGTGAGCATCGTGCACAGGCCGTGGGCGTACCTTCGCCCGCTCGTACCGGGACTCGCTGTTGCCCTTGCGGTCGCCATGGTGGGCTACGTCGTTCACTCCAACGTCGATGTCATTTCGCCACACGTCGTCGCCGTCGCCTGCGGCATTCTCGGAGCGACGTTCGGGCGCATCGAGGAATCCTTCAAGCCAGGCCTGAAGTTCTGTGCGAAGAAGGTGCTGCGCGCCGGCATCGTGCTGTTGGGTTTCCGCCTGTCGCTCACCGAACTCGGCAAGCTCGGCCCGAAGTCGCTGATCGCCGTCGTCGCCGTCGTGACCGCAACGTTCTTCGGCACCCAGTGGCTGGCTCGGCGTCTCGGTCTCAGCCGGTCACTTGGTCTGCTGATGGCCACCGGCTACAGCATTTGCGGGGCCTCGGCGATCGCAGCGGTTGAACCGTTCGCCGATGCCAGCGAGGAGGAGGTGGCCTATTCGATCGCACTTGTCACGCTGTGCGGGACGCTGGCCATCTTCGTGCTGCCCGGTCTTGGAACTCTGCTGGGCCTGACGGCCAGTCAATACGGCGCGTGGGTTGGGGCCTCGGTGCACGACGTCGGACAGGTGGTGGCAGCTGCCTCCAGCAAGGGAGAGGTGGCGCTGAAGTTGGCGACGTTGGTGAAGCTGACCCGCGTGGCGATGCTCGCTCCATTGCTCGCTGGTGTTGCGCTGAATGCCCGTCGGCGCCAGGGCGAGGAGGCACTCGCCGGAGCCAAGCGGCCGCCGCTGCTGCCGCTGTTCATCGTGTTGTTCTTGGCCGCCTCCGCGATCACATCCACGGGTGTGCTGTCCACGCATGTGCTGGCCGACGTGAAGAACGCGGAGACAATTCTCCTGGGAATGGGCCTGGTCGGACTGGGCAGCAATGTCGATCTGCGCAAGCTGCGGGCGGTGGGCGGGCGGCCGCTGGGGTTGGCATTGGGGAGCTGGGCGCTCGTTGCGATCGTGTCGTTGGCGGCCGTGAAACTGTCGGGCCTGTGAGGCCTGCACTAGGGTGACCGCCCGTGGCCAGGACCCCTGATCTCGAGCGCCGCCAAGAGCTGCTCGACCGCATCGTCGAGTACCTGGCGAAGAACGGTGTGGCGCAAGCCACCCTGCGGCCGATGGCTGCGTCGCTCGATGTCAGTATCAATCGACTGGTGCACCACTTCGGCTCGAAGGAAGAACTGCTGACTGCCGCGCTCGCCCGCGCGATCGAGCAGCAGATCACGGTGCAGGATGCATGGCTTGCCAAGTCGCCGCGGTTGACGCAGGCCGAGCTTTACGGCAAGTGGTGGCGGTGGATGAACGCGGCGCCGGGCAACCTTGCGCTCGTGCGGCTGAACTACGAAGCGGCAACGCTGGACACGAATGTGACCGGCCTGGCAGGTGAGGTGCGCGCGGACCAGATCGGTGTGTGGCGGCACGACACCGAGCACCGTTTGGAAGCCGAAGGTATGTCGCACGAGCGGGCGGCGGAAGAGGCGTCCCTGATCAAGGCCACCTTCACGGGCCTGGTGATGGACCTCTTTGCAAGCGGCGATCGTAAACGGCTGACGCGAGCGATGGACATCTTTCTCCTCCGCCTCACTGAAACCGTCGCGTCCAACCAGCGATGAGCCAGCCTACGAATGCTCTGCTCCCGGCGCTTGCCGGTCAGTTCGGCGATCACGGAGCACCGGTGTCGGTAGCGGGGGAGAGCCTCTCGTGGGGTCAGTTGGCGGCGCGGGCCAATGGCGCCGCAGCGGCACTGACGGGGGCACACGCCGTTGCGGTGGACGCGCGACCGACGTTGCAGACCGTCATAGCAATTGCCGCGGGATTGGCAGCGGGTGTGCCGGTCGTTCCTGTTCCGCCCGATGCCGGACCGGTCGAGCGTCAACACATCGTCCGTGACTCTGGCGCGGTGGCGATCCTCGGTGAGGCCGACTGGTCGGACATCGCGCTGCCGCGCATCGAGTTGGCTACTGCAGGCGATCCGCTACCCGAGCCTTCCGCCGAGGCTGCAGCGCTCATCGTCTACACCTCCGGGACCACTGGTGCACCAAAGGGAGTCGTGTTGTCGCGGCGAGCGATCGCGGCCGGCCTCGATGGCCTGGCGGAGGCGTGGGGTTGGACGCCTGACGACACGTTGGTGCACGGTCTGCCGCTGTTTCACGTTCACGGTCTGGTCCTTGGTGTGCTCGGCGCGCTGCGCATGGGGTCGCGCCTCGTGCACACCGGTCGACCAACGCCGACCGCGTACGCGAGTGCCGGCGGCACTCTCTACTTCGGCGTGCCGACAGTGTGGGGCCGGATCTGTGCCGAGCCGTCGGCAGCTGCGGCGCTTGCTGGTGCACGACTGCTGGTATCGGGGAGCGCGCCACTGCCGGTACCCATGTTCGAGCAGTTGCGGTCACTCACCGGTCATGCGCCCGTCGAGCGCTACGGCATGACAGAGACGCTGATCACGCTGAGCACACGCGCGGACGGTGAACGCCGACCGGGTTGGGTGGGGATGCCCATCGATGGTGTGCGCACGCGTCTGATCGGTGAGGACGGCGGCGCCGTCGAGCACGATGGCGAGACGATCGGTGAGCTCCATGTGGCCGGTACGACCCTGTTCGATGAGTACCTAAACCGGTCTCAGGCGACGGCCGCGGCGATGGACGGGGAGTGGTTTCGCACCGGCGATGCGGCAGTCATCGACGCCAACGGATTTCATCGGATCGTCGGTCGCCAGTCGATGGACATCATCAAGACCGGCGGCTACAAGGTCGGCGCTGGCGAAGTCGAGACCGCGTTGCTGGGTCACCCCTCCGTCATCGAGGTTGCGGTCGTTGGTAAGCCCGACGACGACCTGGGCCAGCGAATCGTCGCGTATGTGGTGGGCACCGCCGTCGATGCATCAACGCTCATCGAGCACGTGGCCAGCACCCTGTCAGTGCACAAGCGCCCAAGAGAGATTCGCGTGGTCGAGCAACTCCCGAGAAACGCCATGGGCAAGGTCCAGAAGAACCTCCTCTGACCAGCTTCGGCGTTCATTTGCCCTAGTACCGCATCTCAACGCCGAAGCTTGGGTTTGGCGAGGCTCAGGCGACGATATTGACCATTCGGCCGGGGATGACGATGATCTTCTTCGGCGTGCCGCCGGCCAATACGGACTGCACCTTCTCGTCGGCGAGCGCGACCGCTTGCACCGTGCCGGCGTCGGCATCAGCAGCGACGGTGACGCGACTGCGCACCTTGCCGTTGATCTGCACCGGGTACTCCACGGTGTCGGCAACCAGCAGCGCCGGGTTGGCAACGGGGAACGGCTCGTAGGTCACTGACTCGGTGTGGCCCAACTTCTGCCACAGCTCCTCGGCGGCGTGCGGGGCCAGCGGGGCCAACATCTTGACCAGCGGCTCGGCCATGTCGGCAGGACAGCCGCCCAGCTTGGTGAGGTGGTTGTTGAACTCGATCAACTTGGCGATGGCCGTGTTGAAGCGCAGGTTGTCCAGCTCCTCACGAACACCGTAGATGGCGATGTGTAGCTGGCGCACGGTCTCCTCGTCGGCATCATGCGGCAGCAGCCTGATCCCGCCCGTTGCCTCGTCGACGATGTTGCGCCAGACGCGCTGTAGGAAGCGGTGCACACCAACGACGTCCTTGCTCTCCCACGGGCGCGAGGCATCCAAGGGACCCATCGCCATCAGGTAGAGCCGCAACGTGTCGGCGCCGTACTGCGCGCACATCTCGTCGGGGTCGACGGCGTTCTTCAGGCTCTTGCCCATCTTGCCGTACTCGCGGGTCACGGGCAGTCCGTCGTGCGAGTAGCCGCCGTCAGCAGCTACCACGTCGGCGGCCTCCACATACATACCGCGTTGGTCCTGGTACGCGGCGGCCAGGATGTAGCCCTGGTTGAACAGTCGGTGGAAGGGCTCGCATGACGTGACATGGCCCAGGTCGAACAGCACCTTGTGCCAGAACCGTGCGTACAGAAGGTGCAGCACTGCATGCTCGACACCGCCGACGTACAGGTCGACTCCGCCCGAGCCGCCCTCGGTCTGCGGCCCCATCCAGTACGCCTCGTTGGCCGGGTCGACGAAGTCGACTTCGTTGGTGGGGTCGAGGTAGCGCATCTCGTACCAGCAACTGCCGGCCCACTGCGGCATCACGTTCGTGTCGCGGCGGTACGGCTGCAGCCCATCGCCCAGGTCCAGCTCGACGTTGACCCAGTCGGTCAGGCGATCCAGCGGGCTCTCCGGGTTGCTCATCGAGTCATCGGGGTCGAACGTGCGCGGCGAGAACTGGTCGGTCTCGGGCAACGAAACCGGCAGCAGCTCGTCGGGCAGACCGTGCGGGTTGCCATCCAGGTCGTAGGCGATGGGGAACGGCTCGCCCCAGTAACGCTGACGACTGAACAGCCAATCGCGCAGCTTGTAGGTGATGGTGGCCTCGCCACGGCCGTGCGCCGTCAACCATTCGTTGGTCAAGTGCTTGCCTTCGGCGACAGTGGTGACACCGTCGAGGTTCAGGGACTCGTTGCTGCTGTTCGCGTAGGGGGCATCGCCGACGAAGGCTTCCGCCCAGGTGCTCGTGTCGAGCGTGCGGTCGGCAGGCTGCTGGATGGCGACGATGTCGAGCCCGAACTTGCGGGCAAACTCGAAGTCGCGCTGGTCGCCGGATGGGACAGCCATGATGGCGCCCGTGCCGTAACCCATCAGCACGTAGTCAGCGATCCACACGGGGATCTGAGCACCGTTGAGCGGGTTGGTGGCGAACGAGCCGGTGAACACGCCGGTCTTCTCGCGACCTTCGTTCTGTCGGTAGAAGTCGTCCTGCGCGGCGGCCTGCACGCGGTACTCGGCAATGGCGGTCGCCTGCTCGGGAGTGGTCAGCGCGTCGACCAGCGAGTGCTCGGGCGCCAGCACCATGAACGTTGCCCCGAACAACGTGTCGGGGCGGGTGGTGAACACCGAGATGAGGCCGGCCGACGAATCGAAGTGAACGAATGCGCCCTCGCTACGACCGATCCAGTTGCGCTGCATGGACTTGATGGCTTCTGTCCAGTCCAGCAGGTCGAGGTCGTCGATCAGCCGATCGGCATAGGTGGTGATGCGCATCATCCACTGGCGCATGTTGCGCTTGAAAACCGGAAAGTTGCCGCGGTCACTGCGGCCATCGGAGGTGACCTCCTCGTTGGCGACCACGGTGCCCAACCCGGGGCACCAGTTGACCGGCGCGTTGCTGACGTACGCCAGGCGCCAACCGTCCAGCTCCAATCCCCGCTCCGCGGCCGAAAGGTCCGCCCAGGAGCGGGCCACGCCGTCGGCATCGGACGGCTGGCGCGTGCCGGCCTCGAACTCGGCGATCAGCTCGTCGATGCGGCGGGCCTTCTTCGTCTCGGGATCGAACCAGGAGTTGAAGACCTGCAGGAAGATCCACTGCGTCCAGCGGTAGTAGCAAGGGTCGGTGGTGCTGATGCTGCGGCGCTGGTCGTGGCTGAGGCCCAGCCGGCGCAGCTGTGCACGGATGTTGGCGATGTTCTGGTTGGTGGTGATGGCCGGGTGCTGACCGGTCTGCACAGCGAACTGCTCTGCAGGCAGGCCGAACGCATCGAAGCCCATCGTGTAGAGCACGTTGTGGCCGGTCATTCGCTGGTAACGGGCGTACATGTCGGTGGCCGTGAAGCCCAACGGGTGGCCCATGTGCAGCCCGGTGCCACTTGGGTACGGGAACATGTCGAGGATGAACTTCTTCGGCCGGGCGGCGCCATCGGCGTCCAAGAAGCGGGTGGCGTCGGCCAGCGGGCCGACCGGGTTGGGCGTGTTGAAGGTGCCTTCGGCTTCCCAACGGTCCTGCCAGCGCGCCTCGATGCCCTGCGCAAGCTCGCCCGTGTACCGAAACGGATGCGTGTCGGTGGCGGCGCCGTCGACACGTGCTGCGTCGTCGGATTTATTCGAGGTGTTGGTGGCGTTCATGACGCTGCGATTCTACGAGACACCGATCAAGTCGGCCCGTTCTTTCCCGTACTACCGTGACGTCCCATGCCGCCAAGTTCGCCCGACACCGACTCGCCCGACACCGACTCGCCCGACACCGACTCGCCCGACACCGACTCGATAGTCAATCGACTGATTGCAGCTACAGAGCATCAGACCGGGGTGCGGTTCGTGGGCAACAGTGTGATGCCTGCCGAAGGTGACGCGTTCGTGTCGTGGGCGCAACTGCATGACGAGGCACGCGTTGTGGGAGCGGCGCTGCAGGCGCGAGGGCTGGTGCCCGGCGACCACGTTGCAATTCTCGGCCCCACGTCGCGTTCGTTGATGACCATCATCCAAGGCTGCTGGCTGGCAGGCATCGCCAGCATGGTGCTGCCGTTGCCGATGCGGATGGGTTCGCTGGACGTGTTCGTGGAGACCACGCGCGCTCGCATTCGCCACGGTGACGCCAAGCTGATCCTGATCGACGACATGCTTGCGGCGTTCTACGAAGCGGGCCCCGACGACCCGCCCATCGAGCCGATGGCCGCCGTTCTGCCCGGGTTCGCCGGCGTTCCCAAGAGCGACGCATTGGAGCTGCCCGATCACGACCCCGAGCGCCTGGTCATCCTGCAGTACACCAGCGGCTCGACCAGTGAACCCAAGGGCGTGATGATTCCCGACCGGGTGTTGCGCGCCAACCTCGACGCTTCCTGCGAGGCCGCCGAGCTGGCTGTGGGCGAAGTGATGGTCAGCTGGCTGCCGCTGTATCACGACATGGGTTTGGTCGGATTCCTCTCGCTGCCGATGACGGTGGGTGTCGAATTGGTGCAGGCTGCCCCGCAGGACTTCCTGGCGAAGCCGGGCAACTGGATGCAGTGGATCAGCGACTGGGGTGGCACCGCCACCGCTGGCCCCAACTTCGCGTGGGTGCTGGCCACTCGTGCGCTCGGTCGCATGGAAGGTCTCGACCTGTCGCGACTGACGCTCGCGCTCAGCGGCGCCGAGCCTGTCGACCCGAATGCCGTCGAAGCCTTTGTCCGCGCGGCCGAACCCTTCGGCTTCAAGCCCGGCGGCGTGTTCCCTGCCTTCGGCATGGCCGAGGTCGCCATTGGCGGCGCCTTCCCTCCGCGTCATCGTGGAATGGTCACTGATTCTGTTGATCGCGAGTTCCTCGAGCGCGAACGGGTGGCCAAGCCATTGGATCTCGCCGATGCACAGGAGGAACTAGATGTGCGGCGGCTGCCGCTGCTGGGCAAGGCAGTCCCCGGCCTGGAGATGAAGGTGGTCAACCCTGACAGCTACGAGGAAGTGCCCGAGCGCCACGTTGGTGAGCTCCTGCTGCGCGGCACTTCCGTCACGTCGGGCTACTACAAGCGGCCGGATGCAACGGCTGCGCTGTTTCGTGATGGCTGGCTGTGCACCGGCGACCTGGCGTACCTGGTCGACGGCGAGCTGGTGCTCTGCGGGCGCATCAAGGATGTCATCATCGTCGGCGGCCGCAACGTGTTCCCGGAGGACATCGAGCGGGCCATCGCCGTCATCGACGGCGTACGGGCCGGCAACGTCATCGCCTTCGGCGTCGAGGGTTACAAAGGCAAGGAGAGTGTGGTGGTGGTCTGTGAAGTGCGTGCCGCCGAGCCCGAGGGTCTGGAAGCTGTCCGCCACGCCGTGCACCAGCGCACGCTCGATGTCTGTGGGCTACCGCCACGAGACGTGATGTTGGTCAAGCCGGGTACACTGCCCAAGACGTCGTCGGGCAAGCTGCAGCGGGCGAAATGCCGTGAGCTGTACCTCGACGAGACACTGGAGATGGCATGAAAGTCGTCTACACCGCGGCTCACCTCCTGCATGATCCGCACGTCGAGTTCGAGACCTCGCAGGTGCACAGCCCGTTCGAGCACATCGGCCGCGCCGAGGCCATTCGCGAGACCCTGCAAGCCGACCCGCGCTTCCATTTCCTGACACCCCCAGATTGGGGTCTGGCGCCGATCGAAGCGGTGCACAACCCTGGGCTGGTCCGCTTCCTCTCCGAGGGTTGGGCGCTGTACACAGCGCAACACCCCGGGGTGCGCGAGGTCGTTCCCGACGTGTTCTATCGGCCAGCCCTGCGCGACAAGATGGGCGAGCGTGGCGAACCGCAGGCCATCAATGGTCGCGTGGGCTACTGGTGCTTCGAGACCACCACCCCGCTCACCGAGACCACGTACGAGGCTGCACGCGGTGCAGTCGATACCGCGTTGACCGCAGCGCAGCTGGTGCTCGACGGCGAGAGCGCCGCGTACGGGCTCTGTCGTCCGCCGGGCCACCACGCCACCGCCGACATGTACGGCGGGTATTGCTTCTTCAACAACGCAGCCGTCGTTGCGCACCACGTGGCGTCCACGACGGGCGCGAAGGTCACCATCCTCGACGTCGACTATCACCATGGCAACGGCACGCAGCAGATCTTCTACGACCGCGACGACGTGCAGTACGTCTCGCTGCACGGCGACCCGGTACGGGCGTATCCGTATTCGATCGGCTTCGCTGATGAGACGGGCACCGGCCGCGGCCTTGGTCACAACATCAACTACCCGATGCCGCTGCGCGCCGACGACGATCTCTATGTTTCAGCGCTGGCCGCAGCCTGTGAGCGTGTCGCCCATTTCCGGCCGTCGCTGCTCATCGTCTCGCTGGGGCTGGACACGTACATCACCGACCCGATCAGCGACCTCGCCGTCACCACCGACGGAATGCGGCGCAGCGGTGAGATCGTCCGCCAGCTTGGGCTGCCCACCGTGGTGTTGCAGGAGGGTGGTTACGACGTCAATGCACTCGGCGTCAACGTGCAGGCATGGCTGACCGGGTTGGGCGCCTAGTGATGGCGCCGACGGCCCGGGTCAGCGGTCACGCAGGCACCGAATGTTGCCCAGGCGTTGAGATTCGGTGCCTGCGTCAGCGGTCACGACTCGCGTCCGCCTAGTGTGCTGGGTCAGAAATAGCTCGTGTTGTTGGGTTGATTGGTGTACGATCAGCGGGTGGCTGGTCGTGGTCGTCCAAGAGCGTTGTTGACGGTGTCCGACGAGGATCGGGAGGTGCTGGTTCGCTGGTCGAGGCGGCCGACGTCTCCGCATTCGATCGCTCAGCGAGCCCGGATCGTGTTGCTCGCAGCTGATGGCCTGTCGAACAACGAGGTCGCTGACAAGGTGGGCTGCAATCAGACGACGGTAGTGAAGTGGCGCAAGCGGTTCATCGAACGCGGTCTCGATGGTTTGCCTGATGATCCGCGGCCGGGCACGCCGCGTTCGATCACCGACGACGACGTCGAGGCGGTGATCGTGCGCACCCTCGAAGACAAGCCCACGGATGCAACGCATTGGTCGACGCGCGATCTCGCCGCCAAGACGGGCATGTCGCCGTCGTCGGTGGGGCGGATCTGGCGGGCGTTCGGGTTGAAGCCGTGGCTGACCGACACGTTCAAGCTCTCGGAGGATCCGCAGTTCGTCGACAAGGTCCGCGATGTCGTTGGGCTCTACATGAACCCACCAGAGCATGCGGTCGTGATGTGCGTAGACGAAAAGACCAGCATCCAAGCACTCGACCGGACGCAGCCTTCGTTGCCGATGCGACCGGGTCAGATCGAGCGTCGCACGCATGACTACAAACGTCACGGCGTCACTGATCTGTTCGCTGCGTTGAACCTCGCGACCGGCCAGGTCGTGCACCAGACACGGTCGCAGCATCGGGCGATCGAGTTCCGCAAGTTTCTCGATCTGATCGACGAATCGGTGCCGGCTGGTCTGGCGGTGCATGTCGTGTTGGACAGCTCATCGACGCACAAGACCCCGGCGATCCACGACTGGCTGCTCAAGCATCCGCGGTTCACGTTCCACTTCACGCCGACCTCGTCGTCGTGGATGAACCTTGTCGAGCGCTGGTTTGCCGAGCTCACCAACAAGATGCTCAAACGATCCGCGCACAAGTCGATCAGCGCGCTGACTGCTGACTTGAACGCATGGATCGCCGCCTGGAACACCAACCCGAAACCGTTCGTCTGGCACAAGACCGCCGACCAGATCCTCGACAACCTCAAAAAATACTTGACGAACCTCTGACGCGGGACACTAGTCAATCCCGGGCTGGCTCGGCGCTGGCAACGGCGGCCAGGAACGCCGCGCCGTACTGCTGCAGCTTCGAAGGGCCGATGCCCTTGATGGATGTCAGCTCGTCGAGTGAAGTTGGCTGCAGCGCGGCGATGGCATGTAGCGCCGTGTCGGGAAGCACCGTGTACGCGGGCTTGCCGGCAGCGAGGTGACGACGCACTGCGCGGAGATCCTCGAACAGCCGGGCCTGGCTGGGGGAGAGGTCGTCGCCGGGCTTCTTCGCAGCCGAGACAGGGGCGGTTCTTGGAGCGGCCGTCGCCGACGGCCGACCGTTGGTGCCGAATGCTCGCGGCTCGGTGCTGCAGTCGACGATGAACGGCGACGGCCTATCCGATGGCACCACCAGCACATCGCGTGAGGCACGGGTGATCGCGACGTGGAACAGGCGACGCTCCTCTTCCTCATCCTCAGCGAGACGATGGGGGAATTGGTCGGTGTCGGCCTGATGGACGATGACGAACGGCCACTCCTGACCCTTCACGCGGTGGACCGTGGCCAGTGTGACGCCGTCGGCTTGCCACTTGTTGGCCAGCGCGGCACGCAACCAGCTCTCGAACTTCGCCGGGTCGGGCTGCAGTGCGGCCAGCCGGGCGATGGCGGTGAGGTCGTCGTTCTGTGCGGCGCGATTCATTCCGTGACGATGCGCGTCGAGTTTCGCAATGCTGTTGGCCAGGCCCATTCCGTCGCGCAGCGCATCCATTGCCTGTGCGGTGGTGCCGCGGCTGGCGACCAACCGTTGGAGGCGCTCGATGTCGGAGGCGAACTTCTCCACCGTGTCGGCGTCGCGCTCGGTGGTGATACGGCCCACAAGACGGCGTAGTCCGACCAACGACGATTGCTCGCCCACCCAGGTGGCGATGCGCGGGTGCAGCGGACGCGACGGGCGACGGAGTGCCTCGGCGACATCAGAGGCGTCGAAGTCACCCTTCGCAGTGGCGATACGCAGCCAGGCCAACGCGGCGCGTACCGCCGTGCGCTCGAGGAACTCGAGCCCCACGCCGCCATTGGTGGGAATGCCCGCTCCACGTAGTGCGACCTGCACCGGGGCCAGCAGTGAGTTGACTCGTGTGAGCACGGCGATGTCGGCAGCGGGTGACCCGGCAGCGATGGCGGTGGTGACGGCTTGCAGCGTGACATCGACCGGGTCGCCCGACGCCGGGGCGACCATGAAGCCGTCGCGGGTGCTGTCGCTGGCGCGGATCACCTTCGCTACGCGTCGACGGTTGTGGCGCAGCAACGTGTCGGCGGCGCGGACGATGCCTGCTGGGCAGCGGTAGTTGACCTCGAGCGGGTGTTCGCCGGCGCCGGGAAACAAGTCGCCGAACTCGATCAGCCAAGCGGGGTCGGCGCCGTTGTAACCGTAGATGGTCTGGTCATCGTCGCCGACTCCGAACACCGCGGCGTCAGGGCCGGCGAGGAGCCGCACCAGCAGCACGTGCGCCGGGGTGAGGTCCTGGAATTCGTCGACCAAGAGCAGCCGGCATGAACGCTGCGCGGTCGCTCGAGCGGCGGGGTCGCGCAGGAGCAGCTCGATGGCCTTGAAGATCTGCTCGTCGTAGTCCACAGCGCCGGCCCTGGCCAGGTGTTCGCGGTAGCCGGCGAACGCATCGGTGAAGCCGTCGACCTCACCGTCATATCGACTCTCCACCTTCGCGGGGTCGATGAGACCCAGACGGGCCAGCGACAACGCCTCCAGCCAGGTGGCGACCGGGTCGGCATTGCGCACGCGAGGGAATTTGACGAGCCGCCCGATGATGCGCCGGACCTCGGGCTCGTCGATGGTGCTGAACCGCTGCGGCTGGCGAGCGAAGGGGGCGCTGCCGTTGATGACTGCCAGCGCGATGGCGTTGAGCGTGCGGATCTGTAGGCCGGGAACGTCGGCGGTGCGCGCGGCGATCTCCTCCTGCGCCCGTTTGTTGAACGCGATGAGCGTGATGGCCGATGCCGGAATGCGCCACTGCTGCACCAGGTGTCGAGCGCGTTCTGTGAGGACGCGGGTCTTGCCCGAGCCGGCGGGGGCGATGATGCGCGCCGCGCCACCGTCGTGGGTGACGGCCGCCAGCTGGTCCGGAGCAAGGTCGGCAGCGGTGGCATTGCCCACTGGTACGCGCAGCGATCGGTGCTCCACAGCCACGCGATGCAGAACAGGCACACCATCGATCGGTGCGGTGAAGCGGGGCGGCCCGCCATCGAGCCACGCTCGCGTACCGTTGGTCAGTTCGACATCGCCGTGGCCGTCATCGACGGTCTGGGCCCCGGCCTTCACGGCCATGGAGAGCAGCGGCCAGCTGCGCTCTGAGCGTGCGTCGATGGCATTGCTGAACACGAGGTGTGCGACCTGCTCGCTGGTGAAGCGAACGCGCGGCCCGATTGCGTGCGGCGGCAGTGCGGTGGCGAAGGGCGTGGAGAGCTGCGCCTCGACGGCGTCGCTCAGCTCGAACACGTGCGAGGCCCGCTGCGTGGCGGCCTGCAGGAGCCGACCGATGAGCTCGCTCTGTGTAGGGTCGATGACCACGCGCGGCGCGTCGGCCCAGTCCGCCGGTGCCGCCTGCCCGGGCGCCACGATCACGTTGCGGCCCAGCCACGCCGGTCCCTTCGTGAGGTGAACGACAACCCTGCCTGATGTCGTCCGCTGTGAGGGCGACGGCGGGGGAGCTGGCTCGGCGGCGAACAGATTGCCCTGGTCGCCGTCATCCTCGACGCTGTCATCGCGGGCAACTTCCTGCCCTGCGTTGCGCTGCCAGCACGCCTTGACCTCGTCGGCCGAGCCGTGCTCACCACCGCAGTACACACAGGAGATTGCTCGTCGGCGGGCGTTGTCGTCGAACGAGCTCATCGGCTCACCCTATCGAACGAACGTTCTGATGCAGTCCGCCAGCAGCCGTAGCGTTCAGGCGGACTTGAGGGCGTCGATGATGCCCGCCCAGCGCGATGGATCCGACTTGTAGGGCGCGTAGAAGCTGATGCGCTGGATGACATCGCCGTAGCGGCGCTGCAGTTCGGGCGCCATTTGCTCGGGCTCGCCGACGACGGCGAACGTGTTGAGGATCTCGTCGGTGATCAGGTCGCCCATCTCCACCCATCTGCCCTGCTTCGAAAGTCCGTTCAGCTCTTCGTGCAGGCCATCCCAACCGTGAAGTTCCAGCACCCCGCGGTAGGCCGGGGTGCTGCCGTAGAACGCAATTTGCTGGCGTGTCCCTGCGGTTGCGGCAGCCAGTTCCTCTTCGTTGTTGCCGGTGACCACGAACGAGGGCCCGACGATCTCGAAGCCTTCCATCGACTTGCCGGCCTTGGCCCGGCCACGCTGCAACGCCGGCAACGTGACCTCACGCAGGTAGCGCTCGGTGGTGAAGCCATGGCAGATGAACCCGTCACAGACTTCGCCCGCGACTTCCGTCATCAGCTCGCCGACGCCGGCCAGGAAGATCTTGGGCACGCCGAAGCCGGCCAGATCGGCGCGCTCAGGTGTGAAGAACGGGGTCATCAGGGTGTGGGTGTAGAAGTCGCCCCGGAAGGCCAGGGGAGTGCCGTTCTCCCACGTGTCCCAGATGGCTCGAATCGCCATGATCATCTCGCGCATGCGAGGGGCCGGATGGCTCCATTCCTGGCTGAACCGCTTGGTGATGTGCGGCTTGATCTGGCTGCCAAGACCGAGCACGAAACGGCCCTCGGAGAACGACTGCAGGTCCCAACCGATGTTGGCCAGCGTCATTGGATTGCGGGCGAAGGCCACGGCAATCGAGGTGCCGAGCTCCAGCGTTTCGGTGTGCTCTGCAGCGAGCAACAGCGGAAAGAACGGGTCGTGGCTGGTCTCGGCGGTCCATGCACCGGAGTAGCCTGCATCTTCGAGTTCCTTGGCCTGTGCGCCAGCGCGCCCCAAATTGGTTCCAATGCCACCGTCGACCTTCATCTGCCCCTCCTGATGGGTTTGGTGCGAGCGTAGTCAGCGCTCTCGTCCAAGGGAGAGGCGAGCGGAGGTCAGGCGGCGGCGATGGTGCGTCGTTGCCGGGGTGCTTCGAGGGCGAGACCATGGAGAAGGCCAAAGGCTCGTTCTCGCGCGGCAGCGGGCTGCGTGTGATCGCGGACGATGTCGATGGCCACATGGCCGAAGCCCTCGCACGCGAGCACGTTGGCGAGGCCGACGGCTTCCGACTCGTGGCTGGCGAAACCGTGCTCCGCGATGCCGTATGCAAGCGCTGAAAGCTGATCGGGACTGTCGCGGAGTTGTTGGGTAGTGCTCATGTGGGTGACGGTACGCCTGGTCAAGCATTCTGTACAGCGATGATCTCTTGTATTAATGATTGGATTTACTTATGATACTTTCCATGTTGAGAGATGTCGAGGTACGTCAGCTCAGGGCGCTGCAAGCGGTGGCCGAAGAAGGGTCGTTCGGGCGGGCCGCCGAGCGGCTTGGGTTCACCCAATCCGCCATCAGCCAGCAGATCGCCGGCCTCGAGCGTGCCGTTGGCGACAAGGTCTTCGATCGTCCCGGCGGCCCGAAGCGTGTGGAGCTGACGCCCACCGGCTCGCTGGTTCTGGAGTACGCACTCGGGCTGTTCGAGCAGATGAGTATCGCCGAGGACGGTCTGCGTTCGCTGCGTGCCGGCGAGGTTGGTCGACTTGTCGTTGGTTCGTTCCAAAGCATCTCGGTCAACGTGTTGCCTGCGGTGGTGGGTCGTATGCGCACCGAGCGCCCCGGCCTGTCGGTGCGGTGCGTGGAGGAGGACGAGAACGACGACCTGATTGCTCGACTGCTGTCCGACGAACTCGATCTCACGTTCCTGAGCGGTGCGCCGGATGACGATGCGATCGAGCCGACAACGCTCCTGATCGACCCGTTCGTGTTGGTCAGTCCCGCCTCCGCCGATGGTCGCATCACCGACCCGGCGCACCTGGGTGGCGTGGCCATGATCGGCCAGTCGCCGTGCGCGTGCCAGCTTTCCATCGACGACGCGCTACGAGGGCTCGGCGTGGTCCCCGACTACGTGTTCCGCACCAACGACAATGCAGCGGTGCAGGCAATGGTCCGCGCCGGCATGGGGTACGCGATCCTGCCGCACCTCGCTGTCGACCCGAGCGACCCAGGTGTTGTGATCGCGATGATGGATCCGCCAATCCCGCCGCGGGTGTTGGTGCTCGCTCGCCGACGTGGCCGGACGCTCCCGCCGGCAGCCCAGCACTTCATCGATCTGGCTCTTGCGGTGTGCAGCGATCTGCAGCTGCCTGAATATCAGCCCACTACGGCCGCTGGCTGAGGCCGGCCAGAGAGGACGACGGTCTGCCTGTCGGGAACGAAGCCAACGCTGCGGTAGAGCTTTCCTGATGCAGGGTTGTCCGGTTCGTAGACGATCTTGACCCGCTCGGCACCTGCTGCTGCCAGCCGATCGATGCCGGTTGTCAGGATGTGTCGCGCAATACCCCGCCGTTGATGGTCGTCCTCAGTGCGCATGGGCTCGACGAGACCTGTGGCGGTCACTGGGTCATACCAGAACAGCCCGTAGGCAGCGACGTTGTCGCTCCTGTCGTACACCACCAGGTCGAGGTCGGGGCGATACAGAGAAGTCTGCCGAAGGCGCGCCTGCGGGTCAGGGTGGCCCCGTTTGGTACTCATCATGTGGTGCGGACGCGACATCGTGTCGAGGCGGCTCGCCAACCGATAGTCCGCGTGAAGCAGACTGACCTGCGGTCGAGTGTTTGCCGCCACCCATGCCTCGACCGCGACGTCTTCCTCGACTGTGAAGCCGTGCCCGCGCAAGACCTTCTGCAGGACGTCATCGGCACTGTCGACCTCGAGGCCGACGGCTTCGATCCCAAGCTCACCGGCGTGATCGAGACCCCGCTTCATGACGTGTGCGACCAGGTCGGGAGTCGGGTGGGGCATGAACAGCGGGTCGAGTTGCGTCCGGTTGGCCGACTCGGTTGCGATCACGGCGGCCTGCGCGCGATCGAGGTCGTCGAACCAGAACAGTTGAGGGACGCGGTCAGTCGGACGCGGCCTCTGCGCCCACCACCACTGGAAATCTGCGGCCTCGTACAACCCCGCGGTCGCGTGGGCGCCACGTATGCGCTGCGCGAGTAAAGTCACTGCGTCCAAGTAGTCGCGACCGACCAGATGCTCTTCTCGAAAGTTATTGATCTGACCAGCCCAGACCGGGCTCGCCGGAACCCGGCTCTTGGTCGCGCAGGAACTGTTCGAACTCCGCAGCCAGTTCGTCGCCGCTCGGCATCTCGCTGATGGCGCGATCGAGATCGAGGGTCTGCTGCTCGGCTTGGTCATAGAGCGATTCCAATTGACGCACCATGGCCTCGTGCTCGTCGTTGCCGCCCACCAACACGTTGATGCGTTGGTGCTGGATCTCGGCTTCACTGGCGAGAGCGGAGCCATCGATGGTGACGCCGGTGACCTCGGTGAGGCCATCCAGCAAAGCGGCCGACGCGGCCGGGTAGCTCATCGCACTCACGTAGTGCGGCACCTGTACCCACAACCCCAGCGAAGCGATGCCGGCTTCGGTGAGCGCATGCTCGAGTACGGCGCTCATGCCCGCCGGCACGTCGACTGAGTTCTTCAGGTACGGCAGGTCGGCGATGACGTCGGCTGAGGGCGAGCTGCTGGACAGACGGGCGGGCCGGGTGTGCGGCGAGGCGAATGGATATGAGCCCAGTGCGACCATTTGGTAGACGCCGAGCTGCAGTGCCAGCTGTGTCACGGCACTCGCGAATCCGCGCCATTGCGAGTCGGGCTCTGGCCCCACCAGTGTCAGCACGGGCTGGCCCTTGCTGTCGGAGCCGACCTTCAACTCGATGTCGTTCCACGCCAACTTGGTGTTGACGCCCTCCCGAAGCTCCATCGTCGGGCGGCGAGCGCGGTAGTCGATGAATGTGTCGCCGTCGAAGGTGGCCAGTGTCTTCGTGTTGCACGCACTGTCCAACGCGGCCATCGCTGCCGCAGCGGCGCCACTGGCGTCGATCCAGCCGTGAAGGTGTACCACCATCACCGGGCGGTCGAGTGTGGGAATGTCGCCGTGCAGTTCATAGCGAGGGTTCATGACAGTTGCTCCAACATCTGCTCGGCGGCAGCGGCGGCGGCCTCCACCTGCAACTTGAACGGGTTCAGTTCGGCAGCGTCACGCGCGCCGAGCGCGCCGCCGAGGTAGCGGGCGTAGACGCCCTCGAGAATGCACGCCAACTTCCAGTATGCGAACGACACGTAGAAGGGTAGGTGGGTGAGGTCGCGGCCACTGACCTGCGCGTATCGGTCGGCCAGATGGGAACGGTCGTAGAAGCCAGCCGCGGAAGTTGCTGACCCTGTCCAAGCCGACGCGGCGTCGTCGGGGCCGGTCCAATACACCTGCAGCAGGCCAAGGTCCGCCAGCGGATCACCGAGGGTGCAAATCTCCCAATCGAGCACGGCGACCACGCGGCCGTCGTCGCCGACCATGCAGTTGTCCAGGCGGTAGTCGCCATGCACGATGGTCGCCGGACCTTGCGCAGGTATTCGCCGCAACAGTTCGTCGTGTACGCGATCGACTGCGGACAACGCTCGCGTCTGTTGCTGGTTCCATTGGCCGTACCAGCGCTTCAATTGGCGTGCGATGTAACCCTCGTGGCGGCCCAGATCGCTGAGGCCCGCAGCCTCGAGATCGACAGCATGAATGGCAACCATCGTGTCGACCAACGATTCACTGGCCACCCGACGGGCGTCGGGTGTGAGGACAGCCTCGGCGACGGTTCGATCGCGGAGCACATGGCCGTCGACGAACCCCATCACATAGAACGGCGCCTCGTTGACGGAAAGGTCGTCGCAGAAGCCGAGCGCGGGGGCGACAGGGACAGCAGACGACTGCAGCCCGCTGATGATGCGGTGCTCGCGACCCATGTCGTGAGCGCTGGCCAACACGTGGCCGAGAGGTGGCCGCCGCAGGACGAATCGGGCGCCGTTCGCGCCCGTCACGGCGAACGTGAGGTTGGAGTGGCCGCCAGCGATGACGTTGAACGCGAATGGGCCGACCGCTCCGGCGACATTGGCCTGCAACCACTTGCTGACCGCCGCCACATCGATGCCGTGCACAGTACTCATTGCTCCCGTACAGTACCGCCCTTCGCTGTCGCGTGCGCCGTTGACCGGTATCGTGCCTCCATGGCCATCGATGTCACCGACGCAACCTTCCAGACCGAAGTCATCGGCCGCTCGCACACCGTGCCGGTGATCGTCGATCTGTGGGCCCCATGGTGCGGCCCGTGCCGCACGCTTGGCCCCATCATCGAGAAGGTGGTCGAGGCAACCGGTGGCAAGGTCGTGCTGGTGAAGGTCGACACCGACCAGAACCCGGCCATCTCGCAGGCGTTCGAAGTGCAGTCGATCCCTGCTGTGTACGCACTGAAGAATGGCGCCGTCGTCGATGGCTTCACGGGTGCGTACCCAGAGCACATCGTCCAGCAGTTCGTCGATTCGTTGATGCCCACCGAAGGCGAGGACGCCATGGCCGCGTTGCTCGCAGAGGGCACCGAAGGCTCGTTCCGTGCGGCGTTGGAGATCGAGCCCGGCAACGAAGACGCCATCGCTGGCCTTGCCGAACTACTCATCGCCCGCGGCGAGAACGAGCAAGCGCTGCAGTTCCTCGCCCGCATCCCCGAGACGGATCGCACCCGCCACATTGCGGCGTCAGCCCGGGTGCAGGTTGCCCCCGACGACGACCATGAGGCCACGTTGACTGCGCTGCTGGATCAGGTGAAGGCCGACGAGGTCGCCCGCCAGCAATACGTCGACCTGCTCGAACTGATGGGTCCCGACGACCCCCGGGTACCCGTGTACCGCAAGAAGCTGACTGCCCGCCTCTTCTAAGCGACGAGCGCAGCCACGGCCGCTGCCGCCTCAGCTTCGTCGGCGACGGGTGGTCAGTAACAGACCGATGCCGCAGCAGACCAAGGCCAAGGCCAAGGAGAGGATGGGCGTCGATTGGTTCGACCGGTCGTGGGCAACCTGCTGTAAACGGGCACCGTGGGCAACGCCACGTTGGGCACGGTTGGGTCGGTGACTGGCACAGCCGGCAGGGTGGGGGTCCCTGGTGTGGTGTCCTGCGTCACCGGGTCGGCCGTGAGTTGCGGGCCGATGCCCGGTCCACCCGGGTCGACGATCGTTCCGTTCGCCGAGCCGTCGTCGTCACCCGCAGCGCCGTCGATGAAGTGCAGTACCCACTCGGTCGGCGAGATTCGCTGGCCGCCGAGCCCGCTCAACGAGTCGTAGTCCCAGGAATACCACTGCGCGGCCCGACCCCTGGCCGGCGACCCGAACCGGTAGTACCACGTCGCTGTTGCGACCGACGTCGAGACAGCGACCACCGCTGGGCCACCGGGCGTGATGCCCGTCAATTCGAACGCGAACTGCCCAGCAGTGACACTCTGGCGGGCAGCTCAGGCGCGTCCGATGGGCCGACGTTGACCAGCCGTCCGACGGGCGCCCGCCAGCGTGGCCGTGTGACCGTCGTCGGATGGAAGGACGACCTTGTGTGGACTGGCTGGGTCGCCGCCGAGGGCGGTCTGGATCACGTCCGGGACTCCTGTACCTGACGTGTCCGGATACGCATGTGGGGCGACACAGGTGGAGAACTCCGACGTTCTCCCGACCGGCTTGTCAGCCGTTCCACCCTCCTGCACGGTGAAGGTCACCGTGCAGAAGTCGTACTGCAGGTCGTGGCGGTCCTTTGGGGAGAGCACGATGGACGTGCCGTGCGAGCCGTTGATGACTGTGTCGATCGGATGGCGCCCCTTGTCGTCGTTCGGCGCTGTGCAGCTCTCGTTGCCGTAGATGCGGATGATGCCGACGGCGCTCGGGGCATCGGTGAGCACGAACCACCTGCGGTCCAGCCCGCGGACTTTCGCCTGCACCACAGCGAGCTTCGGGGCACCCGGTACTCCGTCGCCGTCGATGCCCTTGCCGCCGTTGTTCCAAGTGAAGTTCGAGAGGATCATCATCCGTGCCGTGCTGGCGACGGCGATGTCGGCACCCACCGAGTTGCGAATATCGTTGTTCACCATCAGGCCGTTGCCGTCCTCGACGCTGACGCCTATTCCGTTGCCGAGCACCTGCCCGCCGACCCCGAACCCGATGTCGTTGTCGTTGTCGTAGATCGTCGCGTACGTCGATGACCACACCTTCAACCCGTCACTGGTGTTGCCGGCGATGCGATTGGAGACGACCTCCACCTCGCCGCGTTGACACCTACGTGGTTGCCGGTCAGCACCCTCGGAGGCAGCGATCATCGTCAACGCCGAACCGGTGGCGTCCAACGCCTTGACGGCGCGCAGCCGGTGCGATTGCTGCCAGGCGAGGTTCGCGTTACGCAGGACCACGTACGAGTTCCACACGTCGGTCTTGCGGGTCATGAGGTCGGTGACTTCGCGCACAGGCTGCCGACCTGGGTCCTGGTATGTCACTCCGACGACGAACCGTCCGTCGACTTCTGCGGAACGGGGCGAATCGGCGCGCAGCGTGCACGTTTTCACGCCGGACATGCGACCGTCGACCACATGCACGCCGGCGTTGCTGTTTGGCACGCTCCGACTGGCGAGCGAGGCAGACCCTGCCTCGATGGTGAACTGCTCGCCGACGGAGATGTCGGGCGGCACGCCCAGCCAGACGTCGGGTGGCGTGATCGCAACACAGTCCCTCGGTAGCGTGCCGAACACCCTGATCAGCGGCACCTGCGACAGGGTCCACGTGAAAGTCTCTGCCTGTGAACCAGGCGCTCAGATCGCCGTCGTGGTAAGCGCAGTCGGTGCGGCCGTCATCAGCGGCACGAAGCAGATGACAACCACGGCCGCGATCGCTTGTCGTAACCACCTCGCCCCCTGCCACTCGCCCGCCCGTCTGCCGTCTCCCACCCGAATGCTCATGACGGCGACGGTAGCGATGGGCCGTACCTGTGGCGTACCACGACGACTTGAGGCCGAGGCTCTCGTGAGGTCAGCTGGTCATACGCAAGGTCGACAGGGGGTCGTCGTCGGCGGTGAGGCCCAGATCACGGCGTATGGTTGAAAACCGCGTGGCCCATTCAACCGCTTCGCCCTGGCGTCCATTGCGATAGAGGAGCAGCGCCGTGCGCAGCACGGCTGCGAAGTCGAATGGGTCGAGCACGAGCAATTGCTCTGTCGCCTGGGCTGCCCGATCGATGTCGTTGCTCGCGACAGCCGCGTCGATGACGATCGACAGCAGTCGGATTGTACGGCGGCGGATCCGTTCTCGCGGTGCAGCCATCCACTCGTCGAAGCGGTCAGCAGGCAGCAACTCTCCGGCGAACCGCATCAAAGCCACCTCGGCGTTCCGCACCTGCTCCTCTGCCGCCGCATTCCCCGCTCGGGCGATGAACTGCTCGAACTCGTGAAGGTCGACGACTGCTCCGGCGGCCAGCGAGATGACTCCGTCGCTGCGACCGAGCACAGGAGCCGCTGCACGCACGCGAGCCAGAACGTTGCGCAGGCGGCGGCGGCCGACATCGCCCGCCGTATCGGGCCACAGCAGCTCGACCAGTTCGTCGACCGGCATCGCGCTGCCGGCGACGGCCAGGATCTTCACCACTCTCGCCGGACGGCCGGCAGGAATCTGAACCTCGATGCCATCCACCTCGACGCGGAAGCCTCCGAGCACGGCGATGGTCAGAGCCGGCCGGGCTTCTCGGTCGACGAGCCGGACGAGCGATGTCCACAGCTCAGGTTCATGAAGCATTGCCAGCTCTGGGTGACCGAGTGTCTCCAACTCGTCGATGACTGCACTCGCCCCGGCACTGGCTGCTTCGAGGTTGCCGCGCCGAGACTGTGCGTGGGCGATGAGTAGCGACGCGCGCCATCGATTCGACGCGTTGCGATACGCATCCAGTCGGTCCAGAGTCAGAAGATGCTCGGCGAGGACGGCATCGCCGAAGCGGGCGGCGAGCGCCCCCGTTGCCGCCTCTGGAATCTCCGGCCAACCCTGCGCCGTCGCCTGTGCGATCGACCGGGTGAGGTACTCCTCGGCGACCTGGTCGGCCCCCACCTCAGCCGCGATCTCGGCGGCTTCGGCGAGAAACTGCGTGCCGGTCGGGTGATCGAACCAGTCGCCCGGGTGGCGCTCTGCTTCGCGCAACCAGCGCAGCGTGCCCTGGACATCGCGCCGCCGCGCAACTACCTTGGCCTGGGTCCACGCCGCGTAGCCGAGGATCCGTTCGTCAGCGTGCGCACGGCCGATCGACCGGGACTCCGTCAACGCTTCGATGGCCTCGTCGTCGCGGCCAAGCAGGGCTAGGGACTCGGCGAGGAACGTCAACTGAACCGCCCGCCGTCGGGTGCCTGGCGGAAGGAGTGCCAGCCCTTCGCGCTGACGTGTGATCGCGACCTCGAAGTCGCCTCGCGGCAGCGCCACGAACCAGCCGAGCGTGCACAATGCGTCGGCGACGCCGACATCGTCGCCGATGGCCCGCATCGCGCCGACTGCTTCGGCGAGGAGGTGCGAGGCCTCGACGAGTGATCGATCATCGCCCCGCCACGCGGTGATCCGGCCGAGGGCGTGAAGGCAGCGACTGCGCGCAGCGAGCTCGTGTAGTGGCGTTTCGGCGAGAAGCGCTCTGCCGCGGCGTTCGGTCTCCTCGACCAGCGAGTCACGGTTGAGGTCCATGACGAACTCGGACTCCAACTCGCGCGCGATCATCGGATTGTCAATCGTCACGATGATCGTCGACAGCCTCTGCAGCAGCCGAGTGCGCAGCTCGATGCGTACCCGGCCCTCAGCCGCTCGAGCGAGCTTGATCAGGCAGCGTGGGTGAAGGGCGATGATGGCGTCGGGAACGGCACTCAGCAGCGCCGCCATTTCGTCGACGTCGATCTGATCGAGCTGCCGGTACGCAACATCGGCCAGCAAACTGCACGCCTGCTCCGGGCGTTGCGCTGCGAGGAGCCCTTCCACAGCGCGGGTCGTTTCCCCGTTTTTGAACGCAGCGCGCAGCAGCGCGACCAACGCCTGCCCATCACGCTCCCCGTCCGTCCCGACCACCACCGAAGGAGCCTACGACGTGTGTGAGCATCGTGCTCCGTCAACTCCAGCGCGTCGTAGCTTCGCGATGAACAGCGATCCGCCGCTGTTGAGCAACTAGTGGTCTGTCTCTGAAATGGCAAGTACGCCCGCGGCGCGTAGATCGGCCGCTTTCGTTCGCTGCGGGTTCTGTGGCACACCACAGACGAACGTACTTTTGTGGTGTGCCACAGACGTTGAAGGACGAGGCGAGACCCGTGAAGACCGATGAGACCTGCATGCCCTGTATGTGCGCTCCCGGCGGCCGCAACCAGAGCGCTCCTCAGCGGCACCGACGGTCGACGTCACCATTCTTGCGACCGACCACTAGTGCTGATCGAGTTGATTGGCCGTGAGGTCGGACCGGGCTTGCTGACCCAGCACAGTGAGGTGGATGAGGTCGGTGTTCCACACAAAGGTGGGTGGATCGGGTTGCACCACCGCAGCCCAATCGATCACGTAGACGCCAGGTGTGGTCGCAAGCTGTTCGTTGAACGCATCCTCGCGTGCAATCCATGGCTGCCCACGACGGGTGCGGAGATTGATCCAGCCGACCATGTGATAGTCCGAACCGACCGCCGCGACCAAGCTGTCTATACGCGCCGCAGCGGCTGCAGCACTGGTGCCGGTGGCCGCGACGTCGTTCGTGCCCATCGCAATCACCCACCGAACGGACTGCGACCTCCAGATGCCATGTGAAGACTTGATGCGTTCGATGGCGGTCTTGGCGGATGGGATCGAAGCAGACCCGGTCGACGACCAACGGCTGATCACGCCGTCGAGACAGATCGGCCCGTAGCCGCGATCGATCAGGGTGTTCATCGCCGGGATGATCGATTGCCAGGTCAGTGAATCGCCGATCACCGCCAATGGGCCCTTCGCGCCGAACCCTGCGTAGTACCCGACCTTGCCCCATTTGTTGACAGTCTGCTGCAACCAACGGCCTGTCTTGTCGCGTTCAGCGGGCCCGCTGAGGCAGCCGCCGGCGGCAGGGTCCGGGGGCTTCACATTCGAACGGGCAGGCAGCGTCGCTGCCGTGGGAGTGCCCGTGAAGTAGCCGGTGAGATCGACCACGACGTGCGCCTTCACGGATACATAGAGCTCGACGCCGCGTGCCGATGCCGGCGTGATGGCCATGTTCGCAACCGGACGATTGGCGAGCCCGGCGTTCGTTGCGGAAACCGTCGGTGTACCAGCAGTGGCACCCGCCGGCAGCGCAGCCACCCAGCCAGGGCCGGTGGGCAACAAGGTGACGTTCAGCACGGCAACTGCGGCGCCGGGTGCCGCCGCGAATTCAGTGCCTCCCTTGGCGTACAGCGGGGTATTCGTTGCGCGCGTGTCCAAGAGCCGTGTTGGGCTGAGTGCCACCAGTAGACCATCGGCACTGGAGGATGCAGACGGGCCGGTGAAGTAGCCGGAGATGTCGACCAGCAGGTCGGTGCGCGCCTGCGAGACCACGGTGAACCCACCCACCGTCACCGGCACGATGACAGTTGCGGCACGCGGTTGGCCGCCCGCGGGATAGTTGAGCACCGAAGTGGTGGTGGCCGAACCGCCGGCAGCGAAGACCGACAGGAACCCTGCTGCCTGCGGGCCCACCGCAGTGAGGTTGACGGCCAGTGCGATCGCATCGGGCGGCACGGTGGCAGGCAGCGCAACGGTGAAGGGAGCAGCGGCCTCAACGCCCCCAGACATGGTCGACCGGGTGTCAGCAATGCGGGATGGTGTGAGCGGAACGAAGCGCCCTGCGGTCGCGGTACCGCCCGCGGCGGGCGTGAAGTAGCCGGTGGTATCGACGATCAGTTCCGCGGCGGACGACGTGTAGAGGTCGATCTGCCCCAGCGAGGAGAGCGCCAGGATGGTGCTGTTCGCTCGTGTGTCACCAGCGTGGTAGTTGAGGACAGAGGTGAGCGGGGGAGTTGAGGCCGACGCATACGCGGTGACAAAACCGGAGCTGAGAGCCTGGGTGGCGACCACCGTCAGTGCAACGGCAGTTGCCTCGGAAGGCACGCCACACCGACCAGAGATCTGCAGCCGGATCGTGTGCTCATCGACGCGCTCGTCTGCACCCTGACGAGTGTCGATCAGGCGACATGGCGCCACCGATGTGAATGCAGCCGGCCCGACAGCAACCGGGGCGGCCTTGGCCGGTGCGACGGCCCCCACGGTCGTCGCGACCATCACCAACGCGACCCCTGTTGCGCTCACCCGCTGCCACCGCATCGACGGAGAACAGTACTGCACGAACAGCGCGAGGGGCCATGTCCGCTAGCGTCACCGTCCGTGTCGGACGAGGAGCGCATGCTGCGCGTAGGAATGGTCAGTCCGTACAGCCTTTCGGTGCCTGGCGGCGTGCAGATGCAGGCGATGGGGCTGGCGCGCGAGCTGCGCCGAATGGGCCTTGAAGTGCGAGTCCTGGGCCCATGCGACGGACCACCACCAGCCACCTTCGTGACCCCACTCGGCAACAGCCTGCCAACTTCGACCAACGGCTCGATCGCGCCACTTGCCCCGGACCCGGCCTGCGTGCTGCGCACGATGCGGGTGCTCTTCGAAGAGCAATTCGACGTGCTCCACCTGCACGAGCCGTTTGCGCCCGGTCCGCCGATGACGTCGATGCTGCTGCATCCTGCGCCCGTGATAGCGACGTTCCACGCGGCCGGCGACAGCCCCAGCTACCGCTACGGCAGCGCACCGATGAAGGCCGCCGCCAAGAACATCGCCCGTCGGATCGCGGTGTCGAAGGATGCGCTCGCCCTGGTGCAGGAGGCTGTGCCCGGCGAGTACGAGGTGCTCTACAACGGTGTGGAGCTGCAGGAATACCGCGCCGCCAAGCCCTACCCGACAACCGGCCCAACTGTCTTCTTCTGTGGTCGACACGAGGAACGCAAGGGCCTGGATGTGTTGCTCGCGGCGATGCCCTTGCTGGGTGCCGAGGTACAGCTGTGGGTGGGAAGTAATGGCCCGGACACCGATCGCCTGCGGGCGCAGACCGCGGTAGACGCAAGGATTCACTGGCTTGGTCGGCTCAGCGACGAGGAGAAGATCGCTCGCCTGAAGGGTGCTGATGTGTTCTGCGCTCCCTCGTTGCATGGCGAGTCGTTCGGCGTTGTCCTGATCGAGGCGATGGCCGCCGGTACCTGCATCGTCGCCAGCGCGCTCGACGGATACCGCAACGTCGCCACCGACAACGTCGATTCGCTGCTGGTCCCGCCGGGCGACGCCAACGCACTGGCAGTGGCAATTGCGGAAGCCCTCCAGAATCCCGAGTTGAGCGCGCGATTGGTCGCTGCTGGCGACCGCAGGGCCGACGATTTCTCGATGGTCGCCCTCGCCAATGCCTACGCGACGATGTATCGCGAGGTGGCGGCACCGCCCAGCCGAACCCGGCGCCCGATGTCACCGTGGCCCTTCATGTCCGGCCCTGTGTCGCCCCGCCAGCGGCGCCACACCCGTATGATGGCGCCATAACGGCGCAGCACCCCAGCGCCCCGACCCCTCGGAGTCACGACAATGGTGTGGATCATTCTCCTGATTGTCGTAGCGCTACTCGCGATCTACGGCATCGTCAGCTACAACAGCCTCATTCGCGGCCGCAACCAGGTCGAGAACTCCTGGTCGCAGATCGATGTGCAGCTCAAGCGCCGTATCGACCTCATTCCCAACCTGGTGGAGACCGTCAACGCTTACGCCGCTCACGAGAAGTCAACGTTGGAAGCGGTCATCAACGCCCGCAACGCCGCCATGGCTGCGCCGGCAACCCCCCACGGTCAGGCCGAGGCCGACAACCTGATGACCGGTGCCCTGCGCCAGATGTTCGCCCTCGGCGAGGCCTACCCAGACCTTAAGGCCAACCAGAACTTCCTCGCACTGCAGGAAGAGCTCAGCGCCACTGAGGGTCGCGTTGCCTACGCCCGCCAGTTCTACAACGACAGCGTTTTGGGCTACAACAACAAGCTGCAGGCATTCCCCACCGTCTTCTTCGCTCGCATGCTGAAGTTCGAGAAGCGCGAGTATTTCGAGACCGACGAGGCCGCCCGCGAGGTGCCCAAGGTCCAGTTCTGAACACGCCATGTTCGAACTGATTCGTGCCAACAAGCGGCGCAGCGTCGCGCTCATTGCCTCGTTCGTCCTGATGCTCGTGCTCGTCGGGGCGGCCTTCGGGCTGCTCATCGGCAACGGCGTTGCCGGCACCCTCGTCGCCCTCGTCTTCGCCGGCGCAATGGCCTTCTTCTCGTACTGGAAGGCCGATGCCATCGCGCTGAAGGTCAGCCGTGCGCACCCCGCCGACCCGGTGGAGTTCCAACGACTCCACAACCTGGTGGACGGTCTGTGCATTGCCAGCGGTCTACCCAAGCCGGGTATCTACATCGTCGATGATCCGGCACCCAATGCGTTCGCCACCGGGCGTAACCCGAAGCATGCTGCCATCGCGGTGACCACCGGTCTGCTGGAGAAGCTGAATCGCGTCGAGTTGGAGGGTGTGCTGGCCCACGAGCTCTCGCACATTCGCAACTACGACATCCTGGTCAGCACGCTGGCGGTCACGCTGGTCGGCTCGATTGCGCTGCTCACCAACATCGGCATTCGCATGATGTGGTGGAACGGTGGCCGCGAGCGTCGCGACGGTGACCAAGGCAACGGTGGCAACATCCTGGCGTTCGCCGGTTTCGCGTTGCTGATCTTCGCCCCCATCATTGCCAAGGCCATGCAGGCCACCATCAGCCGCAAGCGCGAAACGTTGGCCGACATCTCTGCGTGCCAGCTCACGCGCTACCCACCTGGCCTCATCTCCGCCCTGGAGAAGCTGCGCGACGATGTCACCGTCACTCACGCTGCCTCGACGGCGACAGCCCACATGTGGATCGAGCAGCCGATGTCGGGCGTTGGCGACGGCGGCAAGATGGGCAGGTGGAACAAGATGTTCGACACTCACCCGCCGCTCGAAGAGCGCATCGCCCTGCTCCGCGAACTATGAGTCGCACACTTCACTTCATTGCTGCCGCTGCGCTCGTGTTCGGCGCCGTTGCGTGTGGCGGCGACGACAAGTCGGCGCCAACGGTCGAGCCAACCACTTCGGCGGTCGCCACCACAGTCGCTGCAACCACGACGGTCGCTCCCTCCACCACGCTCCCGGCAACCACAACCACCGAGGTGCCGGTGCCTGTGTACCCGCTCACGGGTCTGCCGGTCACCGACCCTGCCGTCGCCGAACGCCCGGCACTCGTCGTCAAGATCGACAACAACGCCGCGGCCCGCCCGCAGAACGGTCTCAACGAAGCCGACATCGTCTTCGAAGAGATCGTCGAAGTGCAGACTCGGTTTGCGGCGGTGTTCCAATCGCAGGGCGCCGACCCGGTCGGCCCCATCCGCTCCGCACGTACACAGGATGTCCTGCTGCTCGGTTCGTTGAACAGCCCGCTGTTCATGTGGAGCGGCGGCAATGGCAACGTGACCCGAACGATCGAGGGCAGTGACTTCGTCAACCTCAGCGCGCAGCGCGGCAACGTGTACAAAGCTGCCGGTTTCTTCCGTAACAACCAGCGCAGCAACCCGCACGACCTGTACGCATCGACGACGGGTGCATGGACGTTGACTCCCGAGGGCGCCAGTGCACCGCCACAGCAGTTCCTGTACCGCAAGCAGGGTGAACCGGCGGTCGGCGAGGCGACGACCGGCGTCGACCTGAACATGGATGGCTTACCCATCGAATGGCGCTTCGACGCTCCCTCTGGCGCCTACTTGCGATCCAACAATGGCACCCCACACATGGATGCGCTCAGCGGGCAGGTCAGTACCGAGAACGTGCTGGTGATGTTCGTCGACTATCAGCCCAGCCCAGCCGACAACCGTAGCCCCGAAGCCCAAACCATCGGGGCCGGCGAGGCATGGCTGTTCACCGGTGGCGTGCTGCAGCGCGGCACCTGGACTCGGAACGATCGCCTCTCCGCGATCGTGCTGCACGACGCCGCTGGCGCCACCATTCCCCTCACGCCCGGCCGGACGTTCATCGAGTTGGCCCGAGAGGCCACAGCCAACGCCACCACCTGACGTTCCGGGTAGTGCAGCCACCTGGATTTGGCTGAGGTGCCGCCAGTTCGGCAGCGGTACGCTTCATGCATGACTTCTGAGACGTCACCATCACGCTCAACGGACCCCGACCAGGTGAAAGGCACGATGCAGGTCAAGCGTGGCCTTGCCGAAATGATGAAGGGCGGCGTCATCATGGACGTCGTCAATGCCGAGCAGGCCAAGATCGCGGAAGACGCCGGCGCGTGTGCCGTCATGGCGCTCGAGCGGGTCCCCGCTGACATTCGCCGCGACGGTGGTGTTGCCCGGATGAGCGACCCGGAGATGATCGAGGGCATCAAGGCCGCTGTCACCATCCCGGTCATGGCCAAGGCCCGTATCGGCCACTTCGTGGAGGCGCAGATCCTGCAGTCCCTCGGCGTCGACTACATCGACGAGAGCGAAGTGCTCACCCCCGCAGACGAAGCCCACCACATCGACAAGTGGGCCTTCACCGTGCCGTTCGTCTGTGGCGCCACCAACCTTGGTGAGGCGCTGCGCCGTATCAGCGAAGGTGCCTGCATGATCCGCAGCAAGGGCGAGGCAGGCACCGGCAACATCGTCGAGGCCGTCCGCCACCTGCGCAGCATCATCGGCGACATTCGCAAGATCACCCAGGCCGACAATGCCGAGTTGTTCCAGTGGGCCAAGCAGTTGCAGGCACCGCTGCCGCTCGTGCAGGAAATCGCCGAGACCGGCTGGCTGCAGGTTCCCCTGTTCTGCGCAGGTGGCATCGCCACTCCGGCCGACGCGGCGCTTGCCATGCAGTTGGGCGCCCAAGCCGTGTTCGTCGGCTCGGGAATCTTCAAGAGCGACGACCCGTCGCCGCGGGCGAAGGCGATTGTCGAAGCCACTACGCACTTCCGCGACGCCGACATCCTGGCCAAGGTCAGCCGTGGCCTCGGCGCCCCGATGACCGGCATCGGAATGGACGAGATCAACCAGACCACGCGCTTCGCAGAGCGCGGCTGGTAGTCGGTCGTGCCCTCAGCGGAGCCGCCAGGTGAACGCCGGCACCGCCCTGCCGATCATTGGCGTCCTTGCGCTCCAGGGCGCCTTCGCCGCGCATGAAGACGCGCTGCGCGGTCTGGGTGTAGACACCAGGCAGGTTCGTACGCCACTCGACCTTGCGCACGTGCAGGCGCTGGTGATGCCGGGAGGCGAAAGCACCACCATGTCGCGGCTGCTCGACACCTCGCATATGTTCGAGCCACTGCAGCAGCGGTTGGCCGACGGCCTCCCTGTGTTTGGAACCTGCGCCGGCATGATCCTGCTCGCGGCCAATGTGCTGGACGGCCGCGCCGACCAGCGCAGCTTCGGGGTCATCGACATCGATGTCCGCCGCAATGGCTACGGCCGGCAAGTGGACAGCTTCGAGACGGACATCACCGTTACCGGGCTGAGTGCCCCGTTCCACGCAGTGTTCATTCGGGCACCTAAGGTAGAGACGACCGGCACCGCCGTAGAGGTGTTGGCCACGCACGACGGCGTGCCCGTTCTCGCACGCCAGGGGCACGTCATGGTGGCGTCGTTCCATCCAGAGATCACACCAGATGCACGGCTGCACGAGATGTTCTTGCAGTACAACGGATTCACCACCGAGCCACGCTCGTCCAGCACGGAAAGGGGATAGTCCAATGTCGGGCCATTCCAAATGGGCAACGATCAAACACAAGAAAGGCGCAGCCGACAAGGCACGCGCCAAGGTGTTCAACAAGATCGCCCGCCAGCTCGAAGTCGCCGCCCGCGAAGGCGGTGGCGACCCATCCACCAACGCCTCGCTGCGTACCGTCATCTTGAAGGCGAAGGGCGCGCAGATGACCAACGACGCCATCGACCGGGCGGTGAAGCGTGGCGCTGGCGTATCCGACGGCGGCACCTACGAAGCAATCATGTACGAGGGGTACGCCCCCGGTGGCGTGGCCATGCTGGTGGATGTACTCACTGACAACCGCAATCGCAGCGGCGGCGATGTACGCAACATCTTCGCCAAGCTCGGCGGGGCACTCGCTGAGCCGGGCGCAGTCGGCTGGCAGTTCAGCCGACGCGGCGTGCTGCTGGTACAGGGCGGCGATGAAGACACGGTCATGATGGCGGCGCTCGAGGCCGGCGCCGACGATGTGGCCGACGACGGCGACGGCATGTGGCGCCTGACCTGCGACCCGGCGCACGTGTTCGATGTGCGCGACGCGTTGCAAGCCGGTGGCATGAACGTCGAATCCGCCGAGAGCACGATGGTCTCCAGCCTGACGGTAGAGGTCACCGATGCAGAAGATGCGCGCAAGATACTGCGCATCATCGATGCGTTGGAGGACAATGATGATGTGCAAGACGTGTACAGCAACTTCGACATCAGCGAAGAGTTGATGGAAGCGGTCGGCGAGTGAGCATTTCCGTCGGCGACGCCGCACCCTCCTTCACCTTGTCGGCAACCGGCGGTGGCGAAGCTTCGCTCAGCGACTTCCTCGGCAAGCCATTGGTCCTGGTGTTCTACCCGGGCGACGACACCCCCGTGTGCACCAAGCAACTCAATAGCTACAACGACGATCTGTCGCAGTTCGAAGCGCTCAACGCGCAGGTCGTGGCTGTCTCTGCGCAAAGTGTGCAGAGCCACGAGAAGTTCTCGGACAAGCACGGCTTCAAGTTTCCTCTGCTGGCCGACACCGATAAGTCGGTCGCCGCCGCCTATGGCACGCTTGGCCCGTTGGGGTTTCCGCGGCGCAGCGTGTTCATCATCGACGCCGACGGGGTTGTGCGATACGCGCATCGTGCCATTGCCGGGCTCACCTTTCGTCCCGTCGGCGAACTGATCGACGTCCTGCTCAGCCTTCCCCGCTAGCCGGTCAGCACCTTGCTCTGGCACGGGCCAGCGTTGCACAGATCGGTGAACTCGCCTGTCAGCAAGAACGTCAGCGCCTGCTGCAGCACCAGTGGCTCGTCGCTGCCAGCGCCGTGGGGGTCGCGCCCGTACTCGGGTTCCGTCGGCGGCAGGTTCACTGAGGGCGGACCGGGAGTCCCGAAGTCCCAGAGCACCAGGATCGCTGTGGTTGGCGCCGATGGGTCGAGCGGCGCGATGTTCCACATCGGGGTCGCGTCATTGCTGCGTCCGTCGGCGATCGCTGGTGTGTGGACGGCCGCCCCCAACGTGCGCGCCAGTACCTCGGTGGACACATTGGCCACCTGATGGTCGCCGAACGCCTCCACCATCAGCACCTGCTTTGCTTCGATGCCGTCGTATGGATCGGTGATGAGGTGCTGTGCGTAGCCGTTGTTCTCACCACGATCCCACAACAGCTGAATGAGTTGCAGAGCGATCGCCCGATCGACCGGGTCCGTGTACGCAGCATCGAAGACGACTTGGAACTGCGGCCAGTCGCTTGACCGGGGGAGGAGCAGTGAGTAGTTGCTGCCGGGCACACCCAACACAGCCCGTGACCATTCGCTGCTGATCGCGCTGGCGGCACCGCCCAGAATGCCACCCTGGCTGTTGCCGACGAACTGCGTCTGCCCCGCTGCAACGATCGGCGCGCCGCCAACGGTTTGAAACGCGGGCGACGAGACGAAGCCATCGGCACTGTTGAGCAGCCGACCCAGGAACTGCTGGTTGAGGAGGCCCTGTTGCAGTCGGTCGGCCTGCTGGTTGAAGTGTGAAAGGTCGCCGAGTATCGATGCGAGAGAGGCGATGTCCTCGGAACTCATCCCGATCTCGTCCGTGGCGCACGGCGCCGCGATTCCGATCTGCGCTGCGAACGAAAGTGCATCGACCTCGGTTCTGCTGCCCAACAAGCCGTGGCCGTAGACGATGCCTGGCACCGGCGCGGCTGGTGCGACAGGTATGACACAGTGAAAGGGGGCCGTGAAGTCCGGCGTCTGCGCGTTGCGAGTGGGCAGACCATCGGGCCCGAGCGTGAAGTTGTTGCCCGGGGAGCCATCGGCTGTCAGAAAGTTCGGGACCTCGAAGGTGCCATCGATGGTGCGCACATTGCCACTCTCGGTCTGTGACGTCACAGTGAACGCGGGAGCCCCATCGCCGATCGTGTCGTAGGCCTGGCTGCGAATGCTGAGCAGCCGGCTGCTGAGGCTCTCCGCGCTGGCGACGGTGAAGTCCCATGCCAGGTACAGCCCGTCGGTGGTCACGCCGGTGTCGGCCAGTTCAGCCAGCAGTTCACGAACGGCACGCGCTCGTTCCAGGGGCTCGGGGGCACCCGCAACCGCGGCTCGGAAGGCAGCGGTTGGTTCAATTGCCGAGCCGTCAGACGCCTTGAGGTTTCGGAGTGCGACAACGAGGTGATGCCCTTCGCGCAGACTGATCGCAGGGTGGACCATCAGCAGCTGATCGCCCTGTGGCGCGGGCGCATCCAATTCCGCCCAGTACGGCACCCGCTCGCCGGTGGTGGTGTCGAGCAGCACGATGGGTGCATCGTCGTCCAATGAGGCACCGATGTCGTTGCTGCCGGCGATGCCACTGGCGACAACATCCAGCGAAGGAACGAGTGCCAACAGTGCTGAGCCGGGGGAGAAGCCATCCGCGCGGTTCTGGTCGGTCACGTCGATGGGAACACCGTCAGCATTCGTCGGTGGACTCTCGGGATGGACGTCCAGCCGTCTGCCGGTAGCGGTGCCCGAGTCGGGAACGGTGAAGGTGTCGTTCGGCCACGGCAGCAGGCACGCCCGCTCATCCAATGGGTCGCACCTCAGTGACACATCGAGCACTGCGTCCTCAGGGTTCGTGGTGGTGGGCTCGTTCGCCGCCGGCACCGAGCTTGCTGGGGACGTTGATGTCTGGTCGGTGCCCGCAGCCTTGCCGTCACTGTTGCCGTTGCTGTCGCTGTCGCTGTTGCTGTTGCTGCATGCCGCGAACAGCATCACGGCGACAGTCAGGATGGGCATCGTGGAACGGCGCATGTGACCAATGTGCCACACCCGGCGACGGTCCACGGACACGGGCGCCCCATCCGCTAGCCTCGTACGCGTGTTCGTTCGAGATGAATCCGTCGTGCTCGGAATCGACCCTGGCCTCACCCGTTGCGGCTATGCGGTCCTGCATTCCGCGGGCAACGTGGTGCGCCCCATCGCCCTCGGGGTCATCCGCACGCCGCCCACCGATCCGTTACCGCAGCGCCTCGCAGAGCTCAAGGGTGAGCTGGTGCTGCTGTTGCAGCAGTACCGCCCGTTCGCTGTGGCGGTCGAGCAGGTGTTCTTCCAAACCAACGTGCGCACAGCGATGAGCGTTGGCCAGGCCAGCGGCCTGGCCCTGGCCGAGGCCGCTGCGTTCGGGTGCGACGTCGTGCAGTTCACGCCCAACCAGGTGAAGGATTGCGTCGCAGGCTGGGGCGGTGCCGACAAGGCGCAGGTGCAGCGAATGGTGCAGGCTCGGCTAGGCCTTGCGACACCGCCGAAACCCGCCGACGCGGCCGATGCTGCTGCGTTGGCGCTGTGCTACATAGCGGCCGCACCCATGCGCCGCAGCGTCGCAAAGGCGTTGGCCCGATGACCGGGTCGTTGAGATGATCGGGTCGTTGAGATGATCGGGTCGTTGAGATGATCGGGTCGTTGAGATGATCGGGTCGTTGAGATGATCGGGTCGCTACGTGGTTCGGTGCTGGAGCGCACCGAAGACTCCACTGCGCTCATCGAAGTGCATGGCGTCGGCTATTTCGTCTCGGTCACGCCGCGCACCCTCGCCGAACTCGAGCCGGGTGCCTCGGTGTTCGTGTACGTGCACCATCACATCCGTGAGGACGCGCAGACGTTGTTCGGGTTTCTGCAGCGCGATGAACGCACCACCTTCCAAGTGCTGATCGCCACGCACGGCATCGGGCCGGCACTTGCGTTGGCCATTCTTGGTACTCATGGCCCATCCGCACTGGTCGACATCATCGCGTCGAACGACATCGGTGCGCTCACGTTGGTTCCTGGCGTCGGTAAGAAGACCGCCGAGCGACTGTTGGTCGAGCTGCGTAACCGTCTCAGCCTGCCCATGCTCGACCCGTTGCCGGTGGGCGCCGGCGGCAAGGCGTCGGTGATCGGCGACGTGCGCGAGGCGCTGGCCGGCCTTGGCTACGGTCCCGAGGAAGTACGCGATGCAATGCGCGAGCTGCCGGCTGATGGCGATGCCTCCAGCCTGCTGCGCGATGCACTGAAGCTGTTGGGGGCCAAGCGTGCGTGACGAGTTTCTTGAACCGGAAATGGTCAGCAACGACGAGGAGGTCGACGAAGTCGGCTTGCGTCCGCGCAAGCTCAGCGAGTTCGTCGGCCAGCGCGAGCTGAAGGAGCACCTATCGATCGTGCTGGAGGCCGCCAAGCTGCGTGGTCAGCCTGCCGATCATCTCCTACTGGCGGGCCCGCCAGGCCTCGGAAAGACCTCGATGGCCGGCATCGTCGCCGCCGAGATGGGTGTGCACATGCACATCACCTCCGGGCCAGCACTCGAGCGAGCGGGCGACCTGGCTGCCATCCTCACCAAGCTCGAGGAAGGCGATGTGCTCTTCATCGACGAGATCCATCGCCTCTCGCGCGCGGTCGAAGAGATTCTGTATCCGGCGATGGAAGATTTTCAGCTCGACATCGTGGTGGGCAAAGGCCCGGCGGCGTCCAGTATTCGCCTCACGTTGCCGCCATTTACGCTGGTTGGTGCCACCACTCGTACGGGCATGATCACTGGGCCGCTACGCGACCGCTTCGGTCTGGTGGCCCGGCTCGACTACTACGCCGACGACGAACTGGAAGCCATCGTGCGTCGCGCAGCGGGCATCCTGCACGTGCGCATTTCCGCGGAAGGCGCGTGGGAGATCGCTCGCCGATCGCGCGGCACACCCCGTATCGCCAACCGACTGTTGCGGCGTGTCCGCGACTTCGCCGAAGTGCGCGGCGATGGCACCATTGCCGAGTCCACCGCCCGTGAGGGCCTCAAAGTGTTCGGTGTTGACGAGCGCGGCCTCGACAAGGTCGACCGAGCGATTCTCAATGCCATCTGCCAACAGTTCGCCGGTGGTCCGGTGGGGCTCAGTACCGTCGCCATCAGCGTCGGCGAGCAACCCGAAACGGTGGAAGACATGTACGAGCCGTTCCTCATCCAGCAGGGTTTGCTGGCTCGCACACCTCGCGGCCGTATTGCCATGCCAGCGGCATACACGCACATGGGTCTGGCCGTGCCAAGTGTAGATCGGCCGCCGGCACTCTTCGAATAGTTGGCCCTAGGCGTGCCCTAGGCGGGCAGGTAGAGACCCAGGAAAGCCTTGGTCTTCGCCCACGCAGCCTTGGCGGCGGCCTCATTGTGGAACATCTCACTCTCGTGGTTGTCGAAGGCATGACCTGCCTGCTCGACGTTCAGTACGAAGCCTTCGCGACCGGCGATGGCGGCGCCGATTGCGTCGACACCCGCGTTCGGAATGAACGCATCTTCGCTGCCGAAGTGAAAGAGCGTCGGACAGGTCACCTGGTCGATCATGCCCAACATGTCGGGCACGCCCGAGCCGTAGTAGCTGATACACACCGACGGCTGTGCGTTGGCGGCCACCGCCCATGCGAGTGTGCCGCCGAGACAGAACCCCATCACGGCCGGTGCGCTCTCGATACCTGGCTGGCCGGCAAGGTGTGCGAGGGCGGCGCTGACGTCGCTCACCGCCGCGGGAAAGTCGAGCTGGCCGACCTTTTCCATGCTGGCGCCGAGGCCGGCCTGATCGTGGCCGGCTTCCCAGTTGGGCGCGAAACGCCAGAACACATCGGGTGCGCCGACGAGGTATCCGGCGGCTGCGAGCCGTTCGGCCACCGCCCGGATGTAGGGCCCAACACCAAAGATCTCTTGGATCAGGAGCACCGCAGCCTTCGGCGGCTGATCCGGCGTCCAGATGTGAAGATCCATGTCGCCGGCGTCGCCACAGGCAACCCGGTCGGTGCGCAAGGTACTCATTCGACCATGGTGCCACAGCGATGACAGCCATGCCGCATGAGGCCACGCGAGCGATGTGCCATTAGCCTGAGCGTGCCATGACCGACGCAACTGACGCCCAGCACGCACCCTCCGGCGACGAGGTTCGCGACGCGCTGCCCGACGATCTCAACGCTCACGAGTACGCCGGCCCATACGAGTTCCCGGACAACAGTCGCCGCCGCAAGCCAGGCGCGTTGTACCTCGCATTCGCCGCGATGTGCGTCGTGCTGTGGTTGTGGAGGGGCGATTCATCGGCCCTCGTCAACAGTGGCTTCCTGTGGGCTGCGCTCTTGCTCGGTGTGTTCGGCGCGTTCTCCATCTCGTCGGGCTGGCGCATGAAGATCGACGAGAAGCAGGCACTGGTTGCAGCGCAGGGCGCAGTTGGTTTCGCTGTGGGGCACGCCTCGGCCCAGCAGGTGTGGCGCGGAGTGCGCAGTCGGCCGACATGGCGCGTGCTCATCTACTCGGCGGAGGACCCACCGCGCCGTCGCGGCCTTGTGCTGGTCGATGCGGTCAACGGCGAGGTGGTCGAGCACTTGACACAGGAGAACCCCATCGAAGAGTGGGATATCTAGCGTTCCCCGGCGGCGGCGATCTTGCGGAGCTCGTTTCCTATCGCCAATGCGATCTCACGCAAGCGATCCAGCGTCGCCACGACCCACATATCGGCTGGCGTGGTTGCAATCGCGTCGGCGACACGCGCCGGGTCCGCAGTAGTCCGCAGCAAACCGCCCGCTTCGAGGAGAAGGCGGTTCAACTCGACCGAGAGACCATCGAACTCGTCATTGGGCGTCTCGCCGCGTGCTTCGTGAAGTCGGCGTGGTATGGAACGAAAGGTGACGACGAGGTCGTCGGGTGATGCACTGGTCATGACACCATGCTGGTCTGGTACGGAGCGACGTGGCAAGGGGTAACCTCTGGACCAATGTTCGACGGAAAGTTTCGTGTCCCGATCGACAAGGCGGTCAAGCCCATTGGCAATGGCTTGCGCCGTACTGGTCTCACGCCTGACCACCTGACGGTGATGGGTCTGCTGGTCGCGGTCGGAGCATCTGTCGCGATCGGCGCCGGCTGGTTGCGTCTCGGAGTCCTGCTGGTGATTCTGGCGGCGCTGCCCGATCTGCTCGATGGTGCACTTGCCAAGGCGTCGAACTCTTCCAGTCAGCGCGGCGCCTTCTTCGACTCCACCATCGACCGTTTTGCAGACGCGCTGCTGTTCGGTGGTGTGGCGTGGTACTTCGCCAGTGGCGATCACCCGTTGATGGCGATGTTGCCATTCGCGGTGATGGCGCTCAGTTCGGTCATCAGTTACATGCGAGCCAAGGCGGAGTCGCTGGGGCTCGATGCCAAGGGCGGCATCATGGAGCGTGCCGAGCGCATCATCGCGTTGCTGCTCGGCCTGGTGTACGAGCCGCTGCTCATCCCGATTCTCTGGATCACCCTGGCGCTCACCGCAATCACCGCGGTGCAGCGCTTCGTGAAGGTGTGGAAACAGGCAGCCGTGGCCCCGGTCACCGCAGAACGTATCGAGCTGCGGCGCAGCCGTCGCCAGAGCCGCCGGGTCGTGCGCACCGAGCGTCGCCACACGCGTATCTCACGCGCCACCGGCCGTACGTCGATCCGTCGCGACTGATTTGCTGTGACTGATCTGTCGTGACTGAACCCTCGCCGGCCAGCCCTTCCGGCCGCAAGAAGATCTCCGATGCCGCGACGGTGGGCACGTATCGCCTCGGAGCGCTGGCCGCGAAGCTGATGCCCGGTCCGGTCGCAGCTGCAGCGGCCACGTCGCTGGGCTTCGGCGCCAGCTTCTCCAGCCCGGCCAAGCGGGCGATGATCGAGCGCCACCTCAAGCGGGTGAACCCCAAGCTGCGGGGTCCTGCGCTGCGGGTCGCTGCGCAGCAGGCATTCGACAGCTACGCCCGGTACTACGTGGAGAGCTTCCGCCTGCCCTCGCTCAGCAAGCGCACCGTGGACCGCAACTTCACTGTCGACGGCTTCGAGCACATCACCGACGCGTTGGAGCTTGGCAACGGCTGCATTTTCGCCCTGCCGCATCTCGGCGGCTGGGAGTGGGCTGGGCGGTGGATGACTGATCAGGGATACAAGCTGACTGTGGTGGTGGAGGCGTTGGAGCCGCCTGAGCTGTTCGAATGGTTCGCCGACCTGCGCAAGGAACTGGGGATGACTGTGGTGCCCACCGGGCCGACGGCCGGCCCAGCCGTGTTGAAAGCGCTGCGCGAGAACCAGATCGTGTGCCTGTTGTGCGACCGTGACCTGGACAGGAAGGGCGTGGAGGTCGAGTTCTTCGGCGAGAGAACCACGCTGCCCGCTGGCCCCGCAACGCTGGCCCTTCGGGTCGGCTCGCCGATTCTTCCAGTCGGTTGCTACTTCACGTCCGCCTACGGCGGCCACCATGCGGTAGTGCGATCACCGCTGTCGCTCCAGCGTGCCGGCGGCCTCCGCGACGACGTGGCGCGTATCACCCAAAATTTGGCCTATGAGCTGGAGTTCCTGATCCGTCGTGCCCCTGAGCAGTGGCACCTCTTTCAACCCAATTGGCCCAGCGACCTCGGTTACTGACGGATTCATCTATTCAGTAGATTCTCTCAAGTAGTGAAAATCTTGCCGATAACTGGAGGACTTCATGAGCTGACTAGGGAGAAGATCAACGATGAGAACAGATTTGTGGCGTGCCCGTTGGGCCGCAACTGGAGCCGCAGCGGTGATAGCGCTGGGGGGCGGCGGGCTTCTCACGGCGTCGGCGGCGCCGTCGGGCACGGCAACCTCGTTCGTGGCCATGCCGCCCGTTCGGGTGCTCGACACACGACAAGCTTCGAGCACCGTGAGCTCGCTGATGGCTGGCCAGTCGGTCACGCTGTCGCTGGCAACTCAGGTTCCGGACGACGCAGATGCCGCCGCGATCAACGTGACGGTGATCAATGGCACGGCGCCTTCCTTCTTGACGGTGTATCCCACTGGTAGTGCTCGGCCCGAGTCGAGCACGATCAACTGGTCGGGCCCGGCGGCGGGAGCGAACTCCACGACCGCCAAGCTTGGCGGCGACCGCCAGTTCGAGGTCTACAACTCGAACGGCACGGTCGACGTGATCATTGACCTCGTCGGCTACTACGTCCCCGCCTCCTTCGGTTCGGGCTCCGCCGGTGCTGCTGGCGCCAAGGGTGACACGGGTGCGACTGGTGCGAAGGGTGATGCTGGCGCTCCTGGTGCAGCCGGTGCCAAGGGCGTTGATGGTACTCCTGGTGTCAAGGGTGACACGGGCGCTCCTGGTGTTGATGGTGCTCCGGGCGCCGAGGGTGACACGGGCGCTCCTGGTGCCAAGGGTGATACCGGCCTTCCTGGTGCTCCTGGTGTCAAGGGTGATACCGGCGCCCCTGGTGCTCCTGGTGCTCCTGGTGCTCCTGGTGTCCCGG
>Ga0335397_10000418_pt1 | contig 54344 bp, 50 predicted proteins | sample MAT04_FD_205740 | JGI IMG/M metagenome (GOLD analysis project Ga0335397, IMG submission 205740) | Freshwater microbial communities from Lake Fryxell liftoff mats and glacier meltwater in Antarctica - MAT-04 (spades assembly) (version 2) ...
GACCGGCCGGTCGAGGTCGAACCCGAAATCATCGTGCGCCTCGGTGACGGGCTCGAGCCCGTCGCCGCATGGGTCGGGGTCGAGTTCAACCGCCCGAGCTTTGCCGACCCCTTCGCGCTCGGCGTCGGTGCCATCGTTGCCGACAACGCCGCCAGCCTCGGCGTCCTCATCGGCCCGTCCTTGCCCTTGGCGGCGCTCGAAGCGCCCGAACGGTTGACGGCGCGGCTGCGCGTCGATGGCGCGGTGGTCGGCGAGGGGCGCGCCGACGCCGTGCTCGGCGATCCGCGACGGGCCCTCGACTGGCTGGAGCGCGCGCTGGCCGGCACGCCCGATGCCCTGCGGCCCGGCGATCTGGTGGCGACCGGGGCGATGTGCCGTTCGGCGCCGGCACCGCGCGGGGCGAGAGTCGAAGTCGAGGCCGATGGCCATGGGCGGGGGTCGGTGCTGATGGGCTGACGGCTACCAGGGGGTAGATGGCGCAATGTGGGCCATGTAAGGCAAGCCAAGCGCCTCGGCGCCGGCTTCGGTGCCATAGACGACATCGACGGCGTCGGCGCGCACCGACAGGTAGAACAGCGGCGACGGCGGACCCCGCCATTCCGGCAGCGGACCGGCCGCCAGGCGGCCGACGAGCGCCGCGCGGGCAGCGGTCCCGAGGGCGGCGAACGATCCCCCTGCGACCGAATCGAGCGCCGCCAGTCCGCCCCGATAAAAGTCGAGATAGGGCGGCGACCAGTCGAAATAGCGCAGCATCAGCAGACTGTCGGCGGCGGGCACGCTGACGTGATGGTCGACGAAATGGGCGATGCCGGCCGCCGCCGCGCCGGGCAGCAGCGCCTCGCCCAACGCCTCGAGTCCCGCGACCTCGGCGGTGGCGAGCGAACGCAACGGTGCACCCCGGGCCCGCGCCGCGGCGGGCGACACGCGACCGAGGACGCCGCCGACCTCGGCCAGGATCAAGCCCAGCCCGAGGCCCTTGACGAGGTCGCGGCGGTTGCTTGCCATCGGTGGACCGTCGTGTCGTCGTGGGTGCCGGTCAAGGTCAATTGCCGGTCGCCCCCATAGCGGGAGGTTATCGCGGGGTGCCGGTCGCTGCCATAACCGCAGCGCTGGCGCGCGCCCGCGCTTTTCATGATGACCGGCATGCGCCGAAGCGCGAAGCTGGTTGGCGGAGGGACCGATGCGCCTGGCGAGCTACCGCTTCGACGATCGTGTTCGCGTCGGGATCGTCGGTGACGACGGCGCGACGATCGCCGACAGCCGCCACGCCGGCCCGCTCGTCGATTTCTTCGATCCTGCCGCACGCCCCCGCCTCGTCGCCGCCGCCGCCGCCGCACAGAAGCTCGACCCGGCGCGGCTGACGGCACCGATCCCGTTGCCGCCCGCCTTTCTTGGCGTCGGTCTCAACTACCGCGACCATGCCCGCGAAGTGGGGCGCGAACTCGGTCCAAGCCCGGCGGTGTTCGCCAAGCTCGCCGGCGCGGTAGCACCGCCTTACGGCACCATCGTCCGGCCGCCATGGTCGGGCAGCCTCGACTATGAAGGCGAGCTCGGCATCGTCGTCGGGCGGCGCTGCCATCAGATCGCTGCCGGCGACGCCCCGGCGTTCATCGCCGGCTATGTTGTCGTCAACGACGTGACGATGCGTGAGCTGGCGCGGCCCGGTACGCTCGTGCTCGGCAAGAGCGGCCCCGGCCACGGTCCGTTCGGCCCCTGGCTGACGACCGCCGATGCCGTCGCCGATCCGCACGCCCTGGCGATTCGCACCTGGGTCAACGGCGAACTTCGCCAGTCGTCGACCACTGCCGAGCTGCATGTCGGGTGCTTCGAGCTGCTTGCCTGGCTGTCGTCGATCCTCGTCCTCGAGCCTGGTACCGTCATTGCCACCGGCTCACCGGCGGGGTCGGGGGCAGGATTCACGCCGCCACGCTGGCTGGTCCCCGGCGATGTCGTTCGGGTCGCGATCGACGGGCTCGGTTTCATCGAGCACCGCGTCGTCGCCGAAGCGCCGGGGTTATGACCGCCACGCTCGAAGTTGGCTTCCCGTCGGCGCGCCGCTCGGCCAGACGTCGCTGATGCCGGTTATCGACCACGAACCCTGCGACGTAGCGGTCATGGGCGCGGGCGCGGCCGGCGCGCTGTTCGCGGCGCGACTGGCACAGGCCGGCAAGCGTGTCGTCGTGCTCGAGGCCGGCAATCCCTGGCAGCTGACCGATCTCGTCTCGTCGCAGATCTGGGCGCGGCGGCTCAAATGGGGCGGCGCGCCGGTGCTGCCCGGGGGCAGCCATCCCTTCGGCCACAACATGTCGACCGGCAGCGGGTTCGGCGGCGCCGCGCTCCATCACTATGCCGGCTGGCCGCGACTCCACGAAGCCGATTTCAGCCTGCGCTCGGATCATGGCTACGGCCGCGACTGGCCCTTTGGCTACGCGACGCTGCGCCCGCACTACGACCGCATCCAGGCCGAAATGGGAATATCGGGCGATGCTGCGGCCGAAGTCTGGCGACCGCCGGGGGCTCCCTATCCGATGGAGCCCCTGATGAGCTTCAGGCAGGCCGACGTGCTGAAACGCGGCTTCGACAAGCTCGGCATCCGCGTCAGCCCGGCTCCGATGGCGGTCAATTCGGTGGAATACGACGGGCGACCGGCGTGCATCTACGATGCCTGGTGCGATGCCGGTTGCCCGATCGGCGCGCTGGCCAACCCGCTCGTCAAGCATCTGCCCGCGGCGCGCAAGGCCGGGGCGACACTGACCGCGCATGCCGCCGTGACCCGCATCGAAACCGACGCGCGCGGCCACGCCATCGGACTGCGCTGGGTCGACGCGCAGGACCGCGCGCACGTCCAGCGCGCCCGCACGATCATCCTCGCCGGTGCCGGGGTGCAGAATGCGCGCCTGCTGCTTGCCTCGGCCTTCGGCAACCGATCGGGCCAGGTCGGGCGCTGGTTCAACGCGCACAGCATCGCCAGCGCCAATGGCCTGTTCGCCGAAGAAACCGAATGCCACATGGGGCTGTCGTCGGGCACGCTGATGAGTCAGGACGGCTATGACAAGCGCCGCCCGCCCGGGTCGGCGCGACCGTTCGGCAGCTACACCTGGAGCCTCGCGCCTGCGGTCAAGGCAAGCGATCTGCTGGGCATCGCCATGACCCGGCCCGACCTGTTCGGCGCGCCCCTCGATGCCTTCATCCGCCGCGCCGCGAAGCACTTCGGCCAGCTCGTTGCGATCTGCGAGAGCATCCCGGTCGAGGCGAGCCGCGTCGAGCTGGCGGCGACCCGCGATCGTTTCGGCGTCCCGCTGGCCCGTATCGTCAACACACCCCATCCCGATACATTGAAACTCTGGGACCATGTCAGCGCCGAGGGCCTGCGGATCCTCGCCGCCGCCGGGGCGACCGATGCCTGGGCTTCGACGCAGCGCACCTTCGCCCATGTATCGGGCGGAACCATCATGGGCGACGATCCGGCAACTTCGGTAACCGACAGCTTCGGCCGGCTCCATGAGGCCGCCAACGTCGTTGCCGCGGGCGGCGGCCTGTTCCCCTCGATCGGCGCCGTCAGTCCGACCTTTACCGTGCTGGCGCTCGCCGATCGGACGGCCGGTGACATGATTGCCCACTGGGACACTTACGCGGCATGATCGACGACTTCGTCACCCGCAACCTGCCGCCGTGCGACGAGTGGCCCGAGTTCCGCTTCGACCTGCCGGCGCTGCATTATCCGGCGCGTCTGAACGCCGCCGTCGAACTGCTCGACCGCGCCGTCGCCGAGGGGGACGGGGACCGGCTGGCGGTGGTCAACGCCGACGGCTGCTGGACGTACGCGGCGCTGAAGCATCTCTCCGATCGCATCGCCCGGCTGCTGGTCGAGGAGGAGGGCCTGGTGCCCGGCAACCGCGTCCTGCTGCGCGGTGCCAACAGCATGACCTTGTTCGCCGCCTGGTTCGCCGTGCTCAAGGCGGGCGGCGTCGTCGTCGCCACCATGCCGCTGCTCCGCGCCGGCGAGATTGCGACACTGCTGACAAAGGCGGAGATCAGTCACGCCATCGTCGATGCCGTGTGCGAGGACGAACTCGACACCGCCGCAGGCATGGCCGGCACGTTGCGCTCGCGGCTGGTGTATGACGGCGACAGTGGTACCGGCGCGCTCGAGCGCCGGGCCGCTGCCGTGGCCCCTGGCTTTGCCGCTCTCGATACGGGGCGCGATGACCCGGCGATCATTGCCTTCACGTCGGGAACGACCGGCGTTCCCAAGGGCACCGTCCATTTCCACCGCGACCTGCTTGCACCCGCCGACAGCTTCGCGGGCGAAGTGCTCCGCCCGCGACCGGGTGCGATATGGAGCGGGACGCCGCCGATCGCCTTCACCTTCGGGCTCGGCGGGCTCGTGCTGTTCCCCTTCCGCTTCCGCGGAACCAGCGTGACTCTGAAGGAAGGCGGCCCGGCGGCGCTGCTCGACGCGATCGCGCGCTACGGCATCGAGCTGCTGTTCACGGCACCGACGGCCTATCGGGCGATGCTCGATGTCATCGACGGTGGCACCGCTCACGACCTGGCGAGCCTGACAACCTGTGTATCGGCCGGCGAACATCTGCCCGAGCCGGTCTGGCACCGCTGGCGGGAAGCGACCGGGCTCGCGCTGGTCAACGGCATCGGTGCCACCGAGATGATGCACATCTTCATCAGCGCCAGCGGCGACGCCATCCGTCCCGGCGCCACCGGTCGCGCTGTTCCGGGCTATCGCGCGTGCGTACTCGACGCCGACGACAGGCCGCTCGCCGAGGGCATCGGCCGGCTGGCGGTCAAGGGGCCGACCGGCTGCCGCTATCTCGCCGACCAGCGCCAGTCGACCTATGTCGTCGACGGCTGGAATGTCACGGGCGACAGCTACCGGCTCGATGCCGACGGCTACTTCTGGTATCTGGCGCGCGCCGACGACATGATCGTCTCGTCGGGCTATAATATCGCCCCCCCCGAAGTCGAAGCCGCGCTGCTAGCCCATGCCGCGGTGGCCGAGTGCGGGGTCGTCGGCGCTCCCGACGCGGCGCGTGGGACGCTGGTCAAGGCGTTCGTCGTCGCCGCTTCGGGACACGAGCCGGGGCCGGTGCTGGCGCGCGCGCTGCAGGACCATGTCAAGGCGATGATCGCCCCTTACAAATACCCGCGCGCGATCGAATTCGTCACAGCCCTGCCGCGCACGGCCACCGGCAAGCTGCAACGCCACAAGCTACGCGAGGGACACGCATGACCACGCCTGCCGGGGACGCCGCCATTGCGGTGCCGCAACTCCTCTACCGCTACGCACGCGCGCTGGACCGGCTCGACACGCGACTGCTCGATGACGTGTTCGCGCCTGACGCGGTGATCGAGATGGGGTCGATCTTTACGGGCAATCGCGACGGTTTCGCGACGCTGGTCGGTGCGTTCATGGGCTCGATGACCGCGACGCGCCACGAGATCGGCAACGTACTTGTCGAGGCCGACGGCGAACGCGCCGCCGCCGAGGCCTATGTCACCGCATGGCACCGGATCGACGCCGATGGCGCAACCCGCGAGCTCGTCGTTCGCGCCCGCTACCTCAGCCGCGCCGAGCGTCGCGACGGACGCTGGTGGCTGGTCTGGCACAGCGAGGTCATCGACTGGGGCGCCCTGACGCCGGCCGATGCGGGCTGGTTCGAAGCCAACGCCGAACTGCACAAGGGCTGCCGCGACGCCGACGACCCCTCTTACCAGCTCTTTGTCCGATGACCGGTCTCCGGCGCCGCGCCGGCATCGCAAACGGCCATTGCGGATGGCTATGCCCGGCAAGACTTAATCAATGGGCCGGGCACGCGGCAAGACGCTAGGGAACGGCATTTGTAGAGGCGTCTCGGGGAAGCGAACATGACGAGCAACGGCGGAGCGAGTTTCGAGCGGCGCAACCCGATGACGGGCGCGGTGGCAAGCACCGCACGCGCGATGACCGCGGCGGAGGCGAGTGTTGTCGCCGATGCCGCCGCAGCCGCCTTGCCCGCCTGGTCGGCGACCGGGCCCAACGCGCGTCGCGCCCTGCTCAACAAGGCGGCCGATGCGCTCGCCGCGCGGGGTGTCGACATCACGGCGGCGATGCAGGCGGAGATCGGCGCGACCGCAGGCTGGGCGGGCTTTAACATCATGCTGGCGACGGGTATGCTGCGCGAGGCAGCCGCGCTGACGACGCAGATCGCGGGCGAGGTCATTCCCTCGGACAAACCCGGTTGCCTCGCGCTCGCGATCCGCGAACCGGCCGGCGTGGTCCTCGGCATCGCGCCGTGGAACGCCCCGGTCATCCTCGGCGTGCGCGCGATCGCGACCGCCTTGGCGTGTGGCAACACCGTTGTCTTCAAGGCGTCCGAAGTGTCGCCGCGGACTCACGAAATCATCGTCGAATGCTTTGCCGAGGCGGGTTTTCCGCAGGGTGTCGTCGGTGTCGTGACCTGCGCGCGCGACGACGCCGGCGCGGTGGTCGGCGCGCTGATTGATCATCCGGCGGTCCGCCGGATCAATTTTACGGGTTCGACGGCGGTCGGACGGATCATCGCGCAGCGGGCGGCGGAGAACCTCAAGCCCTGCCTGCTCGAGCTCGGCGGCAAAGCGCCGCTTCTGGTGCTCCACGACGCCGACCTCGACGAGGCGGTCAAGGCGGCGGCGTTCGGGGCGTTCATGAACCAGGGGCAGATCTGCATGTCGACCGAACGAATCATCGTCGTCGATGCCGTCGCCGATGCCTTTGTCGAGAAGTTCAGGGCCAAGGCCGCGGCTATGGCGGCCGGCGACCCGGCGCTCGGCACCACGCCGCTGGGGGCGGTCGCCGACGCCAGGACAGTCGCACACGTCGATGAACTGGTCGCCGATGCCGTCGCCAGGGGCGCGCGGCAGTTGACCGGCGGCACGGCGACGGGGGTCGTCGTTCCGGCGACCGTCATCGACGGCGTCACCGCGGCAATGCGGCTCTACGGCGAAGAGAGTTTCGGGCCGGTCGTCGGCATCGTTCGCGCCCGCGACGAGGACGATGCCATCCGCATCGCCAACGACAGCGAGTACGGGCTGAGCGCGGCCGTGTTCACCCGTGATGTCGCGCGCGGGCTGACCGTCGCGCGGCGCATCCGTTCGGGCATGTGTCACATCAACGGGCCGACGGTGCATGACGAGGCGCAGATGCCGTTCGGCGGCGTTGGGGCCTCCGGCTACGGCCGCTTCGGTGGCAAGGCGGGCATCGATGCCTTCACCGAATTGCGCTGGATCACGATCGAAACGCTGCCCGGTCAATATCCCATCTGAGATTCGCCGGCACGTCTGGCGATGCTCTGAACCTATGGCTGCGGGTCGATTCGATAATCGATCGTTATGACGAGCAAGGAAAGGTGAATACCGGTCGGCAGGGGCGGCGGCTAACACTGCCGCTCACAAAAAGAGACGACCAAGGGGGATTGACGATGCGATATCACTTGCTCGGCGTTTCGTTGATAGCGATTGCCGCGGCCGTGCCGGCAGCCGCGCAGACCGGGCCGCAGGAGGCAACCCAGCCAGGCCGCGCCGGCAGCGCGGCAACCCAGCCGGGCCGGGCCGCCGGCGACCAGGTGCCGGGTTCGACCGGCACCGAAAGCGACATCATCGTCACCGCCCAGCGCCGCGCCGAGCGGCTCCAGGATGTCCCGATCGCCATCCAGGCCTTCAGCGGCGCCCAGCTCGAGGCCTCGGGTATCCGCAACGTCGCCGACCTGATAACCCAGATTCCGGGAGCCTCGGAAGGACGCGGCAACACCGCCGGCATCCAGACCTACCAGATCCGCGGTGTCTCGTCCTTCTATGGCGACAGTACGATCGGCTATTATGTCGACGAAGCCGCCTATGTGATCCCCAATCGCAACTATGCGCCGGTGGTCCGCGCCTTCGATATCGACCGGGTCGAAGTGCTGCGCGGGCCGCAGGGCACGCTTTACGGGCTCGGTTCGATGGGTGGCACGATCCGCTTCATCACCGCCCAGCCCGATCTCGACGAGTTCCATGCGCGTGGCCTGTTCACGCTGGCCGACACCAACGGTGGCAAGGCCAGCGGATCGGGCGATGCCGCGGTCAGTGTCCCGCTGGTCCCCGGCAAGGTCGCGGTGCGCGGCTCGGTGAGCTACGATCACTGGGGCGGTTTTGCCGAGTCGCCGAGCTTCCCGGGCGACAAGAACGATGTCTACATGCAGGACTACCGGGCGAAGCTACTGGCCAAGCCCACCGACGCCTGGACGATCAAGCTCGGATTCCAGCGCAACATCACCGAGGACCACTGGGGCCGCAACTTCGCGACGGTCGATCCGCCGCGCTTCGTGATCTCGCCGGTCAGGGGGCGTGCCAGCCAGCGCTACAACATGTGGACCGGCTATACGAGCTACGACTTCGGCTCGGTCCTTGCCGAAAGCTCAACCGGCTACATCGATCGCAAGGACACGTCGGTGGGGCCGATCGTGCTCGGACCGCGGGCGTTCGAACTCGACGCCAATGCGGCCTCGTTCAGCTTCGTCCAGGAGTTGCGCCTCGTCTCGCAGGGCAATACCGCGCTGCGCTATGTCGTCGGCGCCGTCTATCAGGACGCCAAGAATCTCGAGGACATCGCCGTCGTCCGCGGGCCGCCGATCAGCTCGGTTTCAACCTACCGCTCCAAATCCTGGGCGGGGTTCGGCGAGCTCTCCTACGGCTTTGCCAACGATCTGATCCGGCCCCTGATCGGCTTGCGCTATTTCCGCGACGACCGCGATTTCACCACGCAGAACCGGGCCCCCTTCGTCCGGCCGCCCTATCTGAAATCGGCGACGTTCGACTCGTTCAACCCGCGTTTCAACCTGGCGATCAAGCCGAACGACAACATGTTGTTCTACGTCAACGTCGCCCGGGGCTTCCGCAGTGGCACCTTCAACACCGCATCTGCGGTCGCGGTGTCCGGCGGTGCCGTCGACTATACCGTCGCACCCGACAGCATCTGGTCGTATGAAGCCGGGACCAAGCTCACGCTGCTCGATCATCTGCTCTACGTCGAAGCGTCGGTCTACCAGTTCGACTGGCAGGACGTTCAGCTCAACTATACCGTTGCGGGCGGCGTCCAGGTCATCCGCAACGCCGGCAATGTCCGCGGTCGCGGCTTCGAATATGGCGTTACCCTGCGGCCGACGTCAACCCTGACGCTGCAGGCGACCGGCAATTTCAACGACACGACCTTCCGTAGCCTCGTCAATCCGGTGGTCTTCGCAGCGACGCCGAGCATCGCCGTCGGCAGGCAAGTGGCGAGCGTGCCGAAAAGCCATCACACGCTGTCGGCGACTTGGGTCGAACCGCTCAAGGGTGACGACCTCAAGCTGCTCGTCAACGCCTCCTACACCTATATCTCGAAGCAGGGTGATCCCGGCGACAATCTCGGCCGGTTCGGATCGAGCCACGATCTCGTCAAGGCGCGCATCGGCGTGCAAAGGCAGCACTGGGGCGCCTTCCTGTTCGGCGACAATCTGCTGAACGATACCTCGCCGATCCAGGTGTCGGGGTCGGGCAGTACCCGCTACTTCCCGCGCAAGCTCGGCGTCGAACTGAAGTTCGACTATTGAGCGCGCACCCGAAAGCGACCGGCTGGGACTGGGGGACGACGGGGACCCTGGCGAACCTTGCTACCCTGCTCGGCCGGTTCATCATCGTCGCCGAACTTTTCCCCAACGGGATCGGCAAGATCAGCGAGTTCGCCAAGATGGCGGCGGGGATGGGTGGCGTGCAGACCACGCTGCACGGTCACCCCTTCCCCGGCAATGCGCGCATCTTCTTTCCGGTGCCGGAGTTCTTCCTGTCCTGTTCGATCCTGTTCGATCTGGCGGGCGCAACGCTCATCGTCCTTGGTCTGTTCGCCCGGCCGGTCGCGGCCTGGCTGACCTTCTATTGCTGCCTCGCCATCTTCATCTATCACGGCGACCTGTCCGACCCCGGCAATGTCATGGCGCTGTTGCGCAACTCGCCGCTGGTCGGCGGACTGCTGATGATTGCCGGGCTCGGTGCCGGCGGATGGAGCCTCGACGCGCGCCGTAATAACCGCAGCTAATCGCGCCCAACCTATTTCGACTTTCCCGGGAATGACCCGAGCCCTATCTGGGAGCCGGTCGTTTGAAAGGACAAGGTCCATGCCCGCCAAGGTCTACAAGGTTCGCTTCGAGGATCTGCCGCGCCAGTCGCGTTTTGGCGGTGCGATGCAGGAGTCGGCGGTGCTGATGGACGGCGCGTTGCTCAAGTTCGCTTGGGGCAAGCCTTTTCCGGTCGCGATGACCGGGCGAGCGGCACCGGCGGGCAAGCCCGATGTTCATCCCTGGGACCAGCTGATGCTGATGCTCAAGGGCAAGGTCGAGGTGACGCTGGGCGAGGACGGCTGCCTCGGCACCTACGAGGTCGCGGCCGGCGAACTGATCTACATTCCCTCGAACGTCCCTCACATCGGTCGCACCCTGGGCGACGAGGAGGCCATCGGCGTCGAAGTCTTCGCGCCGGTGCGTGACGACTATCTCGACATGGCCGAGCACCAGCTGGCCTATGAGCGCGGCGACACTGCCGAGCAATGGGGCCCGCGCGAACCCGCTGTCGCTGCAGAATAACATCAGGATCCCAATATGACGAACAAGGTGGCGATGGCCGACCGCAAGGCGTGGGCGCGCGAGCATTTCAACGGCATCGAAAACGTCCTGATGCCGTCGTTCAACGCCGATCTCACGGAACTCGACGACGACGGCATCCGCCTCGACGTCCGCCAGTCGAAGGCGCACGGCTTTTTCAGCTCGCTCTGTTCGGTCGAAACCGGGCTGACGCCCGAGGAGAAAATAAGGTTCATCCAGATCGCCTGCGACGAAGCCGGAGACGACTACGGCATTTCGATCAGCCTGGCCGGTGACACGCTCGAGGGCGATCTGGCACTGCTCGTGGCGGCCGAAAAAGCCGGGGCGACGCACGGTCTGCTGAGCTTCCCGCAAGCCTTCATCCCCAAGACCCAGGACGATATCTACGAGTATGGCCGGGCGCTGGCCGACTCGACGAACATGGGTATTTACCTGTTCGTCTCCGACAAGTTCGGTTTCAACCGCTTCCATCCCTCGGGCGTGCCGTTCGACGCTTATGAACGGCTGGCCGATCTGCCCAACGTCGTGGCGATGAAGGTCGGCGGCATGGACGCCGGCATGATCTACGAATGCTTCGAGCGGTTTTCGGACCGGTTGCTGGTCACCAGCGTCAATATCGGCATGATCCCGCTGCTGCGCAAAAGCTACGACGTGCGCTGGACGGGGGCGTGGACCGCGGAGGCGCTGCAGAGCCCGCAGCACCCCCACGCCGTCAACATGATGAAGGCCTTGCTCGCCGGCCACGTCGACGAGGCGATGGCGATTTATTGGCGGATGGGGCCGGCGCTGGGATCGATGATGCGGATCATGGCGCCGCTGATGCCGACGGGGGCCTATCACTGGCCGCTGCTCAAGTATCAGCAGTGGCTGTCGGGCGGCAACGGCGGGCTGACGCGCCAGCCGGCGATGCGGGTGTTCCAGCGCGATCTGATGGTCATTCGTGGCGGGCTGCAGGCGGTCGGCGTCCAGTGCCCCGACCCCGACGAGGATTTCTTCCTCGGCCGCTCGGTGCTGAAGGCGCAGCGCGGCGGATGAGTGTCGCCCGCGCCCACCGCAAGGCATGGGCGCGCGAGGCGCTCGTCGGGCTCGAGAACGCGATCATGCCGAGCTTTTCGGCGGACATGCTGTCGCTCGATGAGGCGGGCATCCGCTGGGATGTGCAGCAGGCGGTCGCCCACGGCTTCTTCTCGACGATGTGCGCGGTCGAAACCGGGCTGAGCACCGAGGAGGCCAAGCGCTTCATTTCGATCGTCTGCGACGAGTCTGCCGGACGCCTGCTGGTGTCGTTCACGTTGCTCAACAACAGCTTCGACGAATCGCTCGAACTGCTCGCCCATGCGGAGGCGGCCGGGTGCACCCATGCGCTGCTCGGCTATCCGGCGACCTTCCGGCCGAAGACCACGGAGGAAATCTACCAGAAGACCGCGATGCTCGCCGAAAGCACCGGCCTGGGCCTCGTCATGTACGCCAGCGACAAGTTCGACTTCGGACGCTTTCACCCCAGCCAGATTCCCTTCGATGCCTATGACCGCATCGCCGATCTGCCCAATGTCGTGTCGCTCAAGGTCGGTTTCGGCGACCCGGCGATGGCGTTCGAGGCGTTCGAGCGCTTCGGCGATCGGGTGCTGGTCAACGTCGGCACGCCCTGGCTGCTCGGCCTGTTCCCGATGCTGCGCGCCAAATACGGCGCGCAATGGTTCGGCGGCGGCTCGTGGGAAATGTGGCAATCGCCCGCAAAGCCCTATCTCGTCGATTATCACCGCGCCGTGATGGCGGGGCGCAACGACGAGGCGATGGCGATCTACTGGCAGATCGCGCCGGCGACACAGATCATGATGGGATCGATCGCGCGCGGCGGCGACAGCGGCATGTACCACTGGCCGTTCGGCAAATACATCAGCTGGTCGGTCGGCGGCAACGGCGGCGCGATGCGCGAACCCGCCCAGCGGCTGAACCCGATGATGATGCAGAGCCGCAAGCTGGCGCTGCGCGCCATCGGTATCGAGCCGGCGGAAAACGACGCGCAGTTCTGGATCGGCCGGGCGCGCTGGGATCGCGAAGGGCACTCCTGACCGCGGGCTGTACCGGGTCTCAGACTATCGTCGCCGCCGGGCGAGCGCCTTGACCAGCCGGCCGTGCAGCTGCTTGTCGATCGGGTAGAAAACCACGAATCCGGCGGCGATGGTGGCAAACACCGCCGGAACAGCGATCATCACCAGCCGCAGCCACGACAGCGTGCCCTCGGCCTGCGCGACGTTCGCCCGGTAGCCGATCGCGCTCAGGGTCTCGCCCAGCACGGCGGCAGCGACCCCCAGCGAGGTCTTCTGCGCCAGCGACACGAACCCGAAGATTGCCCCTTCGGCGCGTACGCCACTCTGCCATTCGCCGAGCTCGACGGTGTCGGGAAGCATCGCCCAGGTGCTGAGATAGACGCCGCCGGTGCCCAGGCCGAGCAGCGCGAGCAGTGACAGCCACACCGGCTTGAGCGGCGGGCTGAACCAGATCGCGGCATAGGCGATGAGGGCGATGACGGTGCCGGTCAGGAAGACATTGCGCTTGCCCAGCCGCTTCATCACCAGCGTCCACAGTGGAATGGTGATGGTGATCGTCATCGCCAGGACGCCAAGCGATGGCCCGATCAGCTCAGGCTCCTTCAGGCCGTATTTGACATAATACGGGATCGACTTGTTGAAGAACACACCCGCCACATAACCCATCAACAGCGCCGCGCAGATCAGCCAGAACGGGCGATTGCCGCGGACCGCCGCGAACATCGCGCCATAGCCGGGCTTCGCGGGTGCCCCGGCGTCGTCGGCAACTTCACGCGCGGTCGCAAACACCAGCAGGATCAGCGCCACCGCCGCCACACTGTAGATAAGCGCGACATGAAAGAACCCGAGGCGCCCGCCGCCGAGCGCATCGACGAGCTTGAGCGTCGTGAAGGCGGCGATCATGCCCGCCGCTGCCTGCCCGACCATGCGGTAGGCGGCGAGGCTCGAACGCTCGGTCGAATCGCGCGTCATCGCCGCCGACAACGACAGATAGGGCATATAGGCGACCGCATAGAAGGTGCGGAACAGAATGTGCGCCGCCACGGCGAGCAGCACCAGCGGCGCGCCCGTAAATGCCGTCGGCACGAACACCAGACACCAGCTTAGCGCCAGCGGCACGGCACCCCACAGCAGCCAGGGGCGATAGCGGCCCCAGCGCGAGCGCGTGCGATTGGCGACGCCGCCCATGATCGGATCGAAGATCGCGTCCCAGACCAGCGCGCCGCCGAACACCCACCCCGCCACTGCCGGCGACAGGCCGAGGACGTCGGTATAGTAGTAAAGGAGGTAGAGGCTGGCGGTCAGGAAGAACAGGCTGAAGCCGAAGTCGCCCATGCCGAAGGCAAGCTTGCGACCGAAAGGGATCGTCGTGGGTGATGCCTTCATGCGAGCGCGAGCGCCGCTTCAGCCACGGCGGCCGCAGGGTCGGGTGCCGTCTCCATCGGCGTGGATCGGACTTCGGCCACGTCAACCTCCGGCAAGTTCAGGGATGCGGACGGCCGCGCTCAGCCGCGCGTACCAGTCGTCGTCAGGATCGGCGAGCGCCAGATGGGTATCGAAATGCGATGCGCCGGACATTACCCGGTGCTGGACCACTGGCAGCGCCGCTGCCATCGCTGCCCCGCTGGCGCGGACATGCGGAAGGTCGTGCTCGCCCCAGACGAGGTCGAACGGCACCCGCGCGTCGGCACCGCGGAGCAGCGGACTGGCGGCGCTATCGTCGCGTCTTTCGGGCAGCAGAAAACGGTAAACCCGGCCCGCGTCGCTCTCCGTGGCGACATCGCCGTGGCGCAGATCGAATGGCGCGCTGACGGCGAAACAGGCGGCCGCCTCTCCGTCCAGTGCGGCGAACGCGGCAAGCTGGCCACCCGCCGAATGACCGCCGACGACGATCCGCGCCGGGTCGCCGCCCCACTCTTCGGCATGACGGCGCACGAAAGCGAGCGCGGCCAGCGCATCGTCGTATTGCGCCGGCCATCGGCAGCGCGGCGCCAGGCGGTAGGTTGCGGCAACGAGGATGATGTCGTGCGCGAGCACCGGGGCGGCCATGAAGCGCAGCCAGCCGCGATGTCCACTGATCCAGGCACCGCCGTGGAAGAACAGCAGCACCGGTAGCCCCCGCGCCCGCGACGGCGCATAGACGTCGAGCCGCTGGCCGCGATCGTCACCATAGGGCAGCTGTGCATCCGGCAGCGGCCCGGCATCCCCCAACGCCCCGGTGCGCGCGACATAGGCGGCGACCGCCGGGCTGGCGCTCGGCACGGCATCGGGGTCGTCGCGATGCCCTGCGGGGGTCATGACCGGCAAATGCCACCGTCGACGCGGAACACCGCGCCGGTCATGAAATCGGAACCCGGCCCCGCGAGCAGCACGGCCAGCGGCCCGAGATCCGCGCGCGGGTCGCCGACCCGGTTGAGCGGGACTCTGTCCCTGACCATCTCCAGCACCTTCGGAACAGTGAAGGCCGGGGCGTTGGCCGGGGTGTCGAACGGTCCGGGGGCGATGACGTTGACGGTGACGTTCGGCGCCCATTCCCAGGCCAGGCTTTTCGACAATGCCACTACGGCACCCTTGGTCGCGCTATAGGCTGCCCAGCCGGCGTCCCCCCTGATGCCAATATCGGACGCCATGTTGACGATCTTGCCATGCCCCCGCTCCAGCATTCGTCGCCCGAAGCTCTGACAGGCCCAGAACAGCCCGGACTGGTTCGCTGCGACTAGGGCATCCCACACCGCTTCATCGGTTTCGAGCGCCGGTTGCATGACGACGCTGCCGGCATTGTTGAACACCGCGTCGACACCGCCGGTCGCAGCCCAGGCGGCGGCGGCAAAGGCCTCGGTCGCCGCGCGTCCGGCGGACGCCTCATAGCCAAGACCGAGGGCACCGCGACCAATTTCGCGCGCGGCGCCGTCGGCCGTGCCCGCGTCGCGTGCCGTCAGCACGACGCGGGCGCCGGCGTCGGCAAGCGCTTCGGCCATGCCGCGCCCGAGGCCCCGGCTGCCGCCGGTTACGAGGACAGTCTTGCCGCGGAGGTCGCTCATGGCCAGCCCGCTCCCGCGTGATCGACCCGCAGCATCTCGATGAAGCCCTTCGACTGGCCCCTGGTCATGGTTTCGGGCGTGGTTTCGGCGCTGACACAATACAGGGTGCACCGGTCATCGCCGCCAAGCGCGACGGCGACGCCCCAGCGTCCCGCCCCCGCGGCGACAATGTCGGTCACCGCACCGCCTTCCCGGACGCGGACAAAGGCACCGGTTATCGGGCTGCCGAACCACACTGCGCCCTCGACATCGAGGCAGATGCCGTCGGGCGTGTGGTCGGCCGTCGCCGCCCACTCGCGCCGGTTCGACAGGCTGCCGTCGGAGGACACGTCATAGGCGGTCAGGCGGCGGGCGAAACTCTCGGCAATGACCAGGGTGCGGCCGTCGGCGGTGATCGCCGTGCCATTGGGGAAGATCAGGCCGTCGGCGACGTCGCGGACCCGGCCGTCGGGTTCGACCAGCAGGAGCGACGAGGGCTGCAACTCGGCACCCCCGAAGAAATCGAAACCGTGGTGGCCCACATAGGCGCGGCCGCTGGCATCGACGACCATCTCGTTCGCCGCGCCGCGTGCATGCGCCGACAGATCGGCATGGCGCCTGAGCGATCCGTCCGTGCCGATCGCATAGATCGCGAACTCGCGTTGCGACACGACCAGCGGCGTGCCGTCGGGCAGGAAACCGAGGCCGCCGGGAGTACCCGGAATGTCGGCGACGCGGGTCGGCACGCCATCGTCGGCGGCGCGAAAGACCGCAGCCTGGAAGAAGTCGACATACCACAGCGCGCCGTCGTGCCAGCGCGGCGCCTCGCCGAAGCCGAGGCCCGAGACGAACGGCGCCAGACGGCTCATGCGGCCTCCATCACCTCGCCGCGGCGCAGCGCCGCGATCTGGGCGTCGCTCGGCGGCGGGGCGTCGTAGTCGCCATAGATTATGCTCATCGCCCCCGGATCGAGCGCCAGCGAGGTCTCGAGCGCCAGTTCGACCGCCGCGTGGGTAGGCAGATGCGCCGACGCGACCTTCCCGTACAAGCGCGAGGCGGTGACGACATATTCATTGAAGTTCCGCACCCGGTTTTCATAAGCCTTGAGCGCCGAGGCACTCGGCCGATCGCTACCGGCGAGTAGCGGCACAATGTGCGCCGCGGCATGATGCGCGTCGCGCATACTCATGTTCATCCCCATGCCGTAGTAGGGCGGGGTAATGTGCACAGCGTCACCAAGCAGGACGATCCCGTCGCCGACATAGGCGGGGGCGTGGTGGGTTTGGATTTTGTAAGTGTAGAAGCCCTCGTCGAGTGGACGCATGCGATCGAAAAACGGGAAGCGCGCCTTCAGCTCCTCGTGGATGGTAGCGAGGCCTACGCTGCGCCAGCGCCCCAGCTCGCCGGCCTGCGCCTGGACGGGGCAGCGGACGTGCTCGGCGGTGATGGGAAACATGCCGACGAAGCCGTCGGCACCCCAGATCTCAGTCTGCTGGTCGGCGGGCTGATCGGGTGAGCGCTCACACGTCAGCATCAGGTAGGAATACGGATAAGTCTCGATGGCGGTGGCGATTCCCGCCGCCTCGCGGACCAGCGACCCCGAGCCGTCGCAGCCCGCCACCAGCCGCGCCTTGACGGAAATCTCTCCGCTGAGTCCCACGGCGGTCACACCGCTGGCGAAGCCGGCCGCATTCTTGGTCACGCCAGTGACGCGCATACCGCGGAGGAAGCGGATGTTGGCGGCGGCCGCGGCATGATCGGACAGCACTCCCTGCAACAGCGGGTGCGGCAATGCGATGCAGTAGTTGTAGGGCTCGGGCGCGGTCGCAGCGAGCGGCACGTCTGCCAACACTTCGCGCTCCGGCCCCAGGGCGACCCAGCGGCGAAGCTTGACCGCGCCTCTGGCCATAAAGGCGTCGAGCATGCCCAGCCGTGCGAGTTCCTTGACCGTGCTCGGACTGAGCAGGTCGCCGCGCTTCAACGGCGGGATTTTTGGCTGGGCTTCGAACACGACGACGTCAAGTCCGGTGTCGCGCAGATTGGCGGCTAGCATTGCCCCGGCCACGGCGCCGCCGACAATGACGACATCGCAGCTCAATTCAGTCATGCCGTCAGCCTCAGATCGGCGCGCAGGACGCCGGCGCTTACCACCGGCTCGTCATCGTCGAGCTGCACCGTGCAATTGCGCATCGGCAGGTCGAAGTGCCCGTCGGTGAAGCGTCCGGCGGCCTCGTTCGCCCCGGTTGAAAACAAAAAATTACCGGCAAAGGCGCGCAGTTCAATGCCGTTGATGTCGCTCTTATCGTACATCGTCAGCACGTCCCAGCGCGCCGCCGGGTTCATCCCCCAGCCGACATGGCTAACGGCATAGGCATTGCGCCCGAACGCCGCGAAGTAGCTGCGCATCAGTTCAGCATCTAGATTGTCCCCGGCGATGTCCGTGACGTAATCCTGTTCCACCGCTAGCGTGACGGGTGCCGTAAAGTAGCGTTTAAAGGTCAGATTGGCGTCGCCGGGCATAAACACGAGCTGCCCGCTGACGCTGCCGGGCACCGGATGGGTCAAGCAGAGTCCGGCCGGCCAATAACCGAAGCTGCCCGGGACCGTTGCGGTTCCCGCTGAACCGCGCCCGGCGCTGCTACCCAGGCGAACCTCGAGATCGGTCCCGGCCGCCGAGGTGACGCGCATCGTCTTCGCCTGAGTGATCAACGCCGCGCCTGCCATGCACAGCTCATGAAGTCCGGACTGCGGCCGTAGCCGTTCGAAAACTTCCGGGCATTCGTTGCCGATCATGAATATCCGCGCGCCGCTTGCCAGCAGCGCGGCGCGTTCGGGGGCATGGAGAAGTCCCTCGACGGTAACATCGATGATCAGGTTGCAGTTCGCCAGCGCGTCGATAACCTGCCGCACGCCGCCGATGGCGCGCGACGCCCCGGTCGAACGCAACGGCACACCGGCCGGCGCTGCCGGGGTACTAAGTGTAACGCGGAAAGCCGTCACCCCCAACCGCTGCAGAGCCAGTTCGGCAAGTGCCACCAGCACCGGGCGCGAAGCGCGCTCGCAGAGCACCGCAGCGACTTCCCCGCGCTGGGGTCCGGCCAGCGCGAGCATCTCCTCGAACCGGTCTATCCACTGCGGTTCGAGGGACAATGCCATCGTCTTATTCGGTCGCCTCCAGGATGGAAGTCGGAACTGCTGGCATCCCATCCTTGAGATAGTCGTGGATCAGCGTGGTGCCCTCGATGCGGAAACCCACCGGAATGATATAAGCACCCAGGATTTCCTTGGGCGCGAGGGCGGTATGCTCCTCCCACATCGAGGCACCGAATTCGAGTTCGCCACTGCCCTTCCACAGGTCGCCGAACTTCGTGTTGCTGGACACGGTCTGAACGAGCTGGTGGAGCAGCGGCTTCGACCGGTCGTGCACATCCGCGCTGGGAAAATGCAGCGTATGGAAGAGGTCGGTGCCGAAGGGCTTTGGTAGGCCTTCGGGGCCGATCTTCTCGGTGAGTTCGATCCGCGCTGTGACCAGTCGTTCACCGGCTCGCTCGGTATAAGCGGCGTATTTGGAACCTGGCCCGGTCGCCTGCATCGATGGATTGAGCCCGTGGAGGAAGCGGTTGCGTGTGCCCATGTGCACCGTCCCAATCTTCTTCGGAAATCCCATGAACCAGCCGCGCGTCAGGCTGAAATCCTTGTCGACCCAGATATAGACAACGCGGTGGCCCTCGACCCCTTTGTAGCTGCAGCGCACCCCGAGCAGGCATTCGGTGTACTGGGTGCGCTCCGGATTGACGCCGAGCATGTTCGGATGGCCGTCCCACAGCCCCTGCCAATCTCCGAACCAGACGTAAGCGACGTCCGGCTGCTCTCTCGACAGTTCCAGCGGTTCCGGAAGCAGTTTGCGGATCTGGTCTGGATCCGTCCGATACTGGATCGACAGGATATCGACGCCGAAATCCCACGGCAGGCCGCCGACGATCTGCGCGGTTCCACCCGGTGAAAAGGGCACCGAATAGCCCTTCATATCGGCAAGCGGCATCGGCATCCTCTCCCTAAGGCGCGCGCCAATGCGCCGCATTTCGTGGGCGTTCATCACCGCGCGGCAGCACCATGGTCAAAGCATCTTTGGGAAAAGCCCATCAATCGCTTTCATGGCTAAGCCGCCGAGCCTTGCTGTTTTGGCATCGCCCGTTAGGGTCGCCAGCGATGAATTCGGTTCGCCTCACTCGTTTCCTCGCGGTTTTCGAACAGCGCAGCTTCGGCCGTGCCGCCGTCGAACTGCACGTGACCCAGCCGGCCCTGTCGAAGAGCATCCAGCTTTTGGAGGAGGAACTGCGGGTCAAGTTGTTCGAGCGTACCGCTTCGGGCGTGGTACCGACGATCTACGGTGAGGCGCTGTCGCTGCACGCCAAGGCGATCGAAGCCGAAATGAAGAACGCCGAGCGCGAGATCGCCACCATGTCCGGAGCGCTCAAGGGCGAGGTGACCATCGGCGTGACGCCGAGTGTTGCCGCGGATCTGATACCGCGCGCCTTCATTAAGCTCCGCGCCGACTGGCCGGGTATCGCCCTCAACGTGGTCGAGGGTTTGATGGATCACCACATTCCCGCCCTCCGACGCGGCGAACTCGATCTCATCGTCGGCGGCTGGACGCGCGGCAGCCATAGCGATTTGACCGTCGAGGGTCTGATGCGCGACCGCGTTCTGGTGATCGCAGCACCGCATCACCCGTTAGCCGGACAGCGCGGCGTGTCGCTCGCGGCGCTCGCCGAACATCCTTGGGTCATGCCGCCGCATTCTCAATTCTGGGTGGCCGCCTTTGAGAGCGTGTTCGTCGCCGCGGGCTTGGCAGCACCGGAAGCCGCAGGGGTCGCCAACTCGCCCGGCTTTCTGATCGAAGCGGTGCGCACCGGGGCTTACCTGACCGTTCTGCCGGAAGCGCTGGTCCTGCGCCAGATCGAGGCCGGTGCGGTCGTTGTGCTCGACGTTGCGGCGCTCGATATTGGCTTCGATGTGACGGTCACCTACCGCACGCGTGTCGTCCATCTGTCGGCGTTCAATATATTCCTTCGCCTGCTGAAGGAGTTGTGCGGCTGGCGCTTCAGCCGGGACGGTTCGGTGCTCGCAGACCCATTTGCTCGAGCCGCGGAATGAGCTCGTCGCAGGAGAGCTGGAACTCTCTGACATAAATCACGAAGGCCAGTGTCGTCGCCACACAGCCCGCTTGCGGAATGTGCGCCAGTTCAAGCGCGATGGTGTTCGGCTCGCCCGCGAGCGGACAGGTGCCGTGGCCGTGGCGAAACCTAATCGCATTGTCTCCAAGGCCTCGGCGTCGCCCCGCGGGCATAAGGAGAAAACGACCGGATCGTGGCGTTCGCCCGGCGGCTTCTCACTGCTCCGGCCAGTAGAGCCGCAACGGGTTTCGTACGAGCAGCTTGTGCTGCAGAATAGCTGTTGGCGCGATCCGGGGGATGACGTCGACCAGTCCGCCATCGTCGGGAATCCGCTGCTCCATGTTAGGATGCGGCCAGTCGGTGCCCCACAGCACGCGGTCTTGATAAGCCTCGACCAAGGGCACCACGGCCGCGACGAAGTCGTCGTAGGGTTCACCCTGCACCGACAGGCGATCGGGGCATGTCGCCTTGACCCAGATGTCATCCCGGCTGTCGAGCAGACGGCGCAGGGCCCGCATGTCCGCACCGTCCGGCCCTTGCCCGACATCGGGACGACCCATGTGATCAATGACGACCGGTACCGGAATGGAGTCGAGGAACGGCCGCAGTTCGTCGAGACTATCGGCCTCGAAATAGACCACGACGTGCCAGTCGAGCGCGGCAATCCGCCGGGCGATGTCAAGATAGGCCAATTTAGGAGCGTCATCGACGAGCCGCTTGAGAAAGTTGAAGCGCACGCCGCGAATGCCACCATCGTGCAGCGCCAGAAGTTCGGCGTCCGAAATCGTTGGATCGACGACCGCGATGCCGCGCGCGGTGCCGTTCGACAATGCGATCGCATTCAGGGTCGCGGCGTTATCGGTGCCGTGGCAGCTCGGCTGGACGATGACGCTGCGCGAAAGGCCCAGCCGCTCACGCAGTATGAACAGCGCCGACGGGCTGGCATCTTGCGGCCGATACTTTGCCTTCGCGCTGAACGGGAATTCCGCCATCGGGCCAAAGACATGGCAATGCGCGTCGACGGCACCGGGCGGCGCAGCAAAGCGCGGCCGGCCAGGTGTCAGGGTCCAGCTGCGGACACGACTATCGGCGTCAAGGCTCATGCGAAGACCAGCCCATCCATCAGCTTGCGCGCAGTGCGCAGCAGCGCGGCGCTTTCGACCTGCCCGTCGGGGCCGACTTCCAACACGCAACTCAGCTCGCCCGACGGATGCTCGATGGATAGAAGTTTACGCGCGCCCGGCGGCACGCTAGCGACCTTGGTAGCGGGTGACCCGTCGATCAGGCACGCGGTCGCAACGCTGACTGCGCCGAGTACGCCGATCGTAGCGTGGGCACGGTGTGGAATAAAGCTGCGCACCGTAATCGCGCCGCCGTTCCGGGGCGGGGCAACGAGCATCATCTTGGGCACAGACTTCTCGGCGACGTTGCCGAGGTTCATCAATGGTCCGGCAATCAGGCGGATCACCTCGAGGCGCGCCTTTAAATCGGTCGCGGAATCCAGCGTCTCCCGATCCTCATAGCCGGTCGCATCGACATCGCGGGCGCTGAGCACGACGCAGGGCATGCCATTGTCGATCAGCGTGCAGGCGACGCCATCGATGATGTCCGCCGCATTGCCGGTCGGCAGCAGGGCACCGCATGACGAACCGGCGGTCCCCCGAAACTCGAGCGGGACGGCTGCGGCCGTTCCGGGGACGCCGTCGATGCGGGCCTTGCCGTCATAAGTCGGCACGCCGCCGGGGGTCTGCACCAGCGCCACCGCGACTTGCCCGGTGTTGACCATAAAGATCGGTACCGAGGTCTCGTCGCCGGTATTCGCGACCAAGCCGCGTTCGATAGCGAAGGCCCCGACTGCGGCAAGCATGTTGCCGCAATTTTGGGCTTCGGTGACGATCGCTTGGTCGACGAAGACCTGTAGGAACAGATAATCGACCGCGATGCCGGGGCGGTTGGACTTCGACACCACCGCGATCTTGGAGGTTAGTGGATCGGCGCCGCCCATGCCGTCGATCTGGCGCGGGTCGGGCGAACCCATCACGCGCAACAGGAAATGGTCGCGCTCGCTGGCGTCTGCGGGGAGGTCGGCGGCCAGGAAAAAGCCGCCCTTCGAGGTGCCGCCTCGCATCCACATGCAGCGCACACCGCTACTCATAATGCAGTCCGAGCGCCGCAAGCTTGGCGCGCATGTCATAGATGTCGAGCCCGAGCTCTCCGGCGACAAGGCGCTGGCGTTTGGCAATTTCGTTGGCCTCGCGCTTGCGGGCTTCGACGAGAACAGCGGCGGCGTCGTCGCGCCGGACGACGCACACACCGTCGTCGTCGGCAATAATTACGTCGCCGGGATCGATTGCGGCACCGGCGCAGACGATCGGCACGTTGACCGAGCCCAGCGTTGCCTTGACCGTGCCCTGCGCATAGACGGCGCGCGACCACACGGGGAAGTTCATCCGGGTGAGGTCGCGGATATCGCGGACGCCGGCGTCGATGACCAGACCGCGGCAGCCGCGGGCCATCGCCGAGGTCGCCAGCAGGTCGCCGAAATAGCCGTCCTCGCACGGGCTGGTTGGTGCCAGGACGAGGATGTCGCCCGCTTGCAGCTGCTCGATGGCGACGTGGATCATCCAGTTGTCACCGGGTGGTGCGGCGATCGTCACCGCCGATCCGGCGACCCGCGCGCCGGGATAGATCGGTCGCAGCCGCGAACCGAGCAAGCCGACGCGGCCCTGCGCCTCATGCACCGTCGCGACGCCGCACGCCGCGAGCCCGTCGATGATGTCGAGGTCGAGGCGTTCGAACACGCGACCGACTATACCCGCCATGGCGATCTCCAAACCGTCCCCCGCTTGGCGACAGGCCCTCGCGGTTTCCAAATCATAATTGCCGCCCGACGATAAGTTTTTGCTATGTTTGGGTCGATGATCCAGCCCTTCGACCTCAATATCCGCCATCTGCGAGCGCTGTCTGCGATCGTTGCCCAGGGCAGTATGAACGCGGCGGCGCAGGCCGTCAGCCTGTCGCAACCGGCGTTGACGCAAGGGCTTGCCAAGCTTGAACGCCAGCTTGGCATCTTAATGTTCGAACGCCATTCCGGCGGCGTCAGCCCGACCACCGCCGGGACTCTGATGGCGGAGCGCGCGGTGGCGGCGCTCGGTCATCTCGGCGCGGCCACGCGCGGCGTGCTCAAGCGCGGCGGCCGGGGCTTTACCCACCCCGAATTGCTGATGACCGCGACCCAGCTCAACGCGTTCCTGGCGCTCGCGGACGCCAACAGCTTCGTCGATGCGTCCGTCGCCACCCGGCTGTCGCAACCGGCACTGCACCGTGCGGTGCGCGACCTCGAACAGATTTGCGGCGTGACTCTGATCGAACGCCGCGGGCGCGGCATCGCCGTCAATGCCGCCGGGCGCCGGGTGGCGCGCGGCATTCGGCTTGCGGCGATGGAGATTTCCGCCGGCATCGCCGATCTCGGCGACGCGCCCGACAGCGGCCAGATCACCATCGGTGCCATGCCGTTGTCGCGCGCCCTGATTCTGCCCGGCGCGATCGCGGCGTTCATCGGCGGCACGCCGCGCGCGCTGGTCAACGTCACGGAAGGTTCGTGGCGCGAGCTTATCGAGCCGTTGCGCGACGGCGTCATCGACATGATGATCGGCGCGCTGCGCGACGAGCCGCCGCCCGGACTGAAACAGGATGCGCTGTTCGTCGACCGACTGGTGGTGATCGGTCGTGTCGGGCATCCACTGGCGGCGGTCGACAATCCGACGTTCGACGATTTCGCCCGCTTCGGATGGATCGTCGGCCAATCCGACACGCCGCTGCGTACTCGCTGGGCGGCACTGTTCGAGGGGCGATCGACACCTGCCGCGCCGGTCGAGTGCGGGTCGGTAATGGTAATCCGCGGGGTGCTGCGCGACAGCGACCTGCTGACTTTGCTGTCGCCCGATCAGGTTGCGCTGGAGATCGAGAGCGGCATCCTAGCAAGGATCGGGCGGCCACTCGAACAGGGGGAGCGCATGATCGGGATCACGACGCGCGCCGACTGGCGGCCGACCGCGGCGCAACGCCGCTTCATCGCCCTGGTGAAGGCAGCGACGGGCGATACTAGGGTTCTGGAAAACAAATAACCTTGCTTCGAATTGGATTGGCGGGCGAGGAGACTATCGACTCTAGCTCCCGTCGATGACTTTGATGATAGCCTACATCGGCTTCGGGGAGGCGGCGGCGGCGTTTTCCGGCGGCATCCCGGCGCGCGGCTATGACTGCAAGACCGACGATCCGGCGACGCGCGCCGCCAAGCTCGCCGACTTCGCCGGTGCCGGTGTGATTTCGTGCAACGATGCTGCGGGTGCGATCGACGGGGCCGGTGCCATCTTGTCGCTGGTGACCGCGGACCAGGCACTCGCCGCTGCCGCAACCGGGGCAAGAGCCATCGGCAAGGGTGCGTTGTGGTTCGACATGAACAGCGTCGCGCCGGCGACCAAGGTCGCCGCCGCGGCGGTGATCGAGGCACGCGGTGGACGCTACGTCGATGTCGCGCTGATGTCCCCCGCACTGCCGCTGCGCCGTGCCGCCCCCTTGCTGGTGGCGGGCCCGCACGCGGACGCGGCTGCAGCGACTCTGGCGGATGCCGGCTTTACCGCCGTGGAGGTCATCACGGGGCCGGTCGGCAGCGCTGCCGCTGTCAAGATGATCCGCTCGGTCATGGTAAAAGGCCTGGAGGCGCTGACTGCCGAATGCTTCATCGCCGCCGAAATGGCCGGGGTGAGCGACCGCGTTGCCGCCGCGCTGGCCGGAAGTCTGGCGGAGACCGACTGGCTGGCGCGCGCGGACTACGCGCTCGACCGGATGATGGTCCACGGCGTGCGGCGTGCCGCCGAGATGGCGGAGGTCGTGCGGACACTCGATCGGCTTGGCACCGGCTCGACGATGTCGCGCGCCACCGCGGCCCTGCAGCAGCGCATCGGCGCGCTCGGCCTCGGCACCGTGCCCGGCCTGCGCGCGAAGCTGGCCGCCATTGCCGCACCGCGAGCGGCCGCATGACGCTGATCATCGACTGCCACGGTCACTATACGACGGCGCCGCCGCAGCACGATGCGTGGCGGGAGGCCCAGATCGCTGCCTTTCGGGCCGGGGCCGCGGCACCGCCATATCCGGCGATCAGCGACGACGAGATTCGCGCCACGATTGAGGCCAACCAGCTCAAGCTTCTCAAGGCGCGCGGTGCCGACCTGACGATCTTCAGCCCGCGCGCCTCGACCATGGCGCATCATATCGGGGACGAGGCGGTCAGCCAGGCCTGGTCGCGTGTTTCCAACGACCTGATCGCGCGCGTCTGCGCCTTGTATCCCGAGACGTTCGCCGGGGCGTGCATGTTGCCGCAATCGCCGGGGGCCGACCTGCGTGGCTCCATCACCGAGCTCGAGCGCTGCGTCGGCGAGCACGGTTTCGTCGGCTGCAATCTCAATCCAGATCCGGGCGGCGGCCACTTCGCCTCGCCGCCGCTGACCGATCGCTTCTGGTATCCGCTCTACGAGAAGCTCGTCGAGCTCGATGTCCCGGCGATGATCCACGTCTCGGGGTCGTGCAATCCGGCGCTCCACGCCACCGGCGCCTATTACATAGCCGCCGATACCATCGCCTTCATGCAACTGATCCAGGGCGACCTGTTCAGTGATTTTCCGACGCTGCGCTTCATTATTCCGCACGGTGGCGGCGCGGCTCCTTATCACTGGGGCCGTTACCGGGGCCTCGCCGACATGCTCAAGCAACCGAGCCTCGACCGTCACGTGATGAACAATGTCTGGTTCGACACCTGTGTCTATCACCAGCCCGGCATGGCCCTGCTCGCCGAGGTCATCGACATCAAGAACCTGTTGTTCGGCTCGGAGATGGTTGGCGCAGTACGCGGCATCGACCCGCAGACCGGGCATTATTTCGACGACACCAAGCGCTACATCGACGCCTTGCCGATCGCCGATGCGGGCAAGCACGCGATCTTCGAGGGCAATATCCGGCGCGTCTTTCCGCGCCTCGACACGATGCTGCGCGAGCGCGGCTTGTGACGCCGCCGCCGCGCGACATCCACGCCTATCTGGCGGCGTTCGACGATATTCCCGGCACCCGCGTCTACACCGCCCGGCGGGCACGGCAGGGCTACCACCTCAACCAGTTCGCGATGAGCCTGATGAAGCCCGCGAACCGCGAACGCTGGAAGGCCAACGAGCGCACCTATCTCGCCGAATGGCCGATCAGCGACGACCAGAAGCAGGCGCTGCTCGACCGCGACTACAACCGGCTGCTCGATCTTGGCGGCAACATCTATTTCCTCGCCAAGGTCTTCTCGACCGACGGGCTGTCATTCTTACAAGCGGTCAGCACGATGACCGGCATGAGCGTCGAGGACTATCAGGCGATGATGATCGCAGGCGGCCGTTCACCCGACGGCGTCCGCTCGATCAAGGATGGCAACTGACATGGCGCGCATCACCGCCGGCGTCGCGACCAGCCACATCCCGGCGCTCGGCGTCGCCGTCGACCTCGGCAAAACCGCCGAGGATTATTGGAAGCCGGCGTTCGCCGGCTACGACTGGACCCGCGCGTGGGAAAGGCGTGCGAGGCCCGACGTCGTCATCCTGGTCTACAACGATCACGCCTCGGCGTTCGACATGCGGATCATCCCGACCTTCGCGATCGGCTGCGGGGAAAGCTTTCAGCCCGCCGACGAGGGCTGGGGGCGGCGCGCCGTTCCGGTCGTCCACGGCCATCCCGACCTCGCCTGGCACATAGCGCAAAGCCTCGTGCTGGACGCATTCGACATGACGATCATCAACGAGATGGACGTCGACCACGGGCTGACCGTGCCGCTGTCGATGATGTTCGGCCAGCCGGAGGCGTGGCCGTGCAAGGTCATCCCGCTGGCGGTCAACGTCGTGATTTATCCGCCACCGTCGGGCACTCGCTGCTGGGCGCTCGGCGAAGCGATCGCGCGCGCCGTCGCCAGCTTTCCCGAGGACCTCGACGTCCAGGTCTGGGGCACCGGCGGCATGAGCCATCAGTTGCAGGGACCGCGCGCCGGTCTGATCAATGCCGCCTGGGACAATCGCTTCCTCGACGGGCTGATCGGCGACAGCGACGCGCTCCGCTACATCCCGCATCTCGAATATCTGCGCGAAGCCGGCAGCGAGGGCATCGAACTGGTGATGTGGCTGGTCATGCGCGGCGCACTCGGGCCCGCTACGCGCCTGCTCCACCGCCACTATCACGTTCCAGCCAGCAACACCGCGGTAGGGCACATCGTGCTGGAACCCGCCACAGCGGAGCCCGGACCATGAAGATCGCGGTCGCGGGCGCCGGCGCGTTCGGGGAAAAGCATCTCGACGGGCTGCGCCTGATCGAGGGCATCCAGGTCGTGTCGCTAGTCGGCCGGCGGCTCGAGGCGACACAGGCGGTCGCCGACCGGTACGGCATCGGTCACGCCACCACCGACCTGGCCGAAGCGCTCGACCGCGATGTAGATGCCGTCATCCTGTGCACCCCGACGCAGCTGCACGCGGCACAGGCGCTGCAGTGCCTCGACGCCGGCAAGCACGTTCAGGTCGAAATCCCGCTTGCCGACAGCCTGGCGGATGCCGAAGCCGTGTCGGCCAAGGCGGCGGCGACCGGTTTGACCTGCATGGTCGGGCACACGCGGCGCTTCAATCCGAGCCATCAGTTCATTCACCGCAAGATCGTCGCGGGTGAGCTCACGATCCAGCAGATGGACGTCCAGACCTATTTCTTCCGGCGGCGCAACATCAACGCCAAGGGCGAGGCGCGGTCATGGACGGACCATCTCCTCTGGCACCATGCCGCGCATACCGTCGACCTGTTCGCGTGGCAGGCCGGCCCGATCGTCAAGGCCAATGCGCTGCAGGGCCCGTTGCACCCCGAACTCGGCATCGCCATGGACATTTCGATCCAGTTGCAGTCGGCGAGCGGTGCGATCTGCACCCTGTCGCTGAGCTTCAACAACGACGGCCCGCTGGGCACCTTCTTCCGCTACATCGGAGACACCGGCACCTACCTGGCGCGCTACGACGATCTGTTCACCGGCAGGGACGAGCCCATCGACGTCCGCCATGTCGACGTCTCGGTCAACGGCATCGAGTTGCAGGACCGCGAATTCGTCGCCGCGATCCGCGGCGGCCGCGAGCCCAACAGTTCGGTGGCGCAGGTCCTGCCCTGCTACCGGGTGCTCGACGCGCTTCAGGGACAATTGGCATGAAGACCCAGGTCGCGATCATCGGCGGTGGCCCGGCGGGGATGCTGCTCGGCCATCTGCTCCACGCCGAAGGCATCGACTGCATCGTCATCGAACGGCAGTCGCGCGCCCATGTCGAGAGCCGCATCCGTGCCGGCGTTCTCGAGACGGTCGCCACCGACCTGATGCACCGGGTCGGTATCGATGCGCGCCTCAACGCCGAAGGCATGGTCGAGGCGGGGTTTAACCTGGCGGACGCGGACCGGTTGATCCGCATCGATATCGCCGGGCTGACCGGGAAGCATGTCGTCGTCTATGGCCAGACCGAATTGACCCGCGACCTCTACGACGCGGCCGTCGAGCGCGGTCTGCCGACCATCTTCGAGGCGGGCGAGGTCGCGCTCCACGACATCGACAGTGCGGCACCGTCGCTCAGCTTTGTCGAAGACGGCGAAACGCGGACGGTCGAGGCCGACTTCATCGCTGGCTGCGACGGCTTCCACGGACCCTCGCGCCAGGCCATTCCGGTGACGTTGCGGCGCGAGTTCGAGCGCGTTTACCCGTTCGGCTGGCTCGGCATCCTCGCCGACGTACCGCCGTGCCATGATGAGTTGATCTACGTCAACGGCGAGAGCGGCTTCGCGCTGGCGTCGATGCGGTCGCCGACGCGCAGCCGCTATTACATCCAGGTGCCGGTTTCCGAGCCGCTCGCGGCCTGGCCCGAGGCGCGGTTATGGGACGAGCTGGCCAGCCGCTTCGACCCGATCTCGCGCCGCGGCGTGACGCGAGGACCGGCGCTGGAAATGTCGATTGCGCCGTTGCGCTCGTTCGTCTGCGAGACGATGCGCCACGGCCGCCTCTTCCTGGCGGGAGACGCCGCGCATATCGTCCCGCCGACGGGTGCTAAGGGGCTGAACCTCGCCGCGTCCGACGTCGCCTATCTGTCGGCGGCGCTGATCGGTCACTTCCGGGCGGGGAACGAGTCCGGGCTGCTGAACTATCAGGACCTTGCGCTGGCGCGGGTCTGGAATGCCGAGCGCTTCAGCTGGTATCTGACGAAATTGATGCACCGATTTCCCGACGATGGCCTGTTCGAGCACAAGATGCAGAGCGCCGAACTCGATTACCTCGCGAGGTCGACGGCGATGCAGACGGCCATCGCCGAGAACTACGTCGGCCTGCCGATTTAGGACGCGACGCACACAGCGGCCTGGGAGAATTGTACAAGTCAGGCGTTCGTATGGCTCGTACCAATCGCGTCGAATCATCAGCTTGCCGCAAAGACTGTCTATTGCAATCGTGCAATGGTCTTCGTTAAGTCGCTAGATCTGGAACAATAGTTTAACTGATCAAGTCGGTACGCGGCACCGTCAAGTTAAGCCCTGTGGCTTTGCGGTGCTGGATCGGAGGGCTATTGCGGATGGATGACCACACCTCGAGACTCGATTTACGCGGGTTACCGCTATCCTCCCGAGATCATCTGCTACGCGGTCTGGCTGTATTTCCGGTACCCACTGAGCCTGCGGATGGTCGAGGAACTGTTGGCTGCGCGCGGTATCGAGGTCAGCTATGAGACGGTCCGGCAATGGGGGCTGAAGTTCGGTGAGGTCTTTGCCCGCCGCATCCGGCAGCGAGCGCCGCAACGCGGCGACAAATGGCATCTCGACGAAGTCGTGATCACCATCGCCGGGCACAAACACTGGCTGTGGCGCGCGGTTGACCAGCAGGGCTTTATTCTCGACGTCCTTGTCCAGAGACGGCGCAACACCAAGGCTGCCCGCCGTCTGCTACGCAAACTGCTGAAGAAACAGGGTCGGGCTCCCCGGGTGATGATCACCGACAAGCTCAGAAGCTACGGCGCCGCCAAGCGGAATATCATGCCCGGCGTCGAGCACCGCCAGCACAAGGGCCTCAACAACCGGGCCGAGAATTCCCACCAGCCAACAAGGCGACGAGAGCGCATCATGAAGGGCTTCAAGTCACAGCGCCACGTCCAGCGCTTCCTGTCCACCCACGATCAAATTGCCAACGTCTTTTCCCGCTCGCCCCCAGCCAACGCCACCGACATCCGCTCTGCCCGCACCCAGGCGTTCACGCACTGGGCCGAGGTGACCGGCGTCGCAATGGCCGCATGATTACGCCCAATTTCGGCATCGCGTCTTTCCACGCGCCCAACCGCAACAAGTTGACGGCGCCCGCCCTGTCCCGTCTGGCATCGATGGGTTGGGGATCTGTTGACTGTCGGTGCAGGCCTTCTTGCCTGACAGGTGGGACCGCTTTCACCGGAGGGAAGCCGACACTAAGGTTTCCGCCACGCCTTTGGGAGGGCATCTGGCTGCATGTCGTGCGCTCGGCCGCGGCTGGCTACCGTCTGGAGATGTGTCGGCCATAACGATTGGCATTAGGGATTTTGACCAGCATGGGCAGTCTGTCGGGAAAAGTGATAGCGATCAGCGGTGGTGCGAGGGGCATGGGCGCTGCCGAGGCACGCCTCTTCGTCGCCGAGGGTGCGAAGGTCCTGGTGGGCGACGTGCTGACCGAGGACGGTGCAGCATTGGCGCAAGCGCTCGGGGCAAACGCCTGCTTCGTGCGCCTTGATGTCAGCAGCGAGGCAGACTGGCACGCATTCTTCGAGGTGGCCAAGGCCACGTTCGGGAGACTTGATGGGCTGGTAAACAACGCTGGCATCCTTCAGCCGGGCGCAATCGCGGATCTGACCGTCGAGCAGATTACGCGCTCGTTCGAGATCAACCAGCTGGGTACGATTCTGGGCATCAAACATGCCACGCCCTTGCTTGCGTCGGTCGGCGGTGGATCGATTGTCAACCTGTCGTCGAGCGTGGCCGTCCGGCCGTTCGCGGGGATTGCGGCTTATGCCGCGACCAAGTGGGCAATCCGCGGAATTACGCGCGTTGCCGCACTGGAGCTTGTCGGGGCCGGCATTCGGGTCAATGCCGTGCTGCCGGGATATATTCGCACGCCCATGACGGAGGCCTTTGGTAGCGAGATGGACGAGGTGGGCCTGTCGCTGACGCCGACGAAGCGGGCAGGAAAGCCTGAGGAAGTGGCCCAGCTGGTGCGGTTCCTGATGTCAGATGAAAGCGCCTATATTTCAGGATGTGACTATTCGATTGACGGCGCCTCCACAGCTTGAAACCGTTGAAACAGAAGCGGATGATGGAATGATGATGTCGACGTCGAGCGTCCCTCTGCACGTTCCCAAGGAACTGGTTTACGACTTCGATTTTGTCGACATGCGCGGCGAGAGCGATGTCTATCGCCACTTCAGCAAGTTGCACGACGGCCCGGACATTTTTTACACTCCCCATCATGGCGGTCACTGGGTGGCGACCCGCTTCGAGGACATGGATGCGATCCTTACCAATGCGGCAGATTTCTCCAGCATCCATCAGACTGTGCCGCCGATGCCAGTCACGCTCACCCTTATCGAATGGGACGGCAAGCTTCACGCCGACGCCCGCAAGGTCCTTGCGCCGTTTTTCAGTCCCAAGTCGGTCAGCGATCTGGAAACGGTCGCGCGCGACCTGACCGTGCGGCTGATCGACGGGTTCATCGACAAGGGCGAATGCGAATTCGTCCGGGACTTCGCGCTGCAGATGCCGATCATCATCGTGATGAGCCTGATGGACCTGCCGGTCGAAGACACCCCCTATCTGATGCAGGTTTCCGAAGACGTCGTCCGCTCGGTGGAGCCCGATGTCCAGGTGGCAGCCTTCCAGCGTGTTGCAGAGTATATCGCCGAACGGGTGCTGCCGCTGCGCCGAGTCAACCCGGGCAAGGATATCTTCAGCGCCATTCTGGCGGCGCGGATCGACAATGGGCGTGAATTCAGCGAGGCTGAGATCATCAGCTTTGGGACCGTGCTGGTCGCGGCAGGTCTCGATACTGTTGCATCCACGCTGGGCTTCCTGATGGAATTTCTGGCCACCCATCCGTCGCACCGCCAGCAATTGATCGAGGATCCGGCGTTGATCAACGACGCGTTGGAAGAGATCATGCGCCGGTTCCACCTGGCGAACATCGCGCGCGTCGTCGCGCACGATCTCGAGTATAAGGGAATCGCGTTCAAGGCTGGTGACTGCATCCTGATTCCGACGTCGGCAGCCGGCATCGACCCGCGCCGCTACCCGGACCCCTTCACTGTCGATTTCGGACGCGGCGACAAGAAGACCCTTATTTTCGGGCGCGGTGTGCACCAGTGTGTCGGCTCTTTCCTGGCGCGGACCGAACTGAGGGTATTCCTGCACGAATGGATGCGCCGCATCCCGGAATTCTCGGTCAAGGCCGGGGAAACCCCGATCGCAGTACCCGGCAAGGCGAATTGCCTGCGCTTCCTTCCGCTTACCTGGCCGGTTCAAGCGCGAACCGGAACGACGTGAAGCGCTATATCTGCGTTTTCTGTGGCTTCATCTATGACGAAGCCTTGGGGATCCCCGAAGACGGTATCTTGCCGGGAACCAGATGGAGCGACGTTCCGGAAGACTGGTACTGCCCGGACTGTGGGAACAGCAAGGACAGTTTCGAGATGCAGGAGATGTGACGATGGCAGGTGTTCGCGGCGGCCGTTCGCCAATCAATGGGCCGTCTCAGTCGTTCCCCTGTCAATGAATTCACCGCTCTTCTGCTTGCCGTTCTTCAGGGCATGGCTGCGATACTCCTTGGGCGTAATGCCGTAGGTCGCCTTGAACATGCGGCTGAAGTGCGCCGCGCTCTTGAACCCGGCCATGAAGGCGATCTCGTGGATCGGGAACGCGCGGAGCTGGGCTGAAGCCAGCCATTCGCGCGCCTTTGGCAGCCGTTGCATCCAGACAAGTTGAGAGAAAGACGTGTTGTTGGCCTTGAGAACATGACAAAGATAACGTGGAGATATGCCGCATCTTTGCGCGACCGTATCGTAGCAGAGTTCTGGATCGGTGAGATTTCGCATGATATAGCTCTCGATATCGGCGAGCCGCTTGTCGAATAGTCGCAGCCTGGGTGTCGGCATGCCTGCCAACGTTCCGATATAATCTGAAATGGTTTCGAGAAAGGCGCCGGCGAGATGTTCCGAAGCGCGACGGCTTATGGTCTCGCCATCTTCGAACAGCAAATGCAGCAATTTCAGGATGACCTGCTGTTCGCCGACAGGCAGGTCGAACGAGGATCCGAATTCCACAGCGGCCGGAAGATGCGTGAGAAACAGGCGCGCGGGGACAACGGCTTCGACCGCCTCGAAGATGTCGCCCTCGTCAACCTGGGCCTTGGCCAGAAATGGCGTACTGGAGTCGAGAATCGCGCATTGACCGGCCCTGACGGTGCAAGTTTGTTGGGAGCGAACGATCTTCAGAGAACCACTGCGGACAAACCAGATTACGCGGACCCCGACCTTGTTGCGCCTGATGTCTGCCGGTGTGCGACGAAACAAGATGCCCGACCGCGTAGTCGTTCGCATCAACCCAATCGGGTGATCGAGCGCCTTCTCAAGCGTGAAATCGAATTCGGCCCCGTCATTTCCGGAAATCTCGCCTTCATAAAACTCCCTCTGGACGATATCTCCATAGGCGCGTTTCATATCGACGATATTGCCGCTGTATGCGAAGATCGTTCTCATCGCGATGCGGTCCCAGATGGTTCACGCAAGTGGCTCTCCCTCCCGGAGCTCCACCGACGGCTTACGATGAACCGGGAAGCTGAACCTGTCAAAGCAACTCTTCCATAGGCTCGGCGCGCCAGATCGGCTTCCTGAGCTCGGACAGCTTTTGAAGGTGCAGGCTCTCGTTGCCGAAAAGGGCTGCGATAACCGTCAGCCGCCGGTAATGGTGGCTGACAATGCACTCGTCGGTCACGCCGATTGCGCCATGGAGCTGGATTGCATTGCGCCCCACAAAGAGGGCGGCGGCACTGACAACTGCTTTCATCGTTGCAAGCGCATGCCCGCGCTCAGGTCCGGACACCGCAATATTCGCCAGGCCGTAGTAGAGCGTCGAGCGCGCCAGCTCAAGTTCGACCAGCATATCGGCCATCCGGTGTTGCACCGCCTGGAAGCTGCCCAGCGTGGTGCCAAACTGGCGGCGGGTTCGCACATACTCGCCAGTGATCTCCATCAGCACATCCATCGAGCCGATAGCCTCGGCACAGATGCAGACCAGCGCCTGGGCGTGACCCGCAGCAATAGCGGCGCCAGCTACGGAAGATTGTGCAACCAGTGTCGCCGGCGCGGCTTCGAAATGCAGATGGGCGACAAGATGATTGTCGATTGAGCGGTAAGGTCTGGCCACAGCGCCTGCTGCGCCGGCCTGCACCAGGAACAAGGCAATTCCCTCGCCGTTGCGGGCGGAGACGAGATAGGCCGAGGCAATGGCGCCCCCCAACACCAGAGATTTGTGACCGCTGACGGTCCAACCCCGCGCAGTCTCCTCCGCAACGCTCGAGCATAGTTCGATGTCGCCGCGGGACGCCGGTTCGCCGTGGGCGAGCGCAACATAGGCTTCCCCCGCAAGGATCGCAGCGATGAGCGAATCCCGGGTTTCACCCACTGGGAGTGCGACCAGCGTTTGCAGGGCAAGGGCAGCGAATCCGACGAATGGTTCCAGCACCAGCGCCCGGCCGAATTCCTGCAGGATGATGGCGGTCTCGATGGCACTGCCGCCGAAACCCCCATCGGCTTCCGAGACGCCCGCGCCAATCCAGCCCAAATCAACGAACGCCCTCCAGTTCTCGGCCGAGAAATGGGTGCCACTTTCGATCAGCGCCCGACGGCTGGCCGGATCATAATGGCGTTCGCAGAAGCGGCGAACGCTGTCGGCGAGCGCGCGCTGCTCGTGGGTCAACGCGAAGTCCATCAAAGCCCAAGAATGGTCTTGGCGATGATGGAGCGCTGGATTTCGCTGGCGCCGCCATAGATCGTGGTCGCGCGCCGAAACATCGCCCGCGCCGAAACCCCAATTGCCTCGTCGTCGACGATGGGTGGCATTGCAGCATTGCCGGGCATCCGGTAGAGGCTGTCCGGATCAGGCATGGCAGCAAGGCCAAGCTCGCCCATGGCCTCGGCGGCGAGCAGCGCCGCGCGCTCGCTGAGCTCGGAACCGCGCAGCTTCAGCAGGGACGAAACCGCGGCAGTCCCGGTGTCGCCGTCCGCTGCAAGAAGCACTCTCAGGACTGACCATTCCAGCGCGAAGACGTCCGCTTCGAGCCGCGCCAGCTTCAATGCGAAGGCCGGATCGTCGATGACCAGGCCCGATGGCGTCGGGGTGCTCCCCGCAAGGTGTCGGATCTGTTCAATGTCGCGCTTGGTGTGCGAGACCACTGCCGAAGTCGTGCGTTCGTTCGTCAGGAGGAACTTGGCGTAGGACCAGCCAGCACCGGGTTCGCCCAGCAGATTTTCGGCGGGCACGCGGACTTTGTCGAAGAAGACTTCGTTCAGCGTCAGGCCTTCATCGATCGACCAGATCGGCCTGCGGGTCACACCCGCGGACTCCATGTCGATCAGCAGAAACGAAATTCCGGCCTGCGGTTTCACGGATTGGTCGGTTCTAACGAGCGCGAAGATCCAGTCGGCGCAGTGCGCCTCGGTCGTCCAGATCTTGTGGCCATTCACGACATAGTGGTCGCCTTCGAGATCGGCGCGCGTCGTCAGCGACGCGAGGTCGGAACCGGCGCCTGGTTCGGAAAAACCCTGGCACCACCAGCTGTCGCCGTTCAGGATTGGCGGCAGGAAGCGCTGCTGCTGTTCACGCGATCCGAAGCGGCACAGCACCGGGCCCAAGAGGTCGAGAGCGCAGCGATCGAGGATCGGCGCTCTTGCCCGCCGCAACTCGTCCTGGAAGATGTGGCGCTGCAAAGCGCTCCATCCTGTCCCGCCGAGTTCGACAGGCCAATGTGGTGCGCTCCAGCCGCGACGATTGAGGATCTTCATCCAGCGGTCCACATCCGCCCGGCTGCTGTGATAGTCGTGGCGGCCGCGGCGCTGGATGTCGCCGGGCAGATCGGATTCAATGAAGGCGCGCACATCCGCCCGGAAGCGGTCATCGTCCGGGGATGCGTCGAAGTTCATGATCCGATGCTTGGCCGCAATCGGCGCGAATTTCGACCGCAGACCATCTGCCCGCAGCTCAAGGCAATGTTGATGTCGCGCCGGGACAAATTTTCCGCTGTGCAGCCTCGGTCAACCATCTGGTGATGCGTGGATATGGAACGCTTTGGCGCCTTGGCTAACGTCGCGGCCATAGTGGAGGCGGTGCATGTCGCAGGAAGCGCATTATTGGGAATGGGGCAGTGAGGCGGAGCGACCTCGCCTTCTGCATTCGATGATCCGGGTTGCCGATCTCGATCGAGCGCTGGATTTCTATTGCAGCAAACTCGGCATGAACCTGCTGAGCCGCGTCGACATCGAGGCCGGCAAGTTTTCGATCGCCTTTGTCAGTTTCGGAACTGACTATTACGCGGGCGCCATCGAGCTCACGCACAATTGGGAACATCCGTCCAACCAGTCCGGCTATTCCCACGGCACCGGCTATGGCCATGTCGCGATCGGGATTCCTGACCTTGCGGGCACTTGCGCCAAGCTTCAGGCCGCCGGCGTGGAGATCATGACAGCACCCAAACGCCTGCTGCCGAGCGCGCCTGCGCTGGCCTTCATCAAGGACCCCGACGGCTACAGTATCGAACTCATCCAGACCTCGCGGCGCTATCCGATCCCGGGTTTATGAGCGCAGTCGAGGACGAGCTCCGGGCCATTCTGGGCGACCGCGGCGTGCTGACGGGCGAGGATGTCCTCATGCGCTCGTGCGACCCGTTCCGAAACGTTCCGCCCGGGAATGCGCTGCTGATCCGGCCCGCTGCGACCGGCGAGCTATCGGACGCCATGGCGCTTTGCCATCGCCTTGGCCAGCGTGTGGTCACCCATGGCGGGCGAACTGGCGTTGCCGGCGGCGCATACACGAGCGCGAACGAAATCATCGTATCGCTGGAGCGCATGAACCGTATCGAGCATATCTGCACCGAAACCCAGCTCGCCGATGTGGAAGCCGGTGTTCCCGTCGAGGCGTTGCAGGTCGAAGCGGCTCGCCACGACCTCTTCTACCCGGTGGATCTCGGGTCCAAGGGCAGCGCCACACTGGGCGGAACCATCGCCACCAACGCCGGAGGCAACCGCGTGCTGCGCTGGGGCATGACCCGGCAGAATGTGTTGGGGCTCGAAGCCGTGCTGGCGGATGGCACGATCGTCTCCTCGATGAACCGCCTGGTGAAGAACAACAGCGGCTACGATCTGAAACAGCTGCTGATCGGGACTGAAGGGACAATCGGCATCGTGACCCGGGCCGTGATGCGGCTGGTACCAATGCCTACCAGCCATGGCACAGCCTTTGTCTCGGTGGCGAGCCATGCGCACCTGCTGCGCCTTCTCGCCTTTGCGCGCCGGCTGATGACGCTTTCATCCTTTGAAGTGATGTGGCCAGACTATTACGACCTTGTCGCGAGCAGCAACACCAACCGCCGACCTCTCGAGCCGGGCCAGGCCGCCTATGTGCTTATCGAAACGATGGGCTATCAGCCCGCGATCGATCAGCAATTGTTCGATGCATTCCTGGAGGACGCCTATGACGCCGGCCTGATCGTCGATGCGGCGGTGGCGACATCGGGCCAGCAGATTGCGGACCTCTGGCGCGTTCGTGAAGCGGCATCGGTGCTGGTCGCTGAACTCAGCCCGTTCGTGTCGTTCGACATCAGTGTCGACGTCCGCCAGGTCGAGCCGTTCATGGCGGATGTGCAGTCGGCGCTCGCACTTCGGTATCCGGTGGTCAGAACGGCGACATTCGGCCATCTGGGCGACAACAACATCCATATTGCAGCGCATGTGGGCCCGGAAACGGTCGCCGAGGAACCCAATGTCGAGCGCATCGTGTTTGACGTGCTCCGCGGGTTTGGCGGTGCGATCACCGCCGAACATGGCATCGGCCAGACCAAGCGCCAATTTTTGCCCGAGCACAGGAGCGGGGCTGAAATGCGAATGATGCGCGACCTTCGCTCGGCGATGGACCCGCTTGGGCTACTCAATCACGATGTGTTGTTCTGAGATTCATCAAAGCTGGGAAGTGAATGGCAGCGATTGACGTAAAGACGCCCGGGTTCCTGGAGGACGAGACGCTGGTGCTGTTTCGGCATGCAGTCGCGCGGTTCCTGGACGCGCACGCCGGGCCGGCCGCGACCGCCGCCTGGCGCGAGAACGGCATGGTCCCGCGAGACCTGTGGCGCGCCGCCGGCGCAGCTGGTCTGCTCGGCGCCTCGATCCCCGAAGTCTATGGCGGCAGCGGCGGCGACTTTCGCTTCGACGCCGTGGTGATGGAGGAGCTGGGGCTGCACAATGCGCTCGACTTCGCGCTCCCCCTGCACAGTGCCGTCATCGCGCCCTACTTTGTAAGATACGGCACCGAGGCGCAGAAGCAGCAGTATCTTCCGGCAGCCTGCAGCGGGGACCGGGTGCTCGCGATCGCCATGACAGAGCCGGGCGCAGGTTCCGATCTGCAGGGCATGCGCACGACGGCCGTCCGCGACGGGGACCATTATGTGCTCGACGGACAGAAGACGTTCATCTCGAACGGCATGCACGCCGATACCGTTATCGTGGCGGCAAAGACGGATGCCGCTGCCGGCTCCAGAGGCATCTCGCTGTTCATCGTTGATGCCGACAGTGCCGGTTTCGCGCGCGGCTCGCTGCTCGAAAAGCTGGGCCAAGCCGGTCGTGATACCACCGAACTGTTCTTTTCAGGTCTGCGCGTGCCAGCTGCCAACCTGCTCGGGGCCGAGGGCCACGGCTTCTACATGCTGATGGAGAACCTGCCGCAGGAGCGCCTAGTGATTGCCTGGCAGGCAATGGCGATGATGGAGGCGGCGCTCGGGCTCACCATCGCCTATGTCCGCGATCGCCAGCTGTTCAAACGGACCCTGATCGACTTCCAGAACACCCAGTTCAAGCTTGCCCAGTGCAAGACCGACGCGACGGTTGCCAAGGTTTTCCTGCACTATTGCACGCAAAGGCTGCTGGACGGCGACCTTGATGCGGCGACGGCTTCGATGGCCAAGCTTTCGATCACCGAAACCCAGGCGCGGGTAATCGATGAATGCCTTCAGCTGCATGGCGGCAACGGATACATGGCAGAGTATCCGATCTCGCAGATGTACCGGGATGCCCGCGGATACCGGATCTACGGCGGCACCAGCGAGATCATGAAGCTGTTGATCGCGCGATCGCTCTGACCAACAGACGGGGACGGAGGATGCAAATGGAAGCCTTGATTATCGATAGCATCAGAACGCCGACCGGGCGCGGCAAGGCCGGCGGGGCGCTCTCGGGCGTGCACCCCGTCGAGCTTCTGGCGCAGTTGCTCACTTCGCTCGTTGAAAGAAATGGCATCGATCCGGGGCTCATCGACGATGTGTTGGTAGGCTGCGTCAGCCAGGCGGGCGAGCAATCCGGAAATGTGGGCAGGATGGCGCTGCTGGCAGCGGGCTTTCCCCCGCATGTTCCAGCCTCCATGATCGAGCGGAAATGCGGATCGAGCCAGCAGGCTGTCCATTTCGCAGCGCAAGGCATCGCCGCCGGTGCCTATGGTCTTGTGATTGCAGGCGGAATAGAATCGATGAGCCGAATTCCGATGGGGTCGGCCCGGATCGGAATGGACCCGTTCGGACCGACGACCAACCAGCGCTTTGCGCCCGGACTTGTGCCGCAGGGGATTTCCGCAGAGCTTATCGCGGCGAAGTGGCAGATTACCCGCGAAGCGATGGACGCTTATTCGGCGCAGTCGCACCAGCGTGCCGAAACTCTGCAAGCCAGCGGCGCTTTCCAGACCGAGATTGTCGCCGTCAACACGCCTGACGGGATAGTGGAACGCGACGAAACGATCCGCCCCGGCTGTACGGCTGAAGGCCTCGCCGGCCTGAAACCGGCCTTCCAGTCGGATGAGGTCCAAGCTCGATTCCCGCAGATCGATTGGGGTGTGACCGCGGGAAACTCATCCCAACTTGCCGATGGCGCCTCCGCAATGCTGCTCGCCAGCGCAGCGATGGCGACCCGTCTCGGCCTCAAGCCGCGCGCGCGCTTTGCAGGGTTCGACGTGGTGGGCGACGATCCCTTGCTGATGCTCACCGCACCAATTCCCGCGACGCGGCGTGTGCTGGCAAAGGCCGGAATGGCAATCGGCGACATCGACCATTTCGAGATCAACGAGGCCTTCGCCTGCGTGCCACTGGCATGGGCAAAAGAACTGGGCGCAGATCCCGCCAGGCTCAACCCGAGGGGAGGCGCGATCGCGCTGGGGCACCCGCTTGGCGCATCGGGCGTGCGGTTGATGACGACAATGCTCAACGGGCTTGAGCAGTCGGGCGGCCGCTATGGCCTGCAATCGATGTGCGAGGCAGGCGGCATGGCAAACGCCACCATCATCGAACGCCTTTAGGGGAGCTTGCGACATGCAGATTGACGGTATCGTGGCCATAGTCACCGGCGGCGCGTCCGGGTTGGGGCGCGCGACAGCAGAGCGTTTCCTGAGGGGCGGCGCGCGCGTCGTACTCGTTGATCTCGCCTCTTCAGCGGGCGAAGCGGTAGCCGCTGACCTGGGCCAGGCGGCCCGCTTCGTCGCGGCCGACGTCACCAACGAAGCCGACATGATCGCTGCTGTTGACGCAGCACAGCAATGGGGCGGACTGAGGGCGACCCTGCATTGCGCCGGGCGCGGCCACACGATGCGCGTCCTCGATCGCGAAGGTCAGCCGGGCTCGCTGGAAGCCTTTGAGGGCGTGATCCGGACCAACCTCATTGGCAGCTTCAACGTTCTGCGCCTCTCGGCCGCGGCGATGGCGCGGAACGAGCCCCTTGCGGACGGTGATCGCGGGGTGATCGTCATGACCGCATCGGTGGCGGCTTACGAAGGGCAGATCGGCCAGATCCCCTATGCCTCGTCAAAGGCCGGGATCGTCGGGATGACCCTCGTCGCGGCCAGGGATTTGGCCTCAAAGGCAATACGGGTCTGCACGATCGCCCCCGGCGTCTTCGACACGCCTCTGCTGGCGCGTCTGTCGGAGGATGTGCGCGCCTCCCTCGGCCGGTCGGTGCCCCACCCGGCGCGGCTTGGCCTGCCCGACGAGTTTGCGTTGATGGCGCAGCAGATCGTCGAAAACCCGATGCTGAACGGCGAAACGATCCGGCTGGACGGGGCCTTGCGGATGCCTCCCCGTTGACAGGGCGCCCTCCCCGGCTTTGCCGGAGAGGTCGCTGAAGCTGCCGTCGGCTCTTCAGAAGCGGAAGCTTGCTTCTGCCCCCCACATCCGGGGCCTGCCGGGGATTGCGGTGTTCAACCCGAGCACGGACCCAAGCGCCAGGCCGCCGGTGTAGTAGGTCTTGTCAAACAGGTTGTTGACGAAGACTGCGGCTCCGAAGTTGGAGCCGGCGATCCCGTTCCAGGCGACCCGCGCATTGGCAAGCGCATAGCCGGGCAGTTCGGAGCCCGGGTTGATCGTATCGTTCACGCTGGAATAATAGAATTTGGACTGGGCATAGACATCGGCTCGCGCGGAGATCGATCCATTTTCGCCAGCAAGTTGAACGTCAGCCTGGACAAATACCAGCCCGGTCCATTTCGGGGTGTCGGGAAAGGGGCCGAAGGCCGTCGTGACCCCGAAGATGTTGACCGCGTTCTTGTTGAACTTTGCATCGGTGAGCGCGAGGTTCCCGCCGATAGTCAGCCAATGCACCGGTCGTATCTCGCCTTCGAGTTCGAAGCCCGAGATGCGCGCCTGGGGCACGTTGGCCGTGAGTGCTGTCGGCCCCAACGGAATCGGTGTCGTTATGTTTACATAGATCGCACGCTGGATGTTATCCACCCACTGGGTGTAGCCGGCCAGCGTGACACGCACCGGAACGCCCATGCCGCTGCCGTTGTATTTCAAACCGGCCTCGATGTCCTTGGTGGTTTCGGGAAGGAACAGGGCACCGCCATCGTCGATCGAGCCGGGTGCCAGCTGAGAGTTGGTGTTGAACCCGCCTGACCGCCAACTTCCGCGGTGCGTGACATACAGCAGCAGTTCGTCCGAGGGCTTGTAGTTCAGGCCGATGTTCCAGCTAGGCCTGCTGAAACTCGCCCGCACGCCGTCGGGCGCAAAGCCGAGTTGACCGTAGAGGCTGCGCGGCAGGTGATTGGCGCGAACCTGCTCCCAAGTATAGCGAAGGCCTGCATCAATGCTGAACTGGTCGGAGAGCGTGTAGGAGAGATGCGCAAATATGGCCTGGTTTCGGCTGATCTGCTGATTTTCCTTGTCCGCCGAGGGCACAGTCGGAACGACCGGGCGAAGATCAAAAAAGGAGGTTGGAATGTAGAAATATTTGCGCTCATATCCAACATAGCCGCCGACGATATACTCCAGCTTGTTTTCGAACGCGCTACCCTGGGCCTGCAATTCGTTGGACCATTGCGTGGATGCGAACTTCTGCTGCAGGTTTAGCTCATCGAGACCGTTGGTATAGATGGCAAACGGCGTTCCGTCGACATCGGTATCATCTTCGCTCGATCCGTCGCTGTAGCCGGCGATGTTCTTGATCAGCAGGGAATCGGACACATCGAAGGTGGTCGTGTTCGTCAGGATCTTGGAGACGCCGTTGTGATCGAGCCGGCTGTTGAAGCTCACCTCAAAGGGACCACGCTGGGCCTGCAGGTCGGCAAAGGCGCTCAGGCCCCCTGGAAAGGCGGCGGGGTTGCCGGCCAGATAGATTGGCCATCCCGGCCCCAGCCCGGCCGGGCTGTAGGTGCAGGCAGTAACCGAGGACGGTGCCGTTCCGCAGGCGTAGACATTGTAAACAGGGCTGCCGACATTGGTTCCATTGGTGGAATTGTACTGGAACATCGTGATGTTCTCGAAACGGTCGCTTGGCCTCAGCAGAAGCGTCGCCCGCCCGGTCTGCGAGGATTCTTCGCCGCCCTTGGACCCGTCGACGATGTTGGTCTGGAACCCATCGCGGCGCCGTATGGTGCCGGCAAACCTCAGCAAGACCGTATCCGACACGACAGGGAGATTCAGCACCAAATCGGCCGACTTGAGGTCGTAGCTGCCAAGCTGAACACGGGCCGATCCCGACAGGTCGTTCGTGGGCTTGGCGGTTGCATAGAGCACGGCGCCGCCGGTCGTATTCCGTCCGAACAATGTTCCCTGCGGCCCTTTGACGACCTGCACAGACTCCAGATCGACAAATGAGGTCGCGCTGGTGTTCGTGACCTGGAATTCGTTGAAATAGGGCAACACACCCGGGCTCGAGCTCGAATAGGCATCGACGCTCTGGCCGCGCAGCGAGTAGTTCAGCTGGTTGGACGAGAGGCTTTCCCGGATCGTGAGCCCCGGCACGGTGCGCTGCAGATCGGCCTCGGTGTTGATGGACCTGAGGGTAAGCTGCTCGGTGCCGATGGCGGTAACCGAGGCCGGCACCCTGTCCTGGTTCTCGCTGCGGCGCCGTGCCGTCACCGTGATCGTTTCCAGTGCGGGGTTGTCCGATGCAGCCGTGCTGGTCGGGGCAGCCTCCTGTGCCTGAACCTGGGTCGATGCCAGAGCCATTGCCAACAGCGAGGCGGACACCAACCGAGGACGCGATCCTGTAGCGGCTGTCTTTCGCATGATCGAACTCATGTATCCTCCCCATGGCGCGGCGATTTTTTCGCCAGCTTGTCCCCATTGGACGTCAAGAGGGGCGGATATGAAATGCCCTGAACTGACCTGATACTTGCCTAGACTTGCCATCCACGCCCGCTCGCATTTAACGCTCAGCAGCCCGTCGTCGCATCGCGGCGTTCAGCTCCTCCCAGCGATCGGGGCCACTCTGGCCGATCTCCGCTGTTGCCGCGGTCACTCCGACGGAGCCGCGCGCCCAGTCTCCCGTGCCTTCGAACTCGCGGAACCAGTCGAACACCAAGCGGCGAAACGCGATGCGCCACACGCCGTCCCGCTGTTCGAAGCGGTCCTGGTAGCGGCCCCCGATCAGCGAGTCGAAGCAGGAACCGTCGGGCTTTCGAATGCGATGATAGGCTTGGAGATACGCTTCACTGTGCGCGACGTCGCCATCCTGCGAAATGGCAATGTTGCCCAACAAATGGGCGGTCAGTTCGACACCACCGTCCGTGAGCCAGCCGCAGATGGACGTCGCGAACGCCTGTCCCGAGCCGGCGAACACGCCGTATTCTACTTGCGAATCCACCCAGAAAATCTCAGCCAATATGGCTTCGTCCCGGCGATCGATTCCACGACAATAGAGCACCAGCCGTGTCCTGATCGCCGCTTCCGCTTCGATTTCCGACAGTCTTTCCGCGATATCCCGCTCATGCATGGTTGAAACCTCCCCATAGGTCGCGACAGAATTGAGGCCGTCCGCTCGCCATTGTCTACCTCGTTGCGGACGCCTTCCGCCTCTTCTGCTTGGATCTCCGGCCGTCTGCCGTTCGGGACTAGCCTCAGTTCCGCACCAGACGATCTGGATCGATCCTCCCACCATATAATGTCGGCTCAAGAGGGCGGGGTGAATGGACAGGGTTTCACTTTTGGATGGCTTTGGTTCGGCAGCGATTCCACCCGAAGCCGAGGCGTTGCGCCCCGCAATCAAGGCCTTTCTTGCCGACTGGGTCGGAACCTCGCCGCCGCATCGTCGGGCACGGACTTGGACGGCGTTCGATCGCGGGTTCAGCCGCGAGCTTGGCCGACGCGGCTGGCTCGGTCTGACGTTGCCAAAGCAGTATGGCGGTGCCGGCCTCGACGCCTATGCCCGCTTCGTAGTGGTGGAGGAACTGCTCGCCGCAGGCGCCCCGATCGCGGCGCACTGGATCGGGGATCGGCAGAGCGCGCCGCTTCTCCTGCGCTATGGCACCGAAGCCCAGCGGCTGGCCTTCCTGCCGCAAATCTGTCGTGGTGAAACGGTGTTCTGCATTGGCATGAGCGAACCGAATGCCGGATCGGATCTCGCCAGCGTCCGCTCGCGCGCCACGCCGAACGCGGCAGGGTGGCTGCTTACGGGGTCCAAGATATGGACGACTTATGCGCACGAAGCCGACTATATGATTGCCTTGGTGCGGACGTCGGGCACGGCCGACGACCGGCAGGCGGGGCTGTCGCAGTTCATCATCGACCTCTCTCTCCCAGGCATTGCCAAAAAGTCGATCCGGCTCGGCACAGGCGACAGCGATCTCAGTGAAGTCCATTTCGACAATGTCCAGCTTCCAGCCGAAGCCCTGGTCGGCGTTGCCGGAAACGGCTGGGCGCAGGTCAATGCCGAGCTGGCGTTCGAACGGAGCGGCCCCGAGCGCATCTATTCCAGCCTGATGCTGCTGGACCTGTGGATTTCGCATCTGCAGGACCGGAACGACGACGAAGACCTCACCACAGTGGGGCTGCTGCTGGCACGGCTGGCGGCGCTCCGCGCTGTTTCCCTAAGCATCGCGGCCAGGCTGGCCGCTGGCGAGGCTCCGACAATCGAGGCCGCGATGTTCAAGGATCTCGGCACGTCGCTGGAGCAGGCGATCCCGGTGGCCATTGCGGACGCGGTCGGCAGCCGGCCCGACAGGCCGGTCGATCCGGAGTTGCTCCGCACGCTTGCCTATCTGATGCAGCTCTCCCAGGTCTTTTCGCTGCGTGGCGGGACGCGGGAAATCTTGCGCGGCATGATTGCCCGTGGCCTGGGACTTCGGTGACCGGATGACCGATGCCATCCTGATCGAAAGCTTCCAGCGCTTGCTGGCCGACGCTGCGCCAGTCTCGGACCTTCGCGCCGTCAAGACGGGCCTTCTCGCATGCTGGGCGAAGATCGAAGCGTCCGGATATCTCGATGCGCTATTGCCGGAGGCGCTCGGCGGCGCCGGACTTTCGCTTGACGAGATCGAACCTTTGGTCTGCGCAATGGGCGCCGGCCTGTTGCCGGCCCCGGTCGCCGAAACCATGGTCGCCCGCCTGTGGAGCGCGCAGGCCGGAGTGCCGATTGCGCCGGGGATGGCTGTCGTTCTGGCGCCTGCTTCCGCCATGATTCCATTGGCAGGCCACGCGACGCACGCGCTTGTGCCACGGGGCGAGCGGTTCGATCTTGTCAGTCTGGGACCGTCGGCGGCGGATCCCTTCCACGCCGGCGCGGGCGTTGTCGCAGAAACATGCCCGGTCATTGGCTCGATCCCGGCGGGAGACATCGACCTGCTTGCCGCTGCTGCCGCATTCCTCAGCGCGCGGATGGCGGGCACGATGTCGAAGGTACTCGCCATGTCGATCGGATACGCCAACACCAGGGAACAGTTTGGCCGGCCGCTGGGCAAGTTCCAGACCATCCAGCACAATCTTGCCATCATGGCCGAGGAGGTCCTGTCGGCCCGGAGCGCATCGCGCATAGGCCTTGCCGGGCCCTCGTTCGATGCGCTGCGCAGCGCGGCTGCGAAGGCGCGGGTCAGCGAAGCGGCGCAGATCATATGCAGCCTGGCCCACGCCGTGCACGGCGCCATCGGCGTGACTAGCGAACATGATCTGCATCTCTACACGACCCGGTTGATGGAGGGGCGAATTGCCTTCGGCAGCGAGCGTTACTGGGGGCGACGGCTCGGCGCTTCGCGGCTCGATGAGCGTTCCGGGACATCCGCGGATTTCATCCGTGACAAGCTTCAGAACAGCAGGTGACGCGTGCCATGACAGACGATCGATTTCCGCTGATCGGGATGGGCCACTACTGGCAGGACCTTGCAGTCGGCCCCGTTGGACGGACCTTGCGCCGGACCATAACCGAAACCGACCTCATCAACTTCATTTCGGTGACAGGCATGCTCGAAGCGATCTTCATCGACGCCGACTGCCCGTTTTCGGCCATACCCGGCAGGATCGTTCCAGCCGCGCTGACCCAGGCCCTGATCGAGGGTATGCTGTTCCAGACCCTGATTCAGGGTGTCGGGCTGGCACTCCTCGAAATCAACACCAAGGCGCTGCGGCCTGTGTTCGTTGGCGACAGCATCTGGGCAAGGGTCGAAACCCTCGAAATCCGTCCGACCTCGCAACACAATCGCGCAGTTGTCGCGTCTGAAGTGCTGGTCCAGAACCAGCGCGACGAAACCGTCCTATCGTATCAGGTGAAGCGGCTCGTCGCCGGTTGGCCAGAAGCCCGGTGACCAAGCGCGTTGTCACGCTCGACGACAAATATGCGCAGGAAGGCGGGCGCGTTTTCATGTCGGCAATCCAGGCGCTGGTCCGGCTGCCCATCGAACAGGCGCGCCGCGACCGCGCCGATGGCCGCAAAACAGCGGGGTTCATCTCCGGCTACCGGGGGTCGCCACTCGGCACTTATGACGCCGCACTCTGGGCGGTCCCCAAGCTTCTGGCAGATCATGGCATAACATTTCTGCCCGGCCTGAACGAGGAGCTGGCGGCCAGCAGCGCGCGCGGCACCCAGGAACTGGCTTGGCTTGGCCGCTCGGCCCACGAGGGGGTCTTTGCGCTCTGGTATGGCAAGGGTGTCGGCACCGATCGCGCCATGGAAGCGCTGAAGCTTGGCAACCTGGAGGGCGCCGCTGCGCTCGGTGGCGTTCTTGTCGTGACGGGGGATGACCATGGCGGGAAATCATCGGCCAGCGCCCACCAATCGGAACATGCGCTGATTGCGGCGATGATCCCCATTCTCTACCCCGCCGACCCCGGCGAAATCATCGAATATGGCCTCGCCGGCTGGGCTATGTCGCGCTTCAGTGGTGCCTATGTGGCGCTGAAATGCGTAACGGACACGCTGGACTATTCGGCTTCGGTCGCACTGCCCGATCCGTCGCGTCGGTTCGTCTTTCCGGATATTGTGTCACCGCCGGGCGGGCGGAATCTGGCCCAACTGCGAAGTCCGCTTGCGCAGGAAGCGCTTGCTGTATCGGCCCGGCCGCTGGCCGTGCAAGCCTTTGCGAAGGCAAATGGCCTGGACCGCATCGTTTTTGATTCGGGCCTGCGCAATCTGTCGATCGTCGCCGCCGGCAAGGTCTATCTCGATGTCCGCCAGGCGCTCGACGATCTCGGCCTGACCGCGGACGCCTGCGCAGCGCTCGGCATCAGGCTCTACAAGCCGGCGCTGGTGTGGCCACTGGAACCGGTCGGCATCACCGAGTTCCTGGCCGGCAGCCGCGAAGTGCTCGTGGTCGAAGAAAAGCGCCCCGTCATCGAGGACCAGATTGCCGTTCTCCTGTGCCGCGACACGAGCCAGGCGCGACCGCACCTGTCGGGCAAGCTGGACGCCCAGGGCAGGCCGCTGCTGTCGGCGGCGGGCGAATTGTCGCCCGAATCCGTCCGGCAGGCACTGGTCCGCCGCCTCGATGCGCTCGGCGTGCTCGGCAACGCCATCCGCGAACGCGCGGCCTCCCTCGACGCCCTGTCGAACCGGGCGGAGGGCGTCGCCGCAACCGGACATGTCCGGCCGCCCTACTATTGCTCTGGCTGTCCGCACAGCACGGGCACCCGCCTGCCAGACGGCAGCATCGCCCTGAGCGCAGTCGGATGCCACGGACTTGCCGCCTTCATGCCGGAACGTCGAACCCTGATGCCGATGCCGATGGGCGGCGACGGGATGCCCTGGGTGGCCGCCGGACCGTTCGTCGACACGCCGCACATCTTCCAGAACATGGGTGACGGCACTTATGCCCATTCCGGCATCCTCTCGATCCGCGCGGCCGTTGCGGCAGGGTCGGCGATGACCTTCAAGATCCTGTACAACGACGCCGTGGCGATGACCGGTGGCCAGCCGGTGGAGGGGGCGCCCTCCCCGGTCGAGATCGTCAGGCAGCTTCTGGCAGAACGGGTCTCGCCGGTGGTGATCGTGACCGATCAGCCGGCGGATTTCACGGGCGACAACGCGCCGCCGGCCGGTGTAGCCGTGCATCACCGCGACAACCTCGACCCGGTGCAGCGGCGCCTGCGCGAAGTAAAGGGGGTTTCGGGCCTCGTCTATGTCCAGACCTGTGCTGCCGAAAAGCGCCGCCGCCGCAAGCGCGGCACCTATCCCGATCCAGACAAGCGAATCCTGATCAACCCCGCCGTCTGCGAGGGCTGCGGCGATTGCTCCGTCCAGTCTAACTGCCTCAGCATCCAGCCACTGCAGACCGAATTCGGTCGCAAGCGGATGATCGACCAGTCTTCGTGCAACAAGGATTTCAGCTGTCTCAAGGGGTTCTGCCCGTCGTTCGTCACGGTCGAAGGCGCCCGGATGAAAAAGTCGGACCTGCTCGACGATCCGGCGTTGCTGTCTTCGATCGCTTCCCTTCCCGAACCGGCAGTTGCCGGAGGATCCGTTCCCTACAGCATATTGGTGACCGGCATCGGTGGCACAGGGGTGCTGACTGTCGGGGCGGTGATTGCCATGGCAGCCCATCTGGACGGCAAGGCCTGCACGGTGCTGGACCAGACCGGCATGGCGCAAAAAGGTGGCGCCGTGACGAGCCATGTCAGGGTTGCCGCCGCGTCCGACCAACTGTTCACGTCGCGGCTGGCTACCGGCATGACCGACCTGCTGGTAGCTTGTGATATGGTGGTCGCAGCGGGCCGCAATGTGCTTCGCACGGTCAAGCCCGGCGTGACACACGCCCTGTTGAATGCAGACGTCACCCCGACCGGCGTCTTCCAGACCAATCGCGACATCGATCTGGCCCCGGAAGAGCTCGCCGCCCAGATCGATGCTGCAATTGGCGGCGAGGCACTGCGACTGCGGGCGACGGATCTTGCCAAGATACTGGCCGGCGACAGCATCGGCGCCAATTTCCTGATGGTGGGCTACGTTTTGCAAAAGGGCCTGCTGCCGGTTTCTTTGCGGGCCTTGCGGGAGGCCATCTTGCTCAACGGTGCCAATGCGGCGGGCAATCTCGCAGTTCTTGACCTCGGGCGGCTTGCCGCGCAGTCGCCGGAATTGTTGAATGCACTGCTGCCAGCGAAAGATACGGCGCGCGTTCCCTCGGGCATCGACGAACTGGTCGAGAGCCGGGAGCGCCTGCTGACGGCGTATCAGGACGCCGGCTATGCCGAAAAGTACCGTCGATTTGTCGCAGTTCTCCGCCGCACGGTCACCGCGCGGGGGGTCGAGGGCAGCGACGTCTTTGTGCACACTGCGGCAAACGCGCTCGGGCGGATCATGGCCTATAAGGACGAGTATGAAGTTGCCCGGCTGCACACCGAAACGGCCTTCGTTGCCACCATTGCAAGCCAGTTCACCGGCGATACCCGGTTGCGTTTCCACTTGGCCCCACCGCTACTGTCGCGCCGTGATCCGGCGACCGGACGGCCGCGTAAGCTGGAATTTGGCGCCTGGATTGTGCCGCTGTTCAAGCTGCTGAAGGCGGGTCGCCGCCTGCGCGGCACCTTGCTGGATCCCTTCGGCTGGTCGTCCGAACGTCGAGCGGAGCGCGCGCTGGTCGGCACGTATCGGGCCCTTGTGGCAGATGCGGGCAGCCGTCTGACAGCCGCCAACCTGGATGCCGCCGTCGAGCTCGCCGGCGCCGTTCTTCAGGTTCGGGGGTTCGGCCCGGTGAAGCATGCGGCGCTGGTGGACTATGCTAGGCGGCTTCCCGGCCTCGTCGACGCGCTTGAATCCTGGCCTTCGCAAAAGGAGCCGACCCTTGCCGTCCTTCCAGTCGCTTGAAATTTCGCGCAGCGACGATGTCGTCACGCTGAGGCTGACGCGCCCGCAGCTCCACAACCGCTTCGATGCGACCCTGCATTCCGAGTTTCCGACGGCACTTGCGGCCATCGCCGGCATGGACGGGATCGCGGCTGTCGTCCTTGCGGCAGACGGGCGATCCTTCTCCACCGGTGGTGACCTGGCGATGATGCTGGAGGCGAACGCTTCGAGGGACCTGCGGGACCGGTTGCAGGCCGAAGCGCTCGCTATCGTCGAGGGTCTGCTGAGCATCCCGGTGCCCGTGATCGCCGCCGTCCAGGGGGCAGCCATCGGCTTGGCGGCGACGATCATCGCCTGCTGCGACATGGTTGTCTGCTGGCGCGATGCACTGATCGCCGATCCGCACGTGGTGCTGGGGCTCGTTGCCGGAGACGGCGGCGTCCTCGGCTGGTCGCAGTCTGTCGGAGTCCTGCGCGCCAGGCGCCACCTGCTTACCGGAGACTCCATCACCGGCGCGCAGGCCCATGCCATAGGGTTGGTGACCGATGTTGCCGACACGGTGGCCGACGTCGAGCCGATGGCGATGGCGCTTGCAGCAAAGGTGGCCGCGCTGCCCCGCGGCGGCGTCCGTGGCACTAAAGCGGCTTTTTCGGAGCTGACGCGTCGGCTTTACGGGCCGACATTCGAGGCATCGCTTGCGGCAGAAATGGTGACCCTTGCTTCCGACGAGGTGCGCGCAACTGTTCAACGCACTCTAAATCGCCAGAACCAGAAGGGGTGAGGCGAAGCCCATATCAGCGACGGTCAATGCCCGGTGCAACCAGAGCCATTTACCGGCGGCTCGGAGGGGACGACGATTTGCGGGATTGCCAATAGGAAACGCCAATGACCGACCGCCCCGACTCCGACACGGACGCTGCAGATTCGGCGTTTCGCTATGCGGAGGCCCACGCCCCGATCGACTATGAGCCCTACCGGCAAAGCTATGTCCTGCCAGGTTGGAAGGATACCAAGAAGCGCTACCCAAAGTTGCCCGTGCGGGATCTGGGGACCGAACGGCACACCAACAAGGCGGTCTATTTTTCGCGCGACGCCATGGACCTGGAATGGGAAAAGCTGTGGAGCAAGGTCTGGCTGATTGCCGGCCATCTGAGCGACATCCCCAAGCCTAACAGTTTCATGAAGGTCGACCGCGGCCAGGAATCCATCCTGATCGTCCGCGGAGAAGGCGAGAGCGTGCGCGGCATGTACAATGTCTGCCAGCACCGGGGTGCCCGACTTGTGCTGCAGGATTTCGGCTCGACGCGAAAGTTTGTCTGCCCGTTTCACAAGTGGGAATTCTCGAACACCGGCGAGCTTCTCAAGGTACAGGACCGCGAGTCATTCCGCGCCGAAGCGCTATGCCATGATCTCGACCTTCCCTCGGTGCGGTGCGCGGTGTGGCGCGGCTGGGTGTTTTTCACGCTCGACGATGACGCCGAACCGCTAGAGACGTTCCTGGGGCCGGAGCTAATCGAGCGCACCAAGGCGTATGATTTCGAGAAGGCTTTGCGCATCCGGGACGTGGTGCAGGAGTGGCCGGCCAATTGGAAAACCGCCCACGAGGCCTTTGTCGAAGGCTATCATGTGCAAGCGACGCACCCGCAGCTATATTCTGCGGTGGACGCCTATCATGCTCAGACCGATCTGTTCGACAATGGCCATGCGCTAAGTATCTATCAGTTCATGAGCCCCAGCCCGCAATACATGGATAAGATGGATGGCAATCTCGCCGAGGAGCACAAGATATTCCTGCGGGAAGCCAAGATTCCGGAAGCAGAGTGGCCAACCCATTGGAGCGACGTTCCCAAGGCTATCATCAAATCCAAACTAGCGCATACGGACTACGTGATAGACTATTCCAAGTTTAGTGAAGGGCAGTTGGTAGATGACTGGGGTGTCGGCATTTTCCCGACAACCGAGATGTTCCTGCATCCCGAGGGCTTTTTCGTGCAGCAGTGGCTGCCTCATCCATCGGATCCCGAGAAGTGCCTCTACCAGGTACAGGTATATGCGGTTCCCGGTATCGGGGAGCTTCCCTCGTTCATGGCGATCGAGAATGCCGACCTGAGCGGAAAAATGGTTCTGCCGCGCACCTATGCAGATGCTGATGACATTGATGTCTCCGGGCCCGTGGTCAAGCAAGATCGTATTCTTGTTCCGCGCGTCCAGCAGGGAATTCATTCGAAAGGGTACAAGGGCGGTATATACAGCGAGCAAGAAGTCCGTATCCGGCATTTTTTTTCGGAATACTATCGGAAAACTCGCAACTAACTAGTCAGTTCTATTACAGTTTTCCAAAAAATGTCTGCAGTTATTTAAACTGTAGAATTCGTTTCGATCAATAGAATCAGTTAAAAAGCTAGTTTTTGCTTATTTTATTTATTATTGATCGCCAAATCAAGCGCGATCAAGATCTAGTCTTTAGCTATGTTCAACCGACGTCCGTAAATTTTGTGCTGAAATACACCTCAACCGCTGCGCTGCCCAAAGTTATGATTGATAGTAGTGTGGATCGGCGTGCAAAAAGGAC
>Ga0335397_10000419_pt1 | contig 54283 bp, 33 predicted proteins | sample MAT04_FD_205740 | JGI IMG/M metagenome (GOLD analysis project Ga0335397, IMG submission 205740) | Freshwater microbial communities from Lake Fryxell liftoff mats and glacier meltwater in Antarctica - MAT-04 (spades assembly) (version 2) ...
CGCCGGGGCTGTATGGTTCCTTTGCGCACGGGGCCAGTCGACCGACCGTGGTGCTGCACACCTATCCGTTGTCTTTCGCTCGTTGGGCCGAGAAGTACAACACCGGCGAATCCCTGTCCGCCTCGACGGTGGAACTGGTTTCGCTTCGCAGTTGGCCGGCCGAACTGAAGTGCCGCAGTCGGATGCACTATTACCTGGCCGAACTGGAGGCCAACCGCCGGCATCCGGGCTCGCGCGCGGTACTGTGCGATGCGTTGGGTAACGTGCGAGAGACTGCCAATGCCAACGTGCTGCTGGCGAACATTGAAAGCGGCGTAACGACGCTGATCTCGCCGCCGCGCGGGACGATTCTGCCCGGCATCAGCCAAGGGGTCGTGGCCGAACTGACCGACGCAGCCGGTTGGAAGTTCGAGGAGCGGGACTTCACGCTCGACGAACTGGCCGACGCCGACGAAGTGCTGCTGACCACCACCCCCTGGTGCGTGCTGCCGGTCTCGCAGTACGAAGGCCGCCCGATTGGCGAGGGCTCGCCGGGGCCGGTTTACACGCGGCTGATGGAGGCCTGGTGCCAGTTGGTCGGGATCGACATCGTGAAGCAGGCCCAGCAGCATGCCAATGTTTGAGGTCGTCTAGCGAAGTTGCCACGCGGGCAACCTCCCTGCGGCTTGCAGGGCAAACACGGCCAGCATCGCCGTGCACGTCAACAAGGCTCGCCCCGCGGCGCTCCGGTCGCTGGTGGGATTGCCGAACACGCTAGGCGCCAATCGCCCATAGGCCAGTGTGACGGCGATGGATACGGCCGACACAACCAGCCAGGCTTCCCAAGCGACCGTCCGCTGTCTCCACCCCAACGGCGCAACCATCACGGCCAGGCAGGCCAGCGCGATCCAAATCGCCGCAGGCGGCCGGGCCAAAAAGCCTTCGGACCTTTGCCAATGCAGCAAGTTCCAGACGCTCTGGGCCACCACCGTGACACAGCCCGCCAGGAAGGGGCCAAAGGCTGCGGCCCTCCAACTCGTGTCGCGCCACACGACGTTGGCCGCCAGCAGCAGCAGAAACGGCGGCAGCATCGCCCGCAACACGGGGCGGACTCGATAGATTCCTGGCCGGCCGGCCAGCCAGATCGCGATCGCATAAACAATCAGCCCCAGAAAAACCGGCAGCGCCCAGTCAAACGAACCGATCGACCAACTCGCGAAGGCATACAGAATGAACGTCAGCGTCCCCCCGACATTAAAGGCCCGGGTCCGCCAGGCGCAGATGCCGATGGAGAGGACCATCACCGCCAGGCAGACGATCTCCAGGGCGATCTCATCGCTCGGGCGGGTGAGGGACCGCGACAGCACCAAGTAAGTTCCCAGCGGCACCCACAGGTTGTCTCCGCCGTCGAGCGAGACCGCTTCAAAGGCCGTGACCAGCGCGGCCGCCAGCAGTGCGGCCAGCAGACAGACGCCCGCCGCAGGAATCGCCGGATCGGGCCAAATGAGCAGCAGACCCGCAACAATGCAGAAAGTAGTGAGCAGGCAGGCCAACGAGCCCTCCAGGCTCTTGTGCTCATCCTCCACTTCATAACGGATTCGCCCAAAGCGCTTGCCAATCAAGGCAGCCGCCGCATCCGAGAAGGCCAGCACCATCACACAGATCACGTACAACCAGGGCTCTCGATGCGCGAGCACGAACAGCAGATAGATGACCAGCGGGTAATACTCCGTCCCGTGGCTCTTGCGCTCGACGCCATGCACTCCCTTGAGCAGCCCCAGCTTCTTGCCCGCCACGAACAGCACCAACATCAAAAGGGCCAGCACCAGCACGACCCAATGCGAGTCGATGACAAAGGGGAACAGTGTGCAGACGATCCCTCCGCCCACATGCACCAGCTTGCGGGTCCACTCGGCCGGCGGATCGCCGAAGCGCCGCCAGAGTTCCGCTGCGCCGACCAAGGCCAGAAACGCCAGCCCGATGACGAACCCCGCCAGCACGTCTGCCGCTGAGGGCATCAGCGGACCTCCTCGACCACGAACGCGCTGTAGAAGAAAGCCAGGTCGCGCACGTACAACTCCTGCGACAGCTCCTTCAGGTGCGTGACCCGACTGGCGAGTTCCGGCGGGCAGTTCCGCGGGACAAGCATATTCCAATAAGCAAAGCGAGCCCCCGGCCGAGCCCGATCGAGCAGTGTCTGATAGACCTCGCGACAGTTCGTCGGGTCGAGGTACTCGAAAATGTCCGATAGGTTGAAGCCATCGAAGCCTTCGTGCTGCGCCTGACGCGCGGCCTGATCGATCGGCCCCTGAAACAGGGTCAGCCGGTCGAGCCCCTCGCGGATGGCCGCGAAGTGTTCTGGCCGCAGATAGCGCGGCAGCGCCGGCCCGTAGTTCCCATTCAGAATGAACTGCAAGTAAGGATTGGCATGGGTCGGCAGCGCCGTGAGCGCATGTCGGGTGCGGTCCAGGATTCGCTCCGAGACCGAACCCTCGACATAACGGAAGAACTCGGGATCGCGCCCCAATCGCCCCATGAAGAAGCGGCTGAAGAAGACCCGGAACACGAGTTGCCAACTGCTGGTGTTCCAACGCTTGTCGAAGAAATCCTGCCGAGCGTGCTGGTCCTTTTCCTTCAGCAGTTCGGCCACGACCGGCCGTTTGTGAATCCAGGGGAGGACCCACTCGCGGAACTTTTTAAAGTAGTCCTCGAACTTGCCCGCCTGAATCAGGCCCCGCGCGATGTCGGCCGTTCGCTTGTCCCAGAAGCCTCGCGCGGCAGGAGTCAAATCGTGGGCCAGTCGGGCATAGGTCGCCAGCCGATCCGTCGCCGGAGTGACCCCCAGAAAGGCCAGTAACTCGGCGTGCTCGAGCCTTCGAAAGCCCGCTTTGCGGATCTCGACGCAGGCCAGTTGCGGCAGGCTGAGATCGACCGCCAGCACCTCGGCGCCGCCGGCCAGCAAGGCCAGCGCGTTGTCGCCGGCCGAAGCAATCGCCAGGATTCGTTTGCCGGGCGCGGGGCGGAGTGCTTCGCACAGAATGTCGGCGTCTTCCCAGCAGTTGGCATAGCGGATCAACTCGAAGCTGGCCCGCTTTTCGATACGCTGCTCATTGCGCTCGCCCGGTGCGATTGGATCACTCACGATTCATCCGCCGGTTCTGTGGTTTTTGGTTCGCTCGGCGTCCCGTCCCGCGATTGGCGTCGACCGTAGGTCGCGTGGGCCTGGCCAAAATCGCCGGCCGACATCGCCCCGATGATCGAGATCTCGCCGGCCAGCGCCGTGGCCGCGCAGATCTCGGCGAACTTGCGGGCGGTATCGTTCCCCGTGCAGCCGATCATCTGCAGGCATTCGCGCGCTGTGGGAAGCCGCGTCCCTCCGCCCACGGTCCCGACGATCAGATTCGGCAAACTCACGCTCACGTACAATCCGCCGTCGGGGCTGACATCCATGCGGGTCATGCCGACCGAGGCCTCGGAGACGCAGGCTACATCTTGACCACACGCAATGAACAGCGCGGCCAGCGCATTCGAGTAGTGCCCTTGCACGCCAATCGAACCGCTCTGAATCCCTCCCATCACCGAGATCTGCCAGTAGCGGACCATCTGCTCGGGATCCGCGTGCAGAAATCGCCGGATCAGCTTGCGGTCGATTGTGACGTCGGCCACCACCTTCTTGCCGCGGGCGTAGGTAAAGCCGAGCATCGTAGCCTTCTTGTCCCCTGACATGTTCCCATCCAGGAACCAGTGGACAGGCTGCACCGGCGAGCGGGCCAGGATCGCCCGGCACAACGCTTCGGTGGCGATCGTCACCATGTTCTGGCCCGCCGCATCGCCGGTGGTGAACTCGAACGACAGGTAGACCTCTTTGCCGACGATCGAGGTCCGCAGGTCGATCAGCTTGCAGTGGTTCGAAGTGCCAGCGACGACCGCCTGCAATTCGTCGTAGCAGGGGAGCACCGCGGCCAGAAACGCGCCGGTCTGCGCCAGGCTATTGAACTGAAAGCAGGGCGCCCGAGCGACCGACTCGGTCAGGCAACTTACCAGGCAACCGCCGGCGTGACTGATGACGTGAGCCCCGCGATGGTACGAGGCGACCAGCGCCCCCTCGGTGGTGGCCATCGGAATATAGAAGTCGCCGAACGCCGCCGTGCCGTTGATCCGCATCGGCCCGATCACTCCCACCGGGACGCGGGCGAAGCCGATCAGGTTTTCGATGTTGCCAGCCAGATCGGCTGGGGCGATCTCAGAACCTTGTCCGGCCAACTGCGTAACCGAGATTCCCTGCTTGCGGAGCAACTCGCGACGGGCCTCGAGCTTTTCGGCGCTATAGTCTCCCGTGCCGGCAATCCGCGGCGGCAGCGGCTCCTCGCGCGGCGAGCGCGGGCGGAAGCGGGCCAGTGCCTCCTCGGGCGTCTGTCCGCCAAGAATCCGGTCGCGGATGTTGCGGGCGTGATAGTTCGGTGCGGCCACGAAAGGAGTCCTCGGAATTGGGCGATGAGGCACACAGGGGCGGAGCCCGCTACTCAAGAACGCGGATCAGGTCTTCAATCTGCCAATAGCGAGGCAGGAAGTGATCGGCCTCGAGCGAAGACATTTCGGCAGGATCGTCGCAGTCGCAACTGCCGATGATCTGCGTCCCTGGGCGAAAGGCTCGCAAGTCGGTGACAAACTGCACCAGCTTGGGACGGATCTCGATGGTGTCCAGGATCACCACTTGAATCTGAGGATTGCGCAAAAACTGCCGCATGCCCTCTTCAGGATCGGTTGCCGAGAAGGTGATGCATCCCGCGGCCGTCAGGGTCTCCACAATGACGCGGCGAACCAGCTCACCCTCGGAAACGACCAGCACATGCGCGGAATCGGTCCAGGGGGAGCGTTCCACCTCGCGTCCCAGCAGCAACCGCACCGACGCACACCAACCGCGCGGCCGGGCTTCCTCGCGCGGCTGAAATGCAACCAGGATCGAACGGCCTTCTTGCAGCCGGCGTGCTTCAAGCCTCCAGGCAAGGGGCCGGGTTACGCCGTCGACGGTGGCCCCCAGCGGATCGACGTCGATGGCCTTCGAACAGGCTGCATCAAGATCGAGCCTCTTGTCGTCGGGAAAGAGCCGCAGAAAGTTGGTCGGCGGCTTGCCCGCCGCGGTCCAGGCAAACAGCTCGCGGGCCCGCGCGTTGTAGTATCGCACCATGCCGGTCGGTTCCAGCAAGGCTACGGCTGTGGTTGGACGCCCAGCCGGGGGCAACTCGGCCGTCGAAGCCTTTTCGACCGCGGCACGGAATCGAGCCACATCGAAGGGCTTCTCGAGAAAATCGCTGACTCCGAATCGCTTCGACTCGTTGACCAGATCCTGCGAAGGAAAGCCCGTGATCAGCACCGTATGAAACGAAGGCCAGACCACGCGCAACGCATCGGCCACTTGCAGGCCATGCACGTGATGCTTCAGCATCCAGTCGATGACCAGTACGTCCGGGCGGAAATCGACGCCGATCTCTACGGCTTCGCGTCCCGTCGAGGCGGTGCGGACTACGGCCGGCGTCCGTTCCAGCGAAAGCGCCAGATTGTCGCGGTAGCCGGCTTCATCATCGACGATCAACACCTTGAACATGCCGCTTGCTCCATTGGCTTCCTTGGGACTTCTCCCATTCTAGTGTACTGTCTCAGAAGTGTGGTGACCTATTGCGATTCGACGTTGCAGGTGAGCGGCAAGCCGCTGGCCGCCAGTATGTGACAACGCGAATTCATCGGCGGCTAGCGCCTTGCCGCTCGCTAAACCACTGCCGACCGGTAAAACCTCATCTGCGTGAGACACGTCACTAGGGGGGAGTCACGTCAGGGAGCCTCACCGTGGTGCGGAAAACTGATCAGAAAAACGGAGCCTTTCCCCGGGACGCTCTTGAAGTCCAGCCGACCTCGACTGGCCACCACCATGGCCAGCGCCACGGTCAGCCCCAGGCCAACTCCTCCCTGTTCCTTCTTGGTCGTGAAAAAAGGCTCGAAGATTCGCTGCTGCTCGGCGACGCTCATGCCGCGACCGTTGTCTTCTACTTCGATCGTTACCTGTGCGACGTCCACCTGAGTGCGGACCTGCACCACGGCGCCGCGGGGCCGGCTCTCGCAGGCGTTCTCCAGCAAGCTGTTAATCACCTGCACCATTTCCCCTTCGGCCAGATCGACCGTGGGCAAGTCGTCGGCCAACTGCATGTCGATCCGCGCGCCGCAGGCCAGCGCATAGCGGCCCGCCCGCTCGACCGCCCTGCGCACGATGTCGTTCACGGCCCCACGTCCCAACCTCGGCGGTTCCTGCCAGGCCAGCCGCATTAAGCTCACCACGATCTGCTTGCAACGCTCCGTATACGAGACCACATCTCCCATCAGCTTGCGCACAAGCTTGGCGTCTTCCGGCCGATCGAGTCCCTCCAGGGCGTTCTCGACCGAGAGCCGGATCGCCCCCAGCGGATTGTTGATCTCGTGGGCAAAGCCGGCCGCAAGCGTGCCGAGCGAGGCCAGCCGTTCAGATTGTCGCAGCCGTTCGTGCGTCCGCGCCAGTTCGCGCGTGCGGACCTCGACCATCTGCTCCAACAGTGCCTGATGCTCGGCCAATCGCGCGGCGGCCGCCTTGCGCTCGGTGATGTCGCGCGCCGAAATGCAGCAGTATTCGTCCCCTTCAAAATGCAGGTAGGCGGCCAGCAGTTCGACCGGAATGCACCGCCCCGAGCGGTTGCGGCAGACCGTTTCTCCCACAGCGCGACCGTCGCGCGTCAAGGCTGCCCAGAGGGCCGGCCAATCGAGGGCCAGGCTGCCGTCGGTCAGATCCGAAAGGGACATGCCGCGGAGTTCTTCGCGCGAGTACTCCAGCCACTGACTGGCCGTGGCGTTGGCATCCAGCACATGCCCCTCGGGACTGACGGTGAAGATCGCCTCGGCCGCATGATCGACTGCAAACCGCGTGAGTCGAAGCAGCCGTTGAGCATCGGCCAGGTTGCGCTCGTCGGAGACCCGCGCCAGGTTCTGGCGTACCACGGCCGGCAGCCGGGCCAGCAGTTCCAGCCCTTTCACCAGGTAGTCGCGTGCGCCGTTGCCGACCAGTTGCATGGCCTGAGGTTCGTTGCCGTGACTGGTCAGCAGGATGCAGGGAGGTCCATCGCGCAACTCGCCGGCGAAGCGCTCCCAGGGGATATCCCCCAGGACGTCGTCCACCAAGAGCAGATCGGGGCGGCCTTGGTCGAGCCAAGCCACGGCCGAGCGAAAGTCGCTGCAATCCACGGTGTCGTAGCCCGTGCGCTGCAGCGTCTGGCCAACGAGTCCTCGCAGCGCGTCATCGGCCACGACCAGCAGAATCTGCGCGCGGCAAGGAGATTGCGGCGCGGATAAAGGCGAATTCACGCTCCGTGGCCCTGTTCCCGCAGCATGGCGGTCAGATTCTCGGGACGCGGGAGCTCCAGCTCCAGCACGGCCGTTCCCAGCAGCTTGCCTTGCGTATCGATCCGCAGCGATTGGCTGGCGCCGCCGGCCAGCACGTCGCGCAGGACGAAGTTCAAGGCCTCGACGCGGGGGAGTTCAAAACGCTCGACGGCCGAAACCCCCAGCGACTGGAAGTACTCCGCCATCAGAGCCGGCGTAAGCTGCTGCACCAGCCAGGCGTATCCGACCGAGGTGTAGGCTAACACGCCGATGTTGCCGTGGTTCCCCTTGTCGCCGCTGCGGGCGCTGGCGATCTGGCCGAGTCGAATGGTGTCGGGCATGGCAACGCGTGGATCAAACCGTGGGAGAGACTAAGGCTTCGCTCGCGCTTTCAAGAAAACTTCGTCAGGCCTGGCATCGCCACGGGCGGGGCTGCGATCTTGCCCCATTCATAAGCGGCGGGGGTCAGATCTTCCTTGGAATGATACGCTTCGTCCCATGAGATTTGCTTGCCCGTGTAGGTGGCCATGCGTCCCATGATGGCCAGCAGCGTGCTCTTGGTCATGTACTCGCCGTTGTTGATCGGCTTGCCCTTGCGAATCGCCGCGAAGAGCTCGTCGTGCTCGGTCTGATAGACATTGTTCTTCGGGCCGTCGTACTTCCAGTTGGTCTCGCCGGTGATCGACATCAGTCGGTCCGACAGACTGGCTATCCCCTTCGATCCGATGGCCTGTGCCGAGATATCGCTCTTGCAGTTGGCGATCTGCCGGGTGTTGCTGACCAGCCGGGTGCCGCTGGCGTACTGATAGACCACCGAGTGATGGTCGTAGATGTTGCCGTACTCGGGGCCGGTGCGAACCTGGCGGCCCCCCATGCCGATGGCGCTGTCGGGATACTGGCCGTTCATCAGCCAGGCGCAGATATCGAGCATGTGTACATGCTGCTCGACATTGAAATCACCCGAGAGCCAGGTGAAGTAGTACCAGTTGCGCATCTGCCAATCCATGTCGGTCCACTCGGCTTTGCGAGGGAACATCCAGATCGGCCCACGATAGTCGTTGGCAAACAGCGTGCGGATCTCGCCGATGCTGCCGTCGTGCACGCGCTTCACGGTTTCCTGGTAGTGCTTGCCATACCGCAGACAAAGGCCCGACACGACGGATAGCCCCCGCTTGGCGGCCAACTGGCAGCTCTCAAGGACCGAGCGGCAGCCCGGCGCGTCGACCGCGACCGGCTTCTCGGCGAAGACATGCTTGCCGGCCTCGACCGCCGCCTTCAAATGCAACGGACGAAAGTGGGGCGGAGTGGCCAGCAGCACCACGTCGACGCCGGAGTTGATGACCTGCTTGTAAGCGTCAAAGCCCACGAACCGCCGCTCGGGGGGAACGTCGATCCGCTCGGCGATCTCGGTCTGCTGCTTCAGATTCTCGAGCTTCGCCTCGAGGTAGTCGCCAAAGGCATCCCCCATCGCGGTAAGCCGAGTGTTCGGATCGGCCTGCAATGCCTGCACTGCGGCCCCGGTGCCGCGTCCTCCGCAGCCGATCAGCCCGATCTTCAGGATGTCTTCGCCCGCGGCATGCACGGCCGGGGGGGCCAGCACTTGCGAGGCGATCGCCCCGGCAGCCACGACCGAAGTCGAAGTCTTGAGGAACTCGCGACGAGATGACGAGCCGAGAGCATGCGAGGCCATGCGGAGACTCCAACGGGCGGGAGGGAAAGCGGCTGACCAGACAGGTTGACTATAACAGCGGGTCCGACGAGAGGCACGCAAAATGGCCCCCGCACCCTGCTCAGAAACGAGCTATTTCCTTGGTGCTGATGCCCTTGCAACCGGCGGAGCGAGCCTTATACTATGCGGTTTCCCCTGCGGGCCTCGGCATGCGTGGGGAAGCTGTAAACGCTGTCTTGGTAACCAGTAAGGTGAGCGGGCTGAAACGAAGCCTGTTTTCCTTTTCAACCCGTTTGCGGTCCTTCGGGACCCCATTGAAGTGCGGAGATCGCCATGTCGTACGCTTGTGCATTGTGCGGAAAGAAGTCCCAGGTAGGCAACCAGGTCACCATCCGCGGTAAGGCCAAGTACTTGGGCGGGGTCGGTACCAAGGTCACGGGCATCACCCGTCGGCGCTTCAAGCCGAACCTGCAGAGCGTCCGCACTCAGATCAACGGCACCGTCCGCAAGTTGATGGTCTGCACGCAGTGCATCAAGAGCGGCAAGGTGACCAAGCCGGTGAAGAACAAGCCGTTCCGCCTGCCGACTGCCAGTGCCTCGTAAGCGTTGCGCAAAGCGATGCTTGGGGAGGTGTCGCGTAAAGTAGCAGGCACACTCCGTGTGCCGTCCGCTGCAGTCGGCCCGATCTGGGGCTGACTGGCGATTCAAGCAGGCGGGCGACACGCCCGCATCACCCACGGGAATCTGCCATGAGTCTCAGCCGCGACGATGTCGAAAAGGTATCGCTGTTGGCCCGGCTCCGCCTGTCCGAGGCCGAGTTGGAGACGATGACCGTGCAGTTGGGCCAGATCGTGGCCTATGTCGATCAGCTCGCCGAGCTCGACACCAAGGACGTCGCCCCCATGGCCCACGCCGTGGAGATGCACAACGTCTTCCGCGAGGACGAAGTGCACGACAGTCTCACTCGCCCGCAAGCGTTGGCGAACGCCCCCAAGCACGACAAGGAATTCTTCCTTGTCCCGGCCGTTCTGGGGTAAGAACGCCGAGAGACTGGGCTAGATTGAAGAGAGATCGGGATTGAAGCAGTTACTTCTTCTGCTTCTTTTTCCGCTGGTTGCGCAGCTCGCTCATCATGAAGCTGATCGCCAGGCAGTATTCGCGGATGGCCTGGCCGAACTCTTCGCGCTCCATGGCGTTCACGGCCTTTTCGCAACGGCCGTTGAACTGGAACCAGTCGATCGCCCAGTCCTCGGCCGTGGCGGCGTCGCGCACTTCGCGAATGAGTTGCCCCAGCCGATCGGCCATCTTGGCATCAACCGGACATTGATAGCGGCGGTGCGGACCGCGGCCGAGCATGCCGGTGGCGCTCTGCCACTCGGACGTTTCGCCGAAGAGTCTTTGCCGAAAGAAGAACGCCAAGGCGGCGCCCAATCCCAACAAGAAGATGCCCGCAAAGATCCAGTGCTCGAGCAGCAGCATGACGGCCGCCAGCGAGCCGAAGGCCCCCATGACCAGCCAGGCGGTGGAGTCGAGCGGTTTGACGGGCCCCTGCGCCAGCTTGGGGGCGGGGAGCGGAATGACGTTTTGATTGGGGATGTTCGGACCGTTCACGCGGACCACGATGATCGTGATGTTGTCCGGCCCGCCGCGCAGATTCGCCAGGTCGACCAGTGTCCGGGCGGCTTCCTCGGGGGGAAGGGTCCCTAGGATCACGCCGATCTCGTCGTCGGCCACCTGACCGCTCAGACCGTCGCTGCAGAGCAGGAACGTATCGCCTGTCTGGATCGGATACGGACCCTCGAGGTCGACCTGCACTTCAGGCGAAGGGCCGAGCGAGCGGGTGATGATGTTCTTGGGGACGTGCTCGGCGATCTGCTCTTCGCTGTGCTGGCTGCGGGCCTGCAGTTCCCAGACCAGGCTGTGATCGAAGGAGAGCTGTTCCAGCTCCTGGCCCCGCTGGCGATAGACGCGGCTGTCGCCGACGTGCGCCACGAGCGCCCCTTGCGGAAGGAGGATCAGGACGCTGGTGGTGGTCCCCATCCCTTCGAACTCGGCGTTGGCCTTGCCGCGACTGTGGATCTCGCGGTTGGCCTCTTTCACGGCGGCCAGAATGGCGGCGGGCGCCGGGTTGTCGGCCACCAGCTTGGCATAGATATGCGGGATCGTCTCGACGGCCATCTTCGAGGCCAGTTCGCCGGCCGCGTGGGCACCCATGCCGTCGGCCACCACAAACAAGTGGCCGCGCGCGTTCCAGGACTCGGCGCTGAGCGCAGGAGCCGAAGCGTAGGAGTCCTGGTTCGTAGCGCGACGCAGACCCACGTCCGTCAGCGGCACGACATCTATGCTGTTTTCCCAGTTCACCGGCAGCCCAAAATCATAACTCGCCCAGGGTTACACGGCATGCATCATACTATGCGTGCCCGCAGTGGTCCTAGGGGTGAACCGCCATTTAGGGGAAATAGGTGCGCGCATCGGAGTCACCAAGCGCGGAAACGTGGACAAGTTGCGACGATCCTGCCGTCGGAACGGGCACTCGGCGAAACTAGTTGGCTTTGGTTGCGGCGGCGCGATTCTGTTTTCGACGTCGGATCGCGACGATTCCCGCTCCGATTCCGAGCAGAAGCAGCGACACGCTGCTCGGTTCAGGCACAGCCGTTACGGAAAACAGATACGTTCGGTCGAGATTGGGATTCGTAAATGCCGGGAGCAGATTGAAGAACGAGAATCCGACGAGCAATTGAGCCTGGGTGTAGCCCGGATTGTCGTGATCGGTATTGGTGGTCCCATTGATGAAGGTAATGGGGTTTTGGGTGCCGAGGCTTTGGAAACCCGCGTAAACCTGCGTGTTCCCCGTAATGGTGAAATCCGTGGTTCCTCCAAAGGCAGCCGAAGCGTCGTTTTGGTTTCGCAGCGTGGTGATGACGTCTCCCACGGCAATTACCGTGTAACTGGTCGTCGAGATGTCGTACGTCGCCAGGAACGGGATGACTTGCCCGTTTGCGCCTGCCTGGAAGTTCCCCGTGTCGTAGTTGAAGGTGAGCGGCTGGTAGGTCCCGGTCGTAAACAGGGTGGAAAGCAGCGAGATATTCAGCCGTGTTCCGTTCCCGGTGTCGAGGTCAGTCGAAGTCCCGGCAGTTCCCGGGCCAATGATGAAGTCAGCGGAAGCGTTCCCGGGAAGGAAAGCCAATACGTAGACCGCGGCCAGAATCAGAGATCGGAGAGTGAGACTGCGCATAGCGACCTACCTTGAAAACCAAATGGTCCGACGTGTTGAGATCATTCTATCTTACTATTCACCGTCCGGTGATTCCATTAGCAACCTCGGGCCTGGGAAGGATCGGAATGGAACGATTCTTCCAGGCTTGTGTTAGGAAAAGAGTATTGTTTGAACAACCAGCGAGTAGCTTTCGCCCAATCGTCAGACTCGATTGACGGCGTGGCCGTCGGGCGGGCGGGTATCGGCGCACGAAAAAACCCCGTCACCCTCATCGTTTACCGAGAGTGCCGGGGCTCTTCTATGTGGACAGGGCCGGGGTTGAACCGGCGACACCTGAATTTTCAGTCCAGTGCTCTACCAACTGAGCTACCTGTCCGCCCACGCGTAAAAAACGCGAGTTCATCGCGAAGCGATGAATGGCTGCAAGAATGCTAAAGTAAGACCTCTCTCGGACCTTGTCAATTGCCCCCCCGGTCCGCCTGATCGCGCGGCGAGCATTTTGTGGCAGGCACAAACCGCAGCACTGGCAAGGGTTTCCGACATGCTACGCGCGGCAAAATCGGCAAACTCTGCCTAGCCGTTACCACGCGAGTTCCACCTGCTCCGATCTTGCCAAATGCGCCTGGCAGACCGCTCATCCGCTTTAAGAAGGTCCTGTCGGCTAGCAGATACTTTTCATAGGAAACGATTGCACCGAACGTACAGCCCGCGACCGGCGGGAGTGACCCTAATCTTGGCCGCAATGTGCAGCCAGACGTCAATCGTCCTACTCGCGTGCCTTGGGCCTGGGGCCGGGCGCCGTCAGGAGATCCGCGAATGCATAGCTCACACGCCTGGAATCAAATGCTCCTAGCGCTCACCCGGGCGCGCAGGCTGTTTGGCGGATGTGCGCTGCTGGCCCTGGCTCTGGCCGGGTCGGGGTGCGCGTCGAACTTCAAGCCAGGGTTGGCGCGCATCGACGCTGCGCCGCGGACCGAGCTTTTGGCGCGTGTTCCACATGCTCAACCGACGACCCTCCGTAGGGAAGTCGCCGACCCGTCGGACCTGTACCAGATCCTGCTGACGGCCGGCGCGAGCGAAGCGCCCCGCAACGCAGCGGCCAAGCCCTCTTCGGCAAAACCCTCGGCGGCAAAGTCGTCGGGGTCGAAGCCTTCGTCGGCCAGCGAGCTCGATCGTCTGCGCACCCGGCGTCAGCAACTTGGCGAGCAGGGCCTGATCCCTTGGATGCTCAACAGGGGGGGCGTTACCAGCGACGCTGGTCCGGAAAATCCTCAAAGCAACTCGAACAACGAAATCCAGTACAAGCCCAACGGGGAGCGGATTCTGTCGGAACGTGGAGCATCCACCGATCGCCCCGCGCCGATTCCCCCGTTGCCGGGAACGGTTCCCGCGCAGACTCCTCCGCGTCAGTTGGTCACGGCTCCCACAGCGCCAAGCGTAAAGTCCTCGCCGACAGGCGCCCTGGCTTCTCCGACTCCGCCGACAGCGTCCACAGCGACTGCGGCTTCCCCAACGTCATCTTCTGTGGCTGCCGTCCGACCCACGGTCGTCTCGGCGTCGCGGGCTCGGCAGCAGGCGGCCAATCAATGGGCGGTTGAAAAGCCCAACGTCGACCGGGCGAATGCTCCCGAATCGAAGGTGGCGTCGGCCGAACCGACTCCGGTGCAGCCGGCTCCGGTCGCCGCACCTGTGCAGGATCCGCCGCCGGTCGAGCAGCCCGTCGCAACCCGTCGCAAGCCGACGCCCAAGATTCCTGCCACGATGCGGCCCCGTCCGGCCGCAGAGAGCCCCGCGCCGGAAACGCTGGCTGCCGACGACAAGATCGCCCCCACGCCGATTGCGTCCGTTCCGGCCCCTGCGACTCCCATCACGCCCGAACCGATCGCTTCCGCTCCGACCGTCGAAGCGCCCCAGCGGACCACGCCGGCCGAGCACGACAACCGCCTGGCGGTGAACGACCGCATGGTCGGTGCGCGCTTCCCCACGCAGTTGCCGCGGCCGACGCTCACGCAGCCGCTGAATCCCGCGGCCAAGAGCTGGAAGTCGGAACTGAGCGAAGAGGCACACGCGCATCTGACAGCCAGCCAACGCGAGGTCGAGGCGGAAGAACTGGCCGTGGCTCCGCTGCCCGGCAAGGCCGAACGGAACGTGGCGGTGGACTCCGACCCGCCGCCCGCGCCGCCGAAGGTTTCTGCTCCCGTGATGGCGCGCGTGGAAGAAGCTCCGCCGGCCAAGACTCCGCCACGAGAAACCGTGCGCATTCGTTCCGGACTGGAATCACAGCCCCCACGGCAAGTGGTTGCGCCGCCCAAGGCGGATCCCCCGGCGCCCCGTTCTGCACAGGAAACGTCGGCAGACTATCTTCGTTTTGCCGACCGGCACGCGACTCGGCCGAACGGGACACCCAAGGCAGCTCGTCCTGCAGAATTCGTCAACTCGCTGGCAGCGTCGCGTCAGGCCGAGATGGCTGCCGCGGTTCGGCCGTTGCCGGTGGCTGCCAACGAGACGGCTACGCCTGCCCTAGAAGAACCGGCGGCCCCGCGAGTGGCCAGCAACGCGCAGCCCCGCCGGGAGTTGGTTCCCGAACCTGTCTCGTCTCCCAAGGATGTGCTGGCTCCGACCGCGCCGATTCCTTCGCCTGCAGAAGGGGCCCCGGCATTGTCGGTCGAGCGTCTGGCGGTGGCCGCTCCGGCGGTGGATAAGAACTCGGCCTACGTCCGGGCGATCTCGGAGTGGGCCGTCGAAAGCTACGCCGGCGTACGGAACTATCGCATGGAGCTGTTCCAGATCGTGGCCGCCCCGGGGCCGCTGGCTCATCGCGACGGGGTGACCTTCCGCTTCCGCAAGGCGCCTCTGGCGATCCATGTGGGCTGGAACGCCGATCCGCTGCAAGGGCGGCAATGGATCTACACGGAAGGCGGTCACGAGGACAAATGGTTCGTGCTGGAACCGGTGGCCTCGGGCCGCATGAAGGTGCTGGTGGAGCAGGACGCCTTGCCGCTGGGCAACGGCACCCGCCCGATCGACGAGTGGGGGTTGGGCGGAGTGATCGCCCGCTTCCAGAAGCATCTGGCCCAGGCTGGCGAAGGAGAAGGGCGTTGCGTGTACGAAGGAGTGGTTCGCCGGCAGGAGATCGACGTGACCATGCACGAGGTGGTGTACTATCCGCCCGGCAATGGCTGCTCGGTTCACTACTACTTCGCCACCTCGAACCTGCTGCCCCGTCTGGTCGAGGCCAAGCTCGACGGCGATGTGCGCTCGGCCGAAATCTTCAAAAAGCTGGAACTGAACGTGAGCGACCTGGATCGGCCGGCGTCGTTCGATGCCAACGAATTGTTCCGCAATTAAGGCGAAACGAGTGCACTCTGCCGCATTCATCTGAGGGGAAACAGTAGGACCTTGTCGCTACGGCATTACGATCCGGCCATGACTTGAGGTGCAACTGTGTTCCAGATGTCTACCACTAGACATCCTTCAGGAATAGCAAGGCCCTTGTATTCGGCATGGGGAGTTCCGACAAACAGGATGTTTGATTCGGCAAGCACTTTGTCCAGCGTGTGAAATCCGACGCCCTGGATATACGGATCGTGGCAGATCACCTTCTTGCATTCCAATGTAAGTATCTTGCGTAGCTTGTAACTCAGGGAGTCGCGAGGATCATCGCAGTTCGCCTTGAAGGTCATGCCTAGGATGCCGACGGTGGCTGACCTCAAATTGGCATGCTCTTTCGTCATTCGTACCAGATGCGCAGGCAGGCCTTCGTTGACCAACATTGCCGCGTGACCCAATACAAAGTTGTTCTGGCTAAAGGCGGCCAACTGCATGGTGTCCTTCACCAGACATGGCCCTGCGGCGAAGCCTGGCCCTGGTATTCCTCGCATGCGGGGATAGTTGTGCTTGCACCCTTGAAGGACGCGATTGAAATCAAGTCCGTGCTGTGACGCGATCATGTAAAATTGATTGACGGTGGCGAACTGGATGTAGCGCCAGGCGTTCGACATCAGTTTCGTCAGTTCGGCTTCTATTGGAGTCATCTCAATCAACTCCGGCACAAAGGGCTCGAAGAGCGCAGCAACTTCCTTGAGCGTCTCGGGACGTGTGGCGCTGATAATCTGCGGCAACTCTCGGAACTCGCGCAAGCTGAATCCCCGCGCAACGCGTTCGGGACAGTACGCGACGCCGATGTCGTGGCCATGCGACATCAAGTATTCCTCGATATGCGATGTGACGCCGGGGTAGACGGTGCTGCGCAGCACCAGAACCTGTCCGTCTCGAAGAAACGGCCTGCACTGCTCAATTGCTTTATGAATCGCAGAGAACGAGGGGTTGAGGTGCTCGTCAACAGGCGTTCCCACGATGAAGACCAGATACTTGCACTCTGAAATAGAGTTGGGCGTATCTGTGACGGACAGTGTCTGCTTCGCGAGCACCCTTTGGAGCATCTCGGGCGCGCCGTCTTCCTGAAAGGGCACCTTCCCAGATTTTACGCTTTCGACAGCGGCCTTATTAATATCGAAGATGACAGTCTGAAATCCGCTATCGGCGAACATCAAAGCCAGCGGGAGCCCCACATGGCCGCAACCGCCCACAACGGCCACCATGCGAGAAAAAGTCTGCGGCATGCTCGGCTCACCGTTCGCTGGAAAGACAATGAAACCACATTAATGCGAGAGCTAAGCCGGCATGGGCTTCCTTGCGATGACCAAAAACTGGCCGCCGAAAAAACGCCACACGATCGGCAGACTCAAATACAGCCGAACTACCCAAAGGGGTACTTCGCGACGTCCCACCGCCGTGTAAGGCAGAAACCTGTCGCGGCTCTCCACGGTGTGGAAACCACTGAGTTCGAGGATCTCACTTAGCGAGAGTTCCGTCAACATCACGTGATGGTCGCAAAAGTCCCAGTAGGCACCGGCAACACACTTGATATTGGGTCCCAGGCAAATCAGTTTCCCGCCAGGCTTCAAAGCCGTGAAAGCGTACGAAATAGTCGACTTGAGAGCCGCCTTATCAGGCAAGTGCTCAAAGAAGTTGCTGGTAAAGATGGTGTCGATGCTGTTCGGTTCGAGCGGCCACGGCTCGGAACAATCGTGCAGAAAGAACTGTACGTCGGGCGACAAGTGTTCGGGGGACTGGCGATTCAGATCCATGCCAAACTTCTTCTTGGCATGAATCTGATTGATGAACTCCCCCCACCCGCACCCCAGATCCAGGACGGCGTCAGTCGATTTGATATAGCGCTGAAAGTAGGGTGCAAGCACGCTCCAGACGCGGCGCCGGTAGTCCTGATGTTTACGAAAGCGTCGCTCGTATTGGTCGGCTAGTTCATCGGACGTTTCGGGGACCATAAATGGACATCACTCCCAAATGAGGTTTCAGCATTCTGGTGACAAGCGGCTGAATCCTGGTGGACAAGATCTTGCCAAGCAATGTGATTTAAACTTTACGCGATTCGAATCGTTTACCGGATCCGGTCGCAGGTGCCAGATCTGGGGATCCAATTGAACAGATGGCACACCTGATCCCGGAGCCCAACGGCCAGCAGCTTCATGACCGATAGATTTGCACCGGAATCGTGGGATGCAAAGCCGTCGAACACCATTTCAAGCGGGATTCGAAAGAAGGTCCATGCATAGATGACAACTCGCATTCTAGCAATGCGTCCCTCACTCCGCGTCTATCTCGCGGGCAAGTTTCGGCAGACTTCTCGGCCCTCGCCCAATCCAGGCGGTCTTGGCCGTGGAAACGGGCCATTCCGTTCATTTTCCCACGTCGGACGCCGGACGGGCGCAAAGAATCCCTTTGGCTTATCGCATTTTTGGCCAATGGGGGAACGGGAGAATCCCTTCTCAATCGAAACCACAGCCGACTCAACGACAGGCTCAGCAGCCCATATTGGTAGCCAAAGTCGATCGATGGGCGGAGTCCTTCGTCCGAGAGCTTTTGCAACCAACGGGCTTGCCCCTGTATCATGGAATGCAAAGCCCTTAAACCGCAGATCAAGCCGCAGTCGAACGACGCTACGAAAAGATGGCCAGGATCAAGAAGCCCCACAGGGGGTCAGGAACTCTCTGGGGAGCACGAGGAACTTTCGCCCCCCGAACTGAATGTCAATCCTGAGGTGCATTCGCCTTTTCGTGCTCCGACCAACTTCCGTCGTCGCAGCAGCCGTGATCCTCAGCGACGCCCGAAAGTAGTTCTCGGCGCATGGCCTCCTTGAACTTGTCCGTCGATGCCATCACGAGATAAGTACCCTCGCACTGGGAACAGACCGAGGGGCTCAATGCGACACCCTACCCCTGACCGGTTGATCCACCATGCAACGACTGCGATCCTCATTGGCCTGCGTGTTGCTCCTGTCGGGTTCACTCGGGGCGGCCGAGTTTCCTGCGCAAGTCGACTCGGCGCCCTGCGATAAGTCGCCCAAGATCGACGGCGTCATCGACGCCGACGAGTGGAAGACGACCAAGGCGATCGAGTTCGACATGGTCTTTACGAGTCTCAACCCTCCGAAGACGCTGGCGCGGAAGTGTCAGTTTCGCGTGATGAACTCAGGCAACGGCCTGTACGCAGCGCTGCGCGTGCCCGATGAAACGCGCCAACAGAGCTTGAATCCTTTAGAGATCGACTTTGCCCAGTTGGCGTTCTGCCGCGGTAAAGAGGTGGGCGTAGGGGACGATCGCAAGGTCCTGGCCCCGGGCATCTATGTCGATAAGCACGTCTCAGGTCCAGGGACGGACGCCGACGACGCCCGTCGCGATGGCCGCGGCGCCGCGGTCTACAAAGACGGCGTATACACGTTTGAATGGGCCGTGCCGCTCGACTCGGGCGACAAGCAGGACCTGCAGGTCGAGCCGGGAGACGAGTTTCGTTTCAATCTTGCCTATCTGGATGGCTTCCGCCCGGACCTGAAAGGGAGCTGGCTCGGCGGACTGTACGGGCCGCAACTCGACACCGCGGCCAACTGGGGAACGCTGCGTCTCTCGGCCAAGGTGCTGGATGACGATGGCGCCGCGTTTCGAGGTCCGGCCTGGGTGGCCGATTGGCTCAAGAGTCAACCTTATCCCGCCAATCGGTTGAGATTGATTGAGACGGACGTTGCGGCCAGTCGTCACGGCATGTTTGCCAAGGTGACTGTCGAGTTTGATTTCGCCGACCCGTTGGGCAAGACCCAGAAGGCACGGGGCCGGCTCTATCTGCCGCAATCGACGCAGGATTCAACCGTCAGGTTCCCGCTCTATTTCTCGGCGGGGTACGAGCTGGATGATTTGACGGCGCTGGCTCATCTGGAGCGAGGAGCGATTGTCGTTTCGCCTTGTTCGCTTCCCGTGAATCCTTTGGTTCGAACTGTCTCTCCCGACATCGCACTGCTGCATTGCGTGCGGTCGCTTCGCCAGGTTGACGACGCCCGCGTGGTGATTGGCGGAGGAAGCGCCGGCGGGTACATGGCCTTGATGCTGGCGGCCGAGACCTTTCCGCTGACGGGCGCCGCGCCGGATCTGCCCCCGTTCAACTTCAACTACAACGCGGCGGTCTACCTGAAGCAGCGGCGGCCGATTCTGGATCCCAAGCCGGCCACGCGAAAGGTTCCCGCGCTGGCGACGATTCTGCCCATCATCTCGCAGACGGCCGAGGTCTTGGGAGCGGACACCGATGGCCCACAGTGGACGCGGCACTCACCCGCTGCGCATGTGGGGACCATTACCTGTCCGGTATCCGTGGTCTGGTCGACGGCCGACGTTCTGGTGCCAATTCAACAGGTCGGCGCCAAGTGGGTGCGGCCCTGGAATGCCGAGCAGTTCCCTGAAGGGCTGACATTTGATCCGGCCGCTTTGTGCGGCCTGCAAGGGCAGGCCCAGGTGATCGATATTCTGCCGGAGCGGGACTACGAGATTTTCGAGATCGCGCTGCCTGCGGGGGTGGTAAAGCGGAGTGAGCCGCCCAAGGGAGCGCCGGTTGTGATCGAGTTGCCCCAAAGCGCGACGAAGCAGTGGTCGATCTCCATCGTCGACGAAGGCGCACCCGAGCCCAATCACGACCACTTGAAGTACCAATGGACCTGGAAGCGCGACGCCTTCTTTGCCACGGCGGCCAAGGGACAGATCGCGGTGGGGCAACTGACGCAGGCCAAGTTCAATCAGTTGATGGCCCGCTACGCCGGCCGCGAATGGGTATCCGCCGAGCTCAAGCACCTGGACGACCCGGGAGTGGAACGGTCGGACGTGCTGCGAGGGCTGCGGACGTATGCCAAGCAGAGCCCGGCGCATGGCAAGCGGTTTGCCGAGATGTACGGCAAGCTGCCCAAGGAGCAGCAACTGCTGCCCGCGGATGAAGTGGCGAAACTGAGCGAGGGGCCATAGCGTAAAGTAGCAGGCACACTCCGTGTGCCGTCCGCCTTATTGTGGTGCAGGCGTCCCGCCTGCCTTGAAGTGGGACGGATGTTCCATCAGGCGGGACGCTTGCACCACAACGGTCGCTCCGGAACTGAGCGGCAGGGCGCTAGCCGCCGGTGCCCCAAGCGAGTGCCTTTTGCTCTGCGTGCGTGGTGGGTTCACCCGTCGGCCTCGCTGCGATCGGAACGACTTCGCCCAACCGTGTACTACCGGCGGCTAGCGCCTTGCCGCTCAGGGAGATGTCGGATGGCACGCGGAGTGGGTGTGATTTTTTGTGGTGCAGGCGTCCCGCCTGCTGGAACACCGAAAACGCTTCCAACAGGCGGGACGCCTGCACCACAACGGTCGCTCCGGATCTGAGCGGCAGGGCGCTAGCCGCCGGTAGTACGAGCATCCCGTGGGCATTCGTTCTCATCGGCGGCGGGCTAGAGGTCCTACGCGCAAGCGATTCGGAAAGCGAAACCTGGGGCGACCGGCGGCTAGCGCCGTGCCGCTCAGTTTGCGTCGCTGACGATTGAAGAGGGTCCGGGCGGACGGCACACGGAGTGTGCCTGCTACTTTACGCGCAGGCACTAGGAAGCGCTTCGCGGGCGATTGGCCCTACTCTTTGGTCACGGTCTCGTCCAGATTCAGCAGCACGCCCGCCAACGCGGTGTAGGCTGCCAGCTCGATCACGTCCAGTGACTTGTCGCGCGGTGATTCGCCGGCACTGACGTACTGGGCCGCCGAGTCAGGGGCGCGGGCGAAGCGCGCTCGATGACGGGTCAGGCCGGCAACGAGCACGCGCAACTCCGTGGCGGATGGCTCGCGGGCCAGCAGCAGTCGCATGGCGTGCGCAATGCGGCCTTCTGGGGTTGGCCCTCCGTCGCGAAGCGCTCGCTCGGCCAGCTTCCGCGAGGTTTCCACAAAGGTCACGTCATTCAGTAGCGTGAGTGCCTGCAGCGGCGTGTTGGTTCGCGATTGACGGACGGTACACATGTCGCGGCTCGATGCATCGAGCGCCATCATCGAAGGGGGCGCCACCGTCCGCTTCCAGTAGGTGTAGAGGCTGCGGCGATAGAGATTGTCGCCGTGATCCTGCTCGTAGTTCACGGCGCTGGCCGCGAGTTCCAGCCACAGCCCTTCGGGCTGATAGGGCCGGGCCGAGGGACCGCCCCGTTTCTCGACCAATAGCCCGCTGGCTGCCAGGGCCTGGTCGCGGATCATTTCGGCCGAGAGCCGAAAGCGCGGCCCCCGCGCCAGCAGGCGATTGGCCGGATCGCGACGCAGCAACTCGGGACTGACCTGCGAATCCTGCCGATAGGTGCGGCTCATCACGATCGTCTTGAGCAGCCCTTTGACGTTCCAGCGTTGTCCGATGAATTCCATGGCCAGCCAATCGAGCAATTCCGGATGGCTGGGAGCTTCTCCCTGCGAGCCGAAGTCCTCGGTTGTCTTGACCAGTCCGGCACCAAAGAGCTGCTGCCAATAGCGGTTCACGGTCACGCGGGCGGTCAGCGGATGCTTGGGATCCACCAGCCAGCGCGCCAGATCCAGACGATTAGGGGACGATGTCGAAGGGCTGGGCGTTTCGCCCGACAAGGGAGGGAGTGAAGCGGGCACGCCGGGCGTGACGATCTCGCCCGGCTTGTCATACTCTCCGCGCAGCAGCAGACGGGTCTCGCGGGGAGGGTTCATCTCGAACATGACCATCACGGTGGGGACGTTCGCCAGAAGCGTGGCGTGCTCTTGCCGGGCGGTCGCAAGCGCCGCATGCGTCTCGCGAAGTTCCTTCGGCGCGGCGTGCTCGAGGAAGGCTCTTGCGAGCTTTCGAGCCTGCTGCGGAGTCCGCTGGTCGCGAGGCAGCGCCAGGATTTCCGCAGCGGTTTCGCCGCAAGCCAGAATCTGAATGTCGTCGAGTTCGAGCATGCGGGCGTAGATGCGAACGTCGTCGATCAGTCCGCGAAAGAAACCACTGGACCGACGCGAGCCGATTCTTAACGGCTGCGTCGTCTTGATCGGATTGCTCAACGTATCCGCGATCACGTGCACTTCCTGAGGAGTTCCGTCGACGAACAGTCGCACACCGGCCGCCGTACGCGAACCGTCGTACGTGCCGGCCACGTGATGCCACGCGCCGAACTCCCATTTCTTGACCGTTTCCACCCGGATCGAGTCGTCGAGAATACGGCCCACCAGGTTCATCTGCAGGCGGCCCTTCTCCCAGCGCAGGTCGTAGCCGACGAACGCGATCTCGTCGTCCATCCGCGACAGGATCGAGCCGTCCCCCTCGGCCCGCGTCCAAGCGGCGAAGGAGAACTTCTCGGTATCGATCAGCGTGCCCGCATCTCCCGCTGTGTATCGCGACTGGCCGTCGAATTCGGCCGCCTGGCCGACGCGCCCCACAGCCAGAACCGGCAGCTTGCCGCCTGCTTCCTCGCCCGGCTTGTCGCCGACGACCGGGACGGCCTGCGGGGCGTCCTTCTCAAACGGAATATGCACGAGCAGCTTCTCGGTCAGCGGTTCGGCCAGCGTCCGCTTTGCTGCGTCGGGCTGCTTCTCCCATTCTTCCAATGCGCGGATCAGGGCGGGAAGCTGGGCTAAGGCCAGCCGCGAAGCCTGGTCGACGACCGCCTGCGACTCGGCCAGCCGCGCGGCCATGGCCGGCGTGGGGGCCTTGATGAACGGCGCCGAGTTGCTGTCGCGGACTCCCTTGCCTTGCTCGGGGACGTTGTTGAAGAAGGCAAACAGCCGATAGAACTCGCGCTGGGTGACGGGATCGTACTTGTGATCGTGGCATCGCGCGCAGCCTAGTGTCATGCCCAGCCAGAGGGTCGACGTGGTATCGACCCGATCCACGACGTACTCGACGCGGTACTCTTCGGGAATGATCCCTCCTTCGGAGTTCGTGCGATGGTTGCGGTTGAAGCCCGTGGCAATCTGCTGGTCCAGCGTCGGCTGAGGGAGCAAGTCGCCGGCCAGTTGGTCAATCGTGAATTGGTCGAAGGAGAGATTCGAGTTGAACGCGTCGATGACCCAGTCGCGCCAACGCCACATCTGTCGCGGCCCATCGGTTTGATAGCCGTTGGTGTCGGCATAACGGGCGGCATCGAGCCACAGGGATGCCATCCGCTCGCCATAGCGCGGCGAGGCGAGCAGCCGATCGACCACTTTCTCGAAGGCCGCGGGGGATTCATCGGACAGGAAGGCCGCCAGTTCTGCCGGCGTGGGAGGGAGGCCCGTCAGATCGAGCGACACCCGGCGCAGCAGCGTCTGTTTTTTGGCCTCGGGACTGGGCCGCAGCCCTTCGCGCTCCAGTCGGGCCAGCACCCAGTGATCGATCGGTCCTGCGGGCCAGTCCGGCTGCTTCACTTCGGGAAGCGCGAGCCGCTTCGGCGGCGTCAAGGCCCAATGCGGTTCATACTCGGCGCCTTCAGCGATCCATTGCTTCAGCAGCTCAATCTGCGCGGGGGACAACGTGCGAGCGGAACTGATCGGCGGCATGCGTTCGTCGGGATCATGGGCCAGGATCCGCGTCACCAGCTCGCTATCGGCCGGCTTTCCCGGCAGGATGGCGGGCGTCCCCTCGCGGCGGGCGATGGCGGCCGCGCGTTCATCGAGTCGGAGGTCGCCTTGCCGTGTGTTCTTGTCGAACCCATGGCAGTGAAAGCAGGCCTCGGAGAGGATCGGCCGAATGTCGCGGTTGTAGCTCAGCGGACGAGCAGGCTCAGCCGATTGGGCTGTCGGGGCGAAGATCAGCCAAAGCAAATGCAGACTCAGCGTGCAGGACATGAGCAGCTGAGAACAGGAGGGGCGCATCGCGGAATCTCAGACGGGAGGGGGGGCGCGGCCGCAAACCCCATCATTCTACTCGAGCGTTTCCGGGCATCCAGTCGATTCGCCACAGCTCCTGGCGTTGCGATGCATCATGCATTGCATAGTGGCAGCCCGCACGACGCGCGGTTAGAATCACCCATCCCTTGCAACCTACTCTCGCTCCTGCTGCTTGCTCATGGTCGATCAGAATTCACCGGCGGACAGTCCCTCAGGCTTCTCGAAGGGCTACCTGGGCTACGCCCTGGCCATCGTGCTGCTGGCCAACATTATCAACTACCTCGACCGGATGGTGGTGTCGGGGCTTGAGCTCGAGATTAAGGCGCAATTTGGGATCACCGAAGGGAGCCAAGACGCCTGGAAGTACGGCCTGCTGTGGACGGCGTTCACCGTGGGCTACATGCTCACCTCGCCGGTGATCGGCTACTTTGCCGATCGCTGGCGTCGCACGCGAATGTTCGCCGGCTGCGTGCTCCTGTGGAGCCTGGCGACGATCGGCTGCGGACTTGCGACCAACTATTGGTTCTTTCTGGCGATGCGCGTGCTGACCGGAGTCGGCGAGGCCGGCTGCCTGGTGATCGGCCCGACCTTGCTGGCCGACTATTTCCCTCCGGCACAGCGCGGCCGGATTCTGGCGATCTTGTTTCTGGGCGCTCCCTTGGGAGGCGCGTTGGGTTATGTCACGGCAGGCCAGGCGGGGTGGCACGCGTTCTACTATGCGGGCTTCCCGGGCATTCCCATTGCGCTGGCCATCTATCTGCTGGCAGAACCGACGCGTGGTGCGTCGGAGCAGGGACTGGCAGGCAGCCATGCGCCGGCGGCGACTTCCAACAACCTGGCCTCGTACCTGGCCCTGTTCAAGATCCGTACGCTGCGCTACATCATCCTGGCGCAGGCCTTTGCGGCCTTCACGCTGGTCCCCTTGATGCACTTCGGGATCGGGTACTTTGAAGACCTGCAAATGGAAAAGAAGACGGTCACCAACACGCTGGGAGTGTTGGTGTTCTTTGGCGGCATCGGCGGGGCTGTGATCGGCGGTTTGCTGGGAGATAAGCTCCGCAAGACCGATCCCGGCGCGTATGCGCTGTTGGCAGGGCTGGGCTTTCTGATTGGGTTTCCCTCGATGATTGCCGCTCTCTATCTGGCGCCGCATATGATCTGCTTCGTGGCGCTCTTCGTCACGTTTACGGCCTTCTTCATGTGCATGCCGCTGGTGAACACGCAGATTGCCAACTCGGTGCCGGCCACGCAGCGGGCCTTGGCATTTGCGGCGGCGGTCTTCGTGCTGCACGTTCTGGGAGACTTCACGTCGCCACCGTTGTTTGAGTTCATCAGCGCCAAGATCGGCCCCGGCGACATTGCGGCTACGTCCGACCTGGCATCCATGGCCGAGATGCGGGCGGCCGCCCGATTGAAAACCTTCGTGGGCTTCTCGTTCTCGCTGCTGCTTAGTTCGATGTTCTGCTTTATGGCTTGGCGTGCGGCTCAGACCGACACGCAAACTTCGACGGTCGAGCCCGTGCCGGCGCCGGAAGGTTGAGGCCAGGCGATCCAGGGGGAAATGCTGTGGCTGGGGTAACTGCCATTCTGCCGGGGCTGGACTACGAAGGGGTCCTGACGCTTCTGAAACGGCGGTTTCGAGGGACGGTGCAACTGACCGGCGAACGACACTGTTGGAAGACGCTGACCGTCAAACTTCCCGAGGGGGAGGTGAAGCTGACGTGCTGCGAGGAACCGCCCGAACTGGAAGAGCAGTACTTCAGAAGGGTCGGCATCTTTCAGCCCTTCCACGATGTCGATCCGAACATCACCACGTTTCTGGGGGCCGCAAGCATGGCCGCTCCCTACTATCTGGACGTGACCGCCGACCCGCCGATCGGAAAGAACGATCCGCGACAAAAGGTCGTGCTGGCCATTGTCGAAGCCAACCATGGCATGCTGTACGTTGGCGATGCGATGTACAACGGCCGGGGCGAATTGCTGATGGACATCGATGGCAACGTCGAAGCAGTCCCGGATCGAGCGATCATCGATCGATTTCTCGAGGTGATGCCCGAAGCGGATGACGAGGTCCAGGCGCCCGCCGCGCCGGCTCCCAGGCCAAAGTCGAAGTCGATGCCGATGCCGAGGTCGAAATCGATGCCGCAATCGCTTCTCAAGCCACTGTCGGCGCCACCGATTCAAGTATCGCCCTGGCCAGAGTTTCCTCCCGCGCCCCCTTCGATCAGCAACCGTCGGGCAATGATCTTTGCGGGTGCGGGGGCCGCCTTGATCCTGTCGATTATCGGAGGGTGGACCTGGTGGTTCATGCCTCCAAAACCCCAGGTATTCAAGTCCGGGCCTACCCCCTCGTTTCAACGCTGGACCTATGTGGCGGACGAGAACGGTCGCCGAGGTTACTTCGAGAACAAGGGGACGCACTGGGAGGAATGGAAAGAGGACAGGGCTTGGGAGGGGGGCAAGCGTCCGTTCGGTGCCTTCGATCTGAAAAGCCACACAGCCGAGTACACCGAGTTGGTTCGCCGATCCGATCCGCCACTGCACATCCGTTTGAGCCGCACGCGCGGCGAATGGTCGTGGAACCGGCAGAAATGGAATCTGATCGGCATGGGCGGACCTGACTAACGATCGCGGCTCTTGGCGAGGCACGCGTGCGACGGCTAGAAAGGGAAAGTCGCCGTTCGCGTCGCGCAGACCGCTTTCGCAAGGACAATGATATGCCCGATCTCTCCTCGACTCGTATCCTGATGTTCGTGGACGATGTCTACGAAGACTTGGAGCTCTGGTATCCCAAGCTGCGGCTGCTCGAAGCAGGAGCCATCGTGACGGTGGCCGGTCCCAAGGCCGGGGCGAAGTACGAGGGGAAGCATGGCTATCCGTGCGTCTCTGACGCCGCCATTGCCGACATGCAGTCGGCCGATTTTCAAGGGGTGGTGATCCCGGGCGGATTCATGCCCGACAAGCTGCGGCGCGACACCAAAGTGCTGTCGCTGGTCCGCGAGATCGCAGCAGCAGGGCGATTGACCGCAGCCATCTGCCACGGCGGCTGGATCGCCATTTCGGCCGGCGTCTATCGCGGGGTGAAGGTGACGGGGTCGCCCGGCATCAAAGATGACCTGACCAACGCAGGGGCCATCTGGAGTGACGCGCCGGTCGTGGTCGATCGGCATTTTGTCTCGAGCCGCAAGCCCGACGATCTGCCGGACTTTTGCCGGGCGATCTTGAAGGTGCTGGAGAGCACTTAGAGTTGCGACGAAACATGGCGAGGGAGCAAACGCCAGCGGCTCCGGCACTGAGCGGCAGGGCGCTAGCCGCCGGTAGTACACGGTTCGAGCATCCCTTGGGCATTTTCGTTCTCATCGGCGGCGGGCTAGAGGTCCAACGCGCAAGCGATTCGGAGAGCGAAACCTGGGGCCACCGGCGGCTAGCGCCGTGCCGCTCAGTTTGCGTCGCTGACGGTTGAAGAGGCTCCGGCGGACGGGACACGGAAAGGCTGTGATCTTTTGTGGTGCGGCCGTCCCGCCTGCTGGAACATCGGAAACGCTTCAAGGCAGGCGGGACGCCTGCACCACAATAAGGCGGACGACACACGGAGTGTGACTGCTACTTTACACGCCCGCAGGGGCTAGACGCCCAGCACCAGCAGCACCACGGCGTCCACGGCAGCCACGCCCAGAAAGACCCAACGCCAGCGCTGGGTGAAGGCGCGGATCTGCTCCTTCTCCCAAATCAGGCCGACTGACAGCACCACGACACACATCACCAGGATGGCGAAAGGATCCATAAGGTGTTTTCCGAGACAGGAGTAAGGATGTGATTCGCCCAATAGCGAAGTCGCCATCCTAAAGGGTGTCGCGGGAAAAAGTCCAGACTTCGGTTGGGTGGCAGCAAGCCGAAGCAAGTCCACCCAACCGAGTTTTTGGTTGCGCAAGCAGGCGGGACGCCTGCACCACAAGCTTTTATTGCGCAAGCAGGCGGGACGCCTGCACCACAACAAGACTATTCGTCGGCGGGCTTGCTGAGCATAAAGCCCGAAAGGGTCCAGCCCTTGTCTTCGGTCTTCACGTACCAGCCGACGGGGCTGAGCTGCCGACGGACGACATCAAAGTTCGGCAGTAATCCGCCGCGGATGGGATCCTTCAACTTGTCGTCGCCGACGCCTTTTCGCAGCAGCAAACCGACGGGTGAAGCGTCGTCGCGGAGCTTGCCCGCTTTGAACATCTCATAAGTGGGCTGGATGTCGTCGGCGGTCCGGGCGAAGGCTCGGAAGCTGACGGGCTTGCCTTCCGACATCTTGGTGATCTGCGCGTCGACCCGTTTGTAGTCGAAGTCGCCCGATAGCGGTCGACCGCCCGGCTTCAGGACCTTTTCGAGGAAACCAACCCGATTGGTGATCATCACGAAGCCATGCGCAACGCAGACCGCAGCCGGCGGTCCCTTGGCGGTGACCGGCTTAGGGGGCTGGGGCTTGCCGGGCGTCTTGACCGGCCGGACCGGCTTCTTGGCGGCCTGTTCGTGGAACTCCCAGACCTTGATGCCTTCGATCTCGCGCTCCTTAACGCTCGGATCTCCCTTAAAGCCCTTCGCCAGATTCTCAGCGAGCGCTGTGGGGTTCTTGGCCTTGATGGCGATCAGCGAGCGCTGGCTGAAGGCATCCAGCGGCAGCGTGAAGTCTGAAAGAATGGTCATCTCGGCTCGATCGCCGACTTGTTGAATCAGATCGGTACGGATGTCGATGCGGGGACCGTCTTCTTCTTCTTTGATCTGCTTGATCAAGTCATTAAAGTAGCCCGGCTCCTGCATCACGTCGTCAACAATGCTTCCCATGGCGTCGAAGGCCGTGTCGAGTTCCCAGTTCACCGAGATGAACGTGGCCACGTCATAAGGGACCCACGGTTCGGGGCCGCGAGCGGGGCCGTTGGGGAAGCCCAGCACGCGGGCGCCGCCAGCCAGCGGCCCGGCCTTATGAAAGGCCGTTCGGTAAAGGACTTCGAAGGTTTCGCCCTTGTCGGTAGTGACCAGCAGATTGTGAAATCCGCCGATCCCCTTCGCTTCGGCAAAGCCTTGCTTCTTGAGCATCTCGAGGTAGTCGATCGAATCGCCTGAGTACGGACCGCGTGCGGCCAGGGCCAATTCGATGGGTCGCAAGAACCAGCGGACATTGGGGACCAAAGCGCCCGCTTCGCGCTTGCAGCGCTCCATCGTTTCGACGTAGACGGTGTCCTCTGACAGCGTGTCCTTGGCGCCGGCAATGCGGCCCAGCACCTCGACCGCCAGCTTCAGGTCGCTCGAGAAAACGAACAAGTCGTCCTTGATGAAGTGGACGATGTAGTCGGGAGTTGCGGGCCCCTTCTTGGGCTTGGCAGCTCCGGCCGCCGGGGGCAGCTCGTGAATCACCACGGTCACGCCGGCGACGACCTGGGTGGTCCGCTTGGCCTTCTCTTTGGCCAGGTCGGCCTCGAACTTGGTCAGTTCGTTCTGCACGGCGGCCTTGTTCTGGCCGATGTCCATCAGGCAGATTTCGCCGACCCCGCCCGCGGAGTTGCGCGCCACGGCCACAGCGACTTCGCCTGCGACCGAGTGATAGACCTGGACCCAATCGAGCGACGCCTGGATATGGTTCTTCTTCCAGCGGGCGTCGATCTGCTTCTTGATGTCGTCGATCGCCGGCTTCATGAGCGGGTCTTCGGCCAGTCGTCCCAGATGGGTCTGGCTCCAGCGGTTTCCCGCGTCGTTGATATCGCGCAGCGAGGCATATCCCAAAGTTCCGGCCGGCAAGAGCTTATCGCTGGGCGGGGCAGCTACCGCGACACTCACGGTCCCCCAGGCCAACAGCGCGCTCCAAACGATCCCTCGTAAATGACGGGTCACGGCAACCTCCGTGGAGAGTTCAAGCAATTCGATGTGGAAAAACAGGCCAGTTATCGCCAAGCCCTTTGCGACAGCAAAGGGCGATGTCAAAAAGCCATTCTTCGCGGAATGGACTTTTGAGATCAGGCTTTACGTTTCGGATTTTACGGGGATAGGGAAATCTACGCCAGACCAGTCGGAAGGGCGAATCGCGGGGTTTTGCGCCGCAAGGCAATGCCCTGGGATGGGTTGGGCGAATTGGAAAACACCAGGACAGCGTGGCATGTGAGAGAGTTTGCCTGCTCTGTCGCGACGTCGCCCGCTGAATTGTGGCACGGTCTTCCATGCATCGGCGTAAACTCTCGACTATCCTGCAAATACCGCTTCTTGCCTGCGAAACTTTTCGGCGTGCTTCCTCGTCTTATCTCCGTTCCGCGTCTGTTGGCGTGCCCACGGCCCCGCTTCCATCGGCCTTGTGTGTCCTGTCTTGAGGAATCTGCGATGCAACGTCTTTCCCTCTCCCTGTGCGCCGCCGCGACAGCTTGTGCCTTCCTGACGCTTCCCGCCTTGTCGGCCCGTGCCGCTGAGATCGGCTACGTCGAGAGCTACTCATTGGCCACCGATCGCACGATCCCTTTGAAGCAGCTCATTCCGGGTACGGAAGAGTACTACTACTATCACGCGCTGCACTACCAGAACACGGAGCAGTGGGACAAGCACGACGAACTGTTGGCGGCCTGGGTCGCCCGCTACAAGTACACCGGGCGTGTGATTGAGATCGAGAACCGGCGGGCCTTGCTGACCTATACGAAGAACCCGCAGCGGACGCTGGACCTGATCACCAACCGCTTGAATCTGCACTTCAATCATCAGCGCGACGAACTGAACAAAAAGCCCAATCTGCCGACCACGCTCGACGCCACTCTGCTGGTTCGCGAACGGCTGATGCGCGAGGCACTTGGCCAATACGGCGGAACCGTGCAGGGCTTCGAGAACTCGGCTCTGGACTGGCTGATCGCTCAGGAATTGAATCCCGAGCAGCGCCGCGACTTGCTCTCGCGGCTCCAGCGGCCCGACTATCCGAACCTGGTCAAGCTGGTGCTGGCCGATCTGGACTATCGGTACTCAGGCGGATTCGGCCAGTTCCCGATTCACGGTCAATTGCTGCTGAGCCAGCTGGATGAACTCGCCAAACTGAAGCCCGACCTGCGGAACCAGGTCAACTTTGTGAACGCCTATCTGAAGCGGCTACAGCCCTCGGATGACGTGAACTGGCGGCAGGATCAGAAGTCGCTGGCCGGCTACCTGGAGCGCGTCTGGAAGTACGTCGAGAAGCTCGAGCCCGCCCACAACTCCCTCAAGGCTCACATTCTGTATCAGCGGCTGGTGCTGGAGCGCGCGCAGGGAGCGTACGACCCCGAGAAGTTTCTGACGTATATCAAGCTGCCCCGCGCCTGCTCGTACATCGAGCCGGATTACATGCAGAGCGAGACGCACCGCAAGTTTCCGGCCAATCTGGGACAGGATTTCACCAGCGTCACCATGATGCCGACGATCGGCAACGACGAGCCGCTCGTACGCAGTTATCTGGAGCACTTCTTTGTCGACGCCGAGGACTACAAAAACTACACCCCGTACATCCGCGACACGTACCTGAGGCACGTCTTCGCCGAAACCAAAGTGGTCAACGGCATCGGCGACCCAGAGAAGTGGTACTCGTACCTGCCGCCCGATCTCTATCAGCGGATCAAGGAACGGATCGATCTGGACTTTGCCTACACGAACCGGACCGAGGTCGCTTCGGACGAGTCGGTGAGCCTGGATCTGTATGTGAAGAACGTCGGCACGCTGATCGTCAAAGTCTTCGAGATCAACACACAGAACTACTACCGCGAGAACCTGAAGGAAGTTGGCCCGGACATCAATCTCGACGGCCTGGTGGCCAACGAGGAGAAGACCTACACCTATCAAGACCCGCCGGTCCGGCGCGTGAAGCGGCACTTCGATTTCGCCAGCCTCAACAAGCGGGGCGTCTATGTCATCGACTTTATCGGCAACGGCAAGAGCAGCCGGGCGCTCATCCGCAAAGGCAAACTCCGCTTCCTGGTGCGCACGGGTGTAGCCGGGCAGGTGTTCAAAGTCTTCGACGAGTTGAACAAGCCGGTGACCGCCGCCACGCTGTGGCTGGCGGGCTCGCTCTACACGCCCGACAAGGATGGCGCCATCGCGACGCCGTTCACCAACCAGCCGGGGCGGCAGCCGATCGTGCTGTCGGTCGGCGGCTTCTCCTCGCTCGACTTCTTCCAGCAAGAGAACGAAGACTATCAGCTCTCGGCGGCGATCCATGTGGACCGCGAGCAACTGCTGAGCCTGCGCAAGGCCAAGCTGATCGTCCGCCCGCGCCTGACGCTGGGCGGGACGCCGGTACTATTCAAAGTGCTGGAAGAGGTGCGGCTGGTCATCCACTCGGTTGATCTGGACAACGTGGCCAGCTCCAAGGAAGTCTCGGACTTCAAGCTCTTCGAGGATCGCGAGTCGGTCTACGAGTTCCAGGTTCCCAAGCGGCTGGCCTCGATCCGCTTCCAGCTCAAGGCCAAGGTGCAGAATCACAGCCAGAACAAAAAGATCGACCTGTCGACCGAAGAGTCTTTCTCCATCAACGAGATCGACCGGGGGGACAAGACCGAAGATCTGCACTTCTCTCGCATTGCCGGCGGCTATGTGATCGACGTGCTGGGGAAGACCGGCGAGGCCAAGCCCGACCGCCCCGTGCAGCTTGCCTTCAAGCTCCACGATTTTAAGCAGACTCAGCACGCCTCGCTGCAATCGAGTGCGCGCGGGCGAATCATCCTGGGCCCCTTGCCCGGCGTGGCCACTGTGACGGCCACCAGCCAGCAAGGCGTGAGCCACATCTGGCATCTGGCAGAGGACGAGCACACCTATCCGCAAGTGCTGCAAGCCGAAGCCGGGCAGCCGGTCGAGGTAGCCTATATGGGCAGGAAGGCCAAGCCGGAGCGCTCCGAGGTCTCGCTGCTGGAGCTGCGCGGCGAGAACTTCCTGGCCGATCGCTTTGATGCGATCGCCGTGAACGGAGGCCTGTTCCAGATCGACAAGCTGCCGCCGGGGGACTACTCGCTCCTCATCAAGCCCAATACGCTCGTCAAGCTGCGGCTGACCGAAGGCCCGCGGAACTCGGGCTATGTGATGGGGGACTATCGCAAGCTGGAGGTGAAAAACTCGAAGCCGCTGGCCCTGAAGCCGGTCGAGGTAACGGACGCTGGCATCAAGATCGAGTTGCAGAATGCCAGCGACATGGCCCGCGTGCATGTCTTCGCCACGCGGTTTCGACCGGCATTCTCGGCCTACAACAGTCTGGCCAGCGTGGTTCCGGCCGAGCCCTATCTGATTACGACCCCCAGGATCAGCTCGCAGTACGAAGCGGGCCGCAACATCGGCGACGAGTATCGCTACATCATCGATCGCAAGTTCGCCCGCAAGTACCCAGGCAACATGCTGGAACGTCCCAGCCTGCTGCTGAACCCGTGGGCCATCCGCAGCACGCAGACCGGGGAACAATTGGCGCAAGGCGGTGACAACTTCGGTGGCAGGGCGATGAAGTCGGAGAGCGGCATGAATCGATCCGCCGGAGGGCAGCGCGGTGTGGCCGCGCAGGCCGATTTCTCGAACCTCGACTTTCTGGCGGTCAGCAGCCTGCTGCTCCTGAACGCAGCTCCCGACGACAAGGGCGTCCTCGAGATCAAGCGCAATGAGTTGAGCTCGAAGCAGGACCTGATGATTGTGGCCGTCGATGGAGATGATACCGTCTGCCGGATCGTGGCCCTGCCCGAGGATAAGGTCGACTATCTGGATCTGCGGCTGGCCAAGGGGCTCGACCCCAAGCAGCACTACACGCAGCAGAAGCGGATCACGGTCTTGCCGGCCAAGGCCACGCTGACCGTCCCCGACATCACCAGCACTCGCTTTGAGTCGTACGACAATCTGGCCCGCGTCTACGGGCTGTTCTCAACGCTGAACACCGACCCTAAGTTTGCGGAATTCGGTTTTATTCGCACTTGGCCGACCTTGAAGGCGGAAGAGAAGAAAAAGCTGTATCTGAAGTACGCCAGCCACGAACTGCACTTCTTCCTCTACAAGAAGGACCCCGAGTTCTTCAAGCAGACGGTTAAACCGTATCTGGCCAACAAGAAAGACAAGCAGTTTGTCGATCGATGGCTGTTGGAAGAGAACCTGACCGAGTATCTGAAGTCGTGGAATTTTGAGCAGCTTAACACCTTCGAGCGGATCCTGCTGGCTCAGCGGATTCAGGGAGAACAGTCCAACGTCGCCCGACTGGTCCGCGAGCAATATGAGTTGCTGCCGCCTGACGTGGAGCGTTTCAACATGCTGTTCCAGACGGCGCTGAAGGGGAACGCCCTGGATACGGGCGATTCACTGGGCCTGCGAGAAGCTCAGGAGAAAGCCGAAGATCCGCAGTTGCTGCGAGCCGAGATGGATGAGTCCCGCGACGGTGTGGCCGCTGGTCCGGCAGCACGAGGGGCCATCGCGCCCGGAATGGTGGCGCCGCCGGGGCCTCCCGGCAAGAGCCAGCCCGCACGCCAGTCGGCGGCCAACGGAAAGGAAGCCGCCAAGAGCTTGGAGCAGCGGGCGAAAAAAGACGCCGCCGGCGAAGGCAAGGGAGAGGGCTTTGCCGACGATCGCGAAATGTTGAAGCGAGTGCAGCAGTACTATCGCAAGCTCGACAAAACCATGGAGTGGGTCGAAAGCAACTACTTCCATCTGCCGATCGAGCAGCAAGATTCGAGCCTGATCACATCCAGCATCTTCTGGAAGGACTACGCCGCGCATGATCCGGCCAATCCCTTCTATGCCAGCAATATCGCCGATGCCAGCCGCAACCCGCACGAGATGCTGATGGCGCTGGCCTTGCTCGACCTGCCCTTCACGGCAACCGAGCACAAGACCGAGTTCAAGGGGACCACCATGACGCTGGTGGCCGGCAGCCCGATGATCGTCTTCCACGAAGAGATCCAACAGGCGGCCAAAGTGGCCGAGTTCGCTCCGATTCTGGTCAGCCAGAACTACTATCGCATCGGCGAGCGGCACAAGCAGGTGAACAACGAGCAGGTCGACAAGTTCGTCTCCGAAGAGTTTCTGGTCGACACGGTCTTCGGCTGCCACATCGTGGTGACCAATCCCACTTCGAGCCGCAAAAAAGTCGACGTGCTGATGCAGATCCCCACCGGAGCGATGCCGGTGAACAACGGCCAGAACACCAAGAGCGTCCACCTGGATCTGCAGCCCTATCACACGCAGACCCTGGAGTACTTCTTCTATTTCCCCTCGATCGGCAAGTACCCGCACTATCCCGTGCAGGTGGCCGCCGGCGGAGAAGTGCTGGCCTACGGCCAGCCGTTCACGTTCAACGTGGTGAGTGAGTTGACGAACGTGGACAAGGACTCGTGGGATTACATCTCGCAGCATGGCACGCCCGAGGACGTGCTGGCCTTCCTGCGAAACAACAACGTGCTGCGGGTGAACCTGGACCGCATCGCCTGGCGAATGACGGATCGCTCGTACTTCGAGACGATCACTTCGCTGCTGGCTTCGCGGCACGTCTACAACAACACCCTGTGGTCGTACGGCGTGAAGCACAACCACGTCCCCACGATCAAGCAGTTCCTGCAGTTTGCCGATACCTTTGTGGCCCAGTGCGGCCAGTGGATCGAGAGCCCGCTGTTGGTGATTGATCCGGTGGTCCGTCGCTCATACGAGCACATGGACTACAAGCCGTTGGTGAAAGCTCGCGTCGGGCAGTTGGGCCGGCACCGCGAGATTCTGAACGATCGCTTCTCCGCGCAGTACCAGCGGCTGTTGAAGATCCTGACGTACCGCAGGACGCTCGACTCGAACGAGTTGATGTCGGTCACCTACTACCTGCTGTTGCAGGACCGCGTTGAAGAGGCCCTGGCCACCTTCGCCCGGGTCGACGCGGGCCAACTGCAGACCCGCTTACAGTACGACTACTTCTCGGCCTATATGAACTTCTACAAGGCCGAGCCGAAGCTGGCCAAGACCACGGCCGCCAAGTACGCCGACTACCCCGTCGATCGCTGGCGGCTGGCCTTTGCCAACATCACCAGCCAGGCCGACGAGATCGAGAAGCAGGACTTGAAGGTGGTCGACGTCGAGGACCGCACCCAGGTGCAAACCAATCTGGCGGCCAACACGGCCTCGTTTGAGTTCACCGTCGAGAGTCAGAAGGTCAAGATCCACTATCAGAAGCTGACCGAGGTGAAGGTCAACTACTACCTGATGGACATCGAGTTGCTCTTTAGCCGCAATCCCTTCGTGCAGCACGATTCCAAACAGTTCTCGCACATTCTGCCGAATCTGTCGCAGACCGTGGCCTTGCCGAAGGGGGACAGCTTTGAGTTCCCGCTTCCTGAGAAGCTGGCCAACTCGAACGTGCTGGTCGAGATCGTCGGCGACGGTCAGACCCAGTCGCAGGCCTACTACTCGAACTCGCTGCGGGTGCAGTTGATCGAGAACTATGGACAGGTCCGTGTGGCGGGAGGCAAGGAGGTGTCGGCCTTGCCGAAGGTGTACGTGAAGGTCTACGCCCGCATGAAGGACGGCGACGTGCGATTCTACAAGGATGGGTACACCGACCTGCGGGGCCGGTTCGACTACACGTCGCTGAACACCGACGAGTTGGAGCAAGTCGATCGTTTCTCGCTGCTGATCCTGAGCGAAGAGCAGGGAGCGATCGTGCGCGAGGCGAAGCCGCCCAAGCGGTAAGCGGCCGGACTTGTCGCGCGTAAGGTAGCAGGCACACTCCGTGTGCAGTCCGCCTGAAACGCTCGCCAAGCGTCGGCGATGCAAACTGAGCGGCAGGGCGATAGGCGCCGGTGACCCCGGGAAAAGCGTTCCACATCGCTTGCGAGTTGGACGTTACAGGCCGCCGCCGATGAGAACGAATGGGCAAGGGATGCTCGAACCGTGTACTACCGGCGGCTAGCGCCCTGCCGCTCAGGTCCGACGCAGCACTGCGAAGAGCTCCCGCGGACGGCACACGGAGTGTGCCTGCTACTATACGCTAGATCTGCACCCCCGGCGTCAGCAGCGGCTGCATGCCGATGAGCTGATAGAGCGGGGTCGAGAGATAGCGCTCGCCGGAACTGGCCGCCACGGTGACAATCGTCTTGCCCGCGTTTTCGGGGCGAGCGGCCAATCGCGCCGCGACCGCAACGTTGGCCCCCGAACTGATCCCCGCCAGGATGCCTTCCTCGCGGGCGAGCCGGCGGGCCCACTCGCAGGCCTCGTCGAAGCTGACCTGCTCGACTTCGTTGAGAAGGCTCGTGTCCAGATTCTTCGGGACAAATCCCGCCCCGATGCCTTGGATGGCGTGAGGGCCCGGCTTGCCCCCCGAAATCACCGGCGACTCGGCCGGCTCGACCGCGATCGCCTGAAGGGAACGCTTGCGCTGCCGCAGGTAGCGGGTGACCCCGGTGATGGTTCCTCCCGTGCCGACGCCGGCCACGAACAGGTCGACTTGCCCGCCGGACTGCTGCCAGATCTCGGGGCCGGTGGCCGATTCATGAATCGCTGGATTGGCGGGGTTCTCGAACTGGCGGGGCATCCACGCGCCGCGCGTTTCCTGGAGCAGTTGCTCGGCCCGCCGGATCGCGCCGCGGATTCCTTCGGCAGCAGGCGTCAGTTCAAAGTCGGCCCCCAGGCCGCGAGGCAGCGCGCGGCGCTCCTGACTCATGGAGTCAGGCATGGTGAGCGTCAATCGATAACCCCGCGCGGCCGCCACAAAAGCCAGGGCGATGCCCGTGTTGCCACTGGTGGGCTCGATGATGTGCGTGCCGGGGGTCAACTCGCCCGAGAGTTCCGCAGCACGGATCATGGACCAACCGATGCGATCTTTGACGCTGGAGAGCGGATTGAAGTATTCGCACTTCACCAGCACTCGGGCGTGCCCGCGGGGGATGATTCGCCCCAGGGGAATGAGCGGCGTGCGGCCGATCGCCGACAGAATGCCCGGAGCCGAGTCGTTCAGGGCCAGGGAATGGGCGGGATCCATAGCGGCGGGCAGGAACGTAAGCGGCATCGCAGGACTCGATCGAAAGGCTGTATTTGGCCAGAAACATCAATGTTTATTAGTATCGTCAACTTGGTGCTGATTGTCAAGGGAAAATAGTTTGGACGCAGGAAAATCGACGGGATCGTGGGGGAAGGGTTACGGCGCCGCTTTCAAGCGAACGTAGGCGAAGTACGCCCCGCAGAGTTCCTTGCCCGCGGCATCGAGCAGCCAGCTCTGCATGGGCAGCTTCGCACCGGCGGCAAGCGTGACGGTGAACTTCACGCCTTTTGCTTCAGCCGGCACGTCGCGCGACTCGTCCAGCAAGTCACCCACTTTGAGTCGGGCGCGAGCGACGGGCAGGGCCTTTCCAGCGGGCAGTCCGCCGCGCACGGCTTTGAACTCGGGCACGCCGGCCGAGATCGCCGCGTCGGCCTCGCGCGGCCAGCGGCGCAGTTCGATCTCGTACTCGCCGGTCTGCTCGACCAGCAGATGCCAGGGGCCGTTTCGCGCGATGCCATCGCGAAGGTTCTTCATGTTGTCGCAGTAGATGTTGGCCCAGTCGGCGGCCGAAAGGCAAACGGGGTTCTCTTGCGGTGCGCCGATGCTGATCGGGCTGAAGTCGTCGAGCTTGGGGGCGATGCCCGCCCACCAGGCGTCGTAATGCTCGCGGAGTTGGCGGACGATCTCGGGATGCTCGGCGGCGACGTCCTTGGCCTGGGCGGGATCGACGGCCAAGTCGTAGAGTTCGGTGTTCTTGACCAGTCGCCACTTCTTCCAGAGGACCGCTGCATCCCCTTTCTCCGGCCGCTGCCCGTACTGCACGACCAGCTTGCGATCAGCGAGCGGCTTAGGCTGGGCGGCGAGCAGTCCAGCCAGGCTCGTTCCATCGAAGCGGGCACCCGCGGGCGATTGAAGTCCGCACCATTCGATGAGCGTGGGAAGCAGGTCCTGGACCTGGGTGAGCGCGTCGACATCTCCCGCAGGCCGCAGCTTGCCCGCTGGCCAGCGAAGGTAGCAGGCGGCGCGATGCCCTCCTTCGTAGTACTGCGTCTTGTGACCTCGCATCCCGGCGTTGAAGACATTCACCCCGGCGGTTCCTCCGTTGTCGTGAAAGAAAATGACAATCGTGTTCTCTGCCAGGCCGGTGTCCGCGAGGAACTTGTCGAGCCGCCCGATGTTTTCGTCGAGGTTGGCGATCATGCCGAAAAACTCGGCCGGGCCTTTGCCGGCGTAAGGGGCCGAGTACTTCTCGGCCACCCAATGCGGGCCGTGCGGTGCATTGGTGGGAAGATAGACGAAGAACGGCGTGGGCGTTGTTCCCTTGGCGCCGTCTGCTGGCACGCCCTCCTTGATCCAGGCCATCGTCAGGTCGAACCAGACATCGGTGCAGTAGCCGGGATACTTCTTCAACTCGCCGCGATGGGCATAGAGCCCATCGAAGCAATCATTCCGCCAGACGTCGGCCATCGAAGTGATACCCCAGCCCAGGTGATAGACCGTCTCTTGAAAGCCACGATGATGCGGCAAGTTGGGATAACTGTCTCCCAGGTGCCACTTGCCGAAGTGTCCGGTGCGGTACCCGCTGGCAGCGAAGATCTCGGCCATGGTCGGCGTTCCTCGCCGAATAAAGGACCGCCCGGCACAGACGCTCGAGGCGCCCGTCCGCAGGGCATCGCAGCCCGAAAGCAGTTGCCCACGCGTGGGCGTACACATGGGGGCGACGTGGAAGTCGGTCAAGCGGATGCTGCTGGCGTGCATCCGATCGAGATGCGGGGTCTTGAGAACCGGATTGCCATGGCACGAGAAGTCGCCATAGCCTTGGTCATCGCTCAGGAGGACGATCACATTCGGGCGGACCACCGAGCCTTGCGCCCGCGCGACGGACGGCAAAACCACCAGCAGCAACATCACGCACACCGAGCGTACGAAGCGAGCCATGCGAACATCCTGAGGGCGATACCGGGCGGAAATGCGACCGGTAATTGATGCGCGCAGGGAGAGAGATATTCTGCCGAAACCGCCTATCGCTGATAGATCGGCAGCGTGGCCTTTTCCAACTGCAGGATCGTCAGGTTCGTGGCGGTCGTGTAAACCGGGCCTACGTAACCTTGATTCCAGGAACCGTCCCCGCCTTGCTCGGCGACCAGCTTGCGATAGACCTTGTCGCGGTAGTCGTCCCAGTCCTTCGAGCCCTCGCGGTAAAGAACCTGCGAGTAGTAATAGTGCGCGTAGTGCCAGTGGCCCGCGTCGCCCGCCGTGATGTTGGTCAGCTCGGGGTTCTTCTTACAGAACCTGAGCAGCTTAGGGACGAACTCGCTGTCGTAGTCGCCGGCGTTGAACAGGCAGGCGATGGCCGCGGCCGTGATCGGCGGGCGAGCCCCGCCGCCGGTCATGCCGGAGCGGTAGAGCACTCCGCCTTCGGGGGTGGTGCAGTCCTTGATGTACTTGATGGCCTTCTCGATCACCTCTTTAGGAACCGGAACGCCGGCATTGCGGCAGGCCCGCAGGCCCTGCACCTGAGTGATGGTGGTCGAGCCCTCGTCGAAGCCGTTGCCATCTTTGGCGCTCACGTAGCCCCAACCGCCCGAAGGAGTCTGAGCCTTGCCGCAGAACTGCACGGCCTTGGTCAGCAGGGCCATCAGGATTTCGCGGCGTTCCTCGTCTTCTTCCTCGCCCAGGACTTGCGAGAGGAACAGCATGGAGAAGCCATGCCCATAGGTGTAGCGATTGTCGCGGATCGGGTCGCCGATCAGGCCGTTCGAGCGGCTCTGGCTGGCCAGAAAATCGACGGCCGAGCGGATGTTCTCGGCATACTTGCCTTGGGTAGTGGTCGAGCCTTCGGCGATCATCGCCATGCCAGCTAGCGCGGTCATGGCCGAAGGGTACTGATTCTGATTGGCCGCCCAATGGCCTTGTCGCGACTGGTTATGAGCCAGCCACTCAAGCCCCTTGGAGATGGACTTCTTGACCTTGGGGTCCGTCTCGGCGGCGCGGGAGTGCGAAGCGGATAGCGCCAAAACCAGGCACAGAGCGAACGAGCCAAATCGCATCATGGCGGCATTTCCTCGAGGAGCGAAGCTAGAGTGCTGTTCGTCCGGGCGACATTTTCGCTGATTCCAACCCCCTCCCCACAAGGGGGCGGTAGCAGGAAAGGCTCGGTAGGGGGCGCACGAGTGCCGTCTATTCGTTCGGGTCGCGCTTCTCGTCGGCCTTTTTCTCTTCGACCTTCTTATCTTCAGCCTTCTTTTCGGTAGCCTTCTTCTCTTCCGGCTTCTTCTCGGCCTTCTTCTCCACGATCACCGGTGCTGCGACTTCGATCTCGATGGCCGGCGCCGCGACCGGCAGCGGGATCGCATTGGCGGGCAACAGAATCCGACCCGGTACCGGAATGGCCTGCCCCACCTTGTTGGCGCCCCCAGCGGCATTGCCCGGAGCTGCCGGTTTGCCGTCCGCCGGTTTGTCGGCGGGCTTCTCGGCGGGCTTGGGCTCGGGGATCGGCTCGTTGGTGAACTTCAGATTGATGCCCCCCTGGATCAGCTTCACCTTGACCAGGTTGTTGGCTGGCTCGCCCTCGAGATCCATGCCGTTGAGCTGCAAGGCCAGCTTCTCGTTGTAGACGACGCGGCCGGTCCGCTTGTCCAGGCACAACAGCTCGAACGGATCGCGGTTCCGCTTCCCCTGGCGATCATACACGCGGCAGGCAAAGGCCAGCACAGGGAGCGAAGTGGGCTGATTCAGCGTAATCGCTTGCCGCTCCACCTCGGTGCTCGTAATGAACTTGCCGTTGGAACGATCGAACAGGTGAACGTGCCCGTTGATGATCGGGTTGTCGACGCCGCCGTTGACCGGGCTGACGAACAGATTGTTGTTCTGCTGGTACGGCCGGCTGGTGATGAGCAAGTAGCGATCCGGCGAGCGAAGCAAATACATCTCGTTCATGTTCTGCTCGGGGGCGACCTTGGCGGCGATCCGCTCCGCGCCTGTCTTGATGTCGAGCAGTTTGAAGTTGCCATCCTGGTCGAAGACGCCGATCTCTTCGGATTCGACCAGCGCGGTCTTGGAGCCGAGTGGGAACTCGCGCTTCCAAATCTCCTTCTGCAGGTACGGGTCCAGCAGCTTCAATGTCTGCTTGCCCCCTTCGTCGCTCCAGCACAGAATCTGCCGTCCCACGGACAAAAGCCGTTGGTTGGCGGGCGGAACATTCCGCTTGTCGAGCCGCTTGCCGTCGAGCGCCCGCAGGACCATGGCTTCGGTCGAATCGGGCGGTACGACGAACAGCACTTCCTCGTCGCCAAACAGGTCGCTGCCGGGGTTGACGTCGGTGCGGACCCAGGCCTCTTTGCCGCTCATCGGATCGACGGCGATCAGCTTGCGCCGGCGTTGGAAACAGACATAGTTGGCTGTGGCCGGGCCGACGGGGCCGATCGGCGAACCATAGGCGTCCATCGCCATGACCTGCCAGCGACCGCCCACATTCACGCGATTGAAGTTGACGCCCTGGTTCTGAGCCCCAGGGAAGGGGTCCGTCAGGCTTTGTTCCCACATCACCTTGGGGGCCACGCGGTCGTCGCCGGCCAGGGTATCGATGGCATGAATCGACTGGCCGCGCGCGACCAGCAATAAGTGGCCATAGGCCCGAGCGTGATTGGCGACCGGGGTGAAGATCTGGCGGCGATCGCCTGACTGCAGCGAAATGCGCCATTGCTCGGCGCCCAGTTCATCGCGCGAGGCCAGGAACTGCTGCGTGTTGTCCATCATCAGGCTTCCTTCCGTAAAGAAGGGCCCCGCCTGTCCGAGCATCCGCACCGAGTGCTGATACTGATGCCGTTGCTGCGTCTGATTCAAAGTCTCGGCGTCGACTCGCCCGGTGGGCCACGTAGCGCCGGCAGCCATCCGCGCCTTGACGGTTCCGTCAGCCATTTCTTCAAAGAGCTGCCTACCCGTCTTGCCGTCGAGACAGACCTTATCTGCCAAGGGACCCGAAAGCCGACGAAAGTAAACGGTCGCATCGCCGGGGCGCTTGGCAGTGACCAGCATATTTGCCATGCGAGCCACGCCCGCGTTGGAGAATTCGGGACGCGTGTCGTTCTCGAGCTGACGCAGCAGAATCTCGGCCTCGAGCCACTGCCGCTTGCCGATCAGAATCACGGCCAGCTCTTCACGGGCGCGCTGGGCCACGGGATGGCTGCCGAAGTAGTTCAGGAAGCGACGCAGGGCGACCGGATCGTTCTGATTGCGGGCGGCCGTGAGCCGCTCCAGAATCTCGCGGTCCATCTTTTCGCGCTGTTCGGGGTTGGCCTCGTTGTACAGGTCGTTCAACTGACCCTGCACCCAACGATGCCGCTGGACTTGCCAGCTCCCTTCGATTCGCTCGGGCTCGGTGTCGGCCACGTCGGGCGTGACGAACTTCATGTAGGTCGCGAAGGCCGCGTCGCGCTCGCCAGCGGCTTGCAGGCCGATGGCCGTGAGACGCAGGAAGCGGGCCCGCGCTTCGCGCGTGGCGTCGGCCCCTTCCGGCAATTGATTCACGAGCTTTTCAATTTCAGCCGCCGTGTCGCGGTTGGCGACAAAGTCGACGCGGAGCCCCTCCAGCAAGGCGTCGACCAGCAACTGTCGCGTCTGCTGGTCGTCCTTCAGTTCCAAGGACCGCTTCAAGTGGGCGATAGCTGCCTTGATCTGGCCGCGCTGGGCCAGCACTTCGCCCCGCTTGCCCAGAGCGACCGGGTCATCGGGATTGCGGGCGAGGTCGTTGGCGATCTCTTTCTCCAGGCCGCTCAGCTCATGGAAGCTCTCAAGCTGCAGCACCCCTTGCGAGATGACCGTGCCGCGGAAGCAGATCAGGTTGCCAGGGACGTACTCGCTGCGCGAGCGGGTGCGCGAGACAACGCGGCCGTTGTCCGCCACATCGATCGAGACCACTTCGCCCGCGTTGTCGCTGGTGACGACCGGCACGTAATACAGATTGCCGCTCAAGAAACCGCGACCGGTGGGGGCGGGAATGCTGGTGGAGTTGGTCTTCCAGGCAGCTTCGCCCCCCTTCGCCTCGTTGGTGTCGTGCAGCGCGAGGGCTTCGATCTGCCGACGGCCGACCACGATCACTTTGCCTTCGTAGATTCCGCCCACATACAGCCCGTTGTTCCGCTTCTTCTTCCAGGCCAGCGAGCCGTCGACCAGATTCACGCAATGGATTTCGTCAGAGTCGACCGGAGTCAGAATCACGCGGCCATCGGCAATGGTGGCCAGCGAATCGGCCCAGCGTTCGGTATTGGCCTGCGAGGCCATTCCGCCCTGCTGCATCTGAATGCGCCGCATCATGGCGTTTTGCCCCGCACCAATCGTCGACTGGTAGCGGTAACCCCACAGCAGCGAGCGGCTGGTCAGGTCGACCGCCACCACGGCGCCGGCAGCGGTCGGACAGACCAGCACACCGTCGGAGTAAGAAGGAGAAACGCCAGCCAGCGGGCGATAGGGGTCCTGCAACACCGGGCGCTCGACGTCGTACAGCGTCTGCGACCACTCAGGTCGGCCATCCTTTGGATTCAGCACCAACAGACGGATCTCGCCCCGCGACTCGGCCAGCACATACAGCAGGCCGTCGAGCGGAAGCGGAGGCCCCAGAAAGAAGGTGCCCGCCAGTTGCAACTCGGCCGCCTTGGAGCCGCCAACTTCCCACACCAGCTTGCCGGTGCGGATATCGTGCGCGGTGAGACGGTTGTGATCGTTGGAAGTCGAGGGATCCTGAACACCGCCGTTAAAGGCGATGACACGCACCCCCTGCATTTGAGCGGGACTGCGGATGTCCAGGTCTTCGACGCTGTAGACATTCCGGCCATCGCTGGCCAAGGTGCCAAACGTGGCGTCTTCCCACAGTCGCTGCCGCAGGCCCATGCCGACTTCGGCCGGGTTGCGTTTGGAGTTGGCCCCCGGCTTGACCAGGCGATCCAAGGTGTCCTCGTCATCGGGCTTGGGGATTTCCCAGACCCGCTTGCCCGTGGCGAAATCGACCGCGAGCAAGTTGTTATAGGTCCGCATCAGCACCACATCGGAATAGCTGCGGCTGACCAGTTCGTGGAACGAGTTGTCGTTCTTCAGGGCGGCCTCGAACAGGCAGCGATTCAGACGGAAGACCTCGTCCTCGGCCAAAGCCGCCACGCCGCGCTTCAGCCATTCGGCGGCTTCGGTTCGCAGCCCATCTTGTTGAGGTCGGTTGGCCAAGGCCCAGGCTTGGTCATTGAAGAAATCGCGACGGGCGAAGGCGCCGTTCATCTCGTCGATGAAGCGGACTTTCAAGGCCTCGAAGCGGGTGTTCTGCAGAGTAGCGGCCGCGTCGATCGGCTGGCCTTCATTCAAGGCGTCCAGCTTCACCTTCAAACCAGGCAGGAACATGGCGACCTGGCGGATCTCGGCACGGGTGTCGGCGCTCAGCAGGGTCACCATTTGCGACAGCGGCCCGGCGGCAGCGGGGACGCCCGCGTCGGCCTCGGACAGCAGTTTGATCAAGTTCGGCCAGTCGCGAACCTGACCCGGCCGCAGGACCGACGATTCATGCAAATTCAGGCGGATGGCCAGCGGATGCAGCGAGGGAAGCGCGGTGATGTTGAAGTCGACCAGGCTCTGCAACTGCTGCTTTACGATCCGTTCGACGTCGTACTTCTCGTTCGAGGTCGGAATCCGCCAGCGAGCGTTCAGCAATGGCGCACCCCCGACCGAGAACGAGTTGCGGGCCGCGTTGCCGCGATAGAGAGCGACTTCTTCGGCTCCCGGCTGGACCTGCTGCTCCTGATCGCCGATGGCGCTGCGCAGCCAGGTCAGGGCCTGACCTTCACCGGTGAACAGTTCGAGTTCCTTGCCCGCGATATTCACCTTGGTGTGCGGATTGCGCTTCTTCAGATCCAACAGCGTGGCGACGGCGCGGTTGGTCAACCCGGCGCGATCGAGGCTGACGGCCAGCTTGATCGAGAGCATCGGCTCCAGTTCGTTGGCCACGCTGGGGATCTCGCGGAGTCGCTCGAACAGCAAGGCGGCGGGGAGCGGGTGGGCGTGGTCGAGATCGTGCAACGCCAGGCGATGGGTCGCTTCGTAGCCGGCCTTGGTGTGGAAGAACCGGCGGTGGACTTCTTCCAGTTTCTTGCGGTCGCCAGCGGCGATGGCTTCGTCCAGCATCCGCTGGGCGTCGGCCCCTGCGTGCAGTTCGTAGGTTTCGCGGGCGCTCTTGGGGAGCTTGCCGATCAGTTCGAGTGCTACATGTTTGACACTGCGATGGATGGCCTTGTTGCTGCGCTCAGGCTGGAACCAGAAATCCTCGTCCTGCTCCAGAATGCTCTCGAGAAAGCCAATCGACTCGGCCCAGCGTTCGTCCTCCATGAGCTCCTGGGCTTTGCCCAGACGCTGATTCGAAGTGCGGTCGGTGCGGAAGCGTCCGCCGAAGTCATCGACCTCTTCTCCTGCTTTCTCCGCTGCTCCCGCGCGGCCTGGCCCCCCCGGGGCGATCTTCTGGGCGGCCAACCAATCGGAACCGCTGAGAGTAATCACAGGCAGCAACAGAATAAGTGCCCCCATGCGAGAGCGCGAGGCGCGTCGATCGGTGCCGTGAGTGCGTGACGACCGCATGTGTAGTTCTCTCCCGAGAAGCCAAGTCGAAGTCGACCATCCCTTGGGGTTGAGTGAGCCCAGGGGTGCGAAAAGTTCAACCGCACCGCAAAGGTTTGCAGGGCGATTGCGATAAAGCCAATCGCCTTTTCATCTTACATGGACGCATTCGGCCTGCCAACTTGTTACACGGTAGAAAGGGTTGCACGGATCGCGCGGTCGCCGGACGCTCACACTGCGCGCGGCAAAATGCGAAATCCGGCCGATTTTTGGCACCTTTTTTGGGAAAAGGCCACTTTTCTCGGCGGTTTTTCAAATTTATGGTTGATTTTTCGAGCTGCTTGATTCTAATCACCACCGTTCCAGCGACATTTGCCCGGTTTTTCGCTGGTTTTTTCACTCTCACAAGGAGGTTACTCCCACGATGGCCAAAGGCGCTGCCAAGAAGACGTCCGCCAAGCCCCTCACCAAGTCTGAGGTCCTCAACGCTTTGGCTGCGAAGACCGAGCTGAGCCGCAAGCAGGTCTCGGCCGTTCTCGACGCTCTGACCGAAGAAATCGGCAAGAACGTCGGCAAGAAGGGTGCGGGAGTCTTCCAGATCCCCGGACTGGTCAAGATCGAGCGCAAGGTCGTTGCGGCCCGCCCCGCCCAGAAGGGCTGGACGAATCCGTTCACCAAGCAGGTCGAAGATCGTCCTGCCAAGCCGGCCACGACCAAGATTAAGGTCCGCGCCTTGAAGACTCTCAAGGACATGGCCAAGTAGTTTTACGATTGACCGCCCTTAGAGTGCGGAAAATATCAGGTGGCTCGGAAACCCGTCTTCCGCCGACAAACATCGGCATGAAGGCGGGTTTCCGTTTTTGGTACTCCGCGTTCCGCACGAACAGGGCGCGTAAAGTAGCAGGCACACTCCGTGTGCCGTCCGCCGACACTCTCTTGATCGCACACGAGCGGTACGTGCAGAGAGTCCCAGCGGGCGGCACACGGAGTGTGCCTGCTACGATACGCGATTGTATCGCCCACGTCCCACTCACCACTTCCTCTCCCTCACGAGTCTCCGCATGACCCTCCCTCTGGCCAACAAAACAGCTCTGATCACTGGCGGCGGCACCGGAATCGGACAAGGCATTGCCTGGGCGCTGGCCGGCGCGGGCTGCCGCGTGGCAGTGGCCGGACGACGCGAAGACAAACTGCTCGAGACCGCTCGCGGCTTCAAAGGACAGCCCGAGATCCTGCACAAGACCGTCGACGTGGCCGATCGGGCGAGCGTTGATGGATTGTTCGCCTGGGCGACCGAAACGATGGGCAAAGTCGATATCCTGGTGAACAACGCCGGCATCAACATCGCCAAGCGGAAGATGGCCGACCTTTCCGTCGAGGACTGGGAGAAGCTGCTGTCGGTCAACGCGTCGGGCGTTTACTACTGCATCCGCGCCGTGCTCCCTCAGATGCGGCAGCGTAAAGACGGGCTGATCATCAACATCTCGTCGGTTGCCGGCAAACGGGCCAGCATGCTGGGCGGGGTGGCTTATAGCGCCTCGAAGTTCGCCGCCACCGGGCTGGGCATGACGTTGGCCCTGGAAGAAGCCGAGAACGGCATCCGCATCAGCAACGTCTACCCCGGCGAAGTCGCCACACCGATTCTCGAGCAGCGGCCCGTCCCCGTCAGCGCGGAGCATCGGGCTCGCATCCTGCAGCCCGAGGATCTGGGCGCCGCGGTGTTGATGATTGCGTGTCTGCCTCCGCGGGCTCATATTGCCGAGATGATTATCAAACCGACCTCGCAGGCGTACGCTTAGCTCGCCGAACGCTGGCGATCTTGCCGAACCATCTTTCACGGGGAGAACTGCGATGCCGAGAATCGTGATCATCGCCATCGCCGCCGTGGTCGTGCTGACCAGCCTGCTGGTCTACAGCCAGAATCGCGTCGAGCCGCTGCGGGTCTCTGGCTTTATCGAGGCCGACGAAATCCGCGTTGGCTCGCGGGTGGGTGGACGGGTGGCCCGGGTCGAAGCCCAAGAAGGGATGCAGGTCACCAAAGGCAAGACACTGGTCGAGCTCGATCCCTTCGACCTGCGCGACCGCCGTGCTCAGGCCGCTGCGGAACTGGCCGCCCGAAAAGCGGAACTCGCCCGGCTGGAAGCGGGCTATCGGGCCGAAGAGATCGCCCAGGCCGAGGCGCGCCACGAGCAGCTCAAGTCGCGACTCGAGAAGCTGACCAACGGCTCGCGCCCTCAAGACATCAACGCGGCGAAGTCGCGGCTCGCGCTGGCTCAGGCGCAGTTGGATCTGGCGCGCGAGAACTACGGCCGCTCGAAGGCTCTGTTCGACAAGAATGTCCGCACAAAGGACGACCTGGACAAGGCGACCGAAGAGCGAACGGTGGCCGAGGCCACCGTAGCCGTCCGCGATGCCGAGTTGAATCTGATTGTCGAAGGGGCTCGCCTGGAAGAGAAGGCCGACGCGGCCGCGCAGCTTCGCGAATCGCGCGAGGCCTGGGAGATGATGAAGAAGGGCTTTCGAGCCGAAGAAAAGGATGCGGCCAAGGCAGCGGTCGAGGCAGCCGGGGCCGCGTTGGGAGTCATCGATCGGCAGCTTGAAGAGCTGGTCATCAAGTCCCCTGTCGACGGCACGGTCGAAGCCGTTGATTTGCAGGCGGGCGATCTGGTGGGGGCCGGCTCGCCGGTTCTCTCGCTGATGGACACCAGCCGGATGTGGGTCCGGGCGTACGTCCCCGAGAACCGCCTGAACATCACGACTGGGCAGAAAGTCGAGATCACGCTCGACAGCTTCCCCGGCGAGCGTTTCCCGGCGCACATCTCGTTCATTTCGCGGCTGGCCGAGTTCACCCCTGGCAACGTGCAGACGCCCGAAGAGCGATCGAAGCAGGTCTTTCGCATCAAAGTGCAGTTGGATGGCAAGCTCGAGAAGGTCCGCCCGGGCATGTCGGCCGACGTATGGCTGGAACCGATACGCTAGGCTGCGCAGGCTTTCACGGGCAACGTCCGGCGAGGTGTGGACACGAGCCTGTCTGCCAGAGAAAATCCCTGGCGTTGGGATTCCTCTCTCATTCTCCCTTGCCCGAGCCCCGCATGAATCAGCCGCACGACTCGCGTTCCGAAATGCTGGCCGCGATCTGTCAGAACGCGTCGACCGCACTCCTCTCGGACATCATGGACCGCAATGGCCGGCGGCATAATGTGATGCACCATCGACTGCGTCCGCTGCTCCCTTCGACCACCATTGCCGGTTGGGCACGGACGGTCCGCTGGATGGACGTGGACGAGATGGACGAACGGCCGTACGACGTCGAGATTGCGATGGTCGACAGCCTGCGTCCGCACGACGTGGTCGTACACGCCCAGGATATCGCCCTGCGAAACGCCCCGTGGGGCGAGTTGATGTCGACCGCCGCCATGGTCCGCAAAGCCGCGGGGTGTATCTGCGACAGTTGTATCCGTGATGTGCGAATGACCAAGGAGATGCAGTTCCCGATCTGGTACACGGCCGTCAAGCCGCTCGACAGTTGCGGGCGGGGCAAGGTGACCGCCTACGATGTGCCGATCGTCTGCGGCGAGGTGCTGGTCTACCCGGGCGACCTGATCGTGGCCGACGACGACGGCGTGATCTGCATCCCCAGCAACATGGTCGACCTGATCGTTCCCAAGGCGTTGGCCAAGGGGCAGACCGAGAGCAAGACCCGCGAAGGGTTAAAGAACGGCCGCAGCTTGAAGGAAATGTACGACGAGTACGGTGTGCTTTAACGTCGTCGCAATAATCCCCGCCCGCAGCAGGTAATGGGGCGGCAGCGGCCGAGCCGTGCCAATAGCGGCCGACGCGGCGTGCAAGGCTTGGCGCAACACTTCGGCTTGCAGGGCGAACAGGTGCCGGGGGCAGACGGGGCGCCCGGCGCTGCCGGAAACGATTCGACTTCGGCCTGCGGCTTCTTGGCGGGATCGCCCAACGAGTCCTGCGGGGGAGCTTCTTGGGCAGGCACAGCCGGAGCCTTGGGGGCTTGCGCCGTTGCCAGGGCGAGTTCGATCGCCGGTTGCAGGCTTGGTTTCTCTTCTGCGACGAAAGCAGGCTCCGCAGGTATCGAAGCGTCTGCTCTGCCTGCCAGACGACCGGCGGCCTGCAACATGCGAGAAGGAACACCAGCGGCCAGCACGCCCAGGGCCACCAGAGCCATGATCCAACGGAGCTTTCCCAATCTCATCCCGCACCTCGTGTTGAAAATCAAAAGTGGCCGTGCCGTGACGACATCCTTGCCACCCTAATCCGAGGTTGATGGACTGCCAAGGGTGCTAGCCCTTCTTGGGCGGATTGGCAGGCGTCGGATTGGCAGGGGGCGTAGGCTGCTTCTCCACCGGCTTCTCGGCGGCCAGTTCGCGAATCTTGATCTCGCGCAGCGCCGACTTGGTCTGCCAACAGCTCACCCCCAGCGGCTTTGAGACCTCAACTTCAGGGCGGATGGAAACCTTACGGCCGGCCCGTTCGGTTTCCACGACCTGCTTGTCGTCGATCCAAGCTTCGATCTTGGCGGGCGTCACGCGGACGCGGATCTTGTACCAGCGGTTCTTCTCGAAGTTGATGTTCGAGCTGGTTTCGTTGCGGGCGGCATCGTTGCCATCCAGGCTCGACAGGCCGACCACACCTCCGCCCCAGCCGCCGACGATGAAGCTGCAGGGATCCTTGCCGACGGGAAAGGTCAGCCCGCAGAAGAAGTCGTTGCCGTCCAGCTTCATCGCTTCCAGGCTGACTTCAAAGTTGTCGCGGGGAACTTCGCCTTTGAAGGTGATGCCCGTCATGTCGTTGCCCATCTCCATCACGATCCGGCCGTTCTCGACCTTGATCTCGCCATCGCCGCCGAACTCGCTGGACTTCCAGTTGGTCAGGGTGCGGCCGTCGAAGAGGGTCTTCCAAGGGGGCTGGAAGAAGAGCACGCCAGCGGCCTTCGTCTTGCGGCGATAGACCTTGTCGGTGGCCGTGACGAACAGCGTGTCGTGGTACGGCCCGCCAAACGTGACGTTCGAGATCCCGGCCGCTGAGGGCTTGAGGATGGTGCCGCTCAATCGGCCGGTCGGATCGAAGACCTGCACGCCCAGTCGGCTGGTGGCATAGAGTCGGCCTGCCTGATCGACCGTCAGTCCGTCGGTACCGGGGCGGGTGTCGTAGTTGGCCAGCTGCAGGGGATAGTAGTAGCGTTCCTTGGCCGACAGGGTGCCGTCGCTGTTGATGCGAAAGGCCCACAGGCAAGGCTCCTGGCCGTCGGTAATGACCAGCGTTCCCTGGTCGGCGGTCAGGATCACTCCATTGGGGCGAACTTCAGAAGCGACCACCACCGGCTTGCCCCCTTGCTTGATGAAGAAGACCCTTCCACCGGCCGGATCGGTGAAGTAGATGTCGCCCGCGCGGTTGACGACCAGATCGTTCGAGGCGACTTCTTCGGCGATGGTCGCTGCCTTGCCGGCAGCGTCATAGGCCACGATTTTCTTCGCGCCGTTCTGGCAGGCGTACAGTCGGCCATCAGCGCCGAACATCAGCCCGTTCGCACCCTGGGTGTCCTCGGCGAAGACCGAAACTTTGCCTTCGAGATTAACCTTATGGATGCGGTTGTTGGGAATGTCGGTGAAGTAGACGTTGCCGGCCGCATCGGCCGCGGGGCCTTCGGTGAACTTGTAGCCTTCGCCGACCAGTTCCCAACCCTTGCCGTCGATCAGAACGTCCGAGAGGGGCATGTCCTGGGCTCGAGCCACGCTGGACAGAGCGAGGCCCAGCAATACGATCGAAAGCGTCCGGAAAGGAGAACGCATGGCAAGCCCTCGCGCAATAGGAAAAAGGGAGAACGCCCAGGCGGGAAAACCCAAGCGCCCCGATGCTAGGCCGGTGGCGCAGGCGGGTCAAGCATGGCGTCTCGCCAGGGGCCAAAAGATGATAGAATCACGCGTCGTTCGAAGGTCGCCTTTTGATGTCCCTACTTCCTGCTGTGAACAGCCCTCGCATGCACGACATCGTTCTTGAATGCCGCAACGTCGGCCAGATCTTCGGCGACAAGAAGGTTCTGCATAACGTCAACCTGAAGGTCGCACGCGGACAGATCGTCTCGCTGGTCGGTCCGAGCGGCTGCGGCAAGTCGACGCTGCTGCGGGCCATACTGGGCACGCATCCGCCGTCGTCGGGGCAGGTGTTGATGAACGGCAAGCCCGTCACGGGGCCAGGGCGCGATCGGGGCATCGTCTATCAACGCTACTCTCTGTTTCCGTTTCTCACGGCCGAAGGAAACGTGGCCTTTGGGCCGATGCTGGACGAGACCGAGTTCCACTCGCGCTGGTTCAACTTTCTGCACTGGCGTCAACTGCGCAAGAAGCATGTGGACGAAGCCTCGCGCCTGCTCGAGAAGCTACAACTCGGCAAGTCGCTGCATCAGTATCCCGATCAGATGTCCGGCGGAATGTGCCAGCGGGTCGCGATCGCCCAGGCGTTGATCATGCGGCCCGAGATCCTGCTGCTCGACGAACCGTTCGGAGCCTTGGACGAAGCCACTCGCGAGGAAATGCAGCAGATGCTGCTGGACCTGTACCAGGAGAACCTGGACGCGCGGGCGAAGGGGCTTCCTCCGCCGCACACCATTTTGATCATCACGCACGAGCTGAACGAAGCGATGTACGTGGGGGACCGCGTACTGGGGCTTTCGCAGCATTGGAAGTGGGAAGCGACTGGCGAGCTGACTCCGCCGGGGGCGACGATCCTCTACGACGCGGTCTCCCCGGTCTTCCGTCAGGATTCGGAGACGGAGGCAGCGGCCTTTGTGCATCAGCGCGAGGAACTGCGTCGCGTGGTCTTCAGCCCTGAAGTTCGCTGCTTGCCGAGCGAGCACTTGCGATTCTGGGACCAGGTGGCCGCCGGGCGAGGAGTAGGCGTGATGGCTCCGTCGACGAACGTCGACGTGCGCAAGTAGGCAGCGAGTGATCGCGGCGCGCTGGCGCGCCCTCGGTTGTAACTTTGCGGGTTGGTGCGCTCTGCGCTGTAACTTTGCGGGTTGGGACGCCGAAGTCCCGCGGGACGTCTGCGCCCCGGGGAGCGCGTAACTTTTCGAGTTGGCGCGCCCTTCGGTGTAACTTTGCGGGTTGGCGCGCCCTCGTTGTAACTTTTCGGGTTGGCGCGCGGTTGTAACTTTTCGGGTTGGCGCGCCCGCGGTGTAACTTTGCGGGTTGGCGCGCCCGCGGTGTAACTTTGCGGGTTGGCGCGCCCTCGGTTGTAACTTT
>Ga0335397_10000421_pt1 | contig 54227 bp, 53 predicted proteins | sample MAT04_FD_205740 | JGI IMG/M metagenome (GOLD analysis project Ga0335397, IMG submission 205740) | Freshwater microbial communities from Lake Fryxell liftoff mats and glacier meltwater in Antarctica - MAT-04 (spades assembly) (version 2) ...
CAATACCGCCAACTCTCTTCGCCTCATTTTGCTCTCCTGGCATCGGCACCCTGTGCCACGAAGCCAGTATCTGCTACCCAGTAGCTCGCTAAATGAGCCTGTCACTACTTACCGACACTAGAGCCAAATAAAAAGGCCTTTGACGCGGATGAACGCGGATTTTTCTTGGTAAGAAAACTGTTTCCAGCATTGTTTTTCAATCCGCGTACATCCGCGCAAATCCGCGTCGAAATTAATTTCACGCAGCCCTTCGACAGGCTAAAAACGAACGGGATTCCGGTGTGTGTCCTGAATTATGGACACCGTTTAAAGCGAAAAAAAGCGTCAGTAAAAGGAGTCGAAAAAAATCCGGGCGCCAGGCCCGGATTTTCTTACTCTTTAACGCTGAACCCCGTTCACCGCATCAATAAGTCTCGACGTGGTAGCGGCTCTTCTCGCGCAACTGCGGCAGTATCGTATCCCAGTCATCGCCATGTTGCCGGCAGACTTCGCGGAAGGATTCATCGACGCCTTTTTCCATGCCCTTGAGGCCGCAGATGTAGATGAAGGCGTTTTCATCCTTCAACATCTTGTAGACCTCTTCATGCCGTTCGCGGATGGCTTCCTGAACGTACTTCTTGGGCTGGTCTGGCACGCGCGAGAAGGCCAGGTTGATGTCGATGAACTCCTTCGGCAAGCTCATGAGCGGGCCGAAGTAGGGCAGCTCGCCCGGTGTGCGCGCGCCGAAGAACAGCATGAGTTTGCCACTGTCCTTTGTGGCCATATCGCGGCGACGGCGTTCGGTCATGCCGCGCATGGGCGCCGAGCCCGTGCCGGTGCAGATCATCATGATGCTGGAACCCGGATGGTTGGGCATCAGGAAGGTGCCGCCATAGGGGCCGATGACTTTGACCTGGTCACCCTTTTTCAGATCGCACAAGTAATTCGAACAAACACCGGCGACGGCCTCGCCATCGTGGTCTTCCACCACGCGCTTGACCGTTAGCGAAAGGTTGTTATAGCCGGATCGTTCGCCGTCGCGCGGACTGGCGACGGAGTAGAGCCGTACAAAATGCTGTCGGCCCGTCGCCGGATTGGTGCCGGGCGGCAGGATACCGATGGTCTGGCCTTCCAACACGGGGAAGGACGTCGTGCCGAAATCCAGAATGATGTGGCGGATGTCGGCGCTGGCGTCTTCCGCCGTGATGCGCAGATTGCCGGCCACCGTTGCGATGACCGGGTTTTTTTCAGAGTAGAGGTTGAGATAGGGATGAGCGGCCGACCAGGGTGGCGAGACGTGCCCGCCCTGACCGGAGCTGGCGACGGCGGTGATGCGAGCGACGTCGTCTGAGATATCGCCCGGTGTCCCCACGTCGGGCTGACCCGGCGCCGGCAATTCATCCCAGGAGAGTTGCTCATCCAGCGTGTAGGGCTTGGCCTTATCCGCCGGGAACCAGTTGTCGATGGCTCCCGTCGGGCAGGGCGACACGCAGGCGCGGCAACCGTTGCAAATTTCCGCCTTGACGACGTAGTTACGTGCGTCGTGCGTGATAGCGTCGATCGGGCAGATTTCTTCGCAGGTGTTGCAACGTATGCAAATGCCCGGATCGATCAAGTGTTGCTGGATAAGCTCTCCCATTGCCGCGATTCCTATTCCTTGCTTTAGCTGAAACGCACGTACTCGAAATCCACCGGCTGGTTGTTGACGCCACGCGCGGGCGGGCTGATCCAGTTGGCGAACTTGCCCGGCTCGACGACGCGGCCCATCAACGAGTGGATATAGGCGCGGTCAGCGTCATTGGGCATCCAGTCGTGTTGGTGATGCGTCCATTCGGCTTCCGACAGCACCTTGCCTTCCGGGCTGACATGGGTGCCGTTGAAGACGCCGATCCAGCGATGGAAGCCCTTGTGCGGCAGCTTGAAGCGGAAGGGCAGGCCGGCTTTCTCGATGACCTTGTTCCAGCGGCCGATACCGGCTTCCACGTCTTTGATGTAGTCGTCGCGCAGACGTTCATTCAGCGCCGTCAATGCCGGCACTTGCTTGATGATGATCTGGTCGCCGGCAATATCGGGCACGGCGTATTCGGAGTTGTCCAGCTTGTGGTCGTCGTCCAGCTTGGTTTCTTCGAAGCGACCCTTGAGGCCGTTGGTGTAGAAGCTGGCGGCGTTGGAAGAAATCTCCGCGCCGTAAAGATCCAGCGTCACGCTGTAATGGAAGTTGAGATACTTCTGCAAGGTCGGCAGATCGATGACACCCAACTGGCGCAGCTTGGCTTTGTCGTCGGTCTTGTGGTGGTTCATCATTTCGCAAGTGCGCTGGATGATGCGGCTGACGCCTTGCTCGCCGACGAAGAGGTGGTGCGCTTCTTCGGTCAGCATGAACTTGGTGGTGCGGGCCAGCGGATCGAAACCGGATTCGGCCAAGGCGGCGAGCTGATATTTGCCGTCGCGGTCGGTGAGGAAGGTGAACATGAAGAAGGACAGCCAGTCCGGCGTCTTCTCATTGAAGGCGGCTAGGATACGCGGATTGTCCGAATCGCCGGAACGACGCTCGAGCAGGGCTTCGCCTTCTTCGCGACCGTCACGGCCGAAGTGCGCGTGCAGCAGATAGACCATGGCCCAGAGGTGGCGGCCTTCTTCGACGTTCACCTGGAACAGGTTGCGCAGATCGTACAGCGAGGGGCAGGTCAGGCCGAGGTGGCGCTGCTGCTCGACCGAGGCCGGCTCGGTGTCGCCTTGCGTGACGATGATGCGGCGTAGCGTCGAGCGGTATTCGCCCGGGACTTCCTGCCAGGCCGCTTCGCCCTTGTGGTCGCCGAAGTTGATCTTGCGATCGGCTTCAGCGGGTGTCAGGAAAATACCCCAGCGGTAGTCGGGCATCTTGACGTAGTCGAAATGCGCCCAGCCTTGCGGGTCGACGCTGACGGCGGTGCGCAGGTAGACGTCGAGTTGGTCGGTGCCTTCCGGGCCCATTTCGCCCCACCAGTCGAGAAAGGCAGGCTGCCAGTGTTCGAGCGCGCGCTGCAAAGTCTTGTTGCCGGCGAGGTCGACGTTGTTGGGGATTTTCTGCGAGTAATCGATAGACATTTTGCAGCTCCTTGAAATCGAAAAAAGAGTTTAAACCCGTTCCCAGTTGAATTTGGCCTTGGCGCCGCTGCCGTACACCTTCAGTGCGCCGGCTTCGCCGACGGCGTTGGGGCGTATGAATATCCAGTTCTGCCAGGCGGTGAGGCGGCCGAAAATACGTGTGTCCATGTTCTCGTTGCCGGCGAAGCGCAGGCTTGCTTCCATGCCGGTGAGCGCGTCGGGCGAGAGACTGGTGCGCTCTTCCAGGGCGATGCGGATTTCTTCGTCCCAGTCCAGCGTGTCCGGCGTCGAGGTGACGAGGCCCAGCGCGTTGGCTTGTTCGGCATCTATGGGCTTGCCTAGCGCGGCCTTGACCGCGGCGACCGAGGTGGCGTCCTCAGCGAAGCGCGATACCAGGCGCGTCAAGCCGCTGTTCATGGTGAGCGGGCCGAAGTTCATTTCGCTTAGCGCAAGTTTCGGTGCATCGGCGGCATCCGTGTGCAGCATGAAGCTGCGGTCGGAGGCCAGCGCCAGTTCCAGCAGGATGCCGGCGTAGCAGGAACCTGGCTCGACGATGGCGAACAGCGAACGCGAGGACACGTCGATGCGGCGCAGCGTGCGACGCAGGAAGTTCACCGTCTCACGCACGAACCAGTTGGACTTGAACTTGGAGAGTGTGGCATCGGCGGCCAGCACAGCATCGACACTGCCACGGGTCTTGAATACCCACGTGCCCACTTCGAGGTCGTTGGTACGCAGAAGCAGAATGGCGTCATCCAGTTCGCGCGTCATGGCCAGCGGCCACCACTTGGCGCCGGCGGCGAGGATGTCTTCCGCCGTTTGCGGCTGGGCTTCGCTCGGACCGGAAACCGTGAACGTGGCGATGCGGGCCTCGCGGTCGATGGCGATATCCACGTACTGATAGTGATAGCCCTTGGTGTCGACAGTGCGCTTGAGCGGGGTGAGTTCCACCCCCTTGCCGCCCGGACGATCCGACAGTTTGGCCAGTTCCAGGGCGCGCGCCTTGATCGCCTCGTCGAAAACCTGCGGCTTGGCAATGTGGTCAACCAGCTTCCAATCCTTGGCGCGGTCGGCCTTCACACCTTCGGAGGTGGTGCAGAAAATGTCAGCATGGTCGCGGCGCATCTTGCGCTTGTCGATCAGGCGGGTGAGGCCGCCGGTGCCGGGCAGCACGCCCAGGAGCGGCACTTCCGGCAGGCTAACGGCAGTGGAGCGGTCATCAACCAGAGTGATTTCGTCGCAGGCCAGGGCCAACTCGTAGCCGCCGCCGGCGGTGATGCCGTTCAGCGCGGCCATGAACTTCAGGCCGGAATTCTGGCTGGCGTCTTCGAGGCCGTTACGCGTTTCATTGGTGAACTTACAGAAATTCACCTTCCAGGCGTGGGTGGACAGGCCCAGCATGTAGATGTTGGCACCCGAGCAGAACATGCGCGGCTTGCTGCTGGTGATGACCACCGACTTCACCTCGGGGTGCTCGAAGCGGATGCGCTGGATAGCGTCATGCAGTTCCATGTCGACACCCAAATCGTAGGAGTTGAGCTTGAGCTTGTAGCCGGGCTTGATGCCTTTGTCTTCGGCGATGTTCAAAGTCAGGGTGGCGATGGGACCGTCGCACTTCAGCGACCAATGGAAGTATTCAGCCGGGTTTCTGTCGTAGGTGATAGTCATGTGTGGCTCTCCGTTGAGGGCCGCCCTTACAAACAAACACAAAAAACAGGCGGCCTATTTACTGTAACCGTTAAAATTTAATGCAATATATTGCACTTAAAAGCTTTAAGTCGAAATATTATACAGATTTTGCAATTCCTTCAAGCTCTCGTCAACCGTTTTATGTGTGGTGTCGATCTTCATGTCCGCCAAGCCATAAAGCTCGCTACGGTCGGCCAGTATGCGGCGCAGGTCGGCCATGGCCTCTTCACGTCCGGTCATGGGTCGCAAGTCGCCTTGAGCGATGACGCGCTGCATGTGTTCTTCCGGGGTAGTCTGCACCCAAACGGTGTAGCAAGCCGAGCGTAAAAGTTCAAAGGTGCCAGCCTCATTCACCAAACCACCACCCGCCGCGATCACGGCGTGTTCATGATGTTCGATGACGCGTTCCAGGCAGCGCTTTTCGAGGCGCCGATACGCCTGTTCGCCATACAAGGAAAATATTTCCGAGGAGGGGATGCCAGCATCGCGTTCGATCTCGTCATCCAACTCGATGAATTGTACGCCGCTGGCTTCCGCTAGTCGCTTGCCCAGGGTGGATTTTCCGGCGCCGCGCAGGCCGATCAGCGCAATACGATGGCGGCGCTGCATCGGGTCTTGTTCGCCGAAGGCGCTGGTTAGAATTTTGCGCGCCTGTACCAGTTTCTTGGGCGAAAGTTTCTCCAGGTATTCCAGGAGCAGCGTCAGTTCGATAGGGTGTTCCTGTCCATCGCGCAACAGTTCGGTCAGCGAAATATCCAGGGCGCTAGCGACCTGGCGTAATAGCAGCACAGAAATATTGCCCCGGCCGCCTTCAAGCTGGGCAAGATAGCGTTCAGAGACCGCCGATTTTGCCGCCAGTGCCTTGCGCGCAAGCCCCAGGCGGTTGCGCGCGTCGCGAACGCGGTTGCCGAGCTGCCCGAGGTAGGCTTCTTCATCCAGTTCCGACTTCGAGGCGCGCACAGAGTTTACTGTCGTCATAGTGATTCCTGTTGAAGTCGGTGAGTGGACTATCATCAAATAAGAATGGTTCCAGAATCGATGCAATATAGCACTCGATCACCTAAGTCGCTGCATTATAATGACTCATTCAAACCATGATAGGAGCAACCATGACCCCCGAGACCTTCACTGGCTTGATCGCCGAAATCACTGCCCGTATTGCAGGAATGCCTTTGGATCACAAACTTGAAGACAAGCTCAACGCCGAGTTTCCCGCCGACGGCCCGGTCTTCAAGGGCATAGTCGAAGCCTGTAACGCGGCTGTTGCGGCTGGCTGGATGTGTAATCGCGAGGCCGGCGGCATCAAGTTCGGTCGGGTCGTCAAGCCCACAGATGCCATCCACGGTTTCAGCGTCGACGTGGTGGAAATGAATGCGAAGGGGCCGCATCACAGCCACCCCAACGGTGAAATCGACATGGTCATGCCCATTGAAGGCGACGCCAAGTTCGACGGCCACGGTAAGGGTTGGGTGGTGTATCCGCCAAACAGCGCGCATTTCCCCACCGTCAGCGGTGGTAAGGCACTGGTGCTTTATCTGCTGCCGGCAGGCGCCATCGAGTTCACCAAGTAAGATCGGGCGCACTTAAGGCTAAACTATCGGCTGAACCGGGAGGAGAGAACATGCCGCAACTCAGCTCAGCCGACCACCGCCACACGCCGCCCCATGTCACCATCCCGCGCGACTACAACGCCGCGTGGGATTTGCTCCAGCGCAACCTGCAAGCGGGGCGGGCGGGCAAAACCGCCTTCATCGATGATCGTGGCAGCCTGACTTACGGCGAGCTGGCCGAACGCGTCAATCGTTTCGGCAACGTGCTGGTCGGCTTGGGCGTTGAGCCGGAATCGCGCATCCTGCTGTGTCTGCACGATACGGTCGATTTCCCCACCGCCTTCCTCGGTGCCATCCAGGCCGGCGTCGTGCCCGTCGCCACCAATACCCTGCTCACCAGCAACGATTACGACTACATGCTGGGCGATTCGCGCGCCAGGGTGTTGATTGTCTCCGAGGCGCTGTGGCCGCAATTCGCCGGCATTGTCGGCAAGCACAAACAACTCAAACACATCGTCGTTTCGGGCGATGACGCCCAAGGTTTTTTGCGGATGAGCGACGTAATGGCCGAGGCCTCGCCGCAGTTCGAGCCGGCGCCGACCTTGGCCGACGACATGTGCTTCTGGCTGTATTCCTCGGGCTCCACCGGCGCACCCAAGGGCACCGTGCATCTGCACTCGCACCTGATTCAGACGGCAGAACTGTATGCCAAGCCTATCCTTGGCATAGCCGAAAGCGACGTAGTGTTTTCCGCCGCCAAGCTGTTTTTCGCCTATGGTCTGGGCAATGGCATGACCTTCCCCATGTCGGTCGGCGCGACCGCCGTGCTGATGGGCGAGCGGCCCACGCCGCAAGCGGTTTTTCAGCGGCTCGGGCAGCACAAACCGACGATCTTCTACGGCGTGCCGACACTCTATGCCGCGATGCTGGCGAGCGCCGAGTTGCCTGCGCGTGAGGACATGCGCTTCCGCCGCTGCACTTCCGCCGGCGAGGCGTTGCCGGCGGATATCGGCAAGCGCTGGACCGAGCATTTCGGCGTGGAGGTACTGGACGGCATCGGCTCCACCGAGATGCTGCATATCTTCCTGTCCAACAGTCCCGGTCATGTGCGTTATGGCACCACCGGCAAGGCGGTACCGGGCTACGACATCCGTCTCATTGGCGAAGACGGCAACGTGGTAGGGCAGGGCGAGATCGGCGAGTTGCAGATCAGCGGCCCGACTTCAGCGGTCATGTATTGGAACAATCGCGAACGCTCGCGCAATACCTTCCTCGGCCCATGGACGCGCAGCGGCGACAAGTACACTCAGGACGAGGACGGCTATTATCACTACGCGGGCCGCTCGGATGACATGCTCAAGGTCAGCGGCATCTACGTCTCGCCCTTCGAAGTGGAAGCCGCGCTGATGACGCATGAGTCGGTGCTGGAAGCTGCCGTGGTGGGTTGCGCCGATACCGACGAACTCATCAAACCCAAGGCCTATGTGGTGTTGAAGCAGGGCATCGCCGCCACACCGGAACTTGCGGAGCAACTCAAGCAGCACGTGAAGAATCAACTCGCGCCTTACAAATATCCACGCTGGTTAGAGTTCACCCACGAGTTGCCCAAAACAGCGACGGGCAAGATACAGCGCTTTAAATTGCGGCAGGCATAATTTCTAGTCGGCAGCAGCACATGGCGAGGCACGGCTGTTAAGCTTGACGGCGTAAGCACGAAGTGATGTGATAGCTGCCGTCGGTCCCGATCATCCTGGAGGAGATAGCATGAGCGAATATAAAAAAGTGGGTATCAATCGTCGCAGCTTTATCAAGAGCAGCGCCGCCATCGCGGGTGCGGCAGCCATAGGCACACTGGCTCCATTTGGTCTGGCGCGCGCGCAATCGACTAAACTGCGTATCGGTCTGATGTTGCCCTACACGGGCACCTATACGCCGCTGGCGATAGCCATAACCAACGGCTTCAAGCTGGCGATCCAGGAACGCGGCGGCAAGTTGGGCGGGCGCGAGGTCGAATACTTCGTGGTCGATGACGAATCGAACCCGGCCAAGGCGCCGGAAAATGTTAACAAGCTTATCCAGCGCGACAAGGTCGATGTACTCATCGGCACTGTGCATTCCGGCGTGGCGCTGGGCATGGCGAAAGTGGTGCGCGAAACCGGCGTGCTGTGGATAGACCCCAACGCTGGCGCCGATGAAATTACCGGCCCCTTGTGCGCGCCGAATATTTTCCGTACCTCGTTCTCTAACTGGCAGAACACCTATGCCTTGGGCAAGGTGGTCAAAGAGCGGGGGCACAAAACCGCCGTGTTCATCACGCACAAATACGCCGCCGGTGACCAGATGGCGGCCAGCTTCAAGGAATCCTTCGAGAAGGACGGTGGCAAGGTGGTGAAGGAGTTGTATCTACCCTTCCCGCAGGTCGAGTTTCAGGCGCTGCTCACCGAAATCGGCAGCATCAAACCGGATGCCGTGGGCGCCTTCTTTTCCGGCGGCGCGGCGGTGAAGTTCCTTAAGGATTACCAGGCAGCCGGCCTCAAGGGCAAGATTCCGCTCTTTGGTCCGGGCTTCCTCACCGATGGCGTGCTGGAAGAGGTGGGCACCGCCGCAGAGGGTATCGAAACCACGCTGCACTATGCCGACGGCCTGGACACCAAGAAGGACAAGGCTTTCCGCCTGGCCTATGCCAAAACTTATAAGCTGCAGCCGGATGTCTTCGCGGTGCAGGGCTACGATGCGGGTCAGTTGCTCGCCGCCGGCCTCGACGCGGTGAAAGGCGATGTGAGCAACAAGGCGGCGCTCATCAAGGCCATGGAGTCGGCCAAGATCGACAGCCCGCGCGGCGCATGGACGCTCTCCAAGGCGCATAACCCGGTGCAGGATATTTATCTGCGCAAGGTCGTTGGCAAGGAGAACAAGGTGCAAGGTGTGGCTTGGAAGGCGCTCGCCGATCCGGCCCGCGGATGTAAAGCGTGATTTGATTAAATTTAATTAACCTAACCGCCAAGACGCCGATGGAGACACCCGTACGGGTGTCTCCATCGGCGTCTTGGCGGTTCAACTTATTCCATGGATTTTCCTTCTTTCCTCATTCAACTCCTGAACGGCCTGCAATACGGCTTGCTGCTGTTTCTGGTGGCGAGCGGCTTGACGCTGGTGTTCGGCATCATGGGCATCATCAATCTGGCTCATGGCAGTTTCTATATGGTGGGCGCTTATATCGCCTGGTCGCTGGCCAGTCTGACAGGCAGCCTGACGGTGGCAATATTGCTCGGCATCCCGCTCACAGTATTAATTGGCATGGTGCTGGAGCGCCTATTGTTCCGCCATCTCTATCAGCGTGACCACCTGTATCAGGTATTGCTGACCTACGGTCTCATTCTGGTGTTCGAAGAATTGCGCAGCGTCATCTGGGGTGACGATGTGCATGGCGTTGCCGTGCCGGCGCTGTTGAGCGCCTCCATCCCGTTGACGGATACGCTGTCTTATCCGGTTTATCGTCTGGCGATTTCCGGCGTGTGTCTGCTCATCGCCGGCGGCCTCTATTTGCTCATTCAGAAAACACGGCTGGGCATGATGATCCGTGCCGGCGCGTCCAACCGCGAAATGGTGCAAGCGTTGGGCATCGACATCAAACTCATCTACATGCTCATCTTCGCCATGGGCGTGGCGCTGGCGGGCTTTGCCGGCATGATTAATTCGCCGCTGTCGTCCATCTTTCCCAACATGGGTAGCCCGGTGCTCATCGCCTGTCTGGTGGTCGTCGTCATCGGCGGCATCGGCTCCGTGAAGGGTGCTTTGGCGGCGTCACTGTTGGTCGGCCTGGCCGATACCTTCGGCCAAGTGTTGTTGCCGGAAGTGTCGGGCATGATCGTCTATGTCCTCATGGCCGCGGTGCTGCTGTGGCGGCCCGAAGGCTTGTTCACGCGGAACTGAGACATGGCAGAAACGCTATCCAATCGTGAGTCCCGCTTGGTCAATCCGCTGCTGTTGATCGCGGTGGTATTGCTCGCCTTGTTCCCCTTGGTCGATAGCGCGTTTTACACGCAGCTCATCAGCAAGGTGATGATCATGGCGATTTTCGCCATCAGCCTTGATCTGCTGGTGGGTTACACCGGGCTGGTGAATTTTGGCCATGCCGCTTATTTCGGCCTCGCCGGTTACGCGTTAGCGCTGATGGGGCCGCAGTACGAGGCGGTCAGTCTGTGGTGGTCGCTGCCCGCAGCCATGGGCATCTGTGCCCTGTTCGCGCTGGTGACGGGGCTCCTGGTGCTGCGCACGCGCGGCATCTATTTCATCATGGTGACACTGGCCTTCGCCCAGATGCTCTACTTTGTTTTCCACGATACCAAGATCGGCGGAGGATCTGACGGCATCTACATCTACGCCAAACCTGTGATGAAAATCGGCGAGAACGTGCTGCTTGATCTGGAGAAGCTCCAGCATTTTTATTACCTCGTGCTGATCCTTTTGGTGCTGGTCTTTCTCTTTCTGCGTCGCATCCTCGGCTCTACTTTCGGCCGCACGCTGGTCGGCATCAAGGTGAATGAGCATCGCATGCGCGCGCTGGGCTTTCCGGTGTTTCGCTATCAGCTTGCTAGCTTTGTCGCCTCGGGCGCGTTGGCCGGCCTGGCCGGTTATCTGGCCGCCGTGCAATACGGCTTCGTCAACCCTGAACTGCTTTCCTGGCACCAGTCTGGCGGCGTGCTGATGATGGTCATCCTCGGCGGCATGGGCACGCTCTACGGACCGGCGCTGGGCGCTTTCGCCTTCGTGCTGTTGCAGGAGGTGATGTCCAATCAATCCTGGTTTGGCCCCATCGCCAAGCACTGGCAGTTGGCCATGGGCGTCTTCGTCATACTGGTGGCTTTGTATTTGCCGCAAGGCTTGGCGGGCTTGCTGCAAAAACTGAGCCGCAAGCCGGCATCCGATAGCAAAGACGCGGATGGAATGGATAAGGGAATGGATAAGGAAGTGAGTAAGGAAGTGAGTAAGAAAGGCGAAGAGGCCAGCCATGAGTGAGGCGATACTCAGCACACGCGGCCTCACCAAGCGCTTCGGCGGCTTGACCGCGGTGAGCAAAGTCTCGCTCGATCTGCATGTCGGTGAAGTGCATGCCGTTATTGGCCCAAATGGCGCCGGCAAATCCACGCTCACCAACTTGCTGTCGGGCGATTTGCCGCCCAGCGCAGGCACGGTCGATTTCGCCGGGCGCAATATCGCCGGCCTGAAATCTGATCGCATCTCGCGGCTGGGCATAGGCCGCAGCTACCAGAAGACGAATATTTTTCTGCCGTTCACGGTCTTCGAGAATTGTCGACTCGCGGCGCAATCGCGTACCCCGCACGCCTGGCGTATTTTCCGTGCGGCGCCGCGCTTTGCCGACATCAATAAATTGGCCGACGAGGCGTTGGAGGCTGCCGGCCTTGCGCACAGAGGTGATCGCATCGCCGCCACCTTGTCGCATGGCGAGCAGCGCCAACTGGAAATCGCCATGTGTCTCGCCACGCGGCCGCGGGTGCTGCTTTTGGATGAACCCTTGGCGGGCATGGGTCCGCATGAGTCACTACGCATGGTCGAGCTCATCAAGAAACTCAGCGCCGATCACGCCATCATGCTCATCGAGCACGACATGGACGCGGTGTTCGCCGTCGCCCACAAGCTCACCGTGATGGTGAATGGCGAAGTCATCGAGTCCGGCACCCCTGAAGCCGTTCGATCCAGCCCGGCGGTACAGCTAGCCTACCTGGGCAGCGAGGATATCGGCCATGTCTGATCTGCTGCTCGAAGCAACGGGGCTGCATACCTTTTATGGCATCAGCCATATTCTGCACGGCGTGGATTTTTCGGTACGGCGCGGCGAGACCATCGGTTTGATGGGTCGCAACGGCATGGGCAAGACCACGCTCCTCCGCAGCATGCTGGGCTTGGTGCGGCCGCGCGAGGGCACGGTGCGCGTGCGCGGCGAAGACCTGACCCAGGCCGCCACGCACCTCATCGCCCGGCGCGGCATCGCCTATGTGCCGGAAGGGCGCGGCATCTTTCCCAATCTTTCCGTGCGCGAGAACCTCGTCATGGCCGCGCGATCCGGCGTTGATGGCCGGCGCGAATGGGATTACGACCGCGTGCTGAGCACCTTCCCGCGCCTGGGCGAGCGCCTCAACAACGGCGGTGCGCAACTTTCAGGCGGCGAGCAACAAATGCTCACCATCGGCCGCGCGCTCATGACCAATCCCGATCTGCTCATTTTGGATGAGGCCACCGAAGGTCTGGCGCCACTCATCGCCCGCGAAATCTGGAACATCATTAGAACTATCCGTGCTTCCGGCATCGCCACGGTGATCGTCGATAAGAACTACGGCGCGGTCATGGCGCTGGCCGACCGCAGCGTCGTGCTGGTGAAAGGGCGTGTGGTGTTCTCCGGCAAGTCGGACGAGCTCGCCGACAACGAAGAACTGATGCAGCGCTTCCTAGGTGTCTAGCTTTTAGAAGTACATGAACAGCAACTTCATCGAGGTGTGCGGCCATAAACTGGAATACCAGCTCATCGCCGCGCACCAACTCAATCGGCCGACACTTGTTTTTCTGCACGAAGGCCTGGGCTCGCTCGCCATGTGGCGCGATTTTCCTGCGCGCGTGGCTGCCACCACCGGTTGCCGCACGCTGGTTTATTCGCGCTACGGCTATGGCTTGTCCGACTTGCTGCAAGCGCCATTCACGGTGCGCTATATGCACGACGAAGGGCTGGTTGTCCTGCCCGAGCTGCTCGACAAGCTGGATATCGACAACCCCGTGTTGATCGGCCATAGCGACGGCGGTTCGATATCATTGATCCACGCCGGAGGAACGCGGCGGCCGGTGGGGGGCATGATCCTCATGGCCCCGCATGTCTTCGTCGAGGACATCACCGTCGCCAGCATTGCCCAGGCCAAAGTCGTTTTCGAAACCACCGACCTGCCGCAAAAACTCGCCAAATATCACGCCGACGTGAATAGCACTTTCTGGGGCTGGAACAACATCTGGCTGCACCCGGATTTCCGCGCCTGGAACATCGAGGAATACCTGCTGAAGGTAAGCTGTCCGGTGCTCGCCATCCAGGGCGTGGATGACGAATACGGCACCGTCGCGCAAGTCGAAGCCATCCGTGATCAAGTACCTACCGACGTGGATATCCTCGAACTCGCCGACTGTCGGCACTCGCCGCATCGTGATCAGATTGAGGCGACGCTGGATGCGATGGCATCGTTTGTGGCGAACTTGAGTTAGTCGGCATTCGAAATGACTACGCACTCCGAACTCGCCATGCTTGCACAGCCATTCAAGGTCATGTTCAGATTCGTCGGTCCGAGGTCCTCCCAAGCGAGGCGCAGGTGGATTTCCGTGCTGACTTGGATGTGCTTCTTTCAGAAGTGGTACGCATACTCAAAGATGTCGGCTAACCCATCCTCAGAATGCGCCACGTGAACAGAGTTTTTCTACCGCTTCGTCAGCCCTCTCTTGGCGCTTGATCGGCTTGACAATGCGTACGTATTAACGTACCATTTAGCGCTTCTTTGAAGGAGCGCTAAATGCATACACTTACTGCCAGCGAAGCTCGCGCAAATCTGTACCGTCTCATTGATGAGGCCGTAGAGTCTCATGAACCAATCATCATTTCCGGGAAGCGCAGCAGTGCTGTACTGCTCTCTGTAGAAGATTGGAGCGCAATTCAAGAAACCTTGCACCTACTTGCCGTGCCCGGCATGCGCGAATCCATAAAGGCAGGTATGGCGGAGCCACTCGCAAAAAGCGCGAAAGAGCTTAAGTGGTGAGTTGGGCGGTTGTTTATGCCAAGCAAGCAATGAAAGACGCAAAGAAGCTTGCTGCAAGTGGTCTCAAGCCAAAGGCGCAAGAGCTGCTCGCAGTGCTTGCCAACGATCCATTTCAGAATCCACCGCCCTTTGAGAAGTTGGTCGGGGATATTGCCGGCGCTTACTCACGTCGCATCAACATTCAGCACCGTATCGTGTACGAAGTCTTTACCAAAGAGAGGACCGTTCGTGTCCTGCGAATGTGGACGCACTATGAATGAGTTGGCTAACTCATCCATTACTATGGACGCGGGCGATAAAACTGCTCGCGCCGGTTATGTAAAACGTTGAAGCTGTGGAAAAATTCGTTTTTGCAATTGCATAGAGAAAATAGCGTTTGGGGTTCTTCAAGACGGTGGTGCTGACCAAACGCGCGATTGATCCGACCAACATGAACCGTTGGTTACCCTTGGTGCTCCGCGTCTTTGTGGCGGCTCATCGCGAACGCAAGGCCTCTTCGGCTGGCGGCACGATCTGCTGAAACAAACCCGACTCGGGTTTGTTCTCGGCGTAGCAAATCAGAACACGCCGAGCGCAACACCTGCGGCCAAAGCCTCGCCCAGCTCCTCACAACGCAAGAGATCATCCTCGCTGACGCCATGCCGCGCGATGACCGGTTCGGCGACGCGCTTCCAGCCGTAGCCGATTGCGATGCGGTCGATTTGCGTGACGGCGCCGCTGCCGTCGTTGTCGGCGCTGATGAAGAGCGCGTAGGGCAGGCCGACGGCTTTGCCTTCGGCGGGATAGTAGGTGCGGTCGAAAAAATCCTTCACCGCGCCGGACATGGTGCCGAAGTTTTCCGGTGTGCCGATGATGAGGCCGTGGCAAGCGAGCAGGTCTTCGAGGGTGGTGTCAAAGGCACGCTTCAAGATGGTTTGAATCGCCGTTTCGCGCTGAGCGCCGCGCAACACCGCCTCTGCCATACTCGCCGTATGGCCGCTCTGGGTGTGGTAGAGAATCAGCAGCCGCTTGTTCACAGCTTGGCCAGTTGCTTCGCCACGGCGGCTAGGTCGAGCGTGGGGACGTGCTTGCGTAGATATTCGGTCGTTGCTAGCAGGACGATCTTGGCCTGCTGCGCCGCTTCTTCGTAGTCGGAACGATCAAGATCGACATAGCCCTTGTAATCGGCGGTGAGGCGAGCGTGGTAAAGGTTGCCGAGATGCTTGCCGGCTTCCTTGCTCACCACGCCGGGCTTGACGAAGTGCAGGCCGAACATGGTCTGTACGCCATCGTGGCTGGCCGTTTCGATGCCGTGGACGGCGAGCAGGGCGACGACGCTGTGGTAGGCGGCATAGTAAAGATCGGTCACCGCATTTCGGTAGAGGTTGTTCGCGGCGACTAGCGTTGCGGCGGCAAGGTTCTCCGCCGCGAGTTGCAGCTCGGCTTCCGCCAGCTTTAGTTTCTCGTCCATAACACGATCCCTTCGCGTTGCAGCGTGGCGTCGAGCCGGCTGGGCGGCTCGTTGGTGAAAAACGGGACGACTTGAAGATGCGGTGCGTCGGTGTCGGTCGAGGACAATGCTGCTTGATCGTCTAGCCAGTGTTGCAGGTAACGATCGCGTGGTGCGGAGAAATAGACCGCGACGTCGAGATCGGAATCGACGTGCGAGCGCCCGCGGGCGCGGCTGCCGAACACCAGCACGCGCGCCAACCGTGGCTCGACCACGAGCTGGCCGATGAGCTGCGCCAGCCGCTGGCGCTCCAGTGGCGTGAAGTGGTCAGGGAATGGGAATAGGGCGGCTGGCGTTGTCATGCGGGCATTTTACCGCAGCGTCATGGTGTTGAGCTTGGGGTTGCGGGGTCTTGTCGATAGAACTGCCGCAGTTGTTCGTACACAGCGGGATATTCCTCGCGCAGCAGTAGCGGCGTCTCGAAAAAAGCCTCGCTCATGACAGCGAAAAATTCGGCGGGATGTTCGGCGGCGTAAGGGTCGATGGTGGTGGCTTCGCCGCTATCCACGCGCTCGCAGAAATCCGCATAGGCGGGTTCGAAGGCGCCCAGCCAGGCTTGCCGGCTCATGCTCTCATGCAGCGGCGGCATGCCGTCGGGAACGCCCTTCAACATGTCCAGTTTATGAGCGAACTCGTGAATCACCACGTTCATGCCATCGGCTTCTTCTGGCTGGTCGAACCAGGAGAGGAGCACCGGGCCGCCTTCCCAGGCTTCACCGGCGACTTCATCGTCGTATTCATGCACCACGCCGGCCTCATCCATCGTGTGGCGCGGAATGACGAAATCGCCCGGATAGACAATGATGCCGACCCAGCCGTGATAGGAGTCCAGGCCCAGATTCAGCACCGGCAGGCAGGCTTGCAAGGCGATGCAAAGCTGGATGTCCGACGTGAGGGTCAGCCCCTGTGCGCCGTGCCATTCCTTCTGCGACACAAAGGCAAAAGCCAACTCACGCAGCCGCTCGCGATCTCCGGCGGGAAGAAACTGTAGGAAGGGCAGCCCGTCCTCGACCCGCGCCCAATCCGCAGACGTGATGTCGGGCGCGGCGGGAGTCGGCTTACCGAACAGTTGTTTCAGTGTGTGCAGCATCGAATCAAAGAGAGCCGGCATGGGGTGCGCCCGAGAGCGTCGAGCCAATGTCAGTCGGAGCGCGACAGCTCCTGGAGCATTGCCGCGACCTGAACCTCCAATCGTGGCAACTCCTTGACGATGGTTCTCCACAGGATGTCCAGATCAACTTTGAAATAGCCGTGCGCGACTTGATTGCGGAGTAGGTAGGCTTCGTTCCAGGGAACATCAGGATGTGCAGCCGCAAACTCAGGCTGTGTTCGCTGAATATTTCGCGCGGCTTCGCCGATGATTTCCAGGTTGCGGATGATCGCATCCTGCGTTTTCTCGTCGCCACAAAAGCTCGATTGGGATATCCCTTCGGTGTAGCGACCGATGCGACGTATGGCTTCCAGTAGGTGTTCGAGGTAGTCGACCAGGCGCAACGCGTCTTTGCGGGTCATACCGGCGCGGCTTCGGCAAGAACCTGTGCCTTGAATTTTTCAGGCAAGGCGTTGGGCGTGAGAATATCGACCGGCACACCCAGCATGGCCTGCAATCTGCCTTGAATCCGGGCAAGATCAAACAGCGTCGTTTCCGGCGTGGGATCAACCAGCAGATCGAGATCGCTGGTATCGCCGTCTTCGCCACGAAGCACCGAGCCGAACACACGCGCGTTTCCGGCGTGATGCTCGGCCACGATACGGCGGATTGATTGGCGGTTTTCGTGCAACGCTTGCGAGGGCTTCATCATCGGCAACTGGGACAGGCTGGCAGCAATTGTAACCCGCTCAACGGGGTGGTCAAAGCAGCGCCAGTCCAGCGTGGCATAATGATTCGCCTAGGTTGCCGTTCCGGCACTCGCATCGCTTGCTCACCACGTGGTTTCAGTCACCCATTCCATCGCCCAGACGGGCGGCGCCGAGGCGCCGCTGGCGTTGCTCGCTGAGGGTTTGCCACCTGAGGGGCGGGCCGTCATTGAACGCGCGCTGGCGCTCATCACGCCGCTTTACGCCGAGCACACGCTCAGCATAGGCGAGGGCGTCTGGCCGCATGCCGTTGGTATGGCGTTGATCGTCGCCTCGCTCAAGCTGGATGTGGAAACGCGATTGGCGGCGCTGCTCTTCGCAGTATCGGATTACCTGCCAGAGGCGAGTGAAAAGCTCGCGGCGGAGTTTGGCGCGCCGGTGGCGCAACTGGTCGATGGCTTGCGGCGCCTCAACGGCTTGCGGCTATTGACGCGCGCCACTGCCAGCGCCACGGCCGCGCCCGACATCAAGGCCCAGGCGGAAGTGCTGCGCAAGATGTTGCTGGCGATGTCGGAGGATATCCGCGTGGTGTTGCTGCGTCTGGCCAGCCGCACCGAAACCCTGCGTTATTTGGCCGATCATCCTGAGTTGCCGCGCACCGACGTCGCCCGCGAGAGCCTGGACATCTATGCGCCGTTGGCGAATCGCATTGGCGTCTGGCATCTGAAGTGGGAATTGGAAGACCTGTCTTTTCGCTTTCTCGAACCGGAAACCTACAAGCGCATCGCCCGCATGTTGGATGAGCGTCGCGTCGAGCGCGAGACCTTCATCGAGGAGGCGATAGCCCGTCTTAAGAGCGAGATCGGGGCAATCGGCATTCAGGCCGAGGTGTACGGCCGGCCCAAGCACATCTACAGCATCTACAATAAGATGAGGCACAAGCAGGTCGACTTCGACGAAGTTTATGACGTACGTGCCTTGCGCGTGCTGGTGGATGACGTCAAGGATTGCTACACGGTGCTGGGCATCGTGCACCACATCTGGCAGCCCATTCCCAAGGAGTTCGATGATTACATCGCGCACCCCAAGGGCAACAACTATCGTTCGCTGCACACCGCCGTCATCGGGCCGGGCGGGCGAGCGCTGGAAGTGCAGATCCGCACGCACGAAATGCACTACCACTCTGAGCTGGGCGTGGCGGCACACTGGCGCTACAAGGAAAAGGCCGCCGCCGACGCGCGCTATGACGACAAGATCGCCTGGCTGCGCCAGCTCTTGTCGTGGCGCGATGAAGTCAGCGATTCATCGGAATGGGTGCGCGAGTTCAAGCGCGCCGCGCTCGACGACACCATCTATGTACTGACGCCGCAGGGTCGCGTCATCGATCTGTCGCGTGGCGCGACGCCTATTGATTTTGCCTATCGCTTGCATACCGATCTCGGCCATCGCTGCCGTGGAGCCCGCGTGAACGGCGCGCTGGTGCCGCTCAACACGCCGCTGGTGAATGGCCAAACTGTCGATATCGTCAGCGTCAAGCAGGGTGGGCCGTCGCGGGATTGGTTGAATGCCGAGCTGGGCTACCTCGCGACGTCGCGCGCCAAGGCCAAAGTGCGGCAGTGGTTCACCGGCCTGGAGGCGGCGGAATCGCTGGCTCATGGCCGCGCCATCGTCACGCGTGAAATGCAGCGCGAAGGGCAGACTGGTGCCAATATCCTCGAGCTGGCCCATAAGCTAGGTCACGCCGATGCAGACGCGCTGTACATGGCTGCCGCCCGCAACGAGGTCGGCCAGCGCCAGTTACAGGTTGCGTTACGCGGCGAAGCGGAAGTGGCGCCGATCGAGCCAACCATCCAGACACGCCGAAGCAAGGCCGGCGCCAACGACGGCAACGTGCTTATCGTCGGCATGGACAAGCTACTCACCCAACTTGGCCGCTGTTGCAAACCAGCGCCGCCGGATCGTATCGGCGGTTTTGTCACGCGCGGCAGGGGTGTATCGATTCATCGCGTCGATTGCAGCAACTTCCGCAACATGAGCCTGCGCAATCCCGAGCGCATTATCGAAGCGGATTGGGGCGGCGGGAATAGTGCAGCGGGCGCCTTGTATCCGGTCGATATCGCTGTCGAAGCGCATGATCGGCAGGGCCTGCTACGCGATATTTCAGACGTGCTCTCGCGCGAGAAAATCAACGTCACGGCGGTCAACACGCAATCGCGCCAGGACCGCGCCCACATGGGGTTTACCATCGAGGTGAGCGGTGTTGCGCAGTTACAGCGCGCGCTGGGCCTGATCGGTGAGATACAGGGCGTGGAACTGGCGCGTCGCAGCTAGCTACGGGAATTACCGTGACTAAATGCCCGCCGCGTCAGCGGCCAGATCGAGCAGCAGAGCTTCTTGCGCGCTGAAGCGCTTGCTGCGTGACTTACGTTGGCGATAGACGCCCTTGGCATCCATTTCCCAGGCTTGGCTGTTATCGACCAGATAGGGTCGCAAACCTTCCTTGATGATGCGGCGTTTAAGCTTGGGGTCGAGGACGGGGAAACACAGTTCGATACGCCGGAAAAAATTGCGCTCCATCCAGTCCGCGCTGGAGAGCATGACGCGGTCTTCGCCGCCAGCATGGAAATAGAAAATGCGACTGTGCTCGAGAAAACGACCGACGATAGAGCGCACCTTGATTTTGTCAGACAAGCCGGCGATACCCGGGCGCAGGATGCACACGCCGCGCACGATGAGGTCTATGGCCACGCCAGCCTGAGAAGCTTCGTAAAGCGCTTCGATGATTTCCGGATCAACCAAGGAATTCATTTTGGCTATTATGCGCACGCGCTTGCCGGCCAGTGCGTTTGCCGCTTCTGCCTTGATCGCGGCGACTAGATTGGCGTGCAGGCTGAAAGGCGCCAGCCAGATGTGATTGAGCTTGCTGGCCTTGCCCAATCCGGTCAGTTGCTTGAACACTTCATTGACGTCCGCACACAGATTTTCATTGCAGGTCAGCAGACCAAAGTCGGTGTAGAGCTTGGTGGTGCGGGTATGGTAGTTGCCGGTACCTAAATGCGCGTAGCGGCGGAGTACGCCGACGCCTTTTTCGTTTTCCTCGCGCCGCACTACCATGAGCATCTTGGCATGCGTCTTGTAGCCGAAGACGCCATACACGACATGTGCGCCGACGGCCTCGAAGCGCGTCGCCCAGTTGAGGTTGGCTTCTTCGTCGAAGCGTGCCATCAACTCAACCACCAGCGTGACTTCCTTGCCCTTTTGCGCGGCGCGCAAAAGCTGCTCCATGAGGATGGAGTCGGTGCCGGTACGATAGATCGTCATCTTGATGGCGACGACCTGCGGATCATCCACCGACTGCTCGATGAAATCGATCACCGGGTTGAAGGATTGGTAAGGGTGATGCACCAGCACATCTTGCTTACGGATACTGGCGAAAATGTCGTAACGCTTGGTCAGCACTTTGGGCAAGCCGGGCTGGAAGGGCGCGTACTTGAGGTCCGGGCGATCCACCATGTCTGGCACTTGCATTAGCCGCACAAGATTGACGATGCCCGGAGCGCGATACAGCTCGCTATGGTCCAGCGCGAATTGTTGGAGCAGGAAGTCCGTCATGATGTCGGAGCAATTGTCAGCGACTTCCAGGCGCACGGCGTCGCCAAAGTGGCGCTGCGGCAATTCGCCTTGCACGGCTTCGCGCAGATTTTTGATTTCTTCTTCGTCGACGAACAGATCACTGTTGCGCGTGACGCGGAATTGATAGCAGCCGAGTACATTCATGCCGGCGAAAAGCTCGCCAACATGGGCATGCAGGATGGACGAGAGAAACACAAAGCCGAATGGCGAGCCGGCGATAGTCTCAGGCAAATGGATCACGCGCGGCAGCACGCGCGGCGCCTGCACGATAGCCGCTCCTGAGTTGCGGCCAAAGGCGTCTTTGCCCTCCAGCTCGACGGCGAAATTGAGGCTCTTGTTGAGCACTTGCGGGAAGGGGTGGGAGGGGTCCAGCCCGATGGGCGTGAGCACCGGCATCACTGCACGGAAGAAATAGTCCTTGATCCAGGCTGTCTGGGCTTCATTCCAGGCGGCGCGGCGCAGAAAGACGATGCGCTCTTTGGCGAGGGCGGGCAGCACCACATCGTTGAGCAACTCATATTGCTCGGCGATCAGTTCATGCGCTTCAGCGCCGACCTGGCGATAGACGTCCTGCGCCGTGCGGCCGTCCGGCCCGGTTGAAATCGCCTTCAGCTTGATCTGTTCTTTGAGTCCGGCGACACGCACCTCAAAGAATTCGTCCATATTGCTCGAGACGATGCAAAGAAAACGCAGTCGTTCCAGCAGCGGCACACCCTCGTCCGCCGCCTGGCCCAGCACGCGTCGGTTGAAGGCGAGAAGCGCGAGTTCGCGGTTGAGAAAATGGTCGGCGGGGAAGCGTTTGGCGGTGGCGTGCTTAATCATCTGTCGGCTGGATCCGAATAGGCGAGGCTGAGTTTCAAGCTAAAAAGTGCAAGCATGTGACGTCAATCTTACCGGAACATGACAAATCGAAGTGCGCTGGCGATTGGGCGAAGTTTCGGCCGGTGCGGTGCTAAAATTCATCGATGGGATACGAATTGATCGCCGCCGTCGACCTGGGCTCCAACAGCTTTCGGCTGCAGGTGGGACGGGTTATCGACAATCAGATCTATCCACTCGATTCCCTCAAAGAGCCGGTGCGTCTTGCTGCCGGCCTGACTGCTCAAAAAATTCTCGACAGCGCTTCGCAGGTGCGCGCACTCGAAGCCTTGCGCCGCTTTGGTGAGCGTTTGCGCGGTTTCGACGCCGGTGCGGTGCGTGTGGTCGGCACCAATGCGCTGCGCGTCGCCAAGAATGCGCCGCAGTTTCTGCGCCAGGCCGAGGTGGCGCTGGGCTTTCCCATCGAAATCATCGCCGGTCGCGAAGAAGCGCGGCTGATCTATCTCGGGGTGGCCCACACGCTGCCGAATCCAGGCACGCAGCAGTTTGTCGTTGACATCGGTGGTGGCTCCACGGAGTTTATTATCGGCCGCAACATCGAGCCGCTGGAGCTGGAATCTCTCTACATGGGCTGCGTCAGCTACAGCCTGAATTATTTCCCGCATGGCCGCATCGATAAGCAGGGTATGAAAGAAGCCGAACTGGCGGCGCGCAAAGAACTACAGGCTATCGTCGGCCGCTACAAAGAGATCGGTTGGGAAGAAGCCGTCGGTTCCAGCGGCACGGCCAAGGCGCTGGCCGATCTGCTCGAACTCAATGGTTTTTCCGAACAGGGGATTACGCGGGATGGGCTGGAGGCTTTGCGCAGCTTGCTGCTGCAAGCGGGCGATCTGTCTCGACTCGAACTGCCGGGCTTGCGGCCTGACCGCATACCTGTCTTGCCGGGCGGGCTGGCCATCATGTCGGCGATTTTTAAGGAGTTCGACCTGACGCACATGACCTTCTCCGAAGGTGCGCTGCGGCTGGGCGTGCTCTACGATTTGCTCGGCCGTTACCATCATCAGGATTCGCGCAACGCCACGGTGCAGCAGTTCATGCGTCGCTATCAGGTGGATGCGCGACAGGCCATGCGTGTGGCGACGACAGCGCGCGCCTTCCTCGGCCAGTTGCTGTTTGGCGCAAATGCCGAAGCACTTGATGAGGATCATCCCGACGTGCAGGTCATGACCTGGGCGGCGCTCATGCATGAGATCGGTATTTCGGTGGCGCATTCGAGCTACCACAAGCACAGCGCCTACATCCTCGCCAATGCCGACATGCCGGGTTTTTCACGCATGGACCAGCATCGGCTGTCACGCGTGGTGCTGGCGCACCGCGGCAAGTTGGAGCGGGTGCAAGACATTCTGCGCGGCAATTCGGACGGGCGCATTATTTGCAGCCTGCGACTGGCGGCGTTACTGCATCGCGCCCGCGACGACTCGCCACTGTCCCCCCTCTCGCTCAAGCAGAACGACAAAGGCTTTCAACTCACTGTCGATCCGGACTGGCTGGAGGCCTCGCCGCTCACCGCGGCCGCGCTGGAGGAAGAGGCGCGGCATTGGGGTGGCCTGGGCATGGAGTTGCGTATCAAGTCGGGACGCGGAAAGTCTCAGGCTGCGGCATAATCGGGCGCATCTGCGATGACAGGCGCAACCCGACTCGCCTTACGACTGCATGGTCAAAAATCCCGATATTGAACTTCGCCAAGAGGGTGATGAGCGCAGGGTGCGTCTTTCAGGCGACTGGAAGTTGATCAGCCTCGCGCCGCGCTACGAACACTTCGTGGCTCAGCTCGCGGCGCATGCGGCCGCCGATGCGGCTTGGGACATTCGCGACGTCGACGTGCTGGATTCCGTCGGCGCCATGCTGCTGTGGCGGGCCTGGGGCCACCGCCTGCCGGCGCGGCTGGTGAATCGACCGGAACAAACCGCCATCTTCGAGCGGCTGACCAACGCCGAAAAGCATCACAAAGCGGCCCCGCCGCCGGGCTCGCCCTTCGAGTGGCTGATCGTCATCGGCGCCCTGGCTATGCGCTTCTGGCGTCACGTATTGGAGGTCACCACCCTGATTGGTCAGCTTCTCCTAGACCTCGGCCACATAGTGCGCCGGCCCGCCGACATGCCTTGGCGCGAAACGTCGGCCAATCTCTTCAAGAGCGGCGTGCGCGCCATGCCGGTTACGGCGCTGGTCGGCTTCCTGATCGGCGTGGTTTTGTCTTATCTCTCGTCACTGCAATTGCGCAACTTCGGCGCCGACATTTACATTGTCAACATTCTCGGCATGGGCATCATCCGCGAGCTGGGGCCGGTGCTGGTGGCGGTGCTGGTGGCCGGGCGCTCCGGTTCCGCCATGACGGCGCAGCTCGGCGTGATGCGCGTCACCGAGGAAATCGACGCGCTCGCCACCATGGGCGTGTCGCAAAGCCTGCGCCTGGTGTTTCCCAAGGTGGCAGCGCTGGCCATCTCAATGCCCCTGCTGGTGTTGTGGACCAGCGCCATCGCGCTGATCGGCGGCATGGTGGCGGCGCAGACTCAACTCGATATCTCATACGGCTTCTTCATCGACACCCTGCCCAAGGCCGTGCCGATCGCCAACCTCTGGATCGCACTTTGCAAAGGCTTCGCCTTCGGCATCCTGGTGGCGCTGGTCGCCTGCCATTTCGGCCTGCGCGTGCGCCCAAATACCGAAAGCCTGTCCGCCAACACCACGGCTTCGGTGGTGACGGCCATCACCATTGTGATCCTGGTCGATGCCGTGTTCGCCATCGCGACGCGCGGTTTGGGAATGCCGGTATGAACAACTGCGTCGTGCATATTGGCATTCCAGCGTTGCAAGCAACGCTGGAATGCGATGGGACCACCTACCCTCGGTCGTTGCGCGCAACGATCGGGCAGTGCTGTACCTACCCCCGGTCGTTGCGAAAAACGATCGGGCAGTGCTGTACCTACCCCCCAACCCCCTTCCCGGGGAAGGGGGCGACTATGTATGCGCTGCTATCGCAGCGGGGGGTTGGAGCATGACTGGGCCGGTGCTTGAGGTTCGGGACTTGTCTACGCGTTTTGGCGAGCATTGGGTGCACCGCGACATCAGTCTCCAAGTTCAGCGTGGCGAAGTGTTGGGCTTGGTGGGCGGATCGGGCAGCGGCAAAACCACCCTGCTGCGTCAGATGGTCGGGCTCTTGCGACCCACGCAAGGGTCGATCCGCTTATTCGGCGAGCCGCTGTTCGACGACGATCCCATCCGGGAACGCGATGTGCGTCGACGCTTCGGCATGCTCTTTCAGCATGGTGCGTTGTTTTCCGCCTTCAACGTTTACCAGAACATCGCCTTTCCGCTGCGCGAGCTGCGTGCGCTGGACGAGTCGCTGATCCATGATCTGGTCATGCTCAAACTGGCCATGGTCGAGCTGTTGCCGCGCCATGCTTGGCTCATGCCGGCCGAGCTTTCGGGTGGCATGGCCAAGCGCGTTGCCTTGGCGCGCGCCTTGTCTCTGGAGCCGGAGTTGCTGCTCCTGGATGAGCCGACGGCCGGCCTGGACCCGGATCGCAGTGAGGCTTTTGTGCAGCTCATTCTCACCTTGCGCGAGCAACTCGATCTCACCGTCGTATTAGTGACCCATGATCTTGATACGCTGGCGGCGCTGTCCAGCCGCGTTGTCGTGTTGGCCGAACAGCGTATACTCGCGCTCGGTACGATGGAGGAGATCATGCGGAGCGATCATCCGTTCATTAAAAACTTTTTCCGCTGCGACCGCGCTCAGCGCGTTTTGCAGCAACGCGAACCAAACAAATAGAAAAAATGGAAAGTCGGGCTCACGCGCTTGCCGCTGGTATTTTCACTTTGCTGCTGAGTTTCGCGGTCGTTGTTGCCGTGTGGTGGCTTTCCGGAAAACGCGAAGCCGTGACCGAATATCTTCTGGTTACGCAGAAGAACGTCAACGGCCTTAATCCGCAGGCGCAAGTGCGTTTTCGCGGCATCCGCGCCGGCAAGGTGGCGGATATCGACGTCGATGAGAAAGATCCGCGCAACATCCTAATACGCATCAAACTCGACGCCGACATGCGGGTGACGCGCAACACCACGGCGCGCCTCGGCTCGCAGGGACTGACCGGCTTGGGTTTTGTGATGCTCGACGATGACGGCAAGAGCAACGAACTCCTCGAAGGCGAAAACGGCGAACCTCCGCGCATCGCCTTGACGCCTTCGGGTATGGACAATCTCACCGAAACGGCCGGCGATACGATGGTGCAGGTCCGCATCCTTGCTGAGCGTGCCAACGCCTTGCTATCCGAGCAGAACGTCAACCGCCTGGGCCGAACGCTGGCGAATGTCGAAAACGCCTCCGCCAGTCTGCAAGAAACCATGCGCGACTCCCAGCAAGTGATGGCTGCCCTCAGGCAAACGCTGAGCGACGATAACATCAAGCGTATCCACGCCGTGCTCGCCAACGTGGAGAAGCTTAGTGGCGAAGCCGCGCCGTTGGCCGTCGAGTTGCGTGGGCTGGTGAGCAATTTGCAAGGGTTAAGCAAGCGCCTGGAGCTAACCATGGGGGAGGCGGGCGGCGAATTGGTGAATGGCACGCTGCCACGCACCAACCAGCTCTTGCAGGAACTCTCGCGCAATTCGCGTCAGCTTTCTCACGTGCTCGAAGAAATCGAGCGTACACCGCAAATGTTCATCTTCGGGCGCGCCGCGCCCAGCCCCGGCCCGGGCGAGCAGGGCTACAGCGGACCTCGTTGATCGCCATGCGCTCACTACTCGTCATTTGCATCACTTTGTTCCTCACCGCCTGTGCGGGCGGCGGATCGGCGGTATCCAATCTCGGCTATTTCGACCTCGGCCCGGCCAAGAGCGCCGACTGGAAAGCGCCGCAACTCGCGCTGAGCAGCGTGGACGTACGGGCGCCGTCCTGGCTGGAGGCGCCCACTGTGCAATATCGCTTGGCCTACGCCAACGACGCGCGCCGCGCCAGCTATGCCGAGAGCCGCTGGGTGGCGCCGCCTGCGGAGTTGCTGGAAAAGCGCTTGCAGCGGCGCTTGGTCAGCAATGCCACGTCGACAGCCGCCTGCCGATTGCGCATAGATCTCGATGAATTCGTGCAGTCCTTCGACAAGCCCGGCGGCAGCAGCGTGCAAATCGATGTGCGCGCCACCTTGCTGCAAGCCAGCGGTTCCACACCGCTGGTCAGACAGTCCTTCAGCATAGAACGGCCCACCGCCACAGCCGACGCCCTGGGCGCCATCACCGCCTTCGGCGCCGCTACAGAATCACTCACCCTTGCGCTGCGCGACTGGTTAGACAGTGCCGCAACGCAAGAAGCCGCGCAGCGCTGCAAACCCGGTTAGAGGAGAGGGCTTGCGTCTCGATAACGAACGCGAAAGCGATAATGTCGAAGACCGTCGCGGCGGGGGTTTTCGCGTGGGTGGGGCGAAACTTGGCGTGGGGGGCGTACTGCTCGCTCTGGCAGGCAAGGCGGCGTCTTGGACGACAAGCCTATGGTCTTGGAGACAGTGGTTTCAAGCGCCCACACGGCAAACTCCCGGTAAGAAGTTAGGTGGCTGAGGCGGTTCTAGCAGCAGGCCGGCATGCCGCGTATAGCCCCACTGATACCGGGTTGCCCGTCGCCCACCCTTAACGCATAATCCCCCGCAGGAGGAGTGCCGGAAAACAACAATAGCCGGCCAGGCTGGATGGCGGAAGACTACATCCTGGAGACCAGTGACCTCGTCAAGGAATTCGCGGGCTTTGTCGCCGTGAATGGCGTCAGCCTGAAAATCCGCCGCGGTCATATTCATGCGCTGATCGGCCCCAACGGCGCTGGCAAAACCACCGTCTTCAATCTTCTCACCAAATTTCTCAGCCCCACTCGCGGCAGTATTCATTTCAACGGGCAGGACATCACCGCCGCTGCACCGGCGCAGATTGCGCGACGCGGCATCGTGCGCTCATTCCAGATTTCCGCTGTGTTCCCACACCTCACCGTGCTGGAGAATGTGCGCGTCGCCCTGCAACGCAAGCTCGGCACTTCCTTTCATTTCTGGCGTTCGCAAAAGTCGCTGGATGCGCTTAACAATCGTGCGCGCGAGTTGTTGACGCAGGTGGACTTGGCGTCCTTCGCCGACATGATGGCTGTCGAATTGCCCTATGGCCGCAAGCGCGCGCTGGAAATCGCCACTACCTTGGCGCTGGAACCGGAGCTGATGTTGCTCGACGAACCGACGCAAGGTATGGGCCACGAAGATGTGGATAGGGTGCGCGATCTCATCAAAAAGGTGTCGGCCAATCGCACGGTGGTGATGGTCGAACACAATATGAACGTGGTCGCCGGCATCTCCGACACCATCACCGTGCTGGCGCGTGGCGCGGTGCTGGCGGAAGGCAGCTATGCCGAAGTCGCCAAGGATGCGCGTGTGATCGAAGCCTATATGGGGACGGCGCAATGAGCACGGCAGCTCCTGAATATTTGCGCGTCACCGATCTGCACGCCTTTTATGGCGAGTCGCACATCTTGCATGGCATGGATTTCACCGTGCATCGTGGCGAGTGCGTCACGCTTCTGGGCCGCAACGGGTCGGGCCGCACGACCACGCTGAAAGCCATCCTCGGTCTCACCGGCAAGCGCAGCGGTTCCGTCATGCTCAACGGCCGCCAAGTGGTGGGCTGGTCGCCGCACCGCATTGCGCGCTTGGGCGTCGGATATTGCCCGGAGGAGCGCGGCATTTATGCCAGCCTGTCCACCGAAGAAAACCTGCTCCTACCGCCAGCGGTGGGCACCGGCGGCATGACAGTGGAAGAGATATACACTTTGTTTCCCAATCTCGCCGAGCGGCGCAAAAGCCAGGGTTCGCGGCTCTCCGGCGGCGAACAGCAGATGCTGGCCATGGCGCGCATACTCCGCAGCGGCGCGCGGCTGTTGTTGCTGGATGAAATATCCGAAGGGCTGGCGCCAGTGATCGTGCAAAAGCTCGGTGAGGTAATACGCGGCTTGAAGGAAACCGGCTATACGATCGTGTTGGTGGAACAGAACTTCCACTTCGCCGCGCCGCTGGCGGATCGCATGATCATTGTCGAGCACGGGCGCGTGGTGGCCGAGATCGCACAGCATGAATTACCGGAAAAGCAATCCGTATTGAACGAGTATCTGGGTGTTTGAGTCATCACAATATGCGGCACGGATAGTCCGCGTCGCGCACTGAAGGAGACAAAAAAATGAAACGTGAATTGATGAGCGCCCTCGTTGGCGCCGCAGTAATGTCCCTGACCACTACTGCCATGGCCAAGACGAAAGTGGCCAAGGCACCTCCCGCAAAGCTTTCCGGCGACTTGGTGAAAATCGGTGTGCTCACCGATATGTCCGGCGTTTATTCGGACTTGGGAGGACAAGGTTCCGTGACCGCCGCACAAATGGCCGTCGATGACTTCAAAGCGATGGCCAAACCCGCCTTCAAGATTGAGCTGGTGTATGCCGACCACCAGAACAAGGCAGACATCGGCTCGAACAAAGTGCGCGAGTGGTATGACACCCAGGGTGTGGATATGGTGACGGACGTTCTGAACTCCGGTGTTGCGCTGGCGGTTTCCAAAGTCACGCAGGAGAAGAACCGCATCCTCATCGACACCGGTGCAGCTTCCACGCGCCTGACCAATGAGGAATGCTCGCCTAACACCGTGCATTACGCCTATGACACTTACGCGCTGGCTAACGGGCCGGGCAAGGCGGTGACCAAGGCGGGTAAGGACACCTGGTTCTTCCTCACAGCGGACTATGCTTTCGGACAGTCATTAGAGAAAGACACCACCGAGGCGGTGAAGGCGGCGGGCGGCAAAGTGTTAGGCTCGGTGCGCCATCCGCTCAATGCGCCGGATTTCTCTTCCTTCGTGCTACAGGCACAGGCCTCCAAAGCCAAAGTCGTCGGTCTAGCCAATGCCGGCGGCGACACCATCAACGCCATCAAAGCAGCCAACGAGTTCGGCCTGATGAAGAACCAGACCATCGTCGGCTTGCTCACTACCATCGTCGATATTCACGCGCTGGGATTGCAAGTAACGCAGGGCATGATCTTCACCGAAGGCTTCTACTGGAACCTCAATACTGAGACGCGCGAATTCAGCCGCCGCTTCTTCGGCAAGCAGAAGAAGATGCCCTCCATGCTGCAAGCTGGCACCTATTCGGCGGTGCTGACTTATCTCAAGGCGGTGCAGGCGACTGGCTCGGATGATGCGGCGACGGTCATGAAACAGATGAAGGCCACGCCCATCAACGACGTCTTCGCCAAGAACGGAAAAATCCGCGAAGACGGCCGCATGGTGCACGACATGTTCTTGGTCGAAGTGAAGAAGCCGGGCGAATCCAAAGAGCCGTGGGATTACTACTCGGTCAAGGCTACCATTCCCGGCGACGAAGCTTTTCAGCCGCTGAGCCTGAGCCGTTGCCCGCTGGTGAAGAAGTAAAAAGGACTCGGCCACGGATGAACGCGGATGAACCCGGATAGACACGGATTTGTAGCGTTGGCAGTGATACGCCGGTGGTGCGTATTGGTGTCGATGGGTGCTACGTGCGATAGAACTAAAATTGCCTTAGCGATCCGTGTTCATCCGCGTTCGCCCGTGGCCAGTTGATTTTTTTCAACATGACGGAAATCTTCGGCGTACCCATTCAGGCCTTGATGGCCCAGCTCATGCTGGGGCTGGTCAACGGCTCGTTCTACGCCATGCTGAGCCTGGGGCTGGCGGTGATATTCGGCATGCTGAATATCATCAACTTCGCCCACGGCGCGCTCTACATGGTCGGCGCAATGCTGGCCTGGATGGGCCTCAACTACTTCGGTATCAGTTACTGGTGGTCGCTGATCCTCGCGCCGCTGGTGGTGGGGCTGCTTGGCATCATCATCGAGCGCACGCTGCTGCAATGGCTCTACAAACTCGATCACCTTTACGGCTTGCTCCTCACCTTCGGCCTCGCGCTCATCCTCGAAGGCGTGTTCCGTGACCAGTACGGCGTTTCCGGTTTGCCTTATGCGATTCCGGATGAACTCTCAGGCGCCTTCGATCTCGGCTTCATGTTTCTGCCCAAATATCGCGCCTGGATCATCGGCAGTTCGCTCACCGTGTGCCTTGCCACCTGGTTCGTCATCGAGAAAACACGCCTCGGCGCCTATCTGCGCGCCGCAACGGAAAATCCCAAGCTCACGCAGGCCTTCGGCATCAATGTCCCGATGATGGTGATGGTGACTTACGGCTTCGGCGTCGCACTTGCCGGTTTCGCCGGGGTGCTCGCCGCGCCGGCCATGCAGGTGAGTCCGCTCATGGGTTCCAACCTCATCATCTCGGTGTTCGCCGTGGTGGTCATCGGCGGTATGGGTTCCATACTCGGCTCCATCGTCACTGGCTTGTCGCTCGGCTTGATCGAAGGCATGACACGCGTGTTCTACCCCGAAGGCTCGGCCACGGTGGTGTTCGTCATCATGGCGTTGGTGCTGCTGGTGCGGCCTTCCGGCCTGTTCGGGCGGGAGAAATAATGAGCGCGACGAATCTGCAACGCCTGGGCTACGCGCTGCTCCTGCTGCTTGGGCTGGTGCTGCCGTACTTCGTCTATCCCGTGCTGGTGATGAAAGTGTTGTGCTTCGCGCTTTTCGCCTGCGCATTCAATCTGCTGTTGGGCTACACCGGGCTGCTGTCCTTCGGTCATGCCGCCTTTTTTGGCACGGCGGGCTATGTGGCGGGCCATGCCATCAAGGTGTGGGGCTTGCCGCCGGAGTTGGGCTTGCTCCTCGCTACGTTCGCGTCGACCGCGCTGGGCTGGGTGATCGGCGGCTTGGCCATACGCAGCGCCGGTATCTATTTCGCCATGATCACGCTGGCCATGGCGCAGATGGTGTACTTCCTCTTCCTGCAAGCGCCCTTCACCGGGGGCGAAGACGGCTTGCAGGACGTGCCGCGCGGTCATCTGCTTGGCGTGATCGATCTTGCCGATGATTTCAATCTCTACTACTTTGTGCTGTTCATTTTTGTCGGCGCATTCTGGCTCATCTATCGCGCCATCAATTCTCCCTTCGGCCAGATACTCAAAGCCATACGCGAGAACGAGCCGCGCGCCATCTCGCTCGGTTACGACGTGGCGAAGTACAAGCTGCTCGCTTTCGTGCTCTCCGCCGGCATGGCGGGGCTGGCCGGCGCCACCAAGACGCTGGTGTTTCGCTTCGCCACCCTCACCGACGCGCACTGGCACACCTCGGGCGAAGTAGTGCTGATGACCTTGCTAGGCGGCATGGGCACTGTCTTCGGCCCTGTAGTGGGGGCGACGACCATCGTCACTTTGCAGAACGAGCTGGCCGACAAGGTTGGTTCGCTCGTCACGGTTATCATGGGCGTGATCTTCGTCGTCTGTGTGCTGGCCTTCCGCCGCGGCATCGTCGGCGAAGCCATTGCCCTGTATCGCCGCATGGTCGGCACCCACTGATTTTTTCCTTACGGAGTTTTTAATATGCGTCGCATTGTCACGTCGGTAATCACCACTGTGCTCATCACTTACGCCGCCACCGCATCCGCGCAACTGCGCACCGAGCGCAACATCACACTCGCACTCGCCAACGAAATCGCCGCCGCCGCGGTGGAAGCCTGCCAGACCAACGGCTTTAGCGTCACTGCCACAGTGGTGGACCGCGCCGGCCAGGTTAAAGCCGTGCAACGCGCCGACGGTGGCGGCGCCGGACCGCACACCGTCGACTCCAGCCGCCGCAAAGCCTACACCGCCGTCAGCATGGGCATAGGCACCTCGCAAATGCTCGACACCGTGCAAAAAAATCCCGGTGCGCAATTCCTCCCCAACATCGACGGTCTGTTATTCGTCGGCGGCGGCTTGCCCATCAAAGCCAGCAAAGAGATCGTCGGCGGCCTAGGCGTCTCTGGTGCGCCAGGCGGACATCTCGACGATCAGTGCGTCGAAGCGGCATTGGGAAAGGTAAAGGATAAGTTGCAGTAGCCTAGTGCGGCTTGTGTAAAATGCCACTCGTATATTGGCGCCAGGAATCCAGTGCGCGGGGGGGGCGATAAGTCCTGAGCAGTCCGCTGAACTGGACCGCCGCCTAGCCGACCACCTTGCCAACCCCGATGAGGTAGTTCCCTGGAGTAAAGTAAAGGCTGCTGCTCTTGCCAAAATCAGGCCATGGTGCTTGGTATGAAACCGAGCGAGTTGGTCTTGCGCTTGAGTTCATGGCTGAGCTTGACCGTTGTGTATCGCTGGCATGTTTAGTCTTGATGGGCAGCCCATGCGTTTCTCGGGCATGACCGGTTGTCGAGTGGACGATTGCGTCGATTTGTTGCGGTTGGCATTGCTCTTTCTCTCCGCTATGCGTCAAACTCTGGTCTTCTTATTTCGGAGTCATCATTTTGGCGTCCAAGGAAAGCTGCAAACAGGAGCCCGGCGTTTTTGTGCCGGTGATTAATCGTAACGATTGCGAAGGCAAAGGCGATTGCGTGAGGGTTTGTCCGATGTCGGTTTTCGCCGTCGACACTTTGCCGACGGAACAACGGGTCAACCTGAGCATCAAGGGCAAGATAAAAGGGTTTGTGCATCGCTGGCAGCAAGCGCTGCTGGTGCGCCCCGAAGCTTGCGAGGCTTGCGGGTTGTGCGTCTCCGCGTGTCCGGAAGATGCGATTTCGTTGGTGCGTGCCTGAGTGAGTACGGCTTGGCGGTGAGCGCCTGAAAGCGCTGACAGTATCACCATGGATGCGTCGCAACTATTCTGGGGTTTGCTGTTCAGCTCGATAGGGCTGGGCTTCTTCCTTTACGGCAAGAAGCAGAGAGCGGGGGTGCCGTTGGTTTGCGGGCTGACGCTGATGGTCTATCCGTATTTCGTTTCCAATACGTTTCTTCTGGTGGGGATAGGCGTCGTACTCATCGCCATCCCGTACTTTTTCAGATACTGATTGGAGTGCACGATGTTTCTTGGTCTTCGCACCGCTATTTACCCTGTCGCCGATCTTGCTAGCGCCAAGCTTTGGTACGAGCAGGTGTTGGGCATACCGCCCTATTTTGATGAAGCGTTTTACGTCGGGTTTGAAGTAGGCGGGTTCGAGTTGGGGCTGCTACCTAACGGCGCTCCGGGCACCAACGGACCGCAACCGCTGTGGGGCGTAGCCGATGCGCAGGCGGCCTACGAACGACTATTGTCGCTGGGCGGCAAGGCATTGGAGCCGGTGACGGAGGTGGGCGAGGGCATCAAGGTTGCGGCGGTGCAGGATCCATTCGGCAATCGGCTGGGCATCATCGAGAATCCGCATTTCACGGTGTCGTGAATTATCCATAAGAAACAGCACGGCAAATGAGTCTTGCCGTGCGATTCGAACGCGTTGAGTTAGTAGCGTCGCGAGTCGTCTGGGCGGCGGTCTTCACGATTGCGAACACCATCGCCATCGCGGTCGCGATCCATACGATTCGGGACGCCATCGTGGTCGCGGTCGCGTTCCATGCGATCCGGTCTGCCATCACGGTCGCGATCTCCATGATAGACATCACGATCTCGTGCCGGAACTTCGTAAGCTACGCAACCGGCTAACAGACTGCTGATGGCGAGCAACGCTATTGCTAGCATCTTCATGATTTTTTCTCCTCAATAAATGATCAGTTGTGATTCGGGTTATTCGGCGTGCGGTCTTGACTGTTCGGATGACAGAGGGCGTTATTTATCGCGATGCCGACCTCGATCATCATTTTTCTCGTGGTCTTTCTCTCGGTCGTGATCCCGTTTTGCATCCTTCGAAGCCCCCTTGTCGTGCGGCCTATTTTCCTGGCTGGATTGCTCACGCCTAACAGCTTCTTGTTGTCTCGGATGGCGCTGCTCGTCGACTGCCTGGCCTCTCTGTTGAGGTGGGGCTTGCGTCGGGGCAGGCCTCTGCACGGACCGCTCCTGATAGTGCTGCCGCACTACGGCATCGCGCGGTTGGTAACGGTAGTTCTCGCGACGTAGCGTCGACTGCTGTTCGGCTCGGGGATACCGATCCCCTGAATATTTTCGCTGGTAGACAGGCAGCGGGGCGGGCGCCGGCGCGGACCTGCGGTTCCATTTGTCCCATCCGCCTCGACGCTGTTCCCAGTCGCGGCCCCAGTGCTGCCCCCAACGAGGCGGCGCATCTGACCGCCAGCCGCGAAAGTACGAAGGGGGAGCCTGGTAATAGCGCACCGGGATACGCAAAACGTACACCGGCACATACTCCGGGGCCACTAGCCCCCAGGGACCGTTGTACCAGGAACTCGCATACCAGTTGTCATCTTGGTATACCCAGTACATGCCATCGTGGAAGAAATAGTTCGCACCCATTTGAGGCGCGTAGTAGACGGGGTAGCCCGGCACCCGCACGAGTTCCGGATACGTCTCTTGATTGATCCCGATGCTTACGTTGGAGAACTGGATGTCAACGCTCATCTGGGCGATGGCCGAAGGCGTCGACCAAAACAGCGTACTCAATAGGATGAGTCCGTAGCGCATTTTCTGTCCTCCGCTTGGTGACTTTGATTGGTGTGCCGAGGCCTGGTTGTGGTCGGCGGAACGTGATGCCGACTCTAATTCTTCCAAAAACCCTCTTGCCCCGAATTATCTGCTTCGTCCACGAATAGTCCGTGCGCTGGGGTGCATAAGGCGATTGGCGAACCGCTTTTGGCTAACGGCTGGCCCTCAAGTCAGGTGACTTGCAAAATCGCAGGAGTCGATAGAACATACTGAGGCGCTGAAACATGAGCGCGAGCAAGCTCGTTGTTCTTATCGCTGCGCGCTAAGCTGGGCGCTCTCGCGGCGTCGCGCGTTTGCGCGTGTTTGCTAGGCGTCCAGGATACTCGGGAGAGAAACATGCGCATGCCATCCGTTCGCCTATCGGTCATCACGCTCTTTGTGGCACTCGTCGTTATCGCGTTTTTGTCGCCTTTGGCACAATCACAAATACAAGCATCGCCGAGCTACGTACCCATCGGAGTCGCATCCAGTGCCAACACAAGCACCGTTTGGTTCCACGAGCCGTTTTCTCGCCAAGTGTTGGCCTGCCAAGCTGTAGTCACGGCGAGTACCGGCCTATCGAGTATCCAATGCGTCGCTGCCAAACTGCCATAGACTTCCCACGCGGAATATCAAGGGCGGCACTTTTCAGTTAACGAAGTTTCTTGTCTCTAATTTTTCTTACAGAAGGAGATTGCGATGCGGCTTTTCCAACACTTGGCTTTCGCTCTTCTTGCGTGCACCTCGCTTACCGCGTTGGGTCAGGGGAAGTACGCCTACTTGCATGAAACGACCAATGAGATATTGCGCATCCAGCGCTCGGCGATGAAGTTATCACCGAGCGATGCGACCAATATCGCCGTGCGGGTGTGTAAAACGCTGGAGGTGCTGCGTAAGGACGAGAATTTCGCCAAAGACGTGAAGGAACTTTCGCGCGCCGCAGCGGAGCAGTCAGCCCACCACCGGCAGTTGGCGGACGATCTGGTGAGCTTTCTCGATTCCTTCGTGGTCGAGGAGACCGATGCGCTGCTAAAAGCTCGCCTCGCACCCGATGTCGTGCCACAGATCACGGCCGCTGCGGGTACTCTAAGGGGTGCGCTGCGCGAGCCAACCAACGTCGAGCAGTTGCACAAGAACATCGAGAAGTTGCGTAGCGAGGCCTGCATGGCGGCGACCACCCTATCCAAGGCTCAGGACGACGAGAAATCCCGCGAGCAGCGCCGGAAGACGCTGCGACGTTGGGGGCTGGGTTTGGGAGGCGTCTCCATGATCGCCGCCGACGCCCTGGGAACAGGACTCACCGTCGGCGTATCTACCGCGTCATTCGCCCTGGGTGTTGCGGCCGTGGATGCGGCTGTGGCGCAATGAGAGGTGGAATTCTGCAATTCGTCGCATTCCTGGTGTCGTGCTGCAATCTTGACAGTACATTTAAGAAAGCACGCGTCATCCCCGCGAAGGCGGGAATGACGCGATTATCCGCGACGAAGACACTGGGTCCCCGCCTTCGCGGGGACGACAAAACCTGAGTTTATAAGTCGTGCTTTGCATGCAACACCACACTAGCAGGGGCAGGCCCCCTGCGTATCCCATCGCTGGCGCTTGCTTGCTATTGAGCTTTACACAACGCCATGACACTCATCGCAATGTCGAATGTCCTGAACTTGTCCTTAGACAGGATGCGCGGGAGGGTCGGGCTCAGCCAGAACGACGTTAATCCCAAGTTTCGTAAGCATCCATAGCCTGGTATTGCCTGTTAATCGCCGCCGCCTGACGCCCAGCCTCAGTCAATGTCCGCGGCGATGCCGGACGCCGCCCTTGGCCCATCCGCGCTGCGGTGCGATAATTCGCCTCGGGAGAAGTATGGTCGCCTGTGTTTACGCAAGGCGGTAGTGGGTCTTGCTGGTTATCAGGGGGCCGCATTCGTTAAGGAGCAGTGGTTTGAAGATTCTCGTACCCATCAAACGCGTTGTCGATTACAACGTGAAAATTCGCGTCAAGGCCGACGGTTCCGGGGTCGACCTGGCCAACGTCAAAATGTCCATGAACCCCTTCGACGAAATCGCCGTCGAAGAGGCGGTGCGGCTGAAGGAAGCGGGCATCGCGACCGAGGTGGTGGTGGTGTCCTGCGGCACGGTGGCCTGCCAAGAAACCCTGCGGACGGCGCTGGCGCTGGGCGCCGATCGCGCCATCCTGGTTGAGACCGACGCGGAGTTGCAGCCGCTGGCCGTTGCCAAGCTCGTCAAGGCGCTGGCTGACAAGGAACAACCGCAGCTGGCCATTTTCGGCAAACAGGCTATCGACGACGACGCCAGCCAGACCGGCCAGATGTTCGCCGCGCTGGCGGGTTGGCCGCAAGCCACCTTCGCCTCCAAAGTCACCGTGGCTGACGGCAAGGTGACGGTGATGCGCGAAATCGACGGCGGCATGGAAACCGTGGAGCTCAAGCTACCCGCCGTGGTGACGACGGACCTGCGCCTCAACGAGCCGCGTTACGCGACGCTGCCGAACATCATGAAGGCCAAGAAAAAGCCTATGGAAACCTTTAAACCGGCCGATCTCGGTGTGGACATCACGCCGCGTCTGACCACGCTGAAAGTGGTGGAGCCGGCCAAGCGCAGCGCCGGTGTCATGGTTGCCGATGTGAAGGAATTGGTGGCCAAGCTCAAGAACGAAGCGAAGGTGATTTGATGGCTATCCTGGTGATTGCAGAACACGACGGCGCGGTGCTCAAGGCAGCCACGCTGAATACCATTTCCGCCGCGAAGAAAATCGGCGGCGAGATTCATGTGCTGGTGGCGGGCGCGGGTTGCGCTGCGGCGGCAGCTGAGGCGGCGCTGGTCGAGGGCGTGGCCAAGGTGCGCTTGGCGGATGCTGCGCAGTACGGTGATCAACTGCCGGAAAATCTTGCGGCACTGATCGTGGCCAACGCGGCCGGCTATACCCACATCCTCGCCGGTGCGACGACCTTCGGTAAAAACTTCTTGCCGCGCGTTGCTGCGCTGCTGGACGTCGCACAGATTTCCGAGATTGTTGCCATCGATGCGCCGGATACTTTCGTGCGCCCGATTTACGCCGGCAATGCGCTGGCAACCGTGAAGTCCGCCGACGCGGTGAAGGTCATCACCGTGCGCACCACCGCCTTCGAGGCGGCGGGCAAGGGCGGGGCGGCGACGGTGGAGGATCTCGCGGGCGCCGCCGATCTGGGCCTGGCGAAACTGATTGGTCGCGAACTCACCAAGTCGGCGCGGCCCGAGCTGGGCGCGGCCAAGATCATTGTTTCCGGTGGGCGCGGCTTGGCCAGCGGCGAGAACTATCACAAGCTGCTGGAGCCACTGGCGGACAAGCTCAACGCCGCGCTGGGCGCGTCGCGTGCGGCGGTGGATGCGGGCTACGTGCCCAACGACTATCAGGTCGGCCAAACCGGCAAGATCGTCGCGCCTCAGCTTTATATCGCTATCGGTATTTCCGGCGCGATCCAGCATCTGGCCGGCATGAAAGACAGCAAGGTCATCGTCGCCATTAACAAGGATGGCGAGGCCCCGATCTTTCAGGTGGCCGATTACGGCCTGGTGGGCGATTTGTTCCAGCTGGTACCGGAACTCACCGCTGAACTGGGCTGAGCGATTGCCGATACCGCGCCACCTAGCCTCGGGAGCGTGACTGAGCGTGGCCAAACGGCGGCGGATGTGGATGTCGTGGTTGAGCGCTTTGGCGTTGACCACCGGCCTCTCGGCCGCCTCCGCCGTTTCCGTCACGCCTGCCGCACCGTCCCCGGCGATCTTGGCGGCGTCACCTAGTACTGACGACACCGACATCGCACCAAGGCTGCGCTTTAGCCTGCGTCTGTCTCGTCCGCATGCCTCCGAGGCCGAGCGTGACTTGTTGTTGCGCGAATACCGGCTGACTCAGGCGGCTTCGGCTTTCTGGCCGGAGTTCGATGAGCTCAGTCTGCGCATCCGCACGGCCGCGCAGCAAGTCGAGGCTTTGCGGTCTCAGCTTGGCAGGGATAGCGCCAACGCAGTGCCCTTGGCGGCGGGGGCTAGCGTGGCGACCGAGTCGTCAGGTTGGGACTCCTGGCTGCTGCCGGCCGGGGGCGCAGCACTGGCACTGGGCATTTTGTTCGCCAGCTTGCGTGCGCGTCGTCGCCGTGCACCGCTCGATGCAGGGCTGGGCCCTCTGGTGATGGAACCGGAATTTGAACTGACCGTGACAGGCGACGTTCCGCCGGCACAAAAATCGCCTGAACAAACCGCGCCGGCGGGGGTGCAAGCCGAGGCGGTGTCACCGCACCCCATGGCGCCAGCGTTACAGCCGATTTCGCTTGATCCCGCCACCATCAAACTTGAACGCACGCTCAACCTGGCTCAGGTGATGTTGACTTACGGCCGCGCCAGCAGCGCCATGCGCATTTTGCGCGACTACCTGGTGCAATATCCCGCCGCTTCAGTGCGGCCCTGGCTCAAGTTGCTAGAGACCTATCAACTCATGGGCTTGCGCGACGAATTCGATCTGACCGCGCAAAACCTGCACGACCACTTCAATGTGCGCACGCCCAGTTGGGACGATGGCGTGAGGGAAGTCCCGCTGCGTGGTTTCTTCGAGGATGACGACGACAGTGACGACAGCAGCGCCGAGGCGCCGCTTGCCACCGGATTAGAGCAATTGCCCCACATTTCCGCGCGCGTACAGGCAACATGGGGAAGCTTCGAATGCCGCGACTATCTGCGCATGTTGTTGTTGGATAACCGGGGCGGTGCGCGGTCAGGATTCCCCGTCGCCGTCGTGACTGATATTCTGCTGCTGGAAGACGTATTGAACGAATTGCTGTCCGAGAAAAGCTAGGAGGAAACGATGAGCGAATATCATGCCCCGCTGCGCGACATGCGCTTCGTGCTGAACGAGCTGGCCGGTATGGACCAAGTGGCACAACTTCCCGGCTGCGAAGAAGCGACGGCCGATGTGGTCGAGGCCATCCTCGAAGAGTCGGGCAAGTTCTCAAGCGGTGTGCTGGCGCCGCTCAATGCGGTGGGCGATAAACAGGGCGCCTTGTGGCGCGATGGCGCAGTGACCATGCCAGCCGGCTTCAAAGAAGCCTACGGCCAGTTTGTTGAGAACGGCTGGAACGGCATAGGCTGCGAGGTGGAGTACGGCGGCCAGGGTATGCCCAAACTTTTGGTGGCCGCGGTGTATGAGACCTGGAAGGCCGCCAACATGGCCTTCTCGCTGTGCCCCTTGCTCACGACCGGCGCGATTGAAGCCATTTCGCTCGTTGGCTCGCCGGCGCAGAAACAAAAATTTCTGCCGAAAATGATCGAGGGCAGTTGGACAGGCACCATGAATTTGACTGAGCCGCAGGCCGGCTCCGATCTGGCGCTGGTGCGCAGCCGCGCCGAGCCGCAGGCGGATGGCACGTATAAGATTTTCGGCCAGAAAATCTTCATCACCTACGGCGAGCACGATATGACAGAGAACATCATTCATCTCGTCTTGGCGCGTACGCCGGAAGCGCCGGAGGGCGTGAAAGGCATTTCACTTTTCGTCGTGCCGAAATTCATGGTCAATGACGATGGCTCGCTGGGCGCTCGCAACGATGCGTACTGCGTGTCCATCGAGCACAAGCTGGGCATCCATGCCAGCCCAACCTGTGTCATGGCCTTCGGCGACCACGGCGGCGCGACGGGCTATCTCATCGGTCGCGAGAACGAAGGCCTGAAATACATGTTCGTCATGATGAATGCGGCGCGCTTTTCTGTTGGTCTCGAAGGCGTCGCCATCGCCGAGCGTGCTTACCAACACGCCTTGGCTTACGCCAAGGAGCGCTTGCAGGGCCGTGATCTGGTGGATGGCTCGGGGCCGTTACCCATCATTCGGCATCCTGATATTCGTCGCATGCTCATGCTCATGAAGTCACAGACGGAAGCCATGCGCGCGCTGGCTTATGTGGTGGCGGCCGCGCACGACGCGGCGTATCGCCATCCCGACGCGGCCGAACGCAAACGCAATCAGGCGTTTGTCGACCTGATGATTCCGGTGGTGAAAGGCTGGAGTACCGAAACCGGCATCGACGTGGCGACGCTGGGCATACAGATACACGGCGGCATGGGTTTCATTGAAGAGACCGGCGCCGCGCAATATCTGCGCGACGCGCGCATCACCACGATTTACGAAGGCACCACCGGCATACAGGCCAATGATCTTATTGGGCGCAAAATCGGCCGCGACGGCGGCCTCACGCTGAAGGCCGTTTTGGCCGCCATGCGCGACACGCTCGCCGCACTGGCGCAGCAACCGTGCGAGGATTTCGTCGCGATTAATTCGTCCTTGACCCAGGGCGTGGAGGCGTTGGCGCTAGCGGGTGAGCACATCGTTGCGAACTACAACAGCGACATCAAGGGCGTGCATGTCGGGGCCGTGCCCTTCCTCAAACTACTGGGCATCGTGGCCGGCGGCTGGCAAATGGCGCGCGCAGCGTTGGCTGCTGCACGACTCATTGCGGCTGGCGATAGCGATCCGTATTATTCGGCCAAAATTGGCACTGCGCGCTTCTACGCCGACCATGTGCTGTGTCTTGCGCCGGCGTTGCGCCACACGGTGGTCCATGGCGGCGCCAGTGCGCTCGCCTTAAGCGAAGCACAGTTCTAAGGCGCTTTCTAGGAAGAGTAGGTGGGGCTGTGGCCCTTTGATTTTTGCTGTAACCCCGATGATGTCGGGGTGCCACGACACTATTGCAACGGTCACTTGCACTAGCGAAAAATGCGTGCTATTAATACATCTGATCCGTGAAATATATCACGGAAGATTTTTGAAACTTTCTAGCTCAAAGTCCTCAAGAATCGGGTTCAGCAGCCGTTATAGCAGTTGGACTAACCAATATCTGAAAATGGCAAACCCGCTGAAAGGTGGGGGCGCAAAACAACCGGTCTAAGGGATCTCAGTGCTCACAGGGGATTCTATGGCAGCGGGGTTGCCGGATAGGGGTCATGATGCATCGAACCTTTTTTTCAGCCACCAAGCTACGGGTTCCATTCCGTAGTCTGACCGCAAGCCGTGGGTTCTCCGCGTACTTGAAGTTATCCCGTCTTACAGCCGGAAGTCGACGCGCTCGTCGTTGTGACGTATGCCTCCGTTGCATCTTGAATGATGCAAGCTGTTTTGCCGTGCCCGACCAGGCGCGGATGGATTTGGAGGTGAAACATCATGTCTGCCACCGTTGCGAAGGTTTTTAACCTAAACGAGCATCCGCGCCGCGCCATAAGTACGGCCGAATCCGGTCGTATGCTCAACGATTGCCGCGATCTGGCAATGCGTAGGTTGTCGTCGGCGCTGAAGGACATGTCGTCGCAGATTGAGGAAGATTTGTTCCAGATGGCGGAAGCCACCTACGATCGCGAGATGCAAAATGTCTATCTCGAAGTGCGCGGCAAGGCCAAGGAGAAATGGCCCAGCATCGAAGCCGCCTTCGCGCGCAATTTCGTCGAGATATTCAATGAGAAAATGCGTGGTGAATTGGGCGCGGCGGTGAAGACCGTTTCCGTGTCCTCGTTGGAAATGAAGCTGGTTGGCGAAGACGATCTCACCGAGAGTATCGCCATGCAGGAAATCGCCGGTCGTTTTAAAGAACAATGCGACGACGAGCTTTCGATGTTGGGCGAACGCGTCGCCCTGCTACTCGGACGCGAGCACTTGAAAGACGATGACAATCCCATCAGCCCCGAGGCCGTTTGCGAAGCGCTGAAGCGCGCTTGCAATGAAATCGAGGGCGATATCAAGACCAAGCTCGTCTTGCTCAAGCAAGTCGAACACCACGTGGTGAAAAGCCTGCGCGGCGTGTATGCCGACCTCAATTCCACCATGGTGCGTTGGAACGTGTTGCCAGACTTGAAACATGGCTACCGCCGTGCGGTGAGCGCGTCGCCGTCCAAGCCGGGCGCCCAGCAGGCCAGCGCCGATCAAATGACAGCGCAACAGTTCGGACAACAGGCCGATGGCCAAGCGGCGCCGGACCTCTTCACGGCCTTGCAGCAACTGATGCAGACCCAATATGCTGGTGCCAGCTATGCGCAGGCGCCGACCGGCGCGAACTTGAATGCCGTGCCGAGCGGCACTATGCCCCCCAGCGACAACTTCGCCGGCGGCTTCTTCGATTCGCTGACACAGATACAGCGCGGCCAGATGCCGCTGGCGGCATCTGGCGAGATGAGCGGCTTGCCCGATTTTGGCGCCATTGGCGACATGGTGAATGTGCTGCGTCAAATCAAGACCAGCGGCCTCGCCCAAGGCATGCCTCAGGTCGACGCCATCACCATTGATATCGTCGCCATGTTGTTCGACTTTGTGTTCGACGATGCGAAGATTCCGGATCCGATCAAGGCGCTGGTTGGCCGTTTGCAGATTCCGGTGCTTAAAGTGGCGATGCTGGACAAGTCGTTTTTCTCCAGCCGCCTGCATCCCACGCGCAAGTTGCTCGACGGTATTTCGCGCGCCTCCATAGGCTGGGGCGAGCAAGTCGATCAGGACGATCCGCTATACAAGGAAATCAGCCGTATTGTCGAAGCCATACAGACGGGCTTCGACAGCGATATTGAAATCTTCACCGAGATGCTGGGCGAGCTGGAAGCCTTCCTGCTTGCGCGAGAAGCGAAGTCCGATTCGGTCGCCGAGCGTTCAGCCGAGTTGTTGCAGCAGCGCGAAACCGACGAAATCGCCTGGGTCATCGCCGGTGAAGCGGTGTCGCGTCGGCTTACTTCAGACCTTGCCCCGGGCGTGCGGCAATTCCTGCTCGATCACTGGCAGCAAGTCTTGAAGGAGTTCTGTTCGCGTCACGGCGAGACGCATCACAGCTACACCAGCGCCGTCGCTACGATGGACGATTTGGTCTGGAGCGTCACGCTCAAGGCTAATAGCGATGAGCGCAGAAAGCTGGTCGATACTCTGCCGACCTTGCTGCGATCGTTGCATGTCGGGCTGGACCTCATCGGCTTGCCGCAAGAGCAGCGCAACCAGTTCTTCGACGTGCTGGTGGCCTTGCATTCAGCCGCGGTGAAGGCGGGCTTGCAAGCTCATGGCGAAGACGGGTTACCTGTGTCGGAAGCGAGTGTGGATGCGCCTGCCGAGCCGACCGAGCCGCCGATGTCGGACATGTATCCGATCAATCCGGAAGGCGAGTTGTTCGTCACCCGCATTACGCAAGACGACATGCAGATTGAAGAAGTCGCGTTGGTGGGCGCCACGCTGACGAATACCGACGACGACATCTTCCATATCCGCGTTGAGCAGTTGCGGCGTGGCGATTGGGTCGAGTTTCGACAAGAAGAAGGCTCGGCGACGCGCACGCGGCTTGCATGGGTCAGTCCGCAGCGGACAATTTATCTCTTCACCAACCCCCAATCACCGCGCGCGCTTTCCATCTCGCCGGAGGCCTTGGCGCACCAATTCCGAAATGGTATGGCTGATCTGGTCATAGATGAGCCGCTGTTTGATCGCGCCGTGAATGGCGTGTTGAGCAGCTTGCAGCCTGCCTGAGTGGCAGATGCGCACCACGAGGGGCGCACCTGCTACATGTTTAGATAGACCGGTCCTTCGCCCCCCTGGGGCGCAACCCAGTTGATGTTTTGCGTCGGGTCTTTGATGTCGCAGGTTTTGCAATGCACGCAGTTTTGCGCGTTGATTTGCAGACGCGGCTTGCTGCCGTCGGCCTCCTTGAGTATTTCGTACACGCCAGCCGGGCAGTAGCGTTGCTCGGGGGCGTCGTAGAGGGCGAGGTTGGTTTGGATCGCCACCGCCGGGTCTCGCAACTGCAAGTGGCAAGGCTCATTTTCTTCGTGGTTGGTGTTGGACAAAAATACCGAAGAGAGCCGGTCAAAGGTAATTTCGCCGTCAGGCTTGGGGTAGGCGATGGGCGTGCTGTCGGCGGCTTTCTTGAGCTTGGTGTGGTCGGCGGAAAGGCCCAGCGTCCACGGCGCTTTGCCGCGGAAAAGCTGTTGATCGATGCCGAACATAATGGAACCTAGCCACAGCCCCTTGCTCATCCACGGCTTGAAGTTGCGCGTGCGGTGCAGTTCTTCGTACAGCCAGCTTTCGCGGAAAGACTTGGGGTAGTCCAGCAACTCGTCACTGGCACGGCCGGCAGCCAAAGCCGGCGCGATAGCTTCGGCGGCCAGCATGCCGGTCTTGATGGCGGCATGCGAGCCCTTGATGCGCGCGGCATTGAGGAAGCCGGCGTCATCGCCGATCAGCGCACCGCCCGGGAAGGTGAGCTTGGGCAGGGCCTGCAAGCCGCCCGACGTAATGGCGCGTGCGCCGTAGGCCAGGCGTTTGCCGCCTTCCAGCGTCGGCCGCACCGACGGATGCAATTTGTAGCGCTGAAATTCCTCGAAAGGCGAGAGGTAGGGGTTGCTGTAGCCCAGGCCCACAACGAAGCCCACGGCCACCAGGTTGTCGCCGAAGTGGTAAAGAAAGGAGCCGCCGTAAGTGTCGGTCTGTAGCGGCCAGCCGGCGGTGTGCATGACCAGGCCGGGCTGGTGTTGATCTGGCTTGACCTCCCACAACTCTTTGATCCCAAGACCATATACCTGCGGGTCGGCGCCCTTGCGCAGCTCGAACTTGGCCTCGAGTTGCTTGCCGAGGTGGCCGCGGCAACCTTCAGCGAAGAGGGTGTATTTGGCGTGCAGCTCCATGCCGGGCTGGTAAGCATCGGTAGGCTGGCCATCGCGGCCCACGCCCATGTCGCCGGTGGCCACGCCTTTGACCGACCCGTCCTGGTGGTAGAGCACCTCAGCGCCGGCGAAGCCCGGGTAGATTTCCACGCCCAGCGCCTCGGCCTGCTGGCCCAACCAGCGTGCCACACTGCCTAGGCTGACCACATAATTGCCGTGATTGACGAAGCAGCCGGGCAATAGGAAGTTGGGTACCCGCAGTCCGCCTGTTTCGTTCAGGATGATGAAGCGATCTTCGCTGACGGGGGTGTCGAGCGGGGCGCCTTTTTCCTTCCAGTCCGGTATCAACTCGTTGATTGCGCGGGGATCCATGACCGCCCCGGAGAGAATGTGGGCGCCGATTTCAGCGCCTTTTTCGATCAGGCAGACGTTAATGCCAGCGTCGACCTGTTTAAGCCTTATTGCCGCCGCCAGCCCGGCGGGACCGCCGCCGACTATGACGACGTCGAATTCCATCGCTTCGCGCTGCATGCTGATCTCCTGATTCGAAACCGAAAATTGAACAAAGGCAGATTATAATTCGAAACCGAACCCGACCTGACACGACAGCATGGAACCCCGGCGCAAACTCGTACATACCATGCAGGTGCCCATACGATGGGCTGATATGGACGCCATGGGCCATGTCAATAACACCATGTACTTCCGCTACATGGAACAGGGGCGGCTGGAATGGCTGGAATCGCTGGGCTATGAGACCTCCCATATGGTTGAAGAAGGTCCCGTCATTGTCGACGCGCATTGCACCTTTCACCTGCCGCTGACTTACCCCGGTGACGTCGAGGTGCGCACCTTTATCGGCCACGCCGGGCGCAGCAGCCTGCCGACTTTCTACGAGTTGCGACGGATTGGCGATGAGACGTTGTACGCCGACGGCGCCGCCAAAATTGTGTGGATCAAACCGGCGACCGGTAAATCGATTTCCCTACCTGAGAAACTTCGCAGCCTGGCCGCGGACTTGTGACGATGGATAACAAACCACTTTGGCGGCCTACAGCGCAGCATGTCGCCGATGCCAACTTAACCGCCTTCATGCGCTCGGCGAATGTGCGCTGGGGCACGGATATCAAAGACTATGCCGCGTTGCATCGCTGGTCCGAGGATAGGCCGGAGCAGTTCTGGCCGACGCTGTGGGATTTCGCTGGCGTCATTGCGGAACGACGCGGCACGCGCGTGGTGATCGATGGCGACAAGATGCCCGGCGCGCGCTGGTTCCCCGATGCGCGCTTGAACTTTGCCGAGAACCTGTTGCGTCGCAAGGACGACAGCGATGCGCTGGTGTTCTGGGGCGAAGATAAAGTGCGCGGCCGCGTCAGCCACGGCGAGTTGTATCGCGCCGTGGCGCAGACGGCGGCGGCTTTGCGTGCGGTGGGCGTCAGACGGGGCGACCGCGTCGCCGCTTATATGCCCAATGTGCCGGCGACGGTGGTGGCCATGCTGGCGAGCGCCTCGATAGGCGCGATTTTCTCTTCTGCCTCCCCCGACTTCGGCGTGCAGGGTGTCCTGGACCGCTTCGGCCAGATCGAGCCCAAGGTGTTATTCGCCTGCGATCGCTATTACTACAACGGTAAGGTCATCGACTGCCTGCCCAAGGTGGCTGAGATCGCCGACAAGATGCCCTCGGTACTGCGCACGGTGATCGTGCCCTATGCCGGCGCCACGGGCGGCAGCGATATTTCCGATATCGGCGGCGGCGTGCGGCTGGCGGACTTTCTCGCGCCGCATGTGCGTGAAAGCAAAGTGCGCTTCGAGCCGCTGCCATTCGATCATCCGCTCTACATCATGTATTCCTCCGGCACCACCGGCGTGCCCAAATGCATCGTGCATTCAGCAGGCGGCACGTTGTTGCAGCACATGAAAGAACACAAGCTGCACAGCGACATCAAGCCGGGCGACCGCTTGTTCTATTTCACCACCTGCGGCTGGATGATGTGGAACTGGCTGGTATCGGGCCTGGCCTCGGGCGCCACGCTGCTGCTCTACGACGGCTCGCCCTTCGTCGGGCGCGGCAACATCCTTTTTGACTATGCCGAGGCTGAGGGTATGACGCACTTCGGCACCTCGGCCAAGTTCATTGATGCCATCGCCAAAATTGACCTGGCGCCGATCAAGACGCACAAACTTGGCCCGTTGCGGACCATTTTCTCGACTGGGAGCCCGCTGGTACCCGAGGCTTTCGATTACGTCTATGACAAAGTCAAGCGAGACGTGCAACTGGCCTCCATCTCGGGCGGCACCGATATCGTCTCCTGCTTCGTGCTGGGTAATCCGCTGTTGCCGGTGTGGCGCGGCGAAATTCAGTGCGCCGGTCTGGGCATGAAGGTCGAAGTGTTTAATGAACAGGGCCGGCCCGTGCGCGGCGAGAAAGGCGAGCTGGTCTGCTCGCGGCCTTTTCCGGCGATGCCCATCAGTTTTTGGAACGACCCGGACGGCCGGAAATACCGCGCCGCCTACTTCGAGCATTTCTCCAACGTGTGGTGTCATGGCGACTACGTCGAGCATACCGTCCACGACGGCTACATTATCTACGGTCGGTCGGACGCCACGCTCAATCCGGGTGGCGTACGCATAGGCACGGCGGAGATTTATCGGCAGGTTGAAAAGCTCGGTGAAGTAGTCGAGGCGCTGGTCGTTGGTCAGGACTGGAAGCATGATGTGCGCGTCGTGCTTTTCGTGAGGCTGCGCGACGGCTTAGTCTTGGATGACGCGTTGGTAAAGAAAATTAAGGAGCTCATCCGCGAAAACACCACGCCGCGTCATGTGCCGGAAAAAATCTTGCAGGTTGCGGATATTCCACGCACCAAGAGTGGCAAGATCGTTGAACTGGCCGTGCGCAACGTGGTACATGGCGAGGCGGTAAAGAACGCCGAAGCCCTAGCTAATCCCGAGGCGCTGGAATATTTTCGCAATCGGGCCGAACTAAAAAACTGAACGGTAGATTTTCCCTTAGCTCGCTTTGAGCGAGGTGCGCTTTTGCGCTATCATTTGGCTTTCCAGCATCTGCCTCGCAAATGACTAAGTACGTCTTCGTTACAGGCGGTGTCGTGTCCTCATTGGGCAAAGGCATCGCTGCCGCCTCGCTCGGCGCCATCCTCGAATCTCGCGGCATCAAGGTTACCCACCTCAAGCTCGATCCCTACATCAACGTCGATCCCGGCACCATGAGTCCGTTCCAGCACGGCGAGGTGTTCGTGACGGAAGATGGCGCGGAGACCGACCTCGATCTGGGCCACTACGAACGCTTCACGCGCGCCAAGATGGGCAAGCGCAACAACTTCACCACCGGCCAGATTTACGAGAGCGTCATCAAGAAAGAACGGCGCGGCGAGTATCTCGGCCGCACCGTGCAGGTGATTCCGCACATTACCGACGAGATCAAGCTCTACGTCAAAGCCGGCGCGCAGGGCGCCGATGTGGCCATTGTCGAAATCGGCGGTACGGTGGGCGATATCGAGTCGCTGCCTTTCCTCGAAGCCATCCGCCAGATGGGCATCGAAGAAGGCCGAAGCAACACCTGTTTCATGCATCTCACACTGGTGCCCTACATCATCGCGGCGGGCGAACTCAAGACCAAGCCGACCCAGCATTCGGTGAAGGAATTGCGCGAGATCGGCATTCAGCCCGACGTGCTGTTATGCCGCGCCGATCGCCCCATTCCGGACGATGAGCGGCGCAAGATCGCGCTGTTCACCAACGTTGCGCCGGAAGCGGTGATCTCGGTCGTCGACTCCGATAGCATCTACAAGATTCCGGCCATGCTGCACGACCAGATGCTGGATCAGATCGTCTGCCACAAGCTCGATCTGTTGGCGCGCGCGGCGGACCTTTCGGTCTGGAAAAACCTCGTCGATGCGCTGGAGCATCCCGAGCACGCGCTGGACATCGCCTTCGTCGGCAAGTACGTCGATCTCACCGAGTCCTACAAGTCGCTCACCGAATCGCTGATACACGCCGGCATCCACACGCGCTCGAAAATCCGCATCCACTACATTGATTCCGAGTCGCTGGAGCACGATGGTTGCGGCGCGCTGGCCGAGATGGACGCCATACTCGTGCCGGGCGGCTTTGGCAGGCGCGGCGTCGAAGGCAAGATCGCCGCCATCCGTTATGCCCGTGAAAACCAGGTGCCCTATCTGGGTATCTGCCTCGGCATGCAGCTCGCCGTCATCGAGTTCGCCCGCGATGTCGCCGGCATGAAAGACGCGCACAGCACCGAATTCGACGGCGACACCGAGCATCCCGTCATCGCGCTGATTACCGAATGGATAGACCGCGAAGGCCGCGTCGAGAAACGCGACGCCAAGTCCGATCTCGGCGGCACGATGCGCTTGGGCGGCCAGACCTGCGTACTGGCGGCGGATTCGCTGGCGCGCCAGGCCTATGGCGCGGAAAAAATAATCGAGCGCCATCGTCATCGTTACGAAGTGAACAATACCTATCTCGACAAGTTGCAGCAGGCCGGCCTCAAGGTGAGCGGCTTGTCCGAGGACAAGCAACTGTGCGAGATGATCGAGCTACCGCACGAAGGGCCGAACGCCCATCCCTGGTTTGTCGCCTGCCAGTTCCACCCTGAATTCACTTCCACCCCGCGCGCCGGCCATCCGCTATTCATCGCCTTTGCGCGCGCCGCGCTGGCGCGGCATGAGCTCATCAAGGGCGCGGGCGTTACCGCGCTTCATCAGGCGGCGTCTTAAATGCTGAGCGAGCAGGCGATCAAAGAGGCGGTAAGCCGGGCGGTCGCGGCTGCGCGTTGTCCGGCCAAAGTGATTATTTTCGGATCGTACGCACGTGGCGATGCAGACGAGAATTCCGACCTGGATATTTTGATCGTTGAGAAGAACATTCCCGATCATACGGGCGAGTATGTGCGCTTGCGGGATGCCGTTGGCGTGCTTGGAGTGGGGGTCGATTTGTTGCTCTATTCGGAGGCTGATTTCGAGCAAAGGCGGCAATGGTGGACCACGCCAGCGTACTGGGCCGACCGCGAAGGCAAAGTACTGTATGAGTCCGCACATTGAACAGGCGCGGGCGCTGCTCGCGGCTGCACAACGTGATCGACTTACTTTTCGTATTTTGCGTCGAGAGCCGGAGGCGCCCATCGAGACGACGCTGTTCCATGCGCAGCAGACGGTGGAAAAGGCATTGAAATCTGTCCTGGTATGCCACGGCATTGTCTTTCCGCGCACACACGATTTGATTGAACTCCTTGGTCTGGCTAGCCATCAATCGCTGGCTGTACCTATTGATCGTAACCTTGTTGCTCGACTTGGCCCGTACGCGGTTGAATTCCGTAATCTTGGCGTCGAGGCGCCTGCAGTCTCTTTATCCGAAGCGGATGCGTCCGTTGAGACGGTGATGGCCTGGGCCGAGGCGCAATTGGTTTGATATGAATGCAAGTGACTCGATGCGATGAAACTACATAACTTTTCAGTCGGACTCGATCATCCGCTCTTCCTGATCGCCGGCCCCTGCGTGTTGGAGTCGCGTCAGTTGGCGCTGGATACGGCGGGAACGTTGAAAGAGATTTGCGCCGGCCTGAGCATCCCCTTCATCTTCAAGTCCTCCTACGACAAGGCCAACCGCAGTTCGGGCAAATCCTATCGCGGCATGGGTGTCGAACAGGGACTGGATATTCTGGCTGAAGTGAAGAAGACGATCGGCGTGCCGGTGCTGACCGATGTGCACGAGCGCGAAGACATCGCCGCCGTGGCGGCCGTGGTCGATGTGTTGCAAACACCGGCTTTTCTGTGTCGGCAAACAGATTTCATTCAGGCGGTTGCAACTTGCGGCAAGCCGGCTAATATCAAGAAAGGGCAGTTTCTCGCGCCTCACGACATGAAACAGGTAGTGGCCAAGGCCAAAGAAGCCAACGGCGGCGCCGATACCATCATGGTGTGCGAGCGCGGTGTCTCGTTCGGTTACAACAACCTGGTGTCAGATATGCGCAGCCTCGCCATCATGCGCGAAACGGGCTGCCCGGTGGTCTTCGACGCCACCCACTCGGTGCAATTGCCGGGCGGGCAGGGCACGACCAGCGGCGGTCAGCGCGAATTCGTGCCAGTGCTGGCGCGTGCGGCGGTGGCGGTGGGCATTGCCGGCTTGTTCATGGAGACGCACCCCAACCCGGACAAGGCGCTCTCCGACGGGCCGAATTCCTGGCCCTTGGGTAAGATGCGAGAATTGCTAGAAACGCTGCGCGACCTTGATGCGCTGGTGAAGCGGCAGGGATTTATCGAATGAAAGAAAGCCTTTGAACGCGGATTGACGCAGATGGCGCGGATTAAACATGTGGATTTCAATCCGCGTTTATCCGCGCAATCCGCGTCAAAATATTCATAGCCACTTAGAACTGAAGGAAGAAAACCATGAGCGCTATTATTGATGTTGTCGCTCGCGAAATCCTGGATTCTCGCGGCAACCCCACTGTTGAAGCCGACGTGCTGTTGGAATCTGGCGTCATGGGGCGCGCTGCCGTGCCCTCGGGCGCCTCCACCGGCTCACGCGAAGCCATAGAGCTGAGAGATGGCGATGCCGGCCGCTACCAGGGCAAGGGCGTGCTGCAAGCCGTCGAGAACGTAAACACTGAAATCTCCGAAGCCATCATCGGCCTCGATGCCGAGGAACAATCCTTCATCGACAAGACGCTGATCGAACTCGACGGCACAGAAAACAAATCGCGCCTAGGCGCCAACGCCACGCTGGCCGTTTCCATGGCCGTGGCCAAGGCCGCAGCGGAAGAGGCCGGCCTGCCGCTGTATCGCTACTTCGGCGGCATGGGCCCCATGCAGATGCCGGTGCCCATGATGAACGTTATCAACGGCGGCGCCCACGCCAACAACAACCTCGACATCCAGGAATTCATGATCCTGCCGGTCGGCGCGCAAAGCTTTCGTGAAGCGCTGCGCTGCGGTGCCGAAGTCTTTCACGCGCTGAAAAAACTGGTCGACAAGAAGGGCTATCCCACCACCGTCGGCGACGAAGGCGGGTTTGCGCCCAATGTCGCGGGCAACGAAGAAGCCATCAACCTCATCCTGCAAGCCATCGAAGCGGCCGGCTATGAGCCGGGCAATGATGTGGTGCTGGGTCTCGATTGCGCCAGCTCCGAGTTTTATGTCGACGGCAAATACAGGCTCGCCTCCGAGAATATGGAGCTGACTTCGGCGCAATTGACCGACTACTACGCCACCCTGGTCGATAAATTCCCCATCATCAGCATCGAAGACGGCATGGCAGAAGGCGACTGGGACGGCTGGAAAATTCTCACCGACAAACTCGGCCGTCGCATCCAGTTAGTGGGCGACGATCTCTTCGTCACCAACACCAAAATCCTGCGCGAAGGCATCGCACGAGGCGTGGCCAATTCCATCCTCATCAAGATCAACCAGATCGGCACGCTCACCGAAACCTTCGCCGCTGTGGAGTTGGCCAAGCGCTCCGGCTACACCTCGGTGATCTCGCATCGCTCGGGCGAAACCGAAGACAGCACCATCGCCGACATTGCCGTGGGCCTCAATGCGCTGCAAATCAAGACCGGCTCGCTGTCACGCTCGGATCGTATTGCCAAATACAACCAGCTCCTGCGTATCGAAGAAGACCTCGGCGATACCGTCAGCTACCCCGGCCGCAACGCCTTCTACAACCTGCGCAAATAGTGCGAAGACACGACCAAGACGCTGCCAGCCCGTCATTCCCGCGCCCCGCAGGAAGTACCCTTGGGGTGCACCAGCGGGAATCCAGCGTCTTTGTTGTCTTTGTTTTGAATTGCCTGCGGCGGTTTCCTACACCGCGCTTAACGGGCCTCGTGAAAGCCTGAACCATGCGCTGGCCCACGCTCGCGCTCGTCCTTCTCATCGCGCTGCTGCAATACCCGCTGTGGCTGGGCAAGGGCGGCTGGCTGCGCGTGTGGGATGTGGACCGCCAACTCGCCGCCCAGCGCGACACCAACCAGAAACTCGAAACCCGCAACGCCGGCCTGGACGCCGAAGTGCGCGACCTCAAAACCGGCTATGAAGCCATCGAAGAGCGCGCGCGCTTCGAGCTGGGGCTGATCAAGCAGGATGAGGTGTTCGTGCAGGTGCCGCAGAAGGGGCAGTGATACCCAAAAGAATGTTGGTACTTATTTCGAGCTATTTGAT
>Ga0335397_10000424_pt1 | contig 54056 bp, 40 predicted proteins | sample MAT04_FD_205740 | JGI IMG/M metagenome (GOLD analysis project Ga0335397, IMG submission 205740) | Freshwater microbial communities from Lake Fryxell liftoff mats and glacier meltwater in Antarctica - MAT-04 (spades assembly) (version 2) ...
TGTTCTCCGAGGAGACCGTCGCGATCGGCGCCGCGAACCCCACCGCGCTCCCGAAGGAGCTTCTGCTCACGGGCGCGGCCGGGGCGAAGGCGGAGGTGACCATCGAAGCCCTCACGTCGCAGGCCGCAACGCGCGGTCCGGGCGGCGCTCCGACCACGCCGGTGGTGGTGCGCCGCGCGGCAGCGCAGCTCGTGCCCGACGTGAAGAAGCTCCTTCGGATGCAGATCGAGACGCGCTGCATGACGTTCAGCGCCCCCGGCAGCACGTTCCCGATCGCGCCCACCTGCAACGCACCGCAGACGTGCGCCGCGGGCCGATGCGTCACGGAGGACGTCGCCTTCGATCAGCTCGAGAGCTACGAGCCAGGTTGGGCGACCTCGCCGCCGGACATCTGTCGGCCCGCGAACCATGGCGCCCCCGAGCTCTTCCTCGGCACCGGCCAGACGGACTTCACGCCGCTGAACGACGGCCAGACACTCCAGCTCGAACGCGGCCCGCAGGGCGGTCATCACATCTGGATCGCGGCGCGGATGAAGAACCTCCGCCAGTCGGGCTCGCGCACCGTGCTCACCGCCAAGCTCGTCGCCGACCCGACGTCGCCCATCGCCCCCGCGGCCTACGTGTTCACGTTCGACCGCGACGAGGGCAACTACTGCAAGCTGTGGGGCCTCCGCTTCCAGCTCGACAGCGGCGCGACGGATCTTGCTGCAGACTACAAGCGTTTCCTCGGCAAGCAGCTCGAGGTCACCGTCGAGGTCACGGACTCGACGAACGCCAAGGCGACGTCGACGAAGACGCTCCTCATCGGCGACAAGCTCCTCTGCCCCGACGGAACCACGACGAGCTGCAACTAGCACTCGCGAACGTTCCGGGAGCTACGGGTTGAACACTTCGTCCGGCGGGGGCGCCGGCTTCGGCGCGGGCTTCTCTGCGGGCGCAGGCTTCTCCGCGGGCGCGGGCTTCTCTGCGGGCGCAGGCTTCGGCTTCGCGGCGGGAGCCGGCTTCGAAGGCTTCGACGGCTTGTCGTCGGGCTTCTTCTCCTCGGGCTTCTTCTCCTCGGCCTTCGGCGGCGGAGCGGGCGGCAACGGCTTCGTCTCGCCTCGCGAGCTGCGCGAGCGGGCAGGCGCGTCCTTCGCTTCGAGCGCGGCGCCGAGGTCCTCGAGAAAATCCTGCGCTTCGCGTGAGCCCTTCGCCGCATCACGAGAGAGCGAGCGAGTCGCGTCGACGGCGCCCCCGAGCTCGCGGCGGGTCTCGCGGCTCTTGTCCGTCTTCTTCTCGTCGGCCTTGTCGGCGCCGCGGTTCGAGAGCTCCTTGTCGGCGGACTCCTTGAGCGCCTCGCCGTGCTTGGCCATCTCCTCGAGCTTGTCGCTCCTGTCCTTGAGCTTGTGCGCGCGATCGAGCTCGAGACGCACGGCCTCCTCGACCGCCGCGAAGAGCGCGCCGTCGTTCGTACCGGACGGCGTCACGTGCGCCGACGCGAGATCGAGCTTCGCGCCGCCGCCGCCGGCCTTCCTCACACGCTCGCGGGTCGCGCTGACGATCGTGTCGTCGGACGCCGTGGGCGTGAGCGCGAGCGCGTTCACGAGCGGGCGGCGCGCCGCCTTCTTGTCGTCAGGCCATGCGGCGGCTGCGACCTGCGCCTGATGGACGCTGTCGAAGTACGGGTCGTAACGCGGGTCGTCCGATTGATACCGCTGGCCCTGGGCGACCTTCGACGACGAGAGGAACCCGTCGCACGCGGGGAGCGCCGTGCAGGCGAGCGAGGCGAGGAGCGCGACCACGAACCACGAACGACGAGCCTTCACGGCGGCAATGCTAGCCGACCCACAAGGCGCGCCGCTCATTTCGCGCTGCAGGCGACCGGAGTCGCGTGCAGCTCGTACGCCTTGCCCTTGGACGCGAGGAACGCGACCACGCCGCGACCGTCGGGTCCGACGGCGACCTGCGGCTGCCCCGCATTGACCCCGGCCGCGGAGAGCGCCATCGGCGCGCCGGAGGCCGTGCCGTCCGCCTTCAACGTGATCGCGCGAACCTGGTGCGTCGGCGTGCCCTCGGACCACGCGACGACGAAGCGCCCGCCACCGAGCCCCGCGACGCTCGGAGACATCGCCTGCGTGCCGAGCCCGCCCTCGGGGAGCGCGAGCTGCTTCGGCACGTCCGGAGCGCCGCCGACGGTGAGCTTGGTCCAGCGGACCTGCCACGGCTCCTGGGCCGTCGCGCGGTCCGACCAGGCGACGATGATGCTGTCGCCGCTCGTCGTGATGCTCGGTGAGCCGACCTGACCGAGGCCGGGGATCTTCGAGAGCGCGCCCTCGGCGGTGAGCACCGCATCGCCCTTTGCGGCGCCGACGTAGATCGCGTTGCCGCGCCGGAACGCGACGGCAATGCCCTTCGACGGAAGCGGGACCGCGCGGATCGCCTCGACCGGGCCCTCGCCTTCGAGCGGAAAGAGCTTCGCGTAGCTGTTCTGATCGTGCGGCGCCCAGACGAGCGAGCCCTCGGCGACGCCGAGGTCGAGCGACGGGCTGGTCGCGACGACGCGACGGCCCTGCAGCTTGTCGCCCTTCTTGTCGACGCCCGGTACGAGCGTGAGCTTGCCGCGCTCGAGCACCGGGCTCATGCGACGAGCATCGCCGCCGAGCGCGCGGCCTTTCACCGTCGTCGTGATCCCGATCGATGCGGGGTCGACGGTGACCGCGATGCCGTTGCGCGGATCGACCGCGAAGCCGAGCGCGATCGCGCCGGGGACGGACGCAGCCTCGACGCCGCTCTGCACGAAGGCGCGCGGCGAGACGACGTGGGCCTCACCGGCCATCGCGCAGTCGCCGAGCACCGTCTCCGCCACGGTGGGCTTGGTCTCGGTGGTCGCGACCGCGGTCGGCGTGGGCGGCGCGGCCGTCGCCGACTCGGTGGCGGTCGGGGTCGTGGTTGCCGCTGCAGAGCCGGTCGCGCTCGTCGTGCCCGCGGAGCTCGAGCCCGAGGTCTTCGCCACGGGCAGCTCGCTCGGCTTGCTGCTGAACAAGCTGACCACGAGCGCGACGAACGAGATCAGCACCGAGAGCGCCACGACCGCGACGACGCCGATCAGGAGCTTGTTCTTCGGCGGACGCCCCGCCTTGATCTCCTTGAAGTCGTCGAGGATGAGGGTGAGCCCGGGACGACGCGGCGGGAGGCCGGCGCCGCCGTACAGCTCTTCGCTCATGCTGGGGCGATTGCCCTCGTCGCGCATGACCGGGTCGGTCGGCGGCGGCAGGCTGCCTGGACGCGCGTTCGGGCCCGGCCCGCCGCCAGGAGCGACGACGCCGGCCGCGGGCAGCCGAGGATGGCTGTCCTCGAGCAGCATCGAGCCGCTCAGCTCCTCGATCATCGGGTCCTTCGCGGGAGCGCCGTTGCCCGCAGGGCCCGGTGCCGCCGCGGAGCCCGGCGCGTTCTTCGCCGCCGCGAGCGCGAGCATCTCCGGAGGCGCCGGAAGGCCGATCGTCGTGGGCAGGCTCGGGTGGAGCAGCGGACCGCCGCCACCCGCCGGCGCGGGCGCCGCGGGGCCCGCGCTAGCAAGCGACCTGCCCGAGCTCGGCGCCGGCGGCGGGATCGAGTTCGCCTTCACCGGCAGCGGCACGTAGTGCGGAGGCGGCGGGGGCTCGTCGGTCCCCTGCTCTACCGGCATCGCGGGCGGCGAGAACGAGCCGCCGCCCTTGGCCTCGAACTCGTGCTGGTGCGCGAGCATCGCGAGCGGAGGCGGAGGAATGTTCGGCACGACGCCGTTGGCCGCCGAGAGGGCGCTCGACGTGAGCTCGGGCACCTCGTGCGCCGATTGCCACACCGACCAGCCCGAGCGCCAGACGGGGGTGTTCGGCGCAATGAGGCCCCCCGCAAGCGCGGCGCGCAACTCGTCGAGTCGCACGCGCCTTTGCTGTCCGTCCGGGTCAGCCCACCGCCAGAGATCGTTGCTCATCGAGCGCAGGGCCATGATAGCGCGGCTCTACCCTCACCGTTCAATCCCTCGCAGATCGGAGTTTAGTGGACTTTTCCTCGCGGATCCGTGAGGCGAGCACCAGCGTGCGGACCTCGGCGGCCCCCTCCGTGAGGAGCGCTTCGGCACACGCGCTCAGGGTGGCACCGGTGGTGCGCACGTCGTCGATGAGCAGGACACGGCGCCCCACGACAAGGCGCTTCGCCGAGCAAGAGAACGCGCTTGCGACATTGGCGGCGCGAGCCGATTGGTCGAGCGAAGCCTGCGGGGGCGTCGCACGCGTACGGCGGAGCGCGCTTGGCTCGTGAGGGATCCCGAGGCGCCGTGCGATCGGCCCACCGAGGAGCGCTGCCTGATCGAAGCCTCGCTCGACGACCCGCCGCGGATGGAGCGGCACCGGCACGACGAGCTCGACCTCGGGCGCGACGAGCGCCGCCGCCGCCGCCATGATTCCCGAGAAGCGGGCGGCGAGGTCGGAGCGGCCCGCGTACTTGAAGCGGACGATCGCCGTCGCGACCGCGCCGCCGTACTCGAAGACCGCGTGATGCCGGGCCGGCAGCTCGGCGGCCGGAAGGACCGACGCGCCGCACGAGGTGCAGAAGAGGACACGCGGGCCGACCCGCTCCTCGCAGGCAACGCACCGGGTCGGAGCGACGAGCTCGCCGACGAGCGCGACACCGACCGTGGCCACGCGTACGAGCACGTCGAGCGAGCTGGACCGCATTCCGCCCCCTCTTCGGCCTGGCACGGCGGAAGTTGCGTGCGTTCTCTACGCGAGGGTCTCGACGGCCGCCGGGACGTGCTCCTCGCGCGTCCGGGCAAAGACGATGTGGTCCTCCCACTTGCCTGCAATCTGCAGGTATCGCTCCGCGTAGCCCTCGCGGCGGAACCCGAGCTTCTCGATGACGCGCAGGCTCTGCGGATTGCGCGGCATGATCGCCGCCTGCACGCGATGGAGACCCGCCGCGCCGAACGCGAAGTCGAGCACGGCCCGGAGGCCCTCGGTCACGAGGCCGCGGCCCTGCACGTCCGCGGCCATCCAGTAGCCGAGGTACGCGCCGTACATGGCGCCGCGCATGACGCCGGAGAGGGCGATCTTCCCGATGAACGTGCCGGGCTGCTCCCGCTCCGCGAGCATGAAGACGTAGCCGCGCCCGCGCTTCCAGTCGCGACGCTGACGCAGCACGCTGTTGGACACCTCGGTGATCGACGCGGGGTCCTCACCAGGAGGCGGCGCCGGGTTCCACGGCTTGAGGTGCTCGTGATTCGCGCGCAGCAGACGACGGATCTCCGTCACGTCACCCGTGCGGGGGGGCCGCAGCAGGAGATGCTTCGTGACGAGGCGGGTCGTCAGCGACGGAGCCACGCGCGATTCATAGCGCGTATCGCCCGGCTCGTCCCGCGTGCCGTGGCCCTAGGTCACTCCGAGGACGAGGTGGGTACGTCACGCGAGTAGGGCTCGTGGAGCCTCACCGCGTCGGGCTTCTTCTTCATCCGGATGTTCAGCATCTCGACGAACATCGAGAACGCCATCGCGAAGTACACGTAACCCTTCGGCACGTGGTGGTCGAACCCCTCGACGATCAGGGTGAAGCCGATCATGACGAGAAAGCTGAGGGCGAGGACCTTGATGCTCGGATGACGATCGACGAACGCGCTGATCGTCGTCGACGCCACGATCATGATCAGGGTCGCGATCACCACCGCGCCCACCATGATGGAAACGTGCTCGACGGTGCCCACGGCGGTGATGACCGAGTCCAGCGAGAAGACGACGTCGAGCAGCAGGATCTGGACGATGACGGACGCGAACGAGGCGCGCACCTTCTTCGACGAGTGCCCCTCCTCCCCTTCGAGCTTCTGGTGGATCTCGCGCGTGCTCTTGGCGATGAGGAACAGGCCTCCGCCGACCAGGATGAGATCGCGTCCGCTCAGCTCGTGGCCGAACGGCGCGAAGAGCGTGCTCGTCAGCTTGACGAGCCAGCTGAGCGAGAGCAGCAGCATGACGCGCGTGATGAGCGCGAGGCCGAGCCCCGTCTGTCGCGCCTTCTTCTGCTCCCCTTCCGGCAGCTTGCCCGCGAGGATGGAGATGAAGATGACGTTGTCGATGCCGAGAACGATCTCGAGGAGCAGCAGCGTGACGAACGACACCCACGCCTTCGGGTCGACGAGGAGGTCCATGCGTTCATTGTGACAGGCTGAGCCGTCCCCTCCGCGTGGCATGATGCAACACCGCTCCCCGCACCGGGGTGGCGCGGCCTCAGAGCAAGCCGACCGGATCGATGTCGATCGCCACGCGCACCGCGCGCGGCAGCTGGCCGATGGCCACGTGGATGGCGAGGGTCGCCTTGCGGAGGTGCTCGCGCGAGCGGCTTCGCAGCATGATGCGGAAGCGGAAGCGGTTGCGCACCTTCGCGATCGGCGCCGGGGTCGGGCCGAGCACGGTGAGCGCAAAGGGCTCGCCGTCGCGTGCCGAGTCACGCGCGGCTCGGGCGAGGAGGGCCGTCGCCTCCTGCGCCTCCTTCTCGTCGAGCGAGTCGACGCGCACGAGCGCCATGCGCGAGAACGGCGGATAGGAGAGCTCCTTCCGATCGCGGAGCTCGCGCTCGATGAAGCCGTTCACGTCGTGCTTCGCGGCGTACTTGATGGCGTGGTGGTCGGGGTCGTACGTCTGCACGAGGACGCGGCCGGGCGTGTCACCGCGGCCGGCGCGCCCGGCCACCTGGACGAGCAGCTGGAACGCACGCTCGCTCGCGCGAAAGTCGGGGATGGAGAGCGCGGCGTCGGCGTTGATGACGCCGACCAGCGTGACGTGCGGGAGATCGTGCCCCTTCGTGACCATCTGCGTGCCGACGAGGATGTCCACCTCGCGCGAGCGCACGCGGTCGAGGACCTTCTCGATCTGCTTTCCGGTGGCGACGTCGCGGTCGAGCCGCGCGATCACGGCCGTCGGGAAGGCGGTAGCGAGCGTCTCCTCGAGCTTCTCGGTGCCGAGCCCCTCGAGCGCGATGCGATCCGAATCGCACTTCTTGCAGTGCGTCGGCAGCGGGGCCTCGTAGTCACACCAGTGGCACCGCATGGTGCCGCCCTTCTTCTTGTGCAAGGTGAGGGCGACGGTGCAGTGCGGGCACGACGCGAGCTCACCACACCCCTCGCACCGGATGCTCGGCGCGAAGCCGCGGCGATTGAGGAAGAGGATCGTCTGCTCCTTGGCGGCGAGCGTCTCCTCGATCGCGCGGTGGAGGAGCAGGCTGATGCGCTTGTCGCCGGTGGGGCCCGGGCCGATGGCGCGCAGATCGACGATGTGGACGCGCGGCATCTCCTGCGCGCGCGCGCGATCGGGGAGCACGAGCTTCGTCGCCTTGCCGGACCGCGCGAGCTGCTCGGTCTCGAGCGAGGGCGTGGCGCTACCGAGCACGCACACGCTGCCGAGCATGTGCGCACGCAGGATGGCCATGTCGCGCGCGTGATAGCGAACGCCCTCCTCCTGCTTGAACGACGAGTCGTGCTCCTCGTCGACGATGACCAGGCCGAGCGCACGGATCGGCGCAAAAAGAGCGCTGCGGGCGCCGATCGCGACGTCGACCTCGCCGGCGCGTAGCCGCGCCCACATGTCGAAGCGCTCGCGCGCGGTGAGCCCCGAGTGCAGCACCGCGACGTCGTCCCCGAAGCGCGCGCGGAAGCGCGAGACGAGCTGCGGCGTCAGCGCGATCTCGGGCACGAGCATGATCGTGCCGCGCCCGAGCCTCTTCGCCTCGGCGATCGCGCGGAGGTACACCTCCGTCTTGCCGGAGCCGGTCACGCCGTGGAGCAGGAACGTGGTCGCCCCCTTCTCGGGCGCGAGCGCGGCAGCGAGCGCATCCATCGCGACCTGCTGCGGATCGGTCGGCGCGAGCTCGGTGTCGCGGAGGATCGACTCCATGAAGAACGGGTCGCGGATCGCGTCGCGCTCCTCCACCGTGACGAGGCCCTGCTCCTTGAGCTTCTTCACCGTGGCGCGCGCGCCGCCGAACTGATCTTCGAGGCGCGAGAGCGGAAGGGCTCCGTGGGCACGGAGATAGGCGAGGAGACGTGCCGGGCCCGCCTTGATCGACGTCTCGACCACCTCGGTCGGCAACACCCACTGCACCTGGCGCACGGAGATGCCCTTCGCCTCGGAGAAGAGCGTGGGCTCCTCGACGACGAGCGCGGCCTCCTTGTCGGCGGGCGGGAGGGCGAGGCGCACCACCTCGCCGATCGGCGAGAGGTAGTAGCTCGCCAGACGCGCGACGAAGACCACGAGGTCCTCCGGCAGCGAGATGCCCTCGAGCACCGAGAGGATCGGCTTCGCGCCCTTCGGCTTGTCGCCCTGGCGGACGGCGATGACCACGCCGACGATGCGTCGCGAGCCGAGCGTGCAGAGCACGCGCCGGCCGGGCAGCGCGGTGGCGGCGAGCTTCTCGGGCACGAGATAGCTCAGCGCGCGCGGCAGCGGGATTGGCAGCGCGACCTCCGCGAGGGTCACCTGCTCCGCGGTCTCTTCCGCGCTCGAGCTCGGCTCCGCGCTCGCGCTCATCGCTCGGTCATTGCACCAGGAGCCGACCGAGCGCAACGAGTGCCGCCACGATCGCGATCACGGCGAGGGCCGTGAGCGCCGCCGATGCGGGCCTTCGCACGGGCGGCGCGACCGCGGTGGAGCTGGAGGTGGGCGCCGGCGGCGCGGCGGCGCTCGGCGTGGACGAGGCGTCGCCTTCGACCAGCGGGTTGCGCGATGACGGCGACAGATCGAGGACGGCCCCGGCGAGCGAGCCGGGCTCGAGCGTCATGCGGTTCCCGCTCTCGAGCTCCTTCTTGAACGCGCGGATGGCGCCGTCCGAGACGGGAAGGTCCATGCCGCGACGTGCGGGCGCCGTCGCGATCGCCGGTTCGCTCGGCGAGGCCGCGCGCACGCGCTCGGAGGAGCGAGGCGGCGGGGTGCTCTTGGGGAGACGACGCTCGCTCGCGCGGCGCTTCTCGATGAGGCCGGTGCCGAAGCTCGTGGCGATCCATTCACCGAGCTTCAGACGGCTCGCGAGCATCCCGTTGTCGGCGAGGTACCCCTCGAGATCGCGGAGCATGGCGCCGGCGGACGGGTAGCGCGCGTCGCGATCCTTCGCGAGCGCGCGACGCACGATGGTCTCGAGCGCCGCGTGATTCGGGACGCCCTTGTCGGGAAGCGGCGGGATCTCCGCGGCACGGGCCTGCTCGACGAGGGGGATCTCGGACTTCGGCCGATAGAGGCGCCGGCCGGCGAGGAGCTCCCACAGGATGATGCCCGCGGCGAAGACGTCGGCCCGCGCGTCGATCGGCTCGCCGCGCGCGTGCTCGGGGCTCATGTACCCGGCCTTGCCCTTGAGGGCCTCGGTCGCCTCTTCCTTCACGAGGTCGTTCGCGGCCGCGATGCCGAAGTCGCAGAGCTTCACCTCGCCCTCGTACGAGATGAGGACGTTCGACGGCGACACGTCGCGATGCACGATGGAGAGCGGCTTGCCGTTCTCGTCGTCGCGACGGTGGGCGTAGTCGAGCCCTTCGAGGACGTCGGCGACGATCCCGAGCGCGTGCGGCGCGGGCAGCGGGATCTTCTGCACGGTGCACTGGCGCAGCAGCGAGTTGAGGTCGAAGCCCTCGACGTACTCCATCGCGATGTAGAGGTGGTCGTTCTCCTTGCCGAGCTCGAACACCTGCACGATGCGACGATGGCTGAGCCGTGCGGCGAGCTTCGCCTCGTGGATGAGCATCTCGGCGAAGCGCGGGTCATCGGCGAACGCCGGGAGGATCTGCTTCACGACGGAGAGACGCGTCGCGCCGAGCTCCGTCTCCGCACGGGCGAGGTAGATCTGGGCCATACCGCCCTTGCCGATCTGCTCGAACAGCGTGTACGGGCCGAACGTGCGCGGCAGGTCGCTCGGCGCGGCCTCGGACCCAGCCGTGGGAACGCCGTCAGGCGGGGTCCCAGCGGGCGGCGGATTGGACGAGGCGGCGTGCATTGCGCGGCGGGGATGTGGCTAGCAGATTCGAGGAATCGCGCGAGCCGAGCCTCTGAAGGCTACCCCGTGTAGGCATCATACCCACATAGCCGAGCCGGGCGCTACTTCGCGGGCGGCGGGAACGTCGGCAGCGTCGTCGGGATCGTCGACGGGAACCCCGCGGGCGGCTTGAAGCCTCCGGCGTCGAACCCAGGGATGGCCGTCGGGATCGCGAACGTCGGCGTCGGGACCGGCGCGGCCTTGCCGCCGTCGGTCACGGCCACGGCAGCGTCTGCCCCGGCATCGGCCACCGCGACGGGCTTGCCACCGTCGGTCACGGCCGCGGGCCTCACGCCGGCCGGCGCAGCGGCGGCGCCGAGCGGAGCCACGGGCGTCGCGGCCGCGGCGTTGCCGGTGTCGGGCGCAGCGGGAGCGGCAGCCGCGGGCGGCGCGACCGGCGCGACGGCAGCCGCATCAGGCGCGTCGTTCTTCTTCAGCCCGTCGCATGCGAACAGGCCGAACGGCGCGGCGACGACGACAGCCAGCGAGACCCCAAGGACCCTGCGAACGCTCATCGCGTGCAGCATACACCCGAGAATCGGAGAGGCGGAAATTCAGGTCGTGTGACGCACACGACACGCGCTCGCGAACGTCTCTCAGGCGGCGACGTCGCGTGCGGCCCCGCGATTCGCCCATGCGCGGCGCGCGGGGATTCCATAGCGCTCGAGGCCGGCCCTACTTCAGCGGCACTTCGCTCATCTGGGCGGCGATCTGCTCGTAGACCGAGCGACGCGGGTCGTCCGTCCGGAAGACGAGGCGGAACCAGTCACTGAGGAGGGCGACGCCGGGGAGGATGCGCGCGAGGCGCTCGGCCGCGATGTCCTTGCGCACCAGGTACTCGGGGAGCACGGCGACGCCTGCCTGCGCGAGCGCACGGATGCGGATGGCCTCGATCGTCCCGAGGCGCACGACGCTCTCGAAGCGGAGGTGGTCGCCGCCGCTCGGCGCGTCGCGGAAGTACCGGAACAGCGAGAGCCCCACGTCCGTGTCGAGCAGCGTGTGCGCGGCGGCGTGCTTCGCCCTGTCGAGCGGCTTCTTGTCGAGCAGCGCAGCGGCGCCGACGAACACGTAGTCCTCGCGATGGAGGCGCAGCGAGTCGAGCTTCGGATCGGTGAGCCGGCTCGACGTGACGGCGCACTCGATCTCCATCGAGCGCACGCGCATCAGGATGTCGGTCCCGGAGCCGAAGTAGAGATGCAGGCGGAGCCAGGGCTGGAGCTTGGTGAGCGCGTCGAGCTGCGGCAGGATCCAGCTGAGCCCGAGCCCATGCCTCGTGCCGGTCACGTCCATCGGCGCGAGGGAGCGCGGCTCAAAGCACGTCGCCGACCGCGATCTCGACGTTCGGAAACTGGGCGAGGCGGACGCTACTCCCCGCGCGGTACGGGAGGACGCGCGCGTAGGAACCGCGGACGATCTCGCTGTACACCTCCACGAGACCGTCGCGCACATTGACGATCCAGTACTCCTCCACGCCGCTCTCCGCGTAGAGGCGCGCCTTCGTCCCACGGTCCGTCTCGAGCGAGCTGTCCGCGACTTCGATGATGAGGAAGGCTCGCGACGGATGTTCCTCGCGGTAGTCCGCGCGTGGGACCACGGCGACGTCCGGCTCCGGCTCCGATCCGTCGGAGGCCGCGAAGGAATTCTGGATGCGAACGGTCGCCTGTCCCGCGAGCGCAGTGACGAGCCGCTCGTTCAGGCGATCGATGGCCGAGTCATGCGGTGCGCCCTTGGGGGACATCCGAACGATGACACCATAGAGGAGCTCGACACGCTCGTTCTCGAAGAGACCGAGCTCGACCATTTTCTCGTACTCCTGACGGCGGATCGGGCGTGCAAGCTCGTGGGGAATCGAGACGGCCGACATCCCCGAATCGTAGCACGCCGAACGCGGGAGCTCCGGTCGGCTCAGGGCTCCCGTGGGTCGTCGCGCCCGAGCCGCGGCCAGGGCTAGTCCGGAAGACTGCGCGATCGCCCGTACCCGTGGCACTATTCCGCCCCGATGACGGCCGACGACCACGACAAGAGCCCGAAAGGGGACGGCGCCGCCGAGGCGCCCGTCGACCTCGGCCTCAAGCGCCCCGACGCGCCGCCGTCGTCGCGGCTCGGGCGGCTCGGTCGTCTCGCCGCGCTCTCGACGCGCGCGGTGCCGCTCGCCGCGGAGGCGATGCGCCGGGCCGCGTTCGGCAAGCGACGCACCGAGGCGGAGGAGCTCGAGGCGCAGCAGCGCGCGCTCGACAACGCGAAGAAGACCGCCGAGGCGATGCTGAAGACGCTCGGCGAGATGAAGGGCCTCCCCCTCAAGCTCGGGCAGATGGCCTCGTACATCGACGGCCTCGCCCCGCCCGGCTACGAGGAGAAGTTCCAGGAGATCCTCAAGAAGCTGCAGGCGAAGGCGCCGCCGCTCTCGCGCGAGGCCGCGACCAAGGTCGTGACGAAGGAGCTCGGGCCCCCCGAGGAGGTCTTTGCCGAGTGGGAGCTCGACCCGTTCGCCGCCGCGAGCATCGGGCAGGTCCACCGCGCGACGACGAAGGCGGGCGACCGCGTGGCGGTCAAGGTGCAGTACCCCGACATCGACAAGGCGATCGAGAACGACCTCAAGAGCATCTCGATGCTCGAGACGATGATCGCGCCCGTCGGCCGCAAGTACCACACGAAGGAAGCGCTCGACGAGATCAAGAGCGTGTTCCTCGCAGAGCTCGACTACCGGACCGAGGCGAACAACGCCGACACGTTCCGCGCGATGCACCGCGGCGACGACGAGATCGTCATCCCGCGCGTCTTCCACTCGTACTCCACGCGCCGCGTGCTCACGTGCGAGATGATCGGCGGCGTCGATTACGCGACCTTCTGCAAGGAGGCGACGCAGGAGGAGCGCAACGCCGCGAGCGCCACGATCTGGCGCTTCATGTTCCGCTCGCTCTTCGTGCACGGCTGGCTCTACGCCGACCCGCATCCCGGCAACTACCGCTTCCTCGGCGGCGGGCGCATCGCGTTCCTCGATTTCGGATGCGTGAAGGTGCTGCCCCCGGACTTGCTCGTCGGCACCAAGCGTTACATCACGACGGCGATGGACCAGGACTGGCCCGAGTTCGAGAAGGCGTGCGTCGACGTGCTCGGCTACGACCCGACCGACACCGAGTCGTACGAGCTGTTCATCGCGTACACGAAGCTCCTCCTCGAGCCGCTCACCACCGACGGCACGTTCCGCCACACGCACAAGGTCGCGCGCGAAGCCGTCGCGTTCCTCGTCCGCGGCGGCAAGAAGATCAGCAAGCCCAAGGAGGGCCAGCTCCTGCCGAACCTCCCGAAGCCGATCCATCCGCCTCAGGAGCACATGTTCATGAACCGCCTCCAGTGGGGGCTCGCGAGCGTGATGGCGGGCATCGGCGGCGAGGGCAACTACCGCAAGATCGCCGAGCCGTGGATCCGCGGGCCGTACCACGCTCCCCCGCTGTCTTCGTGAGGGCCATGAAGAAGGCGCGCGAACCCGAGAACCTCCTCGTGCACGGCGACAACCTCGCCGCGCTCACGAAGCTGAGATCGCGGTTCGCGGGCAAGATCCGCTGCGTGTATCTCGACCCGCCGTTCAACACGGGCCGAACGTTTGCACAATACAACGACTCGCTCGACCCCCAGGAATGGGTGCGCATGATGCGCCCGCGGCTCCTTGCGCTCGTGCCGCTCCTCGCCGACGACGGCGCGGTGTTCGCGGAGATCGACGACACGCAGCTCGCGCACCTCTCGCTGCTGATGGACGAGGTCTTCGGCGCGAAGAACCGCATCAGCACGATCACCGTCGTGCGCAGCGCGACCACCGGGCACAAGGCCATCAACGCCGGGCCGGTGCACGTCTCCGACTTCATCCTCGCGTACGCGAAGGACAAGAAGCAGTGGCGCTATCGCCCGCAGGTCCGTACGCGCGACGGCCTCGACCCGGCGTACGGCACGTGGCTCGACAATCCCGATGCCCCGCCCGCCGACTGGACCTTTCGCTCGCTGCGCACCGCGATCGCCGAGCAGCTGGGCCACGCGTCGCCTCGCGCCGCCGCCCTCGCGCTCGGCAAGAGCACGTTCGATCGCCGGCTCATCGAGCTCGCGCTCGAGAACGCGCGCCACGTGGTGAGGTTCGCGCAGCCTCGGTACGAGGCGATCGGCCGGGCCGCGCAGGCCATCGTCGATCGCTCGCGCGCACAGCCCTCACGCGTGCTCGTGCTCGAGCGCGAGGGGCGCTCGGCGTTCATCGTGCGCGGCGGCAACCGCATCCTCTTCCTCGGCACCAAGGTGCGGATGGTCGGCGGGCGCCCGGCGATCGTCGAGCCGCTCACCAACGTGTGGACGGACGTGCCGTTCCAGGGCATCGCGCGCGAGGGCGGCGTCGTCTTCACGCGCAACAAGAAGCCCGAGCGCCTCGTCGCGCGCGTCCTCGCCATGGCGACCGACCCGGGCGACTGGGTGCTCGACCCGTTCCTCGGCAGCGGCACGACTGCCGCAGTCGCGCACAAGATGAATCGCCGATGGATCGGGATCGAGTCGGGTGACCATCTCGCCACGCTCGCGGAGCCGCGCCTCTCGCGCGTCGTCGCCGGGGAGGATATGACCGGCATCAGCGTCGAGACCGGCTTCGTCGGTGGCGGCTCCTTCACCGTCATGGAGCTTTGATTGGGCACCAAGGTACTCTTCCCGTTCGTCCTCGCGCTCTTCCTCGCGGGTTGTCCCAAGCCAGACGCGCCCGTCGTGAACGGCGGCGGCGCGGACGCCACACCGGCGGAGGCTGCGCTCGACGGGGCGACGGCGGCCGACGACACCGACGCCGGCGAGGGCGGGACTCACGCCGAGCTCGCCGTCGCGCTCCCGTGGACGGAGGCCATCCGCGCCGACAAGTGGAAGGAGGCCGAGGCTTCGATCGCGGCGCTCCCGGCCGGCGAGCAGAACAAGCCCGAGGTCCGCTTCGCGCGCGCACGCGTGGCGCTCGCGCTCGGCAAGCACGCCGATGCCGTCGCGCGCCTCGACAAGCTGGAGAACGAGCTTCCGCTCCTTCGCGACGCGATCGGGAAGGTCCGCGCACAGGCCGCGCTCGTCGCGGGTCCGTTCGACCGCGCCGCCGAGTGGTACGGGACTCGTTCGCAGCCCTCGGCATGGCTCGTGGCCGCCGAGGCGTGGGAGAAGGCCGGCGAGCCCGCGCGCGCACGCACGCTCTGCGATCGGGTGCTCGCGGTCGACAAGAAGCCGCGCTCGCTCGAGGAGAAGACGCGCACGCTCCGCATGCGCGTCACGCGCGCGAAGGACGGCGACGCTGCCGCCGCCATGGACGCACGATGGCTCGCGACGAACGCCCTCGACGAGGCGGCCGCGACCGCCGCGACGGAGCTCCTCGAGAAGCAGAAGCCCCCTGCCCCGCTCACCGGCGACGAGCTCGTCACGCGCGCGCGCATCCTCGCCGAGGCGGGCCGCTCCGACGACGCGCTCCGCGCTCTCGAGCGTGCCTCGGGGGCGCCGGGCAAGCCGGCCTCGCTCGTCGACATGTGCCATGCGCGCGCCGAGGCCTATTACAAGGCTCGAACGCGCTATCCCGAGGCCGCGCTCGCGTACCGCGCGTGCGCCGCGCTCGGCGGTCCGCGTGCCGCCGAGGACGCCTTCCTCTCCGCGCGCGCCTTCTCGCGCGCCGATCGCGACGGCGACGCGCTCCCCGCGTTCGCCTCCGTCATCCAGCGACACCCGAAGACCACGTGGGCCGACCAGGCCGAGTTCCACGTCGCGCGCGCTCATGCGCTCGCGGGTCGATGGAAGGAGGCGGCCCACGCGCTCGACGAGTACGTGAAGCACTTCTCGACCGGCCACGACAAACGCGAGGCCGAGCGCTACCGCGCCGTCTCGCACCTCATGGCCCGCGACGACAAGATCGCACGCAAGCTCCTCGAGGACCTCGCGGGCGGAACCGACGACGCGCTCTCCCAGGCGCGCTGGCAGAACCTCGCCGCGCTCGCGGCGCTACGCGACGGCGATCGCACGCATGCGATCGCGCGCTGGTCGGACGTGGCGCGTGCGAGGCCGCTCAGCTGGCCCGCGCTCGTCGCTCGCGCCCGGCTCACCGCCGCGAATGCTCCGCTGCCCCTCACCATCGATCCGCCCGAGACGAGCGACCGGACCGAGCCGCTCGCGATCGAGCTGCCTCCCCCGGTCGACGTCCTTCATCGCATCGGTCTCGACGGCGACGCCGAGGAGGCGCTCCGGGAGCGCGAGTCGATCGTCGTCGCGAACGCGCAGGGTCGCGGCACCGAGGCGCTCTGCGGAGCCTACGCGATGCTCGATCGCGGAAAGCGTCGCTACCAGATCTCGCTGCAGATCCCCTCGGCGATGCTCGCGAGCGCGCCCGGCCCCAAGAACCGCTGGGCGTGGGACTGCGCTTACCCGCGCCCGCACAAGGGGAGCATCCGCAACCACGAGGCGAGCACCAAGCTGCCGCCCGACCTGCTCTGGGCGGTGATGCGCCAGGAGAGCGCATTCGACGCGGAGGTCATCTCGCCCGCGCGGGCCGTCGGCCTGCTGCAGCTCATGCCGGAGACGGCGCGCACCGTCGCGACCAGCGCAAGCCTTGCGCACGAGGAGGGCTGGCTCGTCCGCCCCGACCACAACGTGCAACTCGGTGCACTCTACATGCGTGAGCTGCTCGACAAGCTCCACGGGAGCGTTCCGCTGGCGGTCGGGTCCTACAACGCCGGCCCGGACGCCATCGCCCGGTGGCAGTCGCACGCCAAGGGCGAGAGCCTCGATGTCTTCGTCGAGACCATCCCATTCCTCGAAACGCGGGGTTATGTGGTCCGTGTCATGGGAAACCTCGCGCGGTACGGCTTCATGGAACGGGGCGAGCCGGGCGTACCGGCGGTGTCCCTGGACCTCAACTGAGCCGGGTCGCCTGCAACGCGGACGATACAGCCCCCCGAAGGTCGGCTAGAGTGCCGTCCCCAACGTGCTCGGGCTCTTTTTCGCGGCCGTCTTCATCGCTCTGAACGGCTTCTTCGTAGCGGCCGAGTTCGCGCTCGTCAAAATCAGCACGACGCTCGCGAACACGACGAAGGCGCCCCGCGAGGACCCGCGCATCGAGCGCGCCCGCAAGGTCGTCTCGCGCCTCGACCGGTACCTGTCGGTCACCCAGTTCGGCATCACGCTCGCGAGCCTCGGGCTCGGCTGGATCGGCGAGCCGGCCGTGGAGTCGCAGGTCGACCGCGCCGCGCGCTTCGTCACCGGCCACGAGCCGGGCAACATCCTCCACTACGTCGTGGTCGTCGTCTCCTTCGCGATCCTGACGTTCGCCCACGTGCTCTTCGGCGAGCTCGTCCCGAAGCTCATCGCGATCCAGCGCTCCGAGCCGGTCGCCCTCGGCTCCGCGCGGCTCCTCCAGCTCATCTACATCGCCTTCCAGCCGCTGCTCTGGATCCTCGAGCGCGCGACGAAGCTCATTCTCCGCAGCATGGGCATGAGCTCGGACGCCGCGAGCGAAGGCTCCCTCTCGGAGGACGAGCTCATCGGCATTCTCGCGGCGAGCGCCGCTCGCAGCCCGGGCGGCAAGAGCCGCGCGGATCTCTTCGAGCGCGTCGCCCGCTTCGCGAACCGCACCGCGCGCCACGCGATGGTGCCGCGCGTCGACGTGTTCATGCTCCCGATGGGCACGACCGGCGAAGAGGCAGCGAAGCAGCTCCGCACGCACCAGTACTCGCGCGTCGTCCTCACGAAGGAGAAGAGCGTCGACGAGGTCGCCGGCTATCTCTACGCGAAGGACTTTCTCCTCGACCCGAACAACGAGAAGCTCCCTTCGCTCGAGACGCTGAAGCGCGAGCTCCTCTTCGTCCCCGAGACGCAGAGCCTGCTCGACGTGCTCCGCGACATGCAAAAATCGCAGATCCCGATCGCCGTCGTCGTCGACGAGTACGGCGGCACGAGCGGCATCGTCACGATGGAGGACCTCCTCGAGGAGATCGTCGGCGAGATCCGTGACGAGCTCGACGAGGAGGCCGCACGCATCGCGAAGGTCCCGAACGAGAGCAACGCCTGGGACGTCGACGCCCGCGCGACCATGGAGGAGCTCCGTCACCTCGGCATCCACATCGAGGACGAGGACTCCGCGGAGACGGTCGGCGTCGTCGTCCTCAACCACCTCGGTCGCATCCCGCGCATCGGCGACAAGGTCGCGCTCGGTCCCGACGGCACGGCCGAGATCACGAGCGTGAGCCGCCGTCGCATCCTCCGCGTGCGCATCCGTCTCCAGGGCGCACCACCCTCGAGGCCGTGAGCCCGGTGACCGTCAAGGCGGGCCCGTGAGCTACGGAGTGCGACTGATGCGGCTCGCAGCCGTGGTCGTCACGGTGCTCTCGGTCGTGCTCGTCACGCGTCTCAAGCTGTCGACCGACCTGACCGAGCTCTTTCCGAGGACGGTCGAGGCCGAGACGCTTGCGCGCGTCACGCACGTGTTCGGCGGCGGAGACGTCGCCCCGGTGCTCGTGCGCGGCGACGACGCGGCCGAGGTCGAGCGTGCCGCGCGCGAGGCCGCCGTCGCGCTCCGCACCTGCGGGTCGATCGCCCAGGTGATCGAGGAGATGCCCGCGCCCGCGCCGAAGGTCGGTGAGGCCCCCGACCCGACGGCGGCCTGGCGCTTCGCCGGGCCGAACGCACGCGACGAGCTGGCACGCGCCCTGACCCCCGAGGGCATGAAGAAACGCCTCCGCGACACGCGGGCACTGCTCCTCGCGCCGGGCGCGGGCGACGTCGCCGACAAGCTCGCGCGTGATCCGCTCCGCTTGACGATGATCCCGTGGGAGGGCCGCGTCGAGATCGCCGCCGGTGCGCGGGCGAGCGGAGGCGGCGCGTTCGTGGCGAAGGAGGGGCGCGCGCGCCTGCTCATCATCGAGCCGCGCGGGCGGGCCTTCGACTCGGGCGCCGCGGCGCGCTTCACCTCGGAGGCCGAAGCCGCCATCGACGGCGTGCGGCGCGCACATCCGAACGTCGTGCTCGCGCTCACGGGCGGTCACGTCATCGCGAAGCAGACCGAAGCGATGATGAAGGGCGACCTCCAGAAGAGCGGCGTCCTCTCCGGCGTCCTCGCATCGCTCGTCTTCCTCGCGACGTTCCGCAGGCCCCGCGCGCTCCTGGCCGTGCTCCCTCCGCTCGCCGCGGGCACGCTGTGGACGACGGCGCTCGCCGCGCTCATCTATCCGCGCCTCTCGGCGATCGCGACGGCGTTCGCGGCCGTCGTCGTCGGCGTCGGCGTCGACACGGGCGTGCACGTCTACGGGCGCTTGCTCGCGGCGCGGCGCGAGGGTCGCTCGCCGAGCGAGGCTGCGGCGGTCGCGCGGAGCGAGACCTGGAGGCCCACCCTCGGCGCGGCAGTGGCGGCCGGAGCGGCATTCGCGTGCCTGGGGCTCAGCGACATCGCGGGGATGCGCCAGCTCGGCGTGCTCTGCGCGTTCGGCGAGGTGCTCACCGCGGTGGCGATCCTGCTGGTGGTGCCGGAGGTGGGCGCGTGGCTCGAGCGTGGACCGCCGCCGCGCGAGCTGCGGCTGCCGTTCGTAGCGGCGCTGACGGCGACGCGTCCGCGCGCGCTCCTCGTGCTCGCGGGCGCCGCGGCTGCCATCGCCCTCGCCCTCGCCTTCGGTGCGCCGACGATCGATCACGGCGTCGTCGCGCTCGATGCGCGCGTGCTCCCCGCGGCCGGCGTGTACGACGAGATCTACGCGACGTTCGGCGGCACGCGCGGGCAGCTGCTCGTGGTCTCCGCGGACGCCGACGAGGCCCGCGCTCGAGCGCGCTCCGACGCGGTCGCCGAGGTCGCCGAGAAGCTCGCGGCCGACGAGGTGATCGAAGGCTTCGATGCGCTCGGCACGATCGCGCCGTCGCTCGCCGCCCAGCGCGCACGGCTCGACCTCCGCAATGCCCTTGATTTGCCCGCAAAACGAGCGCTTCTCGCGAGGTCGCTCGCGGACGAAGGGTTCGCCATGGACGCGTTCGAGCCGGCGCTCGAGGCGTTCGCACACCCGACCGAGGTGATCACGGACGTCGCGGCAAGCGATGACGCCGCGCTCGCATGGGTGAAGCGACGACACCTCGGAAAGGACGAGCGCGGGACGCTCGCCGTCACCTTCGTCAGGCTCTCGAGGGATCCCGCGAAGGCGGCGCAAGCGCGCGCGTGGCTGCGCGCCGCCGACCCCGAGGCCGTGCAGACCGGCTTCGCGGATCTCGAGACCTCGCTCAAGGACACGATGGCGCGCGATCTTCCGCGCGTGCTCGCCGCGGCGATGGCGATGGTCGTCATCGTGCTCGGCGTGTCGTTGCGGCGAGCGAGCGCGATCGCCCTCGCGGTGCTGGTGCTGGTGGTGGAGATCGCAATCGTGCTCCTCCTGTCGCGGGTGCTCGGCGTGCGCTGGCACGTCTACGACGCGCTGGTGTTGCCGGTGCTGCTGGGGATCACGCTCGACGAAGCGCTCTTCTTGCTGGAGGCGGCGCGGCGCAAGGCATCGGTCGACGAAGCGCTTGCCGAGCAGGCGCCGCTCGCTGCGACGACCGCGCTGACGACCGCCGCCGGGTTCGGCGCACTGATCGTTTGCCGCTTCGGTGGCCTGGTCGATGTCGGCAAGGTGGGCGCGCTCGGTTCGGCGGCGGGCCTCGTCTGCGCGCTCCTCGTCATCCCCGCCGGGTTCCGGCTGTGGATGTCGCGCGCGCGCTGACGACGCGCACGAGCGTGGCAAGCGTCGTTGCCACGAATGTCGTCGATCGACACGAACCTTCACACCCCCGCGCACGCTACTCCGCGGATGCACACGGAGGTCGCGAGCCTGAGCCATGGGCATGCACCCTGCTACTCGAGCTGTCGAACGGGGCGCACGAATGCACCCCCACTTGCGGAAAGGACAACCCATGCTCTGTCTCAGGAACTTGATGACCGTCGCTCTTGTCGGCGCGGGCGCCATCACACTTGGCGGCTGCGCGGCTGACTCGACGCCCGACGACACCACGTCGGTCGCAACTCCCCTCGACAACAAGAAGATGGGGGGCGACAAGACGAAGGGGCACGACGACGACGACGACAAGGGCGAGCACGGCACCAAGCCTCGCAAACCGTCTTGCGACCCGCACGACAAGAAGTGTGACGAGGTCCTGAAGCCCCTTCCGCCTCCGGGTTGCGACGACGAGGAGGACAAGAGCAAGTGTCCGCCTCCGCGTCCTCCGCCCTGCGATGAGAAGGACAAGGGTATGGGCGGCTGCCCGCCTCCGCCCTGCGATGACAAGACCAAGGGCGGTTGCTGGCCTCCGCCGCCCCCGCCGCCCCCGCCGCACGACGACGACTGCGACGACGGACAGACCTGGTAAACGCCCATGCGCCGATACGCTCTCCCGTTGCTCTTCCTCGCGTCATGCGCCTCGGCGCAGGGCGCGGGAGAGCGTCTCGACATCGCGCCCTCCGCGTTCACGAGCGTGCACGCCACCTTGCTCGACTTCGACCTCGACGGCTCGCTCGTGACAGACACCGATGATCCCGCGGCGATACGCATGCAGATCGAAGCGCAGCTCCTCTTCACGACGGGGCAGCTCAACGGCGAACACTCGGTCGGGAGGCTCGGACAGCTCGAGCTCTCGGCGATCCGCGCCACGCCGATCCCGGTACCTCCTCCTCCGGCGCCCGAGCCGGCGCCCCCTGCGCCCGCACCCGCACCCGCACCGAGCTTCGCAGTGACCTACCACGCGAAGCTCCCCGTCGCGTGGGGCGCCACGAGCCTGCCCGCCAGCTACTCGTTCACTTTGCCCGCACGCCTCTCGCAGACGGGGCAGCTCGCCTTCGTGACGAAGTACGGACCGACCTGCGTCGACCCGGCCGGCGGCACCGTCGGTGCGGGAACGGTGTTCCTCTTCTACCGCCCGAGGCAGACCGGCTGCGTGCTCGCCGCGGAGGACGTGGCCACGTTCGACGCGAAGGTCACCGCCTCGGCGGAGAACACGAACGGCAAGTCGCCCGAGTACCATCGCGTCTGGGCCGACAGTGCGCTCGAGGTGGTGGCGATGTTCAGCCACGAGTACGCGACCCCGACGGTCGGCGACGAGGGCGTGCGCGCCTACGACGACTTCGTCTGGCTCGTGCACCAGTACCTGGGCTCGCTCCAGCCGAACGAGAGCAAGCGGTCGGAGCCATCCGGCCTGTCGCCTTCGGGAACGGCCGCGCCCCAGGTGCGGCTCGCCGCGGAGCTGCCGGACGGTCGAACGATCGCGATCAACGTCATGCTCACGGGCCACGCCCTGACCGACGACGGCGCCGCGCTCGACGCGTGGTACGGCGCCGTGACCCCGAAGGCCGACGTCATCCTCTACAACGGCCACGCGGGTCTGGGCGCGAACGTCCGTACCCTGATGGAGAAGGGCTCGTTCGTCTCGGGTCAGTACCTGATCTGGTTCCCGAACGGCTGTGACACCTTCGCGTATGTCGATCGCACGCTGGCCGATCGCCGCGCGCGGCTGAACCCGGACGACCCGGGCGGCACGAAGTACATGGACACGCTCTCGAACGTGATGGCCGGCTACTTCAACGCGCTCGTCCCGACATCGCTCACGCTCATCCACGCGCTCGTCGATGCGCGCGACGTGAGCCGCGCTCCGAAGACGTACGAGCAGATCTTCGCCAACGTCGACCCCAGCCAGATCGTCGTCGTGACCGGCGAGGAGGACAACCTCCTCCAGCCGTTGCCGCCGGCCCCCAACCGCGCGGGCGAGCCTGGAAGGCAGGGGCAGGCGTCGCAAGCGGCACAGGCCGCGCCGGGTGACCTGGGGACCGACGGCGATCCGCAGGGCGGCCCCGCCTCGGCCGCGGGTGCACAGAAGAAGACGAGCGACAGCGGCTGCTCGCTCGGAGGCGGCGCTCGCGACGCAGGCTCAGGAAGCGGCGCGCTCGCCCTCGTGCTCGCCGTGCTCACGCTCTCGCTTCGGCGTCGCCGCCGCTCGGTCATGGCTCGCTGACGTGCTCGCCGACGTCACCGCGCCTCGCACGAGCATGCGGGCATCGCCGATCGCGACCGCGACGAGCTTCTTCACTCGCGCGAGCACCGACTCCTGGCGATAGGGCACGCCGTACTGCTCGCACAGCGCTCGCACCCGCGGCTGCAAGCGCTGGTACTGCAGCGGCGGCAGATCGGGAAAGAGGTGATGCTCGATCTGATAGTTGAGAAAGCCGTGCAGGAAGTCGCGCACGTCGCCGCCGGTATTGAAGTTCACCGTGCCGAGGACCTGCCGCAAGAACCACTCGCGCCGATCCCGCGATGAGGTCGTGAACCGGTAGAGGTCGTCGCCGGCGTGGTTGGGAGCGATGATCGCGAACGTATGGAGGTTCGTGAGCAGCTCGGCGCCGACGGAGTTGACCCACACCGATGCGACGGCGAGCGGTCCGAGCGGCGCGAACAGCGCGGGCAACGCGACGAAGCGGCCGAGCGCATACGGCAAGATCGAGTGCCGCCAGAGCTCGCGCCCCTCCGCGGTGCGCGGGTCGAAGGCAGCAACGAAGCGCTCCGGGCCGCGAGCATCGTCCTTCAAGGTCCCCAGTCGCGTGGTCCTCCGCCTCGTCCTTCGCTGGAGGATCTGGAGCGTGCTCGGCGCGTAGTAGGTGACCTTCCAGGTGAGCGCGTAGGCCGCGACTGCGAGGAGCTTCGCCGCACGCGGCAACGAAGCCTCGCGGATCGACTCGACGTTGAGCTCGACGAGATCCGGGTCGGCGGCCTCGTTCGTGTACCCGTGATGGAGAACGTTGTGCTCGTAGTGCCACGCCTCGGGCACGAACCAGTCGAACCAGTCGAACAGCCGTCGTGAGCCCTTGGCGAAGCCCTCCGAGGTCAGGCGGACCGGGGTGCCCGGCACGCGGTCCATGCCCTTGTGCATGGTGTGATGCGCGACGATCGCCCAGCGCGCCATCGAGCCGGTCGACAGGAGCACCATGCTGAGCGGGTTGGGCATCACCCAGGCGGTCGCGTAGCCCGCGGCGGTACACCAGCGCCCCCACCGCTCGAGCCGCAGCATGTGCGCGAGGTCGTCAGGCCCCAGCGAGGCCACGGCCTCGGCCTCCAGAGCGCGCAGTGCGCGCGCGAACCCCTCGAGATCGACTGCGTCGAGATCAGGCTGCTCCAAGGCTCCGATCACACTCCTCCCACGCCCAGCAGTCAACGACACATGCACGAGCTCTGCAGAGCGGCGCCGCTTGCGGCTCGTCGACGGTCCGCACTAGAAGAGGTCCGTGGAGGAACTCGATCTCGCGGCGGCGCTTCCGTCGGTGCTGCCGCCAGAGGGGGTGGTCGTCACCCGCCTGTCCGAGATCACCGCGCGCGCCGAAACGAGCGCCCGCATCGACATCGCCGGTGTGCGCGGCTGCGCGGACGCGGTCGTCATCGCCGGGCTCGTGCGCACCGGCAGAGCTCCCGTCGTCGCGGTCACGGCCGACGGAGACACCGCCCGCGCCCTCGCCAAGGACGTGCAGTTCCTCCTCGGCCCGGGAGACGACGGCGACGACGAGATGAGCGACGGCGACCGCGTGCTCGTCCTCACCACGTCCGACTCGTCGCCCTACGCGGACGTGAACCCCGACCGCCGGTCCGCGCTCAGCCGGATGGCGACGCTCGGGCACCTCGCGCGCGAGCGCCCGTTCCGCGTGCTCGTCGTCCCTGCCGCCGGCCTCGCACGCAAGCTCGTGCCGCGCGCCGTCGTCCGCGAGCACACGCACAAGGTCCAGGTCGACGCCGACCTCGATCGCGAACAGCTCGTGCGCGCGCTCACCGAGTCGGGCTACCTGCGCGTTCCCGTCGTCGAGGACCCGGGCTCGTTCGCCGTGCGCGGGTCGCTGCTCGACGTGTGGCCTCCCGGCTGCGACGAGCCCGCGCGCATCGAGCTCTACGGCGACGCCGTCCTCTCGATCAAATCGTTCGACGCGACCTCGCAGACCACCCGCCCCGATGCGGCGAAGAAGGAGCTCTGGCTCCCGCCCGCGCGCGACACGATCCTCGCCAAGGAGTACGTCGACCGCGCCCGCATGCGCGTCGCGCAGCTCGCGGACATGATCGACTGGCCGACCATGAAGGCGCGCGTCCTCGTCGACGACGTCGCCACGGGCCGCGCCTTCTTCGGCGCCGACGCCTACCTGCCCGCGTACTACGACACGCTCGTCCCGCTCAGCGAGTACCTGCCCGAGGACGCGCGCTACGTGCTGACCGATCCTTCGGTCATCACCCGCACCGTCCTCGACGAGCTCGGTCGCGCCACCCAGGACGCCGCGGCCAAGGCGAACGAGCCGCAGTTCCTGCCGGAGACGTTCTTCCGCTCCGAGGCCGACATCGCCGCCGATCTCGCGGCACGTCGCGTGGTCGTGCTCCACGGCGCGGCCGTCGCGGGCGAGGGCGAGGGGCTCGCGGCCTACGAGGTCACGCGGGAGGCTCTCCATCTCGCCGCCTCCGACAACGAGGACCTCACGCGCGCCGTGAAGGCCGCGCGCTCGACCAAGGGTCGCGCCGGCACGCTCGCGCCCGTCGCGCGCCGGATCCGGCACTTCAAGGACAACGGCCTGCGCGTGTTCCTCACCGCCCGCGCGCAGACGCAGGCGGAGCGCCTCGCCGGCCTGCTCCGCCACCAGGAGATCCGCTGCCGGATCCGCGGGGCCTCGTTCGACCCCGCATGGCTCTACGAGCGCACCGAGCGCGCGGGCCACGGCGAGGAGGAGGACGACGCTCAGATCATCGTCGGCCCGCTCGACCGCGGCGTCATCCTCCCCGGCGAGGGCTTCGTCATCGTCACGGAGGAGGAGGTCTTCGGCGGCCGCGCGCACCGCGTCCGCGAGCGAAAGACCCGACGCGACAACGCACGACCGTTCGTCGAGGACCTCCGCTCGCTCAGCGTGGGCGACTACGTCGTCCACGTCGACCACGGCATCGGCAAGTACATGGGGCTCGTCCACCGCAACGTCGGCGGGCTCACCGTCGACCTGCTCGTCGTGGAGTACGCCTCGGGCGACAAGCTCTACCTCCCCGTCTATCGCCTCAATCAAATCCAGAAGTTCGCGGGCGCCGAGGGCGGCGAGCCGAAGATCGATCGCCTCGGCGGTGCGACGTTCTCCAAGACCAAGTCGCGCGTCGAGAAGGCCGTCAAGCAGATGGCCGACGAGCTGCTCCGGCTCTACGCCGAGCGCCAGGCCCAGCCCGGCGACTCCATCGAGCCCGCCAACGACGACTACCGCGCCTTCGAGGCCACGTTCCCGTTCGACGAGACCGACGATCAGGCGCGCGCCATCGAGGACGTGAACAAGGACCTCGAGACGCCGCGCCCCATGGACCGCCTCGTCTGCGGCGACGTCGGCTTCGGCAAGACCGAGATCGCCATCCGGGCGGCCTTCCGCGTCGCGATGGCCGGCAAGCAGGTCGCGGTGCTCTGCCCGACGACGGTGCTCGCCCAGCAGCACTTCCGCACCTTCGAGGCGCGGATGGCCGACTACCCGATCACCTTGCGCGCGCTCTCGCGATTCCAGGGCAAGAAGGAGTCCGACGAGACGCTCGCGCGCCTGAAGGACGGCAAGGTCGACGTCGTCATCGGGACGCACCGCCTGCTGTCGAAGGACATCCACTTCAAGAACCTCGGCCTGCTCGTCGTCGACGAGGAGCAGCGGTTCGGCGTGACGCACAAGGAGCGCATCAAGGCGCTCCGCACGCAGGTCGACGTGCTCACGCTCTCGGCGACGCCCATCCCACGCACCCTGCAGATGGCGGTGAGCGGCCTCCGCGACCTGTCGCTCATCACGACGCCGCCGGTCGATCGCCGCGCCGTGCGCACCTTCGTGACCGCGTTCGACGATCAGGTCCTGAGGGAGGCGATCGGCCGCGAGCTGTCGCGTGGCGGTCAGATCTTCTACGTCTACAACCGCATCGAGGGCATCTACGAGAAGGCGCAGAAGCTCCAGCAGCTCTTCCCGGAGGCGCGTATCGCGGTCGCGCACGGGCAGATGGCCGGCAAGGGCTCCTCGGCCGCCGCGCAGGGCGGCGAGACGGTCCTCGAGAAGACGATGCTCGACTTCGTCGAGGGCCGCTACGACATCCTCTGCGCGACCGCGATCATCGAGAGCGGCCTCGACATCCCGCGCGCGAACACGATCATCATCGACCGCGCCGACCTCTTCGGCCTCGCGCAGCTCTACCAGCTGCGCGGGCGTGTCGGTCGCTCGAAGGAGCGCGCCTACTGCTACCTGATCGTCCCGCCGCCCAACAAGATGACCGACGACGCGCGCGCGCGCATCGAGGCCCTCGAGCGGCACACCGAGCTCGGCAGCGGCTTCAAGATCGCGAGCCTCGACCTCGAGCTGCGCGGCGCGGGCGATCTGCTCGGCGCCGAGCAGTCCGGCAACGTCGCGAGCGTCGGCCTCGACATGTTCTGCTCGATGCTCGACGAGGCCGTCCACGAGCTGCGCGGTGAGCCCGTGGCGCACGAGGTCGACCCCGAGCTCTCCTTCGACGTGACCGCGCTCCTCCCCGAGGAGTACGTGTCCGACGTCGGCGTTCGCCTCTCGCTCTACAAGCGGCTCGCGAGCGCGCTCGACGAGGCCCACGTCGGCGAGATCGCGACCGAGATGGAGGACCGCTTCGGCCCTCCCCCGCCCGACGCGCGCTGCCTCGTGCGGCTGATGACGATGAAGTGCGAGCTTCGCAAGATGCGCGTGCTCGGCTGCGAGGCGACCGCACGCAGCGTGACGCTCCACCTGCGCGACGACACACCGCTCGACCCGAAGAAGATCCTCGACCTCGTGAAGCTCCCGCGCAGCCTCTACAAGCTGACGCCTGACCGTCTCACGCGCCGCTTCGAGAACGGCACCGACGGCCTCGCGAACGCGGAGACGATGCTCGTCGAGCTCTCGCGCTGCTGGCGCGAGTGACGAACGAGCTCACCCTTCCGACAGCCTGTGAGCGTAGCTGATTCGAGAGCTCTGCTAGTCTCATGCGGAGCCGACACCGATGGCGCGTGTGCTCATTCCCCTACCTGATCACGACTTCGATCCCACCGAAGCCGCCGTTCCCTGGCGAGTGCTCACGCGCGCCGGCCACGAGGTCGTCCTTGCGACCGAGCACGGCACGGCCCCCGCGTGCGACCCCTTGCTCGTCACGGGCGTCATGTTCGGCGAGCTCGGCGCAAAGCCGGAACCGAGGAGCTTTTACGAGGAGATGGCCGCATCGCAGGAGATGCGCGCGCCCATCAGGTGGAGCGCGATCGAGCCTTCGGCCTACGACGCGCTCGTGCTTCCCGGCGGACACGCGCAGGGGATGAAGCAGTACCTCGCGAGCGAGCTGCTCCAGACGAAGGTCGCCGCGTTCTCGGCGACCGGCAAGCCGATGGCGGCGATCTGCCACGGCGTCCTCGTGCTCGCGCGCGCGAAGGACGCGAAGACAGGCCACAGCGTGCTCCACGGCCGGCGCACGACCTGCCTGCCGAAGTACATGGAGCGCGTCGCCTACTACCTGACCGCGTGGAAGCTCGGCCGTTACTACCGGACGTACGACGCCTACGTGGAGGACGAGGTGACGGCCGCGCTCGCAGCGCCTTCGCACTTCGAGCGAGGCCCGTTCACGTTGATGAAGCACGGCGTCGCCGACAGCGATGCGGGCGCGTTCGTCGTCGAGGACGGCAACTACGTCTCGGCGCGATGGCCGGGGGATGCGTATCTGTTGGCGAAGAAGCTCCTCGAGCGTATCGACGCGTAGCTCGCCTGCAGGCGGCTTCGGGGTCTTACAGAGAGCCGCCGGCGGCGATGCACTGACGCTCGAGGCCCGGCGCGGCCGGGGAGTTGCGCGCCTTCGCGCTCCGCGCGGCCACGCAGATCGGCGGGTCGGCGACCTTGGGCTTGCCCACCGGACGCACGATCGTCGTCGGGAGCGGCGCCGTGGCCGCGTCGGCGGCATCGGCGACGGCAGCGTCTGCTGCATCGGCGGCGCCGGCGTCTGCGACGGCGGCTTCAGCGGCCGCGTCGGCCGCGGCATCGCCCTCGCCCTTGTCGTCCTTCTTGCATCCTGTGGCCGCCGCGCAGGCGAGCGCGAGCGCGCACGCGAGCACGAGGCTGGGAACGGCAGACGGGTGCTCGGGGCGGCGGCGGATCATCCGATGCAGCATACACATACCCTCGCGAAATCGAAGATTCTGGCGGCTCACGGTGTTCCGCCCTGCTCGCGACACTGTCGCTCGAGGCCGGGCGCCGAGGGAGACCCTCGGGCGCGCGCGTTTCGCGCGCTCACGCAGATCGCAGGCTCGCCCCCGGCCGGGCGCGGAGGCGTCACGGGGGTCGGCGCAGGAGTCGGCACCGGCGTCGGCCCGAGGCCAGGCGGCTTCGGAGTCGGGGCAGGAGTCGGTACCGGCGTCGGCGCGGGCGCCGTCGGCGCGGGTGCCGTCGGCGCGGGTGCCGTCGGCGCGGGCGCCGTCGGCGCGGGCGCCGTCGGCGTCGTGGCCGGCGGCTTGGGCGCGGTGCCGGGCGGCGCGGGCGTCGGCGCAGGAGCCGTCCCGCTCGGCTTCGGCGCCGTCCTCGGGGGCGCCGCAGGCGGGATGACCGCGGGGTTCAGCGGAGGCGCGACGGTGGCAGGCACGACGGGCGGCGTCGCCGGGTCCGTCACCGTCGCCGTCACCGGAGTCGGCGGCGTCGCCGTGGGGAGATCGATCGGCTGGACGACGGGCGTGCTCGAACGCGACCCGAATGCGCCCGCTCCCCAGGCCAGGAGGCCGACGCTGAGCACCGCGACGACTCCGAGCACCGCGATGATGGGCCCCCTGCTGCTCCGGCTCTCGCCCGCGTCACCGCGACCGCGATGCGTGGGCACCGAGGCGCCGGCGGATGCACCGTACGCCGGGCTCGGAGGCGCGCCATACGCCGGCGCGGCTTGCGCCGGCGGCGCGTTCATCGGCGGGCCGTTCGTCGTACCGCCGGCAGGAGCAGGCGCGTAGGCGGGAGCCGCGGGGCTCGCTGCGAACGGCGCCTCGCCCGGTGGGAACGCGAGAGGCTCGCCGATCTGCGTCTTGCCCTTGAGCGGCTCGGCGCCCGCTGCAGCCACGGGGGCGGGAGCTGGCGAGAACGCGGGGATGGGGGCAGGGGCAGGGGCAGGAGCAGCGACGGGGATGACCGGGGCCGACGGCGCCACGAATGCCGCCGCGGCCTGCGCAGCCGCAGCAGCAGCCCCGTGCGCCGGAGCGCCCATCATCCCCGCCGTGCCGGCGCGCATCGGCGACTCGACGGACTTGTGATTCGCCGTGGCGACCTTCTGCGCCGCCTCCGCGGCCGAAGGCGCGACGAGTCCGGCAAAGCGATCGTGGAACTCGGTGATCGAATCGAAGCGCTGCTCCTTGTTCTTCGAGAGCGACCGCATGATCGCACCACGCATCGACTCCGGAAGCGCAGCGCCGTTCGGCGACACCTCGATCGGCTTCGGCGCGGCGGTCATGTGAAGAGTCGCCCATTCAAAGGCGTTCTTCGCGTCGAACGGGAGGACGCCCGTGAGCATCTCGTACGCCATCACGGCCAGCGAGTAGATGTCGCTGCGGGCGTCGAGCGGTTGCCCGGTGAACTGCTCGGGGCTCATGTACGGAGGCGTACCGAGCACCATGCCTTGCTGCGTGAGCTTGGCCTCGTTGCGATCGGCCTCGCCGCTTCGCTTGGCGATGCCGAAGTCGAGCACCTTGACGAAGTCCTTCTGACCCGCGCGCTCGGTGAGGATGATGTTGTCGGGCTTGAGATCGCGGTGGATGATCCCCTTGCCGTGCGCCTCGGTGAGCGAGCCGCAGATCTGCGCGAGGATCTTCTCGACGCGGTCGGCCTTCATCGGCCCGTCCTTCTCGAGGACGTCGGCGATGCTCCGCCCGAGCACGAACTCCATGACGATGTAGAGGACGCCGTCCTCCGTCGTTCCGAAGTCGTAGACCTGGACGGTGTTCGGGTGCTCGAGCGTCGCGAGCGTCCCCACCTCGCGCTGGAAGCGCTCGCGGATCTTCGGATCGCGCGACAGGTGCGAGTGGAGCGTCTTGATCGCGACCTTGCGCGAGTGCTGGCCGAGCGCTTGCTCGCCCACGTACACCGCGCCCATGCCGCCTTCGCCGATCAGCTTGGTGATCTTGAATTTTCCGCCGAGCGTCCGGCCGAGCAGCGGGTCCGGGCCCGGCTCGTGCGGAATCGGCGCACCGCACAGCGCGCAGAACGGCGGGTGACCTTCGACGTCTTTATGGCACGACGGACATTGCATCTCAGAGCGACCTTCGCGAGCTCGTGTCGTGTGAGTCACACGGCCGGAGCGCTGCCTAGACTAGCTCAGAGCGTCCCGCCCGAGTCCTTGCATCGCCTGATGAGGCTTGCGGCAGCCGGGCTGTTTCGTGCCTGCGCCGTGCGCGCGGCAGCACAAATTGTAGCGTCCCCCGTCTTCGGCGTCGGGGTGGGCACGGGCTTCGCGACCGAGGCCGGGGGCTTCGTGCCGGTCGCGGTTCCGGTGCCCGTCTTCGCGCCAACGGCGGTCGTCACGACGGCGCCGCCGAGCGGGGCCGTCCCCGCGACGGAGGCGTCCGCGTCGTCCGTCGTGGCGGCGGTCGCGCTCTCGACGGGCGCGGCGCTCGCGCTCGCGCTCGCGCTCGCGCTCCCGGTGAGGTCGGCGAGATCGCCGGTGGGGACGGGCTTGGGCTTTCCGCCACGCAGCGCGAACGCCAGCCCTCCGCCTCCGATGAGGAGGACGGCGAGGACCGCGAGGCCGATGACGAGCCCGTTGCCGCCCTTCTTCGCGGGCGTGTGCGTCGGTCCCTGGGGGACGACGGCAGGGCCACCAGGCGGAGGAGACCCCATCGGAGGTCCACCCATCGGGGGACCGTACGGCGGCGTCATCGCGCCTGCGGGCGGTCCGGCGTCCATCGCGACGGGCGCGCCCATCTCGGTCTTCGCGCGGTTGCCGCCGGCCGGCACGGCATCGGCGACATGCGCCTCGTGCCCCGGCGGCTGGTTCATCACCGACGTCGTCGCGGGCATCGCAGCGCTGCCCGTCATGGCCTCGAAGAACTCGGTCACCGAGGAGAAGCGGTCGTCCTTGTTCTTCTCGAGCGCGCGCTTGATGGCGTCGCGCATCTTCGCGGGCACATGCTGGCCGAGCGCCTGCGTCTCGATCGGACGCGGCGCCTCCGTCATGTGCTTCGAGGCCCACTCCCACGCGGTGTTGGCCTCGAACGGGTACTTCCCGACGAGCATCTCGTAGGTCATGACGCCGAGCGCGTAGATGTCGCTCCGGAGGTCGACGGGCTGACCCGTGAACTGCTCCGGGCTCATGTACGGCGGCGTTCCGAGGACCATGCCCTGCTGCGTGAGCTTCGCCTCGTTCGGGTCGTGCTCGCTCGAGCGCTTGGCGATGCCGAAGTCGAGGACCTCGACCCAGTCCTTCTGCCCGGCGCGTTCGCAGAGCACGACGTTGTCGGGCTTGAGGTCGCGGTGAACGATGCCGTGGCCGTGCGCCTCCGCGAGAGAGCCGCAGACCTGGCGAAGGATGTTCTCGACGCGTGCGGGCGGCATCGGCCCGTCCTTCTCGAGGATGTCGGCGACGCTGCGGCCCTGGACGAACTCCATGACGAGATAGAGGGTGCCGTCCTCCATCGCGCCGAAGTCGTAGACCTGGATGGTGTTGGGGTGCTCGAGGGCGGCGACCGTGCCGGCTTCGCGGTCGAAGCGCGCCTTGATGGCAGGGTCGTGCGAGAGGTGCTTGTGGAGCGTCTTGAGCGCCACCTTGCGGGACGTCGAGCCGAGCTGCTGCTCCGCGAGGTAGACGCACCCCATGCCGCCTTCACCGAGCTGCTTGACGATGCGGTACTTGGCCGCGACAACCGTGCCGACGAGGGGATCGACGGCCTGCTCTTCGCCCTGAGTCATTGGCAGAAGGGTCGCACAAATGGTGGGTTCTTGCCGAGGATCCTGGGCAAGAAGGGGGGAAGGCGTGGACATCTCCAGGCTTCTACGGCCCAGGTGCGTGCGCGATCTCGGGGACGTACGGACGAGCTCGACTTCGCCTGCATGAATCTGCCCACAAACAGGGCCTTCTCGTGCGTTCAGCGGCCTCGCGTCAGAGAGCGCCGGCGTCGGGCACCGGTGCCGCGGCGCCTTCCTTCGGCGGCCACGGCAGCGGCATCCGCACGTTGCGCGCGCGGTCCCAGAGCTCCAGCTTCGTGCCCCGCTTCGTCGCGGGAAAGAGGACGCCGATGCGGGTCCGCAGCTTCGGCTCGAAGCGCGGAGCCGTGCGCATTCCTGCGTCCGGCCCCTCGGGGGCGCCGAGCATCGGAAAATCGAAGCGCACGCGCTCGATCAGCGTGGGGCCTTCGAAGAGCTCGAGGGCGAAGCGGCCCATCACACGAGGCGTGGTGTGCGGCGCGCCCATGTCGACCTTGTGGACCTCGAGCAGGTAGACGTCGCCGCGGTCCCACCGCAGGTCGAAGACCCACTGCTCGCGCTCGACGAGCGGCGGCGGATCGGGAGGCGTCTTCGAGAGGATGCCGCCGCTCGCGTCCGCGGCGCCCGCGTCACGCGACGCGCCGGCGTCGCGCGGGTCGGGTGTCTCCGCAGCGGCCTCGGCTCCGAACGTGGTCGCGAGCCCGAGGGTCACGACCACGCCGAGCGCCGCGGGGATCACGCGGATCGGCGTGCTCCAACGGGACCTGCGATTCACGGCTCGAGCTTGCACGACAGGGCCTCTTGCCACGCTTCGGCGGCGCCGCCAAGCTCCGCCCAGATCCGCTCGAGCTCGACCGGAATCGGCGCGCTCGCGACGAGCGGCTCGCCGCCCGGGCCCGGAACGGTAACGCGCGCAGCGTGGAGCGCGATGCGCGCCAGTGCGACGGTGCGTCCGTTCGGTAGCGTGAGGCGCGACGGCCCGCCGTAGTCGCGGTCGCCGACGAGCGGCGCGCCGGCATGGCTCGCGTGGACGCGGATCTGGTGCGTGCGCCCGGTCTGCGGCGCGACCGCGAGCATCGCGAAGCCAGCCGTGCGCGCGACGACCGCCCATCGCGTCTGCGCGGGCTTCGCGTCGGGCCCGGAGACCGCACGGTGCAGAGCATCCTTGCCGGCGCCGATCGGCGCCTCCCACAGGCCCTTGGCTTCGGTCAGTCGCTCCGCGTCGGCGACGATGGCCACGTAGCGACGTACATACTGCCCGTTCTCGCGGGCGCGTCGCAGGCCCGCTTCGGCGTCCGAATCGGTCGCGAAGACGACGACCCCGCTCACCTCTCGATCGAGGCGCGACGTGACGAACAGCTCGTCGGGCTTTCGACCGAGCGACTGCGCGGCGAGCACCACGAGCGAGTGCGACGCACCGCGATGATCGGGCACGGTGGGGATGCCCGCGGGCTTCGCGCACGCGAGCAGCCCGCCCTTCCGCCAGAGCACGCTCCATTCAGCGGCGCCCGCTCCGGTTCCCGCGATCTTGCCGGGTGCGGCCGCCGCCCCGATCTTCACCTCGTCACCGGGCTTCACGGGCTCGCTGCCGCTCTTCACGCGCGCGCGCCCGACGAAGACACGCCCTTCCTCGACGGCGCTCGGCTCCTCGCCTGCTCGCCGCACGATGTCCGCGACGGTCACGCCGTCTCCCTCGCGCACGACCCAGCGCTTCTGCCGGCCGCCTTGCGGCCTCATGTCTTCGCGGGAGGGAGCCGCTCGACCACGCCGCGGTCGCCGTCGACGCGGACGCGATCGCCCGTCTTCAAGGCGCGCGTGACGCCGTCGACGTTCACGACGCTCGGCACGGCGAGCTCGCGCGCGACGACCGCCGCATGACTGAGCGGGCCGCCGAGCTCGGTGACGACGCCCGCGGCGATGCAGAAGAGGGGCGTCCACCCGACGTCCGTGGTGTGGACGACGAGGATCTCGCCGGGCTCGAGCTCGCTCATTTGCGAGGCCGAGAGGAGCACACGCGCCCTTCCTTCGACCACGCCCGAGCTCGCGCCCGTTCCGCGCATCACGTCGCCCCCTGCCGGCGGGAGCTGCACGGAGGGCGGCGCGCCGATGAACGTGGCCGGCGGGTCGGGGCGCGCCTGATCACGCATGTATTCTGCACGCCTCGCGCGCACGAGGGGCGCGAGGTCGGTACGCGAAGCGCGAAGAGCGTTCACCACCTCGTCGACCGTCAGGAAGAACACCGTGTGAATGGCGCTCAGAGGAGAGCCCTTCGCGCGCAGCTCGGCCCAGTCGCGGGCGAGCTCGGGCACGAGCCGGAGGAGGCGCCGGTCGGCGTCGAGCGCGACGTCGCGCAGCATGCCGAGCACGCGCGTCACCTGGGTGCGCATCTGCTCGCGGCGGCGCGCGGCCTTCTGCGCGCGCGTGATGAGGTGGCGCACGAGCGTCTGCTCCGCGAACCGCAGGCGTGGCACGAGCCGCTGCATCTCGGCATCGGCCTCGGCCTTGGCGCGCGCGAGCTGGGGCTCCACGTCACGAGCCTCGCCGCGCAGCGCGACGCGCACCATCGCGAGGACGGGCCTGGGGTCCTCCTTCCAGCGCGGAGTGGAGAGCTCGGCCTCGCGCACGGCGCGGTCGCCGTAGAGATCGAGGAAGCTCACGAGCGCGCGCTTGGCCGGGCCCTCGGGGAGGCCGCTCACGGTCGCGCCGTCCTGCACGAGCATCTTCCGCGCCTCGGTGTCGCGACGCGCGAGGTCGACGATGCGCATGACGCCGATCGCGGGCCTCGCGCTCTCGAGATCGCGGATGCCGCGCGTGAGATCGTGCGCGAGCTTCTCCGCGGCGTCGGGCTCGACGCGCGAGAGCACGCCCTTCAGGATGATGTGCGTACCGAGCGCGCTCGACGCGCACGTGAGCATGACGTCGCCGGTGCGCTCGAGCAGCGCCTGGACATCGCGAATCTTCCGCGCGATGCCGTCGTCCGGGAGGATGGCGAGGTCGAGCGCATTGTGGAGACGGAAGGAGTGCTCTGCCTCCTGCTCGAACTTGGAGACGTGGTCGTCGAGACGCAGCTGCTCGCGGAGCAGGCGGGTCGCCGTGAGCGGTAGCCGCGCGAAGAACCCCTTGTGAGAGACCTCGCCGACCTGACTCGCGAGCTCCTCTCCGCCGGAGCCGCCGCCGAGCTCGACGAGCGTGCGCGGATCGAGCCACGGGACCTGCGCCGCGATGCGCATGAACTCGGTGAGGTTCAGGTAGAAGCGGCCGTGCACGTTGCCGACGAGCCGCGCGTGCTTCGGCACCGAGCAGCCGAGCGTGCCGAACGCCTTGCGGAAGCCCGACTCGCTGTAGTCGCCGGCCACCGACCACGTGAACGGCGTTGCGACACCGGGCAGCGCCTCGCCGACGTTGCAGCTGCTCCACACGGTGGTCGCGTCGCCACCTTCGGGAAAGCCGCGGCCCGTGACGTGGCGCGCTTGCACGATCCAGACGTGCTCGCCTTCACACGCGAACTCGATGTCCCACGGGACGTCCTCGATCTGCTCGAGACGCTTCGCGACAGACGCGAGCTCGGCGATGCGCTCGTTCGTGAGCGCCGGCGCGTCGGGGTGCTCCACGGCGACCTCCATCACGCCGTCCTCGCCGACGACCGCGGCCCGCAGCTTGCGCGCGATCGTGCTCTCGAGAACCTGACCGTCCTCGCGGATGCGAAGCATGTCCGGCGTGGTGACGCCGTCGACGACGGGCGAGCCGAGACCGAAGCCCGCATTGACGATGCGCTCGCGCGGGCCACCATGCTTGCGCGTGAACATCACGCCCGCCGCCGACGCGCGCACGATCGGCTGCAGCACGACGGCCATGCCGACGTCGCGAACCCCGTGGGTCGCGAGGTATCCGAGCGCGCGCCCCGAGGCGATCGACGCCCAGACGCGGCGCACGGCGTCGGCGAGCGCCGGCGCTCCTCGCACTCCGAGCACCGACTCCGCGAGCCCCGCCATCGAGACGAGCGCGCCGTCCTCGCAGGTCGCGCTCGAGCGAACCGCGAAGCCCCACGGTGCGTTCGCGCCTTGCGCAGCCCACAGCGCCTCGAGCTCCTCCTCGAGGTGAGGCGGCAGCTTCGCCGACAGGATCTCCTGACGCGCCTCGGCCGCACGCGTGTAGACCGCGCGCCCGCTCGCGGCGCGGAGCAGCGAGCGCGGCTCGCATGCCGGCGAAAGCTCGCGCAGCGCGGCGCCGAACGCCTTCTGCGGGATCACCCAGGTCTCGGGTACGAGAAAACCGTGGCGGCGGAGCCACACGAGCCGCGCGGCCTTGCCGCCCACATTCTTGCGATCGGAGAGCGACCCGTCGCGCACGAGCGCTTCGAACCCGAGGATCCAGGGCGTCCCCTGGACCTTCGCGCGGGGCTCTAGACCTCCGCCCTTCGTCGCCGTCGCATCTGCCATCGGCCCGCGAGCGTAGCGCGTCACGCGTGCGCGAGCATGCGATCGTGCCAGATCAGCATCTCGATCGCGCCTGGCCCGCGGTTGAACGGATAGTCGTGCGGCCCCGGCACGTCGGCATAGTCGTGGTCGATGCCCGCGGCCTTCCATGCGGCCGACGTGTGCGCGATCGCCCCGCGGAAATAGTCGTCCTTGCTCGTCAGGAGGCGGAGCTTGAGCGACGGGTTCTTCGCGCGCGCGAACTTCGCGAGCTCGGTGAATTCGGTGACCTGGTCGTCACCGAGCGCGGCCTGGAGCGTGCCGACGGCGCCGAACACCTCGGGGTTCCCGAGGCCCACGCGCAACGCCACGGCTCCGCCGAGCGACACGCCGTCGATGCCCGTCGCCGCCGGCGCGGAGGACACGGGCAGCTCGGCGCGCACGCGTGGGAGCACCGTCTCGAGGAGGTAGCGCCCATAGTCCTTCATGGGCGCGGCCTTGCGGAGGTCGACGTCGGGCAGGTACGGGCACACGACGACGAGGCCCTTGAACGGATTCGCGCGGAGGCCGGCATTCATGTCGGCGAGGCGCTTCGGGTCGACGAAGCCCTCGAGATCGGCGCTCGTGATCGGCGGCGCGCACACGCGCTCGATCGCGCGGAGCAGCGCGTAGTCGCGCGGCCACCCCATCACGCCCTCCACGGGCCCCTTGTTCGCCTCGCCTCGTCCGTGGAGGGCGATGAGGACCGGGAGCTTCTCTCCCGGCTTCGTCCACGAGGGAACGATGACCACCGCGCGACCGCCGTTGTCGAACATCCACGTCTGCGTGCCGACCTGACCACGCGGGAGCGCCTCCGCATCGGGCGGCGGCATCTCGGGGAGCTTGGTCGGCATCGGCGGCGGGTCGCTCGCTGCCGCGCGCTTCGCGTCGCTACGCGAGCAGGCGGCGAGCGCGAGCCCGAGCTGAGCACCGATGCCGAGAAAGCTCCGACGACCGACCACGCCGCGACGCTACCTCAGGTCGTGTGATTTCACACGAAGGTCGCTCAGGTCGTGTGAATCACACGACACGAGCAGCCTGTGGCTGAGGGCTCTCGAAGGTCGCTCAGTCTTCGGGCGGCGTCGGCATCTTCCCGGTCGCGGTGCGGACGAGATCCGACAAGCCCGGGTCGCTCTTCATCTGGTCGCGGAGCACGCTCTTGATCTCGTCGAGCTCCGCGGTCGAGAGCCCCTTCAACGCCGAGGTGGCCTCGTCGACCTTGAGGTCGACGTAGCCGTGGACGTCGACCTCGCCGGCACGGAGGCGAGCGAGAGGCGACGTGGAGGCGGCAGCCGACTCGACGTGGCCGGCACGCTGCGCCGCGTTTGCGGAGTCCGGGCGATCGACCTTGAACGGCGCCTCCACGGACGGCGCGCCGCCCGCGGGCTTCACCTCTGGCGCTGACGGAACCCCGCCGGGGAGACCTGCGCCTTTGCCGATGCGATCGATCGCCATGGGACTCTCCTATTCTAGCGGATGTTACCGATGGCCGTCTTCACGGTGTCGTGCTCGGCCTTGAGCACGTTCGAGAGCGCCGTGAACGACCGGTTCTGTGCGTTCACCGCCTCCTGGATCTGCAGGTAGTAGAGGTTCATCTCCTGGCTCTGCTGGAGGGAGGATTCGAGGCCCCCGCCCTCCGCTCCCGCCGCCGCCGTGCCCGTACCGCCCGGCTGCGCGGCCCCGGTCGCGCTCGTGAGCGCGCCGGCGCCGACGCTCTGGACGGCGCCGCCGAGCGCTCCCCCGCGGATGGCGCTCCCCCCCGGCCCCTCGGGCGCCCCTCCCCCGCTTCGCAGCGGCGAGCCCACGCCGCTCATCGGAACGCCGAGCGCGCCGCCCGGTCCAGCGCCGCCGCGCACGGCCACGGCCATCAGGGGGCCACCCGGCAGCACCTTCATGGCGGTCTCCGCGCCGCGGACGAGCGACTGGGTGAGCACCTTCTTGAAGACGCCTCGCTCCGGCGTGGGGGTGACGCGCGGCGCCGTCGTGGCGACCGTGACGTCGGGACGTGACGAGATCGTAGGGGAATCCATGGGCGCTCCTGCGAGATGAGGGGATGCTGGACCCGGGCCTGCGCCGGGCATGGGTCCCTCTCGGCCGGAGCGCGGCCAAGTTGCGTACCGCGCTCCGATTTCGTGCTGTGGAGCCCGCCGGGCTCCCCGCTCAGCTTCAGCGCGACCAGGCGATGCGCGCGCGCCGGGCGCGCTTGTCGGTGGGAGCCGGGCCGTCGTCGTTGAAGTAGAGGACGCCGCCCTCGAGCACGAGCGCGACATCGAGCGACGGCGGGCCGTCGAGGGTGAGCAGCGGGAACGCGTGCGGCTCGCGAGCCATGAGGTCGACGCCGTCGATCGCGATCGCATCGGCCATGCTGCGCGCGATGACCGCGCGAAGAGAGCCTTCGCTCGCCTCGAGCGCCACGGAGGTCGCCGCGCCGTCGCCACCGAGCGGCAGCTTGGCGGGCTTCGCGACCTTGCCGCTCGCGCCGACGGTGGTCCACATCGCGCCGTAGCCGCTCGAATCAGGGGACTCCACGCCGAGAGGCGCCTCCTCGATCCACGCGATGTTGACGCCTCCCTCGGCAGCGGCCGTGAGCTGCGGCGTGCGCGAGTGGGCGGCGGTCGCGAGGACTCGCTGCTCCTCGAGGTCACGCTGCGCGTCCTTGGTGCGCACGGCCGCGACGAAGATGTCGGCCATGCCGTCCTTCGGGCTCTCGCGCGGGTCGGCCCATGCGAGCCAGACGCGGTCACCGCGAGCCATCGCGACGAGGTCGCTCGCGTCGCCAGGGGCGTTCGTGATGCGCACGCCGTTGCCGCGCGAGAGGTCGGTGCCCACGCGGGTCGCGTAGACCTCGCCGTTGCCGTCACGGCCGTCCACCCAGGCGACGACCCAGCCGCCACCGGCCCACGCGATCGCGACGTCGCTGGCGTCGCCCTTGATCGTCGTGAGCTGGAGGTCGTTCACCTTCTTGCCCTTCCTGTCGAGCTTGGTGACGTGGACCTCGGGGTCACCGTTGTCGCGCGCCACCCACGCGACGGCAGCGCCGTCCTCGGGCTTCTCCCCGGGCGCGATCGCGACGCCGCCGACCGCGAGCGCGCGCGTCGTGATGACGACGGGGGCCGACGCCATGCCTGCCGCGTCGATGACGCGAGTCGACAGGGTCATCGGTGCGTTCCGCGCGTCCTCACCGGCGGCGTGAGCCTTCATGCCGATCGCCTCGGCCTTCGCCGCCAGCGTGGCCAGCAAGGTCACGTCGCCCAGGCGGGTCGCCGCGATGTCGCTCACGCTCTCGCCGGTCGCGATGGCGCTGACCTCGGTGACCTTCGGGCCGTCGGCGCTCGCGACCGCCGACGCCGCCGCGGGCGCCTTCAGGTTGACGCGGGATCTCACCTCCGCCGCTCGCACGCGGGCAGGCGAGGCGCCCGAGGCCGCGAGCGCGAGACACACGTCGCGGTCGCAGCCCATGCCCCACGCCATCGAGGCCGGGTCGGTGCCGAACCCGAACGGCTCGCGCTGCACGGGAACGAGCTGCGCGTCGGTGCGGACGAGCGTCGGGACGACCGCCGCGTCAGGGCAGCGCGGCGAGCCGGCGTCGCAGTCGCGGAGCGGCGCGAGGACGGCGAAGCCCACGTCGGTCGCGACGATCTCGGGCGCGGCCCGACCGACCATCTCGAAGGAGGAGGGGCGCCCCTCGATACCGAGGCTTGCGCCGACGCGTGCAGTATACACACGCCGTGTATCGGTGGTGCGACGGACCGGGGCCTCCCACATCATCGCGGTGCCGGCCGGCCCTGCGGCGAGGCCGAGAAGCGCCGCGCCACCACGCGCCTCGACCGCCTTGTGCGGCGGCTCGACCTTGCCGTCGTCACCGAGCGCGGCCGCCACGACCGACGGGTCGTCGGTCGTTCGATCCGTCCAGGCGAAGACGAGCCGGCCGCCACCGCGCACGACCTCGACGTCGCCGCTGACGACGGGGGCCGTCACGATCGGCACGGACGCGCCGTTCGGATGCCCGTCGGCGTCGAGCCGCTGGAACGAGAGCGAGCCGCCCTTGGCGCCCTTTGGCGTCACGATGGTCGATACGCCGACGCCGTTCGGCAGCTGCAGTGCGTGCCAGCCGGCGACGCCTCGGGCGATGCGCGCGGGGACACCGCGCACCTTGCCGTCGACGTCGAGCGAGGCCGCGAGGACGTTGGCGTCGGCGCCGCGTGTCTCCTCGGCCCAGACGACGACGGAGCCGACGTCGCTGGCGACGATGTCGACCCACACGACGTCGTCGCTCGTTCGCGCGAGCTCGACGGCCTTGCCGCGCGGCACGCCGTCGTCGCCGACCACCACGGCGTAGAGCGCCTCGCCGCGGTCGGTGAGAACGGTCCAGGCGATGGCCACGCCGGGTGTGGCGCCGCGCGTCGGCCGGACGACGAGCATCGTCGTGTCGACACCGACGTTCGCGATCGTCTTCGCCGTGCCACGGGGCTCACCGACGGCCGTGATCGGAACGGCAAGGATCCTCCGCGCGCTGCCCTCCGCGGGAGTGACCCACGCGACGACGCCGCCTTGCCCCGGAATGCGAGCGAGGAACGGGCCGATCGTCCGATCGGCGATGGAGCCGAGCATGTGGCCGACGACCGCCTGCGCGGACACCGGGACGATGGGCTTCTTCGCGACCGTCGGGTCGCCGCCGACGAGAGGCTGCGGAGGGCTACTGCCGCAAGCCACCAGCGCGCCCAGCACGAGCAGGGCCACGACCGCGGTCACCGCCTGCCGAACGGACGCCGTCTGCCGCCGCCCGCGCGGCGCCGCCGTCACTGCGAGATCTCCTCGTAGGTCTTCGTGATCGAGATGACGCCCGCGTGGCTCCGCGGAAACGGCGCATTCGCGAGCGCGGCCTGCACACAGCTGGAGAGAATCTCGTCGGTCTTGCCCTTGGGCAGGGTCGCGCCGAGCAGCTTGCCCTCTTGATCGATGCCCATCGAGATGGTGACCCGCTCGTGGGGCATATTCTTCCGCACGCGGTACTCGCTCACGCACTTCTGGACCTGGGTCGCCCCCTTTTCGACGGCCGCGCCGATGAGCTGCGTGGCCTCGGTAGCCGAACCTGCGAACGGCTTGGGCGGAGGCGCGGCGTCGGCCGTGCCGGCGTCGTTCGCGTCCTTCGTCCTGGGGCTGCCGGGCGTAGCCCCGCCGCCCCCCTCCGGGGCCTTGCCCGCACCGCAGGCCAGGGCGCCGGCAGCGACCAGAGCAGCGAGGAAGGCGACGAGCAAAGATCGAGAGCGCAAGGCAGTTACCTCCTCGCGACGCGCGGTGGCGTTCGCGCGACGGAAGGCTAACACACGCGCCGGATCGAGCGCGTGACCGAGAAGGTGCTCAGGAGGTTCGGAGGAGCCGCGTGATGTGCCGGCGCTCCCACTGGAGAGCGCGGTCGTACTTGCGGAACAGCTGCTCGCGCGCGAGGAACTCCGGCGGGTGGAGCACTCGCCGCGACTGCTCGCCCTTCGCCGTGGCGAGCGCGAGGCTCGCGCGGCTGCCGGCTCCCGAGTGCATGCTCCCGCGGGCGGCCGGGATCATGTGGTGGAGCATCTCGTGGTAGACGACGTACGCGACGAAGTACCTCGGCACCCACGTTCGATCGAGCGCAGGGTGAATGCGGATGAGGCGCTCGAGGTTCGAGTAGCTCCCGAGCCTGATCGCCTTGCGCGGGGCTTCGCTCCGGCGGGGCTGCCTCTTCCCCCACGTGATGAGCGCGTGGCAAGCGCCACCGAAGTAGCGCTCGTTCAGCTCGTTGAAGATGGCGAGCAGATCGTGGTGGTTGCCCTTCGTGAAGAGCGGGATGGCGCGCGGCCGGCGGCGCGCGAGACGGGCGCTGTTGGCCTCGATGTAGTTGCCGACGACGATGCTCGCGGCCTTGTCGCCGTGCATGACGTAGCGGACGAGCGCGTTGGCGACGCGAGCGGGCGCGTCGAGGAACATGTGGTGGATGCGGGCGTGGAGGACGCCCTGCCGGACCGAGTGCGAGATGATCGAGTGGCGGTTGTCGGTGATCGACAGGATCACGACCTTGCCGGGGCTCGCCGCCTTGAGCTTCCGCTCGAGGGCCTGGCGCGCCCCCTCGTGGATGAACAGCTGCGGCGAGGCCGTCGGGAAGACCAGCGCGAGCTGGGCGCTGAGCCGCTCGGGGATGCGAATGGCGGCGGCAGACAGCGACGGGCGGGCAAGCGCGGACGACGCGGACGAGAGCCGCGGGGCCAGCCATGCTTCGATCTTCAGCCCGGTTCGTGCGCTCATGGGAAGGACGTCTCTCTTGGGGGTAAGGGACAGGGGTTCGACTGTCAAGGAAGTGACTTTTTAACCGTCATTTCAATGACTTGCGTACGTAGGCAAACACCCCCAGGACCATGTGGTCCGGTGTCGTTATTCGAAATAGAATGACCCTACGCTGGAGTCCTTGACCCGGGGCACCACGCCCCTCAGGGGGAGGTCACCCTCGGGGCAACACGCCACGCGCCGAGGCCAGGTGCGCCGTGGTCAGCCGCGCTGCCAGCTCAAGGACTTGGGGTCGAGAACGAAGCGGAGCGAGGACCGGAACTCGAGGCCTGCGACCCCGCGGTCCGGGGTGAGCTTGACCCCGACGACCATTCCCTTGCCCATGCCGGACTCGAGCTCCTTGCCGAGAGACGCCACGAGCATCGAGAGGTCGGGCTCGTGACCGACGATCATCACGCGCTTGCGGCCTGCGCGCACGAGCTCGGCGAGCAGCCCGAGCTTCTCCGTCCCCATCCCGAGCTCGCGGCGAATCTCGATTTCACCCGCCGCCCCTGCTCGGTGGGCCTTTTCGTCCTCGCGGGCGCGCCGCGAGAGGTGGGTCACCTCGGCGACGATCTCGGCCGTCTCGAGCGCCCGAACGAGGGGGCTCGAGAGGATCGAGAAGGGCGCCTCCCCCTCCTCGAGGAGCGCCTTGGCGACCGCGGCGACCCGCTCGCGGCCCGCCGCGGTGAGCGCACGGTCGGCGTCCCGCCCGGACGGCGAGTCGTCGTGGGCCGGACCGTGGCGCATCACGTAGAGCTTCATCGGGCGCGGACCTTACCCCAAGCCGGCGGCTGACGTAACGACTCGCCGGGGCCCACGCAAAAACCGCCGAACCCCGTCAGGAGCCTAGTTCGCGGGCTTCGTGGCCGCGCGCTTCGGGTCCTCTGCGGGCGCCGTACCGTTCTTCGGCGCGGCGCCGGCCGCGGGAATGCGAACGACCGGCTTGCCGTCGGGGGCGACCTCCGGCTTCGCCTCCGCCTTCGCGGGGGTCTTGCCGATGGCTGTGCCGTTGTTGCCATTGGCGGCCGCGTCGTCGGCGGTCGCGCCCGCGCCACCGCGCTTGATGCTGTGCTTCGCGAGGATCTGGCTCTCCAGCTTGTCCATCAGCTCGGGATGCGAGTCGAGGTATGCCTTCGCGTTCTCGCGACCCTGCCCGATGCGCTCGGTCCCGCACGAGAACCAGGCGCCGCTCTTCTCGACGAGGCCGAGGTCGGTCGCGAGGTCGATGATGTCGCCCGAGCGGCTGATGCCCTGCCCGTAGAGGATGTCGAACTCGACCTCGCGGAACGGCGGGGCCATCTTGTTCTTCACGACCTTCACGCGCGTGCGGTTACCGATCGAGACCGGGTCCTTCTTGTCGCTCGTCGCCGCCTCCTTGATCTGGCCGATGCGGCGGATGTCGAGGCGCATCGAGGCGTAGAACTTGAGCGCGTTGCCGCCCGTGGTCGTCTCGGGGGAGCCGAACATGACGCCGATCTTCATGCGGATCTGGTTGATGAAGACGAGGAGGCAGTTACTGCGCGCGACCGTGCCCGTGAGCTTGCGGAGCGCCTGGCTCATGAGGCGCGCCTGGAGACCGACGTGGCTGTCGCCCATGTCGCCCTCGATTTCCGCCTTCGGAACGAGCGCGGCGACCGAGTCGACGACGATGATGTCGACGGCGTTCGAGCGGACGAGCATGTCGGCGATCTCGAGCGCCTGCTCGCCGTAGTCCGGCTGCGAGACGAGCAGCTCGTCCGTCTTCACGCCGAGCTTCCGTGCGTAGGCCGGGTCGAGCGCGTGCTCGGCGTCGATGAACGCGGCGACGCCGCCGGCCTTCTGCACCTGCGCGATGGCGTGCAGGGTCAGCGTGGTCTTGCCGCTCGACTCGGGGCCGTAGATCTCGATGATGCGCCCCTTCGGGTAGCCACCGATGCCGAGCGCGATGTCGAGACCGATCGAGCCGGAGGGAACGACGACGACGTCGTCGGCGAGCGAGGCGCCCTCCTTGAGGCGCATGATCGCACCCTTGCCGTACTCCTTCTCGATGCTGGCGAGAGCGAGGTCGATGGCCTTCGAGCGAGTCTTTTCATCCATGAGTAGGCTCCGCGTAGTGGCAGCGTGTCCCTGAACATATACTGGTTCTTTGTTCAGGTATCAAGGTTTCACCCCACCCTTATAAACCCCTACTGGTGTCTATTCTGTTCAGTAGGCGGGAGCGTACGAGGCCACGACCTTGAGGTAGCTCCGGTCGTAGGTCGCGACGTCGATCGGCGAGCCCCCGGAGGACTCGAGGATCTCCATCGTCCGGGTGTCGACGACGATGTCCCAGGGCCGGACGCCCGGGTCGACCCCGATGCTGCCGAGGCGGCGCGACGAGACGTCGATGGCGGTCGTGATGTTCGAGGAATGGCGCGCCACCCAGTCGTCGACCTCGCTCAGGCTGGGGCCGGCGCCGGCGCGATTCCCCGCGGTCATCACCTCGAGGTAGACGACGCCCTCCTTCCCGAGCTGCTCCTTGATCTTCACGGTCTCGGTGGTGACGCTCGAGCAGATCGTGCACCACACCGCGGAGACCTCGATGTGGAGCACCTTGTTCCGCTTTTGCTGCGGGTCGAAGTAGTCCGCGAGCGAGAGGGTCTTCAGCCCGGCCGCGCGATCGCCGTCGACGTAGGCCGCGAACGTGAAATTGGGGATCCGGTCGCCGGCGACCTTCGAGTGATGAGCGGTACCCCCGATGTGATCGGTGGGGTACGCGAGCCCGTCGGGATTCGTGTCGTGACCGGGCACGTCGGGATCGGGAAAGTCGGGCGGGTGGTCATTCGAAGCCGCGCAGCTCGCCATCGCGCCGGCGATGACGACGAGCGCGGCCGTCCGAGCAAGAAAGCGTGCGAGCGTGCGAGCCATCTCCCCTCATTTTGGCACTCCTTCGGCCTCGGCGCATTAGGATGCCGGCGTGGTTTCTGCTGCCGGACGCGCCGCGAGCGAGCTGCCGCCGTGCTGCGTGGCCTGCGAGCTCTACGAGAAGGACGCGCCGGCGCAGGAGCGTGCGTGCCTCCTCATCGCCCATCCGACGACCGAGAACCGCCGCCATCTCCTCACGATGCCCTGCCACGTCGAGGAGCTCCTCGAGCGCAGGTTCCGCTCGCACGGCCCGGACGTCGCGCGCGACGCGCTCGTCAGCTGGCTCGACCCCGAGTGGGATCCGGGGATTCTCCGCGCGTCGTTCGGTAACGCCCCGCTCGACGCACGGCTCTGGCTGACGTCGTGGCCGTATCTGTACCTCGGACGGAACGCCGTCCGTCGGCGCTTCCGCGACTCCCGCGAGCAACCTTGGTCGGAGCCGCCCGATCGCCCCGACCCCGGAGCGGACGACCCGACGCTGCCCGGTCGCGTCCTCCGCGCCCTCGAGACGGTGCGCGCCGTCGACCCCGTCGGATACTCGATCATGGTCGAGCTGATGCGCGGCGACTTCGAGGTCGCCGCGTGGCGGGCCTCGCTCGGGTGCAGCGACGCGACGGTCACCGACCGCAAGTACCTCGCGATCTACCGCTACTCGGTCATCTTCTTCGAGGTCCTCGAGAGCCTCGACCCGCCCGAGCGCGCGGCGCTCGCGGCAAGGCGCTTTTCCCCTGGAGATCCGGGGGACGGCGAGGCGCTGAAGGCCCTCCGCGCGGCGCTGCGGAGGCCCGCGCTCGGCCTCGCGGATTTCCGCGATCTCTACCGAAAGGCGGCGTCGGCCTCGCTCGCCGCACTTGCGCACGGCGACGCGCTGGGGGAGGAATCCATGGGGCGATTCGACGGCGCGTTTCGGCGTGTTCTTCGCATCGCGGAGCCCTCAGCTACAAGGGAGCCCGGCCCGCGATGAACGACGACGGACAACTCAGGCAATGGCTCGGCGCCCACCGCTCGGAGGTGGCGCGGGCGACCGGCAGCTCGCCGGCCGATCATCCCGACATCGACACGCTCGCCCGGCATGCGACGAACCAGCTTTCCGCCGTAAAGGCCCGCGGGGTGACCGCGCACATCCTCGTCTGCGAGGACGGCCGTTGCGGCGCCTTCGTCCGGGCCAATGCCGAGGATGTCGATGTTGCGGCCGGCCTGCTCTATCCTGGGGAAGAGGCGAAAGGGATGCACGCGCGGACGTTCCTGTGTCGCGAGGCTTTGTGGGATGCGTTCGAAGACATGGCTCGCGAGCAAGGCGCGCCGGTCGACGACCTTCTTGCGGATGCGATGCGCTCGTACGCTCGCCAGCGCTCCTATGGCGGCGCGACCGGCGAGGAGCCGAGCGCGGCGGATCCGCTCCCGCACGACTACGCCGCCGAGGACTCGCCCGACCTCGCGCGCACCGGCGCCATCCGTCAACCCACGCAGCGCCTGCAAGCGCCGACGGCGGAGGCACCGGCGATGCGCCGTCCCGCGCCGGCGCCCGGCGCGCCGAACGCGCGTGGAGGCCACGTGCCCACGCGGAGCCCGCTGCAGCGCCCGTTCACCGCGCCCATCGGGCAGCCGATCCCGGCGCCGCCTCCGCCGCGTGGTGGCGCCCCGCGCTTCCCGAGCGGGGCTGCGCCGCTGCCGCCGCCTCCGTCGCGCGCGATGGCGCCGCCGGCGCCGCCCTCGCGCTCGATGCCGCCGCCGCTCCCGCCCTCCGACCCGGACATCGGGTCTGCGCCGCCCTACCCGCAGGCAGCGCGCGGCCGCGTCGCGTCGAACCTGTCCCTCACGTACCAGAACCAGTCTGTCGACGTGACGAAGGAGCGCTTCATCCTCGGTCGCTCCAAGTCGCAGGCCGACCTCGTGCTCGACGACGCGAACGTGTCGCGTCAGCACGCCGCGATCGAGCGCGTCGGCGACGCCTGGTACCTCGCGGACCTCGGGTCGACGAACGGCTGCTACATCGAGGGCCAGCGCATCTCGCGCCGCGCGCTCGCCGACGGCGACGTGATCGAGATCACGTCGCACCAGATCCGCTGCACGCTGCGGTGAGCTGAAGAAATTTCTCGTGGCGCCCGAAACGGCGCGTGGGGCGTGGCCTGTACTCGTCGGAACCCACCGCCGATGCCTGCCATGAGCCTTCGACGCGACTCACGAACGCCTGGAAATGCCGAGGGGAACGCGGGGCGTAGTGCGCGCACGTTCGTCCTGCGCGACGACCTGTACGACGCGTTCGAACGCCGCGCGCGCGACCTCGAGTGCTCCGTCGACTGGCTCGTCGGAGAGGCGATGAAGCGGCTGCTCGCCGCCGAGGGCCTCGAGGTCGCGCCGCTCGCTCCTCCGCCGCTCCCGCCTCCTTCGGTGAAGCCGCGGCTCACGAGGCCGCCGGTGTTCGCACCGGTGCTCGCGCCGCCGCCGCCCCCGTCACGCAAGCCGACGGGCAGCTTCGTCGGACAGAAGGCGAACGTCGGCGAGGTCCTCGCGCTACGTCTCGGCGACCAGCGCGTCGTCGTCGATCGCGATCGCTTCGTCCTCGGACGCAGCGCGCGTGACGCTCACTTCGCGCTGCGCGACGGCAACGTCTCGCGGCAGCACGCCATCATCGAGCGCGCGCCCGGCGGGTGGATGGTCGTCGACATGGCATCGACGAACGGCATCCTCGTCAACGGCACGCGAGTGACGCGCGCGCCGCTGCGTCCGGGCGACGTCCTCGAGATCGGTCCCTTCACGCTCGCCGTCGAGCGCGCGTGAGCCCGCGGCTCAGTGGAGGCAGAGCGCGTAGGCGGACGCGTAGTTCTGGTAGCGCACGCGGAACGTGCCGCCGCCCTCGGGGCGGACCTCGACGCCGTTCACCGTGAAGTAGAGCTCGAGGGTGGTCTCGACGTACTGCCCGCCGTTGGCGGCCGGTGCGGTGAGCGGGAACGCGGGGCAATCGGCGACGTTGCTGATCGTGTATTGACCCTTGATGGGGTCGAGCGCGGTGAGGTCCGCGAGATAGCGCGCGTTGTTGCCGAGGCGACGCTCGAAGCTCACGTACGAGCTGGTGAAGGTGCCCACGCCGCCGGCGCGCGAGTGGACCTGCACGTCGAGCTGCTTCCACAGCTCCGGGTTGTCGTGGTCGGTGACGCCGTCCTTCCACACCTCGAACGTGATGCCCCGGTACGCGGCGCGCTGGCGAGCCCACGTGTCGAAGAGGATCTCGCCGGTGACGGGATGCAGGTCGCTCTCGCACGGGCCGCTGCACGTCGCGCGCGAGATCACCGAGCGCACGTTGCCGACCCAGCCGGGCTCGTTCGCCGCAGGCGTGACCGCGAAGTGGTAGTTGTTGCCGAACGCGGAGTCGTACGCGTTGCAGCCCCACACGCTGTTGTTCTGGAACCAGACCTGGAGGTCGCCCGAGGCGTCGAGCGCGATGACGGGTGGCTGGGTGGCGCCCGAGGGCGAGAAACCGCCGGCCTCGAACGAGTGAACGTCGCCGCTCCCGATCTTGTAGTAGCCGGTGATGGTCCACGCCGGATGGCCGTTCTGGTCACCCCGGCACGCCGTGAGGCGGTTCGCGTCGTAGGCGACGCGGACCTTCTTTCCCTTCTGCAGGGTGCCCGAGACGTTCACGCCGAAATCGCCGCCGAAGGTCAGGGTCCCGGCCTCGCCGAGCGCCGCCTCGCTCGTGCCCAGATCGGCCGACTCGGGCTCCGCCGCCGGGGCGCAGCCGCCGAGGCCCGCCGCCGCGAGTGCCGTCAAACCCGTGAAGATCAGGGAAAGCTTCATGCAAGTTACGTCACTCATGGGTGAGTCACTAGCGCCGTTCCGGCGGGTGTCAAGCCACCTCGTTCCGCAGGCCTGCCGTGGTAATCCGGTGGCCATGGTCACCCCTTCTTCACGGCGGATCGCGCGGGCCGGCGCCGTGCTCGTCGCGCTCGCGACCGCAGGGGCGATCGGCGTCGCCTGCGACGACAAGAAGCCTCCGGTGCCCGCTCCCCCCGCCGCGAGCGTGTCGCCGGCCAGCCCCGCGAGCGTGATGACGCTCCTCGGGCTCGACGCCGGCGCCCTCAGCGAGACGACCGACCCGCCCGCTCCTCCGGGCGACCTGAAATCGGAGCTCGATCGCTTCGTCAGCGTCGACACCTGCGTGAAGGAGCGCGCCAACATCGATCCCCTCGTGGGCGATGCGCTCCGCGCCATCGGCTACGACACGTTCCTCCGCGATGCCTGCCGCCTCCTCGAGGCGGCCAAGGATCACAGCCGCGAGAAGTGCGACCGCATCGACTCGAGCGCCCTCCGCTCACGCTGTCAGAGCTGGGTCGCGATGGTCGCCCAGACGCCCGACACCTGCCCGCTCCAGTTCGAGGGCATCCCCACGCACGGGCGCAACGTCACGTGCCTCGCCGTCGCCGGCAAGGATCCGCGGCTCTGCACCGGCGAGCCTCGCACGGCCGTCCGCGCGACCTGCGAGGCCATGGCCCTGCAGGACGCCGCGCGCTGCGACGTGCTCCTCCCGAACGACATGCCCTCGTGCAGGCGCGAGCTCGCTCGCTGGCGCACGCTCCTCCTGCCGCCGCTCAGCGGCCTCGCCAAGCTGCCCGCTCCGCGCGGAAAGCTCATCGTGAAGGGCGAGGCAGGGACGCCCGACCCGCCCACGACCGAGGCCGACCTCGCGTCCGAGCTCGCACGCGGCGGCGTCGTGGTCACGTCACGCGATCGCGCGCGCGTCGAGGTCGGCATGATCGGCGAGAGCGAGACCTCCCGCATCGCGCCCTCGCCGAACCGACGCGCACGCCTGGGGATCGCCGTGCTGTTCGAGCCGGGCGCCACGCCCAAGGATCCGCCGAAGCCGGTGCTCGAGCGCCTCGAGCTCGAGATCCCGGGAGAGGCGACGATGGTCTCGCCGTCGGCACGCTGCGACTGCCGCATCACGACGGCACGCGCCGAGCGCACGCGCGGCGGCGAGCTCGCGCTCGCCCTCCAGGGCACGATCAGTCAGGGCAACCGGACGTACAAGATCGACGTCGACCTCGCGACGTTCGTCCGCGACGTGGTCGCCGAGGTTCCAGGTGGCCGCGCCCTCCCGCCCGTCCACCCCACGGTCGGTGGTGGTCTCGGCAGCGACGCGGGGCACTAGCGAGCGCTGAGGCCATCCCGAGTCCGAGGCATTGCGGCTCTCCGCGAGAGGCGGTAGGCCGCGTCCGATGAAGTCCGTGTCCGCGAAGCTCGAAGAGCTCGACTCCAACCACCGCGACGCGCTCGTCATCCTCGCCCTCGCCGCGGAGCGCTCCGTCAGCCGCTCGGCCTGGCAGCAGCTCGTCCGCGACGGGGGCATCGTCGACGACCGCGGACGCATCCTCTCTGGACAAGCGTTCAAGGCCATCGTCGAGCGGGCCGTCGCGGTGGGGGCGGCCCTGGTCACGCGGCGCGACGAGCACGTGCTCCGCCGCCCGTGGCTCGTGCCCGTTCTCGACGACGCCCTGCGCCGGAAGGCCCTCGCGACGATCACACTCCACCTCGGCACGAGCAGGCGCTACACGTACGCAGGCAGTGCCGACGCGAAGCGCGAGCTCCTCGTCGCGCTCGCTTCGGGCGACTCGCATGCAGCCGAGCGCGCGGCCGCGAGCTACCGGACGCGCCTCTCCATCTACGGCGCGGGAGCAGAATCTCTCGTCGAGCTGCTCGGGCTCGACGTCCCGTCCCGATGGGTCGCGCTCCTCCCGGACGATCTACGCCGCACGTACCTCCGCGACGCGTGTCACGAGGCGTTCGTGCAGACCTTGCCGCTCGGAGAGGACGTGCGCGACGCGGCCATCGCAGCAGGAGATCCCGAGCTTCGCGCGCGTGTCGCCACCCTCTTTTCGCTCGCCGGCGACGTCGTGCATGCACGCGCGCTCCTCGGCGAATGCGGGACGTCGCAATGGGAGCGCGGCGCGCGCGCGTTCGCGGCGCTCTGCGAGGGACGCGCCGCCGAGGCACGCGAGCTGTTCGCGCTCGCGGCGGTCGGGAGCCGCAAGCAGCGGGTCGAGCTGCCCAGCTATCTCGCCGTCTTCGATCTCCTCGTCGCTGTGACCTCCGACGACCTCGTCGCCGTCGCCGACGTCCCCCGCCGCCTCGAGAAGTCGAAGCGGTCGCTCGCGGACCATCCCGCCGCGCGCCTCGCGCTCCTCGATCTCCTCGACTTTCGGCGCACCGGGCGCGCAGCCGGCTCGCTGCACGACGGCCACACGTGGATCTGCGACCTCGTGAGCGGTCTCCGCGACCTGTGGGCGGACAAGCGGGGCCGGGCTCGGACGCAGCTCACCAAGCACGCAGACCTCGCGCGCACGTGTGGGTTCCCGGGGATCGCCGGCGAGCTGGCGACGATCGCGGCGGGCGGCAGAGACGGATCTTTCGTCGGGCTGCTCGGCCAGAAGGAGGGTTGGGAGCTGGCGCTGGACGCGCTCGCGGGCGCCGCGGGAACGCAAGGGGCGCGCGGCGCCCCACGCCCCACCGCCCCGGAGGCCGCTCTGTGGTGGACGCTCACCCTCACCGCGAGCTCACGGTGGGTCGACCTCGAGGCTCACCTCGTGAGCAAGCCCGGAACGAAGGGCAAGGCGGTCTCCTTCCGCGCGCTCGACGAGGGCGCACACTCACTCGCCGATCGCGATAGGCACGTAGTCTCGTCGGTGAATGCGGGCCGCGACCGCAGCTACATCGGTCTCCCGACGTCCGTCGTCCTTTCGCTGGTTGGCCATCCGTGCGTGCGCGATCCCCTCGGCAGGCACGTTCGCGTGGAGCTCGGCAAGCCGAAGGTCCACGTCACGCACGAGAAGGACGGAGCCACGGTCCGCCTCGTGCCGTCCGAGTTCGACGACTCGGGGCTCGCGCTCGAGCAATCGGGCGACGGCCACTTCGTCGTGTACCCGAGCGGCGCCGTCGCGTTGCGCGTTCGCGAGGCCTTGCCGCCGGACGGCCTGAAGGTGCCCGTGAGGGGCCTCGCTCGCCTCTTCGACGCGCTGGGCGCGCTCGACGGCGCGATCGTCGTCGAAGCCGAGGCGTCCCTCGCGCGCGACGCAGGTCCCGGCGATCCGCGGATCCACGCCCAGCTCTTTCGGTCGGGCGCTGGGCTCCGCGCGCGCCTCCGCGTCGTGCCGGGCGGCACGGCCGGGCCCGCGCTTCATCCGGGGCGGCCGCCGGGCGACGTCGTCTTCAGCGGAGAGCAGGGCCTCGTTCGCCTGACGCGCGATCTCACGGACGAGACGCGTCGACTCTCCGCGCTGCTCGATCGATGTCCGACGCTCGCGAGCCTCCCCCAGGAGGGCGACGACCGCCGCGCCGCAGAGCTCGAGTCCTGCCTCGAGCTCCTGATCGAGCTGCGCGAGGCCGAGGCGGACGTGGTCGTCGAGTGGCTCGAGGGGCAGCCTCTCCGCGCGCCGTCCGTCCGCGGCGCCTCGCACATGCACCTCCGCGTCGGC
>Ga0335397_10000426_pt1 | contig 53989 bp, 53 predicted proteins | sample MAT04_FD_205740 | JGI IMG/M metagenome (GOLD analysis project Ga0335397, IMG submission 205740) | Freshwater microbial communities from Lake Fryxell liftoff mats and glacier meltwater in Antarctica - MAT-04 (spades assembly) (version 2) ...
CCCCCAGCCGCGACCCCGGCCCCTCCCGCGACCCCGGCCCCTCCCGCGACCCCGGCCCCTCCCGCGACCCGCGATCCCTCCGCCGCCATGCGCCGCGCCATTGCCGCCGCGATGTCCCGCTCCAAGCGCGAAATCCCCCACTACTACCTCTCGCAAGACCTCGACGTCTCCCCCGCGATCCACTGGCTCGAAGACCGCAACTCGCGCGTCCCGATCGAGCGCCGCGTCGTCTTCGCCGCTCTCCTCCTCAAGGCCACGGCGCTCACGCTCCGCGACTTCCCGGAGCTGAACGGCCTCCTCCTCCCGGACGGCGAGTATCGCCCCTCGAAGGCGATCCACGTCGGCGTCGCCGTCTCTCTCCGCCATGGAGGCCTCGTCGCCCCGGCGATCCGCGACACCGACCAGCGTCCCCTGGCCGAGCTCATGACGGCGCTGAGCGACGTCGTCGGCCGCGCGCGCGCGGGCACGCTGCGGAGCTCGGAGATGAGCGACCCGACGATCACCGTGACGAATCTCGGCGACGACTCCGCGGACGCGGTGTTCGGGGTGATCTATCCGCCGCAGGTCGCGATCCTCGGCTTCGGCACGCCACGCGAGCGGCCGTGGGCGGAGGACGGCCTGCTCGGCGTGCGCCATGTCGTGACGGCGACCCTCTCTGCCGATCATCGCGTGAGCGACGGTCATCGTGGCGCTCGCTTCCTGTCGGCGCTCGCTCGCTCCCTCGCCCGCCCGGAGGACCTCGAATGAACCGCGAAGACATCCGCTCCACCGTCATCACCTCGCTCAAGACCATCGCCCCGGAGGCCGATCCTGCAGCGCTCGCGCCGAGCGCGGATCTGCGCGACGCCCTCGACATCGACTCGATGGACTTCCTCCGCTTCGTGGTGAGCCTCCACGAGCGGCTGCATGTCGATATTCCCGAGCGCGACTACGCGAAGATCCGCACGCTCGGTACGTGCGTCAGCTACCTCGAGGCCAAGCTCGCGGCCGTCTGAGCGCGTCGCGCGGCCCGGTCAATCCTTCTTCGCATGCGCCGCGAGCCACGCCGCGCGGATCTCCGCCGCGGGCTTGCGTCGCGAGCGTCTCGCGACGAGCTTCTTCGGCTCGACGGCGCTCGAGTCGGCGCGGGCGACGCCCAGGCGCTTGGCCATTCCGCCGGAGAGCTCACCGACGAGCTTGTCTCGCGCGTCGGCGATCCCGAGCGCGTCGAGCTTCCGCATGACCCGCTCCTCGACCGCCCGGCCGTGGAGGCCGAGCTCCTCGCGCAGCGGAAACGCGACGTTGTCGAAGACGGAGAGCGAGTCGAGGAGCGCGTCGTTCTGGAAGACGACGGCGAAGCGGCGGTGCTCGCGCAGGAGGTCGACCTCACCGAGCGCGAGCTGATCGACGCCGGCGATCCAGATGCGCCGCGAGTCGGGCCTCTCGCTGCACGTCTTGCCAGCTGAGCAATCCCCGATCGCACTCGCCAAGGAGAATTCTGCGACGGTATGGCCGTTGCAACCGCCCGGGCACGATGCGCCGCTCGACCCGTCACGCCACCCTCGCGTCCCTCGCTGCCACCGTCATCGGCGTCATCGGCGTCATCGGTGCGTGTACACCCCGTCCGCCCACGTCGCCGCCGATCGTGACCGCGGCCGCCACGGACACGCGCGCACCCGGTGCGCCCGCCGCCGCAAGCGATGCGTCGGCCGCCGCAAGCGATGCGTCGGCCGCGCCAGCTCCTGCGTCGACCGTCCTCGAAGGGCCCCCGCCGCCTGCGCCGCGCTGCCGCCTCACCGTGACCGATACGCAGGGCTGCCAGCCCGAGCAGGTCGCCGACATGGTCTCGCCGGTGCGCTCGCGCATCGAGCACTGCCGTGGCGCGACCGGTGGGAAGCTCACGGTCCGCGTCCAGCGCGCCCCCGGCGGCAAGGTCGTGTTCGACGCCGCGCCCGGCACCTCCCTCGACCCGAGGGAGAGGACGTGCGTGCTCGACGCGCTGAACAGCCTCTACAAGGAGGGCAACTCCACGACGACGCCGTGGACCGGCGGCAGCGCGCTCCCGCCCACGGGCTTCACGTCGCTGCTCACGATCGAGTGGTGAGCCGATCCTGAGCGCGAGCGCTGCGACTACCCGGGGCGCCGTGCAGGCTCGCGCTCGCGCTGACGCGACGTGAGCGACGCGGCGTTCGCGAGCTCCTCCGAGAGCCCTGCGAGCGCGTCGTCGACCGTCACGATGCCGCGCAGCTCGCCGGACGCGCCGTCGACCACGGGCACGCGCCGCACGCCGAACGAGCGCATGCGGCGGAGCACGACGCCGATGTCCTCGTCCTCCGTCGCCGTGACGAGATCGGAGAACATCACGTCCCCGACGTCGAGCTTCGCGACGTGCTCGACGTCCTTCGCGAAGACGCCGACGACGATGTCGCGGTCGGTCAGGATCCCGATCGCGATGTGCGCGCCCTCGCGCTCTTCGACGACGACGAGCGCGCCGACATGCTCCTCGCGCATCCGCCGGACCGCGACGAGGAGCGGCTCGTTTCGATGAATGAACGCGACATGACGCGTGAGCAGCTCCTCGACCCTCATGAACGCACCTCCATCGGGGGGGAGATGCAAGTTGCTCACCAGGGGGCTTGACCCGTGGCCCGTCTTTTGCGACGTAAAATACGAGATGCCCTCTGCACGCCCCCAACCGCTGCCCGAGGAGCTGCGTGAGGTGGGTCCCTTCCGTCTCGGCGAGCTCGTCGGCGGGACCTACGAGATCAAGCGTGTGCTCGGCGTCGGGGGCATGGCCGTCGTCTACGAGGCCCGCGACACGGCGCTCCTCCGGCTCGTCGCCATCAAGGCGCCGCTCTTCACGGCGTTTGCGCGCCGGCTGCGCAGCGAGGCGCAGGCGCTCGCCGCGATCCGCAACCCGGCCTTCGTGACGGTGCACCACATCGGGCGCCACGAAGGCGTCGAGTTCATGGTGATGGAGCGGCTCTTCGGCGAGACGCTCGAGGTCCGCCTCGACGACGCGCGCGCGCGTCGAAGGCACCTCTCCGTCGAGGAGGTCCTAGACCTGCTCATCCCGGTCACCGACGCGCTCTCGGCCGCCCATGCTGCCGGAGTCGCGCAGCGCGACCTGAAGCCGGCGAACGTCATCGTGTGCGGCGAGCGCGTCGTTCTCGTCGATTTCGGGCTCTTCGTTCCCGAGGTCCTCGTGACGCCCGAGGACGAGGCGGCAGGCTCCGCCGAGTACGTCGCCCCCGAGGTGCTCCTCCGGACGGTCGAGCGCGGCGACGGCCCGCTCATCGATCTCTATTCGCTCGGCATCCTCGCGTTCGAGCTCCTCACCAACACGACGCCGTTCGCGAGCGATTCCCTCGGGCACACGCTGGCGAGCCACGTCGGCGCGCCCATCCCCGACGTGCGTGAGCTCCGGCCGGAGGTCGCTCCCGAGCTCGCCGGGCTCGTCCGGGAGCTCCTTGCGAAGGAGCCGCATGCGCGTCCCGCGAGCGCCGAGGCCGTGCTCTGGCAGCTGAAGGACATTCGCAACCACGGCCATCGCCTCGCGAAGCGAATGACCGTGCTCGCCGTCGACGACGAGCCGCACGTGGGCCACGCGCTGAAGAAGAGCCTCGAGTCGTCGTTCCCGCAGGTCCACGTCGAGGCGACGACGGACCCCGCACGCGCGATGTCCGCGTCGACGGGGCCGCTCGCCGACGTCGTCCTCGTCGACCTCAACATGCCGAAGCACAACGGCATCGAGGTCTGCATGAACCTCCTCTCGCTTCCGGTGGAGCGGAGGCCGCTCGTCATCGCGATGAGCGCTCAGGCGACGGAGAGCGACATCGCCGTGCTGCACGCGCTCGGCGTGCGGCACTTCGTCCCGAAGGACGAGGCCTTCGTCTCCGCGATGAGCGCGATCATTCGCGATCTGCGGAACGGTGGGCCGCCGGCCGCGGTCCGCTGACGTCTCGCAGGTCACGCACGACGGCCAGGCGCTCGGTCTCGAACGGCGGCTCGAACGTCGCCGGGCTCGCCAGGTATTCGCGGAAGGCCCGGAGGGCGCGCCCGAGCTGCGCGCCGTCCACGTAGCGATGGTCGATCGTCACCGTGATCGGCACGATCGGACGGACCTCCACGCGCCCCGAGACAGCCACGGGCCGGTCGCCGATCTCGCCGACGAGCACGAGCAGCGGAACGCGATACATCCACGCGAGCGGCGCGAAGCCCATCGGGAGCCCGAACATGCCGACGCTCGTCACCATCGCGCTGCCGAAGGGCGTGGGCGCGAGACCGAGCGCGTCGATCCGCAGCGCGCGGTCGCCGGCGATCCACGCGCCGAGCCGGAGGACGGGGCGAAGAACGGCGCGCGGCAGCGTCTCCATCGTCCGCTTCGTTCGCGCGAAGTCGGGGTCCTTGCCCTCCTTCATCGTGCGGCTGCGCCGACCGAGCTCGCGCGCCACGTCGGCGGCGCTCTTGGCGTCCGCGCCCTCGACCTTCACGCCGCTGAGGTCCTTGCCCGCGTCGACCGCCGTGATGAAGAAGATGTCGACGCTCTCGCGATCGACGGCGCGGTCGCCGACGAGGCGTATGTTGAGCTCGGGCACGGCGACGAGCGCCTGAGCGATCGCGCGTCCGACGAGATGCGTTGCCGTGACGTGCTGGTCGTGGCTCCGCGCGAGCGCGATGAACGCGAGCATGGCCGTGGCGTCGACGTCGAGCGAGCCGTAGATCTGCGGGTCGTTCGGGGCGTCCCACAGCGCATTGGCGATCTTGCGCCATCCGGTGAGGCGCCTGCCCTTCATGGCCGGATGCTCGGCGGCGCGCTCTCGTGCCGTGCTTCGACGGGGTAGCCGAGCTCGAGCCAGCGGTGCATGCCACCCTCCAGCACGAAGACCTCGCCGAACCCTGCGGCCTCGAGCTCGTGCGCCGCAGGGTATGCGCGCCTCGCTCTCTGAGAGACGACGACGATGCGGGTCGCACGCAGGTCGCGCAGCTCGGCCAGGCGCGAGGCGAGCTGCGTGAGCGGGTAGGTCCGTGCGTTCGGGATGGCGCCCGTCTCGCGGATCCGGGGGCGCTCGCGCACGTCGAGGATCGTCACCCCGACGTTGCTGCGCAGCTCCTGGAGCAGCGCCTCCGCGGAGATCGTACGCAGGGGGTCGCGTGGCTCGTCGTAGGTGCCGGTGTTCATCGTCATGGTGCCCCTCCTTCGGTCAGGCCAGGCTCTGCCTCTGGCAAGGCCACGCGGCTTCGCTCCGCGTTCCAGCGCGTAGAACGCGAGCAGCGCGATCTCTGCGAAGAGGACCGCTCTCGGGAGGTCCATGCCTCAGCTCCTGTCGTCGTCAGGCGGCGACGTCCGCGGTGTTCGCATTCACGTTTCGCGCCAGCGGATGCAGACCTCGGGCCACACCGGCCCGCGCGCCCTTGGTGCGTCTCTCGCGCTCGCACCTTGCATGCACTGGGATCGGGAGGCACGAATGCCATGGACACCCAGCACAGCCCGGAAAGCCTCGAGGATGTGAAGACGGCGATCTTCCGACAGCACACGCAGCTTGCGCAGCTCCTCGACGAGCTCGAGGCGAGCGCCGACGCCGTGCTCGCGAAGGGCGGTGACGGCGCAGCTCTTCGCGGTGCTCTCGACGCCCTCCACGCGCGCTTCGACAAGCACCTCGAGTACGAGCAATCTCATCTCTCGGGGGCGACGAAGGCGGTGCTCGGCGACCACGCCGAGCAGCGAGCGCGGATGAAAGGTCTCGTCCACGATCGCGACGTCTTCGGCGATCCACAGGGGCTCGCCCGGGAGGCTCGAGCCTTCGTCCACGCGCTCCGGAAGGGCCTCGCGGAGGAGGACGCGAAGCTCCGAGCGCTCGAATGAGCTGCAGGCCTTGCGGGGAGGGCGCAGACCTTGCGTCGGGGGGCCATGCGGCCGTGCTAGGGCCGCGACACCAGGCGGTTTCGGCAAGCGAAATCCCGGTGCGCGCTGGCCGCGGCCTTGCAACGCGGAGGGTATGGCCTCCGGTACGATCGCCAGAGATCTGCACGCGACCCCGGCCGTGCGGCCGCCGGCTGACCTCGTCGCCGACCTCCTGAGGCCGGAGGCGTATCCGGCTCCGCATCCCGATCACATCGAGCTCCGCGAGACGCACGTATCGCGGGTGTTCATGACCGAGGGTGAGGTCTTCAAGGTGAAGAAGCCGGTGCGCTTCACCTTCCTCGACTTCAGCACGCTCGATGCGCGGCGCCGCGCCTGCGAGGCCGAGGTCCTGCTGAACTCGCGCCTCGCCGCGGGGACCTACCTCGGGCTCGTCCCGGTGCGTGTCGACGAACAGGGCCGCCACCACTTCGGACCCACCGGCGACGTCGTCGACTGGGCCGTCCACATGCTGCGGCTGCCCGACGAGCTGCGCGCCGACGAGCGTCTCGCCGCGGGGACGCTCACCACGAAGCACGTCGATGCCGTCGCCGCCGCGCTGGCGGATTTTCACGCGCGCGCTCGCGCCGACGCGGCCATCTCGCAGTGGGGGACGGTCGAGGCGATCGCGCGCAACGTGCGCGAGAACTTCGACGAGGCGGACCCCGCTCGCGAAGGGCTGCTCACCGCCGCACAGGCACGCGAGATCGAATGCTGGCAGCTCGATTTTCTGCGCGATCGCGCGCGTGTCTTCGAGCGGCGTCGTGAGAGCGGCCACATCCGCGACGGCCACGGCGACCTGCGCCTCGATCACCTCTATCTGGGCGACGCGGGCGAGCTCACCATCATCGACTGCATCGAGTTCAGTGACCGCTTTCGCTGCGGGGACGTCTGCGCGGACGTGGCCTTCCTCTCGATGGATCTCGCTGCGCACGGTCATGTCGAGCTCGCCGAGCGGCTCCTCGCTCGCTACGCGCGCGCCGCCGACGACTACGACCTCTACGCGGTGATCGACTTCTACGAGAGCTACCGGGCCTACGTGCGTGGCAAGGTGTCGTCGCTCACGGCGCGACAGACGACGAGCGCGCTCCGCGAGCATGCCCTCGCCGACGCGCGTCGTCACTTCGCGCTGGCGCTCTCCGCGAAGAGGCGCTCGCTGCTGGACCCGGTGGTCGTCGCCGTCGGGGGCGTGATCGCGTCGGGCAAGAGCACGATCGCGGACGCGCTCGGCGACCGGCTCTCGGCGCCCGTGATCGACGCGGACCGCACGCGCAAGCACCTCGTCGGGCTGGCGCCGACGACACGCGACAACTCCGGCGCCTTCGAGGGGCCGTACGCGCTCGCGATGACGGACCGCGTCTACGCCGAGATGATGCTGCGGGCATCGACGGTGCTCGAGTCGGGCCGTCCGGTGGTGCTCGATGCGTCCTTTCGCACCGAGGACCTGCGCCGAGCGGCGCGCGACCTCGCGACCGAGCACGGCGTCCCGTTTCTGATGGTCGAGTGTCGCGTGCGCCCGGAGGTCGCTCGTGAGCGCCTGGTCCGTCGCGAGCAGGAGACGAGCGTGTCGGACGGACGCCTCGCGATCTTCGATGCCTTCTGCGCGCGCGTCGAGCCGCCCCATGAGCTGACGTCGGCCGAGCTCCTCGTCCTCGACACGGAGCGCGCGGTCGGAGACTCGCTGGCCGTCCTCGCCGACCGCCTCCGGACCTGGCCGTCTGGGCTCACGTCATGAGCTCCTCACGCGTCTCCCACCCGATCCTGCATCTCGAGGTCCTCGAGGCGGACGGGTCGCGCACGTCCGACCATCGCGTGTTCTGCCGGCTTCAGCGCTCGTCGGTGCGGGTCGAGGAGTGCTGCGAGTGCGTGCACTGCGACGCCGTCACGGAGGGCTCCGCGCCGTCGGTGGACTGCTCGATCCCCGTGCGCCCGCTCGCGCCGGAGGACGACCCGATGGGGGAGAGCATCGAGGTCGGTACACTGCTCTGTCGCGGCACGGTGGTCCTCGCGGAGTCGGCCTCGGCCGGTCGCGCGCTCCGCATGCTGCGCGAGGAGGATCGCCGGTCGGTGGCGATCGTCGACGCCGGCAACGTCCTCATCGGCGTCGTCCACGAGGCCGGATTCATGGGGCGCATGGGCCCGGTGCGTGCGGGCTCGGTGACCGCGTCGATGTCGACGGCGGTCGCGGTGCACGAGCGCACGCCGGTGCGCGTGGCGCTCAAGCTCCTCGCCGCGAGCCACCTTCGCGAGGCGACCGTGGTCTCGGACGACGGCGTTCCCATCGGCGTCTTCAGGGACGTCGACGGTCTCCGCTGGCTCTCCGGGGCGCGGCAGGCCGCAGAGGACGCCGCCGACGACGAATCGAAGCCATGACGCTGCCGCGAGCGGACTGACGGCGAGGATGCGGGCGCTCTATCTCTTCTCCGTCTGGCTCCACATCGTCGCTGCCGTGGCGTGGGTGGGAGGGATGGTCTTCCTGGTGGCGGTGCTCGTCCCGCTCCTCCGAACGCCGGCGATGCGACCGCAGGCGGCCGCGCTATTTCACGCGGTCGGCACGCGCTTCCGGCCCGTGGGGTGGATTGCGCTGACCACGCTCGTCGTCACGGGCGTCTTCAATGTCACGATGCGCGGCTACAGCGTCGGGCAGCTCCTGAACGGCGAGGCCTTCGTCGGGCGATGGGGCGCGACCCTCGCGCTCAAGCTGTCGTTCGTCGCGGTGATCGTCGCGATGAGCGCAGTCCACGACTTCTGGCTCGGCCCGCGCGCGACGAGGCTCGCCGCCGAGAGCGCGCCGCCGGAGGTCCGCGAGACCTGGCGACGTGTCGCCTCGTGGATGGGACGCACCACGTTCCTCCTGTCGCTCGCGGTCCTCGCCCTGGCCGTGACGCTCGTTCGCTGAGTGTACCGAGCCTGCTCAGCCCGCCTTGCCGTCCGCGCGGCGGGTGGCGAGGACCGGCGCGTAGACGACCACGAACAGCACGAACGCGAGCGTCCACGCGATGCCCGCTGCGAAGACGAACGTGCGATAGGCGGTCATGTCGACGAGGGGGCCGACCACGCGAACGAGCGCGGCGACGGTCACCAGCCCGAACGACGCGGTCACCGCGCGTGAGGCGACGAGCGTGCGACCCGTGTGGCCCAGCGCGACGCGCGCCATCATCCCGAGCGTGAGGGCTCCGATGGCGCCGACCGTGAGGGCATGCGTGGCGACCGCGGAAGGAACCGCGGTCGAGAACGCGGCCGCCGCGCGCATGGCGAGGCCGATCGCGATCCAGGCGTGGCCGGCGTGCAGGATCCACAGCAGCGGGACGCGCGCGGTATGCCTGGTTCCCCAGGTCCACGAGCGGAGGACGACGAGCACGGCCGTCACGCCTGCGGCCGCGCCGGCGACGCGGAGGTCGTTGCCGGAGGTCGCGTCCAGGATGACGGTCGCCACCATCGCCGCCGCCGCGGCCTTGTCGAGGGAAGGCCTTCCGCGCACCGTCGCCACGCCCGTGCCGTTCTTCGTGAACATCGGCACGATGCGGCCCGTCATCACGATCATCAGCAGCACGACGACGTCGATCGCGAGGACCAGCGCGCGGTGACTCATGCCGTGGGTCACGCCGAGCGCGTCGAGGTGGACGGCGAGGTCCGCGAGCCACATGACCGCGAGCGCCCCGATCATCACGAAGTTACGGAAGCTTCGCGTGGCGACGAGCGGTCGCGCGATCGCCACCACGAGGACGGGCACGAACGCGAGGTCGACCAGCGCGGGGGCGCCGCGCGGAAGCACGTCCGGCGCGGCCATCGCGAGGCGACCGGCGACCCACAGCACGCACGCCGCCATGAGCGGGGTGCCGACGAGCGTCTCGCGGCCGGTCCAGTTGCCCACGGCGGTCAGCAAGAAGCCCGCGAGCACCGCGATCGCGAAGCCGAAGACCATCTCGTGCGCGTGCCACGTCATGCCGTCCAGGTATCGCGTCGTGCCGAGCACGCCCGCGAGCGTGAGCAGCCACACGGGGAGGATGAGCGACGCGAACGCTCCCGCCAGCAGGAAGAAGGGCCGGAAGCCCTTCGCCGCCAGGGGCGACCTGGCCGCCGACGGCTCCGGAGGACGCCCGAGCAGCGGAAGCGACGACTTCATCATGGTGCACCTTCGTCGTGAGCATCGAGGGCGCCTTCGGGCGCCTCGTGAGCGCCGTGGGCACGCGCGACCGCCGCGAGGACGTCCGGCGGGAGCTTCGCCTCGCACACGACGTAGAGCTCGCGCTCCTCGAAGCGCACGTGGTCCGCCAGGAGCCGCGCGAGCTCGCTGAGCGGCGAGGCGTCGGTCGCGCTGGCGGTCTCGACGAGCTCGATCATCCGTGCGTGCTCGTCACGCGTGCGCTTCACGAGGTCGTCGGCGCCGTGGCCGAGCAGCGCCGTCAGCAAGATCTCCTCGATCTCGAAGTGAGGGACGATCTCCGCGGCGAAGCGCTCCTTCACGAGCCTCACCACGTCCGCGTCGAGCGCGCCGCGCAGATCGATCGCGGCGATGAACCGTGCCAGCACGAGGGCATGATGATGGTCGCGCGAGAGGTCGCGGAGTCGGGGGTCGCGCATCACGGTGCCGTTGCCTTTGCCTCCGCGACGACCACCGGGAGTGGAGGCGCCGCGGTCGTCATGTCGAACAGCTTGCGTGCCGCGGGAGTCGGCTTGTCTGCAAGCGCCTCGATGTCCGAGGGCCGCGCGACCTGGAAGAGGAGGCGCACCGCGATCGCCGCGCCCGCGGGGGCACGCGCGATGCGATACGTGACGGTATCGGTGCTGCCGAACGAGGGGTCGGCGTCGGTACCGATCGGCGCCGTGAAGGCCGCCCAGCGGTTCTTCCGGTCGAAGCCCTCGGGCAAGAGGCGGTTGTCCTTCGCGTAGTGGTGCGCGTCGAGCGGGCGATGGGCGGGCTTGCCGGCGGCGTCGACGGGCACCGACTCGTAGATCTGCACCTGCTCCTCGCGGTCGACCACGTCGCGGTGAGGCGCGAAGGTCGCGGCCTCGAGGAGCGACTCCCCACGTCCGACGAGGCGTCCGTACGCGTCGTTCCTCCCCGATTCGTAGACGACCTCGCCGGAGCTCGAGGTGACCTTGACGTGCAGCCAGGCGCGCCGCGACGGATACCCGGTGGGGAACTTGTGGCCGGTCAGGTTCGTGACGACGACCGGTAGCTCGATGCCGTCGCCTGCACGCTTCATGGTGCCGAGCACGAGGCTCGCGGCGGTGCGCACGGTCGCCTCGGTGGCGGCCGACTGCGCCTCGTGATCGGCAGCCTCGAGCGGCAGCCCGATCCACGTCGGGTCGGACGCCGCGAGCTTCGAGAGGAACCCGTTGCCTCCCGCGAACGTGTGCTTCCAGAACGGCTTCCGCTTCGCGAGACCGGCGGGGTAAATGGCGATCGGCGAGTCGAGCGTTGCGCCCGCCTCGTCGGCGGCCGGCATGTGGCAGTCCTGGCACGTCGCGGCCTTGGTGCCGATGCGTCCCTCGTTCGAGAACGCAGAGGCGAGCCACTCGAGGTATGGCACCTGCTCGGGGAACTCGGGCCCGACGAACCCGCGCGCGTCCCGCGGATGGGTGATCACGGTGTGGCACGTCGCGCAGAGCGCGCTCTTCTCGATCTGCGCGCCGTAGGTCGGCGTGTAGCTCACGAGCGTGCGCATGGGGTCGGTGAGCGGGCTCGAGTAGGGACCGAAGATCTGCCGTTCGGTGCCCACCGTGAAGCCGCCGGTGAAGCTCGTGGGCAAGCCGAGCCCCTCGTTCTGGATCTGATGGCAGAGCGTGCACGCGATCCCCTCGCGCGCGAGGTGACCCGCCTGGGACAGCTCGCTGGTCATCAGCGCGAACGTCGGCGTCGTGCTCCCGGCCTGCAGCTCGATCGCCGCCTCGGGCGCGTGGCAGCGCGTGCAGGTGGCCTGCACGTCGGCCTCGATGTTCGGGCGCCGGGCGAGCTCGTCGGCGAAGGCCGCGAGATAGAACGGGTCGCGTGCCGCGAGCGCCATTGCCGAGGCTCGCCACGTCCCGACCGGCGAGATGTCCTTGCCGCTCGCGTCGCGCAGGGCCGTCCCGGTCGAGGCGAGGTGACACTGCGCGCAGACGTCACTCGTCGCGAAGCTGTCGGAGCGTGTCGACCCCGCCGGCGGGAGGGGCGCGAGCCGATCTCCCTGCACGCCGAGCCAGAGCGGCGGCCCCGCGGGACCGCTGCTCGCGGGCGTGCCGCCGTCCTGCGGGTCGACGCTCGCGTCCTCGGACGCCGAGGAGCCCGGGCAGCCGCTCAGTGCGGCGCCGAGCGCCACCACGGAGAGGAGTGCATGAGCACGCACGATCTGCGGGCCATACGCAAGACGTGCGCCCACCCACCGTCCGAGAGCGCACGATGCGCGCTGGATCGTAGACATCGTCCTCCGCCCAGCAAGAGGTGAGCCCGGCACCTGATCGCGCGCTGCGTCGTAGCCGCGAGGCGGGCGCAGAAACGGCGTAGGATGCCTCGCGTGAGCACCCGTACATCAGCCTGGACGTCGAGCGCGGTGAGCCCGGAAGAGGTGGTCGCCCAGATCAAGAGCGGCGACCGCGTGTTCGTGCACGGGGCCGCGGCCACCCCGACGGCGTTGCTCGACGCCATGTGCGCGCGGCAGGACCTCGAGGGCGTGACGCTCTATCACCTGCACACCGAGGGAAGCTGCGCCTTCGCAGATCCGAAGCACGAGGGCAGGTTCCGTTCGGTCTCGCTCTTCGTCGGGCCGGCGCTCCGCACCGCCGTCGCCGAGGGCCGCGCGGACTTCATGCCGGTGTTCCTCTCGGAGATCCCGAACCTGTTCCTCTCGCGGCAGATCCCGCTCGACGTGGCGCTCGTCCAGCTCTCGCCGCCGAACCGTCACGGGCAGACGACGCTCGGCACGTCCGTCGACGCGGCGATGGCCGCGGTCGTCTCGGCGCGGACCGTGCTCGCCGAGATCAACGAGCAGATGCCGCGCACGCTGGGCCACTCCGCGGTGCAGCTCTCTCGCGTGGCGGCCTTCGCCCACACCGATCGCCCGCTCCCCGAGCACACGACGGCAGAGCCTACGCCCGTCGAGCGGCGCATCGGCGAGCTCGTGGCCGACCTCATCGACGACGGCTCCTGCCTCCAGATGGGCATCGGCGCCATCCCGGACGCCGTGCTCGCGCGGCTCGGCGACAAGCACGACCTCGGCGTCCACACCGAGATGTTCTCCGACGGCCTCATCCCGCTCGTCGAGGCCGGCGTCATCACGAACACGAAGAAGAAGGTCCACGCGGGCCGCATCGTCACGAGCTTCGTGAGCGGCACACGGAAGGTCTTCGACTTCGTCGACGACAACCAGATGGTCGAGATGCACCCGTGCGATCGCACGAACGACACCGCGCTCATCTCGAAGAACGACCGCGTCGTCGCGATCAACTCGGCCATCGAGATCGACCTCACCGGGCAGGTGTGCGCCGACTCGATCGGTCATCGCATCTACTCGGGCATCGGCGGCCAGATGGACTTCATCCGTGGCGCGGCGCGCTCCGCCGGCGGCAAGCCGATCATCGCGCTGCCCTCGACGGCGGCGGGCGGCACGGTGTCGCGCATCGCGCTCGAGCTGAAGGCAGGGGCGGGCGTCGTGACCACGCGCGGGCACGTGCGCTGGATCGTGACCGAGTACGGCGCCGTCGACGTGCACGGCAAGACGCTCCGTGAGCGCGGTGAGGCGCTCATCTCCATCGCGCATCCGGACTTCCAGGCCTCTCTCCGTGCCGAGCTGTCGCAGCTGCGGCATTTCGACATGGCGGGCGTGCGCTGACCCTGCGCCGCGTCGCAAGGCGTGCGCGATCCGCGCCGCAAAGCCCGCGTCGCCAGTTACGCATGCGCTGGCCCATGGAATGCACCGGCCGTGGGACATGTCGCTCGGTCGCTTCTCCCGTTCGGTCGTCACCTGCAGCCCCGACGAGCTCGTCACGGTCGCGGCGGGGAAGCTCCGCGACCATCGCGTGGGGTGCGTGGTCGTCGAGCGCGACGGCAAGCCCTTCGGCATCCTGACCGACCGTGACGTGGCCATCCGGATCGTGGCCGGCGGCCTCGACGCCCGGACGACGAAGGTCAGCGACGTCGCGACGCTCGATCCGGTCGTCGTCCGTGACCTCGAGGGGGTCGAGACCGCGGCGCGTCGCATGCGCGAGTACGGTGTGCGCCGGCTGCCGGTGGTCGACGAGGAGGGCAAGCTCCGCGGCATCATCACCGCGGACGACCTCGTGCGAGTCCTCGGGCGCGAGCTCGGGGATCTCGCCGAGGGCTTCGACGCGAGCGCGGACTCGACCGACGCTCGATGAGCAGGTGACCGCAGTCTCGTAACCGGAGAGGAGAGGGGGACCTGGACATGTCGTTGGACGGCTTCCTCGCGAAGCAGAAGGACGCGTTCGTCGGCTTCTCTCCGGCCGTCGCGCACGCCGTCGGCGAGGTCCTCGACCGCCTCGGCCGCAAGGTCCACGTCGAGGTGGAAGGTCTCGAGCGGCTTCCGCAGGGCCGCGCTCTGCTCGTCGGCAATCACCCGTTCGGCTTCGATGTTGCCTTCGCGATGGCGCGCATCCATGCCGAGACCGGGCGAAGCGTCTTCGCCCTCGGTGAGCACGCGTGGTGGGCCGTGCCGGGCGTCCGGCGCCTCGCCGCGGCCGTTGGCACCGTCGACGGGACCGCGGAGAACGTGGATCGGCTGCTCGCTGCCGACGAGCTCGTCCTCGTGCTCCCCGGCGGTCTACGCGAGGCGATGAAGCCTCGCGAGCTGCGCTATCGGCTTCTCTGGGGCCATCGCTACGGCTTCGTGCGGGCGGCGCTGCGGAACCATGCGCCGCTCGTCCCGCTCGCGAGCCTCGGTGCGGACGACCTCTTCAATCTGGTCGGCGACGCGTTCGCGCGCGCCAGGAGGCTCCACCTGCCGTTTCCGCTCCCCAGGCCGTCGCACCTCTTTCCGATGCCGCACTTTCGCGCGCTGCGCTTCGTGATCGGCGAGCCCATCCCGGTCGACGACTCCCTGCACGACGCCGGTCACGACGAGGAGCATCTGGTGCGCCGGCTCCGCCGCGAGGTCGAAGGCGCGATCCACGAGATCTTCGAGGAGGAGCTCGCCCACCGCGTGCACTTCGGCGGCTGAGGCTCGCGGGCTCAGGCCTTCGGCCTGGAGGGCGGGACGACGCCGGGCACCACGTAGCCGAGCGACTGCGCGACCCAGCGGAGCGCGTCGGTGGAGGTGACCATGCCGATGACGTGGCTCTGCGCGTCGACGACCGGGACCTCGTGCAGGCCCTCGAAGGCCATGAGCGAGATCGCATAGGCGACCGGCGCGTCCTCCGGCAGGCCGTGCACGACCGGTGTCATGATGTCGCCGACGAGCTTCGTGCGCGCCTTGCCGGCCCCGCGCGGCCGCAAGAGGTCGCTCTTCGAGACGATGCCGACGAGCCGCCGGGCCTCGTCGACGACCGGTACGGCGCGTAGCCCGTTCTCGACCAGCAGGCTGGTGACGACCTCGATCTTCACGTCGCTCCGCACGCACGTGGTGTCGATGCCGAGCACGTCGCCGAGGCGCACGCGCACGGCGGCCTCGGCCACGTCGACCCGACCGTTCGGCAACAGCGGCTCCTCGACGTGGCACTCCACGGTCCCGTGCTTGCCGTCGGGGTCGACGTCGATCGCCGTCATGTGGGCGCAGCCGCAGCACTTGGCGAACGCGGTCGACTCGTGGCGCCTGGGGCACTGGACGGTGTGGTGCGTCTCGAGGGAATCCCCGGTCCCGACGACCTTGCAGCTGCGCACGGGAAGGCGTCGGTTCGCCGTCTTCGTCGTCACTTCGCCGCCTCTGGCGTCTGGCGGACGACGAGGACGGAGCGATCGCAGTGGTTCACGACCTTGCCGGCGGTCGTTCCGAGGATGCGATCGAAGCCGGAGTACCCGTGCGAGCCGAGGACCACGAGATCGCAGTCGAGCGAGGTGGCCTCGCGGCAGATCGTGTCCCAGGGCGCACCGATGTGCACGTGGACGCCCTCGATGAGCGCGGGGGGGATGTCCCTCGCGAGCCCTTCGAGCTCGAGCTTCGCCTTCGTCATCATCGTCTCGATCACGCTCGCCGCGGCATGGACGAACATCGCCTGATCGACCTCCGGCGGGATCCCCACGGTCCGCAAGAGGCACATGCGGGCACCGCTGCGCTGCGCCAGTTCGGCAGCCGTTTCGAGGACTCGGGGGGCTCGCGGTGACGCGTCGAGGCAGACCAGGATGCGCTTCATGCCTCGGAGGATTCACGACGCGTGCCACCGCGCCGGCAATGCTTGCACCGCGGGAAACTCAGGCGGAGCTGAGCGCCCGCCGCGGGGACGGCGCGCGCGTTGCAGCCAAACGCAGAAGCTGCGTGGCTGCCAGCCGCGAGATCTGCAGGATCGACTGGCTGATAGGCCTGGTGCAGCCCTTGCACATGCCCCCGCCGTGAGCACTGCCGCAAAGTCTGAGAAGGCCCCCATCCGTGTCCTCATCGTCGACGACGAGCCGTCGACGCGGACGGGATTGTCTCGTCTACTCGCCACCGAGGGCTACGCGGTCGAGAGCGCCGAGAGCGGCGCTGCCGCACTCGAGCTCGTGGCCGCACGTCCGCCCGACGTGGTCGTCACCGACCTGAAGATGCCCGGCATGGACGGGCTCCAGCTCCTGGCGAAGCTCCACGAGCAGAGCCGCGAGCTGCCGGTCATCGTCGCGACCGCGCTCGCCGACCTCGGCTCGGCGGTCACCGCGATGCGCGCGGGCGCCGACGACTTCATCGCGAAGCCCGTCGAGCTCGACCAGCTCACGCTGGTCATCGAGCGCGCGCTCGAGCGCCGCGCCGTGCGGACGGAGGCCGAGTACCTCCGCCGCCAGATGCGCGAGCGCGACGGCGAAGGCCTCGAGGGTATGATCGGCGCGAGCGCCGCGATGCAGAAGGTCTACGGCCTCGCCCGTCAGGTGGCCGGGTCGCGCGCCACCGTCCTCATCACCGGCGAGAGCGGTACCGGCAAGGGCGAGCTCGCCCGTGCGGTCCACGCGCTCGGCCCTCGCGCGACACATCCGTTCGTCTCGCTCCATTGCGCGGCCGTCCCCGAGACGCTGCTCGAGAGCGAGATGTTCGGCCACGAGAAGGGCGCCTTCACGGGGGCCGATCGCCGACGCATCGGGCGGTTCGAGCAGGCGAGCGGCGGGACGCTGTTCCTCGACGAGGTCGGTGAGATCCCCCTCGCGATGCAGGTGAAGCTGCTCCGCGTCCTGCAGGAGCGCACGTTCGAGCGCGTGGGCGGGAGCGAGCCCATCCACTGCGACGTTCGCATCGTCGCTGCGACCAACCGCGATCTGCTCGCGGACGTCCAGGCGGGTCGCTTCCGTGAGGACCTCTTCTATCGCCTCAACGTGGTCCACGTCGACATGCCGCCGCTCCGCTTCCGCGGCGGCGACGCGTCGATCCTCGCGCTCCACTTCCTCCGGAAGTTCGCCGCGGACAACCACAAGACGGTCGACTCCTTCTCCGAGGAGGCGCGTGCGCGCATCGCTTCGTACTCCTGGCCGGGCAACGTTCGCGCCCTGGAGAACGCCGTCGAGCGCGCCGTCGTCCTCGCGGAGGGAACCGTCATCGGTGTCGACGATCTACCGCTCGACAGCGACGTCCACTCCTCGACCGCGTCGGTCCGCATTCCCGGCGCGACGATGGAGCAGATCGAGCGCGAGGCCATCCTGAAGACCCTCGAGGCCTGCGACGGCTCGACCGCGCGCACCGCCGAGGTCCTCGGCATCAGCGTTCGCACGATCCAGTACCGGCTCCACCAGTACGGCTGCGCGCGTACCGCCACCAACGGCCGCAGCCAGCACGCCGGCGTCTGACGCCCTGAGTCAGAGCGCCGTTCCCACGGTGAAGAAGAGGGCAGGAGCCCACTCTGTCGTGGGCTGTGCCGGGACCATCACGAAGCGCATGTCGAAGCCGCCGTACCAGCGGCCGATGCGTGCCGCCGTGAGCAGCCCCGGAGCGACATAGAAGTAGGCGCGATCGTCGCGGCGCTCGACGCGGCCGACCGCCGTTCGACCGAAGGCGAGGAGTGCGCCCGTTCCCACGTATCCGCGCACGAGCAGGCGGTCGTTTGCGAGGGCCCAGCCGAGCTCGGCCCCCGTGTATGTCACGTGATACGCGCCGCGGTAGGTCGAGGTCCCGAGCGCGTCGCTCGCGGTCTGCTTCCATCCGAGCTGCTGGACGAAGGTGCCGCCCACGTAGAGGTGCCCGGGCAGGACGAGCCCCGCGCGCATGCCGAGGCCGAGCCCGTACGCGCTCGGGTCGCTCGTGCCGACCTTCACGAGCTCGACCCCGTAGCCTCCGAGGAGCTCGACGCTCGGCGACAGCGGTCGCTCGTCGGCCTGCGCTCGCGACGCGTGCGTCATCGCGGCGAGCCAGAGGGCGACGACGAGCGCGCACCGCTCCCGAAGGTCGCTCAGTGACACGGCGCGCTCCCCTGGTCCACGATGTCACCCTCGATCGTGAGCATCTGCCACGCGTAATCGCTCGCCCGGAGCGTGAGCTTCAGCACGCCGTAGCGCCCGGAGATACGGACCTCGCTGTTCGCCGCCGTGGCTCCGAACGAGACGGGCGGAGCCCCGCCGGTACCGACCACGATCTGGCGGATACCGCGGCTCGGGTCGAGCGCTCCGTCGGGGGTCTGCGGCGCGAAACGCTCGTAGACGTGCGCGTGCCCGTTGAGCACGAGCTCGACGCCCGCGTCGTACAGGGCGCGCCAGAGGTCCTGCGTGCCGGTGTTACTGCCCTCCGTGGAGCTGAACAGCGGCTGGTGCCAGTACGCGAGCGTGCAAAGCGCAGGGTGCGCGGCGAGATCGGCGCGGAGCCAGCGCTCTTGCTCCGAGCTGGCGGCGCAGTCGACGTCGTTCGTGTTGCCGTCGGCGCAGATGCTGTTGAGCGCCACGAGGTGCCATGCGCCGACGTCGAAGCTGTAGAAGCCCTTGAACGGCTCGCCCGCCGCCGCGCAGAAATAGGCGAAATACGGGCCCGCGTGGGGGGCGAGGTAGTCGTGGTTGCCCGGTACCGGGTGCGTGCGCCAGCGGTGACGACCCCAGGTCGGTCCGTAGACGTCGAGCAGCTCGTCGAGCGAGCCGTCCCCCTGGACGGCGTCGCCGAGCGCGAGGACGATGCCGTCGTTCTGGTCGAGGAGCCCCGCCGTCGCAACGGCGCTCGTCGGGTTGAGCTCGTCCGCGATGTCGCCGGCGGCGAGCACCACGGGGTCGCCGCCGGTCTCGACCTTCGGCCCGTGGTCGGGCGGGGCCTCCACGCACGGAGGAAGCGTTCGCGACCTGCGGCACGCGCCGCTCGTGGTCGCGGCGAGGGCGAGCCCCACGAGCACGAGGGCGACGGCGTGGCGTGGCGTGTCACCCATTGCGACGGTCGCTCCTCACGCGACCGTCCACGATCTCGACGACGCGGTCGCACTGGTCCGCGATGCGAGGGTCGTGCGTGACGACGAGGAACGTCGTCTTCGACTCGCGGTTGAACCGCCGCATGAGGTCGAAGACCTCCTTGGAGGAGGCGGTGTCGAGGTTTCCGGTGGGCTCGTCGGCGAGGACCAGCGGCGGACTCCTGACGAGCGCTCGCGCGATGGCGACGCGCTGCTGCTGGCCGCCGGATATGTCCGACGTGCGGTAGCTGATCCTGTCGGCGAGCCCCACGGCGCGCAGCAGCGTCTCGGCGCGATCGCGGAGCTCCTTCGTCGCGAAGCCCTTGTCGCCCCACTCGGGAAGCATGACGTTCTCGACGGCGCTGAACGCGGGGAGCAGGTGGTGGAACTGGAAGACGAAGCCGAGCATTCGCGCGCGCAGCGCGGTGAGCGCGTCGTCGTCGAGCCCGGTCGTATCGGTCCCGCCCAGGACGATCTGGCCGGAGCTGGGCCGGTCGAGCAGGCCGACCAGGTTGAGGAGCGTGCTCTTTCCCGACCCGGAGGGCCCGATGAGCGCGACGAGCTCGCCGCTCTCGATCGTGAGGTCGACGCCGTCGAGCGCGCGCGTCTTCACGCGCTCGCCGAACTCCTTCACGGCGCCGACGACGGAGAGGAGCGGGTCAGCCATTGCGGATCGCCGTGGCAGGGTCGAGCCGCGCGGCCCGCCGCGCCGGGATGACGGCCGCGAGGAGCCCGACGCCCGTCGCGAGCACCGTCGCGAGGACGAAGAGCTGCAGGTCGAGCTGCACGGGGAACCTCGGCGCGCCGCTCGGATCACGGGCGAGGCTCTCGAACAGCTTCGCGAGCGCGGCGCCGAGCACGGACCCGAGGAACGAGCCGACGAGGCCGAGCACGCCGCCCTGGATGAGGAACACGCGAAGCACGCGGCTCCCGGAGGTGCCGACCGCGCGGAGAATGCCGATCTCGCGTGATTTCTGGACGACCGAGACGATGAGCACGCTCGCGATGCCCAGCGCGACGGCGACCACCACGAAGAACTGGATCATGTACTTCGAGCTGTTCTGCGCGGAGAGGCCGGTGAGCAGGTCGGCGTTGCGCTGCATCCAGCTCTGCACGTCGAGACCCGTGCGGTCGCGTACGTCTCCGGCCACGCGCTCGGCGTCGAACACGTCCGCGACCTTGAGGTCGATGGTGGTGACGCCCCCAGGCAGCGCGAAGAGCGACTGTGCGTGACGGAGGGACGTGACGACCCAGGTCTGGTCGACGGCGCGGTTGCCGAGCGTGAAGACGCCGGTGATCGTCACCGTGTCAGAGCCGCCCTCGGTCGTCGTGACGCGCAGCTTGTCGCCGACCACGACGCCCAGGTCCGCGGCGAGGACGCTGCCGATGACGACGCCGTCGCCGGCGACGTCGAAGCGACCCGCGACCGTCTTCCTCCGCACGTCGATGATGGCGAGGAATCGCTCGGGATCGATGCCCGTGACGAGGATGGGGGCCTTCGCGTCGCCGCGTACCGCGAACCCGGCGCCGCTGACGGTCGCCGAGACGGCGATGACGCCGGGGACGCGCTCGACCTCGCTCATGATGACGGGCCACTGATCGATCGAGCGGAAGCGCTGCGCCGAGGCCTGCGTGCTCCGGCTGATCGCGAGGTTGCCGTTCGGCTCGGTGAGCGGCCGCGGGGCCTCGCGTGGGATGCGCAGGCTCACATGCGGCTGGGAGCCGAGCGTCTTGTCGATGAGCGAGACCTGGAGGCCGTTGATGAGCGCGGAGAGGAAGACGACGACGCTGACGCCGACCGACACCGCGGCGAGGATCAGCGCGGTCTGACCCTTGGCATCACGCAGGTAGCGCAGCGCGACGAACCATTCGAAGGGCACCTCAGCGCTCCTCGCGAGCCGTGCGGACTCGCTGCCCAGGCTTCAGCAGCGTGCCGTCCTGGACGATCACCTCGGCGCCCTCGTCGAGGCCGGACGCGATGTCGATCGAGCCCTCGCCGCGGATCCCGAGCTTCACGTCCTTGCGTGCGACCTTCCCGTCCTGCACGACGAGCACGTACGGAGTCTCGGTCGTGGCGCCGCGGACGGCGTCCGCCGTCAAGGTGACGGCGCCGGCCTTCTTCGCGACCATGAGATCGACCGACACGGTCATGTCGGGCTTCCACCTCTTCGGCGCGTCGGGCACGCGCAGGCGAACCTCGACGCTGCCTCGCTGCGGGTCGACCGACGGCGCGATGTAGCTGACCTCGCCGTCCTTCACCTCTTGCGGGAAGGCGTCGGCCGAGGCACGTGCCTTCTGCCCGAGCCGCATGTTGGCGAGGTTTCGCTCGTCCGGCTGGAAGACGATCTGCACGTCGCCGTCCACGGCCATGACGAGCAGCGCGCGCGCGGCCGGCACGACGTCGCCGGGCTCCACCGAGCGCGACAGCACGACGCCGTCCTGCAGTGCGACGATCCTCGTCTGCGAGAGTCGCACGTTCGCGCCCGCCAGCTGGGCCTGCGCCTGGAGGAGGGCGGTGAGCGCGACGCGCGAGTCCGCGCCCATCGGCGCCGCGGAGAGCTGCTGCGCCTCTGCGGCGTTCTTCTGCGCGCGCGCGAGCTCGAGGGCGCGTCGCGCGTTGTCGAGCTCCGTGGTCGCCACCGCGCCCGCCCTTGCGAGCTTCGCGGTGCGACCAAGGTCGGTCTGCGCGCGTTCGAGGTTCGTCTCCGCCTGGCGGAGGCCCTCGTTCGCCACGATCGCGCCGACGCGCCTCATCTGGTCGACGCGCGCGCTTGCCTGGTCCACGGCAGCCTTCGCCTGCGCCGCCGAGGCGCGGGCCTCGGCGTCGTCGATCTGCACGAGGAGCTCTCCGGCCTTCACGTGCTGTCCCTCGATCGCGCCGACGGCCACGACGAGCCCGGACACCTGCGCGGAGACCTGAACGCGCGCCTCCACCCAGACGCGCCCGCTCGCGACGACGTGCTGCTCGAGGTCCTTCTTCACGGCGACGGTCGTGCGCACGAGGGGCCCGCGCGAGCGCACGGCGAGGACGACGGCCGCCACGGCCAGGAGAGCGATCGCCAGCCAGAGCCCGGGACGCCGCAGGAGTCTACGCATGCAAGTGCTGGCCACTGTTAGCACGACCCATGCCTCGAAAAAAAAGGGTCTCGACAAACTGGTAATACCAGTTGACCAGCGCCGTGGGCGCGCTACCTTGAGGGCGTGTGGAAGCCGCTCGCGCGCCGACTGCTCGCCTCCGAGGTGTTCGACCAGCTGCGGGAGCGCATCCTCGGCGGAGAGCTCGCGCCCGGCGAGGCGCTGCCTGCCGAGCGCACCCTCGCCACGCTCCTCGACGTCAATCGCAACGCGATCCGCGAGGGGCTGAAGCGCCTCCAGCAGGCGGGGCTCGTCGCCATCCAGCAAGGGGGCGCCACGCGCGTCCTCGACTTCCGGCGCACCGCGGGGCTCGAGGTCCTCGCGACGATGGTGGTGGGGCCGGAGGGCGCCGTGGACACGCGCGTCGTGCGCGGCATCGTCGAGCTCCGCACCGCGCTCGCGCCGGTCGTCGGCCGCTTCGCGGCGGAGCGGGCCGGGAGCTCCCACGTCCTCGCGTTGCGCAAGCTGCACGCGCGCATGGTCGCCGCGGAGGGCGACACCTCGCTGCTTGCGCCGCTCGCGCTCGATTTCTGGGCCGAGGTCGTGTCGTCGACCGACAACCTCGCCCTGGAGCTCGCGTTCAACTCGCTCGCCGTGTCCTACGGCAGCGTGCTCGAGCCGCTGCGCCACGTGATGGCCGACGAGCTTCGTGCGCTGGGCGACTACGCGGCGCTGACCGACGCCATCGAGAAGGGCGACGAGGAGCTCGCGGCGCGGCGGGCGACGGCGATCGTCTCGCACGGCGACGCGACCTTCCGGCGCGTCGCCGAGGTGCTCGACACCGCGCAGGCCGTGACCGGACGAAAGACCAGGAAGGCGAGGCGAGCATGAGCATCTCCTTAAAGGGCGTTCCCCGCACGCTCGGCGCTGCCGCCGCCGCGTTCTTCACGTTCGGCAGCCCTCGACTGCTCGCCGTTCAGCTCGTCGTCGCCGTCGCGCTCCGGCCGCTCCTCGGCGCGCCCACGTGGCGCGACCTCGCCGTCGTCGTCGGCGTCGCCGCCTACTGGCCGCTGCAGGAGTGGGTGCTCCACAAGTACGTGCTGCACGCTGCTCCGCTCCGCCTCGGCTCGCGCGTCTTCGAGAGCGGCGCCGCGCGCGCGCACCGCCGTCATCACGAGAGCCCGCTCGATCTCCAGGCAACGCTCCTCCACACGTGGACGATCGCCGTGCTCATTCCGATCCACGTCGGGCTCTGGACCCTCCTCGCTCCGCGCGGTGTCGCCTGCACCGGGGTGATGTGCCTCGGAGGGGCGGCGCTCCTCTACGAGTGGATTCACTTCCTCACGCACACCGCGGTTCGGCCGCGCAGCGCCTGGTTCGGCGAGGTGAAGCGCCGGCACATGGCTCATCACCAGCGCGATCCGCGCCGCTGGTTCGGCTTCGTCGTTCCGCGCCTCGACGACTGGCTCGGCACCGGGGGTCAGTAGCGACTGCAGCGCGCGCTCTGCACGCGGGCGCACCGGTTGCGCGCGCGACGGCCCGGTTCCGCCGTGCGCGGGCGCACTTCGTTCGTCCGCGCGGTGCGGCACGGCGGTTGCGCTCCGACCGGTCGGCCCGCCGACCCAATGCAGCTCTCGACGACCGCATCTCCCATCCCGCCCAAGGGCGACGCGCGGATCTGGGCCTACGCGTTCGGCTACTTCGCCTGCTACGCGCCGTACAGCGCGCTGACGAAGCTCGTCTCGCAGGGCCGTTTCCCCGGGATGAGCCGCACGGTCGATGGCTTCGAGCTCCTGCCGCTCACGACGGTGGTCTCGCTCGTCGCCATGCTCGGCTTTCTCACGGCAAAAGGCTGGTGGAGGTACGCGGGCCGCACCCGCCTCCTCGGGCGGAGCGTGATCTCCCCTGGCCGGTGGACGTTCCTCTCGGGCCTCGCGACCGCGGCGATCATCGCGAGCACCACGCTCGCCTACACGTTCCACGGCGTGTCGATCGTCTTCATGATGCTGCTCATGCGCGGCGGCGTGCTGGCGATCGCGCCCATCGTCGACGTCGCGGGAAAGCGGCGCGTGCACGCCACGTCGTGGATGGCGCTCGGCCTCTCCCTCGCGGGTCTCGTGGTCACGCTCGGACACGGCGCGAGCTACGACCTCGCGCTCGCGGGGGTGATCGACGTCGGCGTCTATCTCGCAGCCTATTTCGTGCGGCTTCGCCTCATGAGCCATGTCGCGAAGTCGGGCGACCGGGCCACGTCGATCCGCTACTTCGTCGAGGAGCAGATGGTCGCGACGCCGGCCATCGTGGCGCTCCTGGTCCTGCTCGCGGTGCTCGGGCAGGGCCACGCGATGCTCTCCATCCGCGCGGGCTTCGGCGCCCTCCACGGCAGCGGTGCGGTGAGCGCGGGCGTGCTCATCGGCGTCCTGTCGCAAGGAACGGGCATCTTCGGCGCTCTCATCCTGCTCGACGGGCGGGAGAACGCCTTCTGCGTGCCGGTGAACAGGGCCTCGAGCGTCCTTGCAGGCGTGCTGGCCTCGGCAGCGCTCGCTTTTGCAGGGCTCGCGCAACAATTGCCGGCAAGCGAGCTCCTGGGCGCCGCGATGGTCCTCGGGGCCATCGTCGTGCTCGCGATGCCGCGTCGCGCGGTCGCCTGAGGCGGCTCCGGGAGCGCTGGCACCGCTCTTGCGACTGAGCTGGACATGGTCTCGTTCAAGAAGATCCTCGTGCCGGTCGACTTCGGCGAGTCGTCGAAGGAGGCGCTCGAGGTCGCGGTCGGTCTGGCGAAGCAGTTCGGTGCCGAGCTGACGCTTCTCCACACGTGGGAGGTCCCCGTCTACGGCTACGGCGCGATGGAGTTCTCGGCGATGGACATGCTGACGCCCATCCAGGGCGCGGCCACCGAGCAGCTCGACGCGCTCGTCGCGGAGATCCGGCGGCAGCACCCTGAAACCAAGGGCGTGCTCGCGCGTGGTGTTCCGTGGCGCGAGGTCCTCGCGACCATCGAGCAGAGCAAGCCCGATCTCGTCGTGATGGGGACCCACGGTCGTCGCGGCGTAGGCCGCGCCATCCTCGGGAGCGTCGCGGAGAAGATCGTCCGCATGTCGCCCGTCCCCGTGCTGACCGTGCGCTCGAAGACTGCTGACTGAAACCGCCCGAAGAACCACCAGGAGAACCGTCATGACACTCAACGATACGAAGTATCCCAAGCCCGAGACCGCCACCGCCGCCGACTCGCCCGTCGACGAGGTGCCCGCGCTCGAGGCGAGCCTCGTGCTCGAGCCGACCGAGGAGGTCGCTCCGCCGCGCGCTCCGCGTGGCTTCGCCGCGATGGACCCGGCGCTCGTGCGCGAGATCGCAAGGCGCGGCGCACGCGCTTCGCACGAGAAGGGTACAGCTCACAAGTTCACCGCCGACGAGGCACGCGCGGCCGGACGCAAGGGCGGCAGCGCACCTCATCGCGTTCGCGGTCGTGGCAAGAGAGCTGCACCCCGTACGGGGGCATGACCCTGCCCGCTGGCGTCGACGACGCGGCCCTCGTGGCCGAGGAGGCTCGGGCGCTCCGTGAGGAGCTCCGCGAGACGCGCGAGGCGCTACGTCAGCTGGCCGAGGACGCTCGTCGAAGCGCCGAGGTCGCTCGGGCCGCCGCCGAGGGCGCGCGTGCGGCAGCCGAGGATGCTCGCGACGCCAGGGACGAGCTTCGTGCGATGGTCGAACGATCTCGCGTCGTCAGCGAAGTCGCGCGCGAGGCGGCAGAGGCGGGACGGCGTACCGCGGAGCATTCTCGCGATGTGGCCGAGCGCGAGCGCGAGGCCGAGTCGGACCAGGCCAAGCTCGCGCGAGAGCTGGAGAGGAGCGGCGAGTCGTGAGCACGAGGCGCAACGTGTGGGCGCTGGCGGCCCTGCTTTCGGGCGCGCTCGCCTGCGAGGCTCCGCCGACCATCCGGGTCGAGAGGGCGACCGTCGCCACGGGCGGCGACGTGGTCGTCACGTTCGATCAGGCGCTCACGGGGCGAGCGACGAACCAGTACTGGGTCGCGCTCCAGCCTGCGAGCGCACCGCCGTCGGACACCACGGGGCGCATCGTGCTCGATCGCACCGATCGCGGCGTGCACCTCCGCACCTCGGCGCCCGGCGACTTCGAGGTGAGGTTCCACGGCAACTACCCGAAGGAAGAGGCTCATCTCCTCGCGCGCATCCCGGTGAAGGTCGAAGGGTGGCCGGTGAAGACGGGCATCGAGCCAAAGGTCGGCGTCGAGGAGTGCCTCGACAAGTGGCTGGCCGAGCAGAAGCTCGATCCGTTCGGGTCTCCGCAGGGAACCGCGTACGCCGGCGGCTCGCCGACGTTCGACGAGACGAGCGGCACGGCGCACTCGCGCTACGACTACGTCGTCGCGAAGCACCCGGGGCTGCGTCGCACATGCGATCCGTCGCTCGGCGCGGACCACTGATTCCCCGGATTCAGGCCATCTTCGCGGCCGCGGCGCTGGTGAGCCCGAGCTCCTCGAGGAGCGCCCGGGCGATACGTGACGTCGCGTCCCAGAGCTCTCGGTACGTCGCGCGATAGCCCTGCGAACGAACGACGAGGGCATCGCCATGGGCCACGCGCTCCGCGGTACGGCGGAGGTTCTGGCCGATGGTCTCGCCGAGGAGCGGGGTCGTGCTCGCGCCGTTCGCATACGAAAGCATGGTGCGCATCATACGCCGCACGCGACGCATGGTCGTGCTCACTCCCCGGGGGTCACGGCTGAGTGTGAGAAAGAACATCTCGGCGAAACCGTCGCGAAACGCGCACCGCGTCATTTCTTGACGCGTGGGGAAGATCGACGGAGCCGACACGGCCGGGTTCCTCGTCTGCAGTGCGCTCGTCCTCCTGATGACGCCCGCGCTGGCGCTCTTCTACGGCGATCGCGTACCGGCGACCGCGACGACGACGACGTAGACACAACTCGCGCGCCCTGCGCGCGGCACGGGGGATTCACGTTCATGCTCTCTCGACCCTTCTCCTCGCGCTTGCGCGTGGTGGCAGTGACGGTCGTCCTTGCGAGCACGCAGTCTGCGTCCGCCCGTGCCGACGACGCGCCTCCGGCGAGCGTGCCTCCGCCTGAAGCAAAGCCCGCGGCGGCGCTGGGCGCGCTCGAGCTCACCTTCTCCGGCTACGTGGAGGCGTACTACGCGTACAACCTGAACCGGCCGAGCAACAAGCTCACCAACTACCGCTGGCTGGACGATCGTCACAACACGTTCCAGCTCTCGACGCTGGTGCTCGATACGGTGGTCGAGGTCGGCGCGTTCAGCGCGCATGCCGCGCTCCAGGCCGGACCGACCGCTGACGGCTGGTATGCGGAGTCGGGCGAGGCGAGGCCGGGCGCGGCCGGCGCCGCTGCCGCGGGCGCCGGGACGTGGCGATACATCCAGCAGGCGAATGTCGGGTGGAAGGCGCCCGTGGGACGTGGTCTGCAGCTCCAGGCCGGCCTCTTTCTGACGCCGATCGGCTTCGAAGGACCGGCCGTGAAGGACAACTTCAACTGGTCGCGCTCGAACCTCTTCTTCGCGCTGCCGTTCTACCACGCGGGCATTCGCGCCGCGTACGAGCTCACCGATCGGCTCACGGCGACGGCGATGGTCGTCAACGGATGGAACGCCGCGACCGACTCGAACGACGGCAAGTCGGTCATCGCGCAGGTCACGTACAAGGTCCCCGACTCGATCTCCGCGTCGCTCCTCTACATGGGAGGACCGGAGCGTCCGGCAGGAAGCCTCGAGGGCGAGCCGTGGCGTCATCTCGTCGACGCGTGGGCTCAGCTCGAGCTCCATCCGCGCTTCTCGGTCGCCGCGCACGCAAACGTGGGGTTGGAGCAGAGTCGCTTCGGCACGCACTGGTGGAGGGCGGGCGCGGTGTATGCGCGAGTGCAGCCGTTGCCGTTCCTCTACCTCGCGGCGCGTGGAGACGCGTTCGTCGAGGACGTGGCGGAGAACGCGCAGGGGAGGGCCTCGACCATGTTCTTCGGGACGGACGTGTATGGCGTCACCGGCACCGTCGACGTGCGGCCGATCGAGAACCACCTCTCGATCCGCGCCGAGTACCGGCACGACATCGCCGGCGCCCCGCTCTATTTCGGGCAGAACGTTCCGGCCGACCCGACGTCGAAGTCGTCGATCCCCAACGCGCGGACGCAAGACACGCTGACGCTCGGCGTCACCGGCTGGTTCTGAAATTCCCGTCGGCGACCCCTCAGTTGGCGATCTCGCGAACGCTTGCCTTCTTGTAGCGCGTGGTCGCGTTGTCGTTGCGGATGAGGACGACCGGGTACGCGCCCGTCAGCATGCGCGTCGCCGGCTTGCCGCAGATCGGCGAGCCGTCGCCCACGCTCCACGCTCCCGCATCCTCGTGCTCGAGCACCTTGGTCCACGTGCCGCCGCTCACGCCGTCCGTCATGTCGCGGTAGAGCGCCATCTCGACGCCGTCTGGAGCGTCGCGCACGATCGCCTTGAAGCCGACCCACTTGTTCTCCGGCAAGGGGCCGCCGTCCCAGATGTTCGCCTTCGGGTTGCGCGAGCTGTAGACCGGGTGCTTCGCCTCCTTCTTCATCTCCGCGAGCCCGTCGTCGTGGAAGGCGAGCGAGTAGGAGGCGCCGCTGCACTGCCTCGCGGGGTCCTCGACGTGCCCGTCGCCCGTGCGCACCTCGACCATGATGCCCGACGGGGGTGGCTTCGGCCCTGGCGCGAGCGGGAGCTTCTTGTAGCTCCCGTAGAAGGTGACCTCGACGTTCTGCCACTTCTTCGCGGCGGACTGGTCCCAGATGTAGTGGCGGTTCACGCCGCCGCTCGCGGTCGCCGTTCCGTCGCCCGCGACGGTGAACGCCCCCGTCCCTCGATTCTGGAACTCGGCATCCCGCGGGTCGGTGTGGCCGGCCTTCAGCGCGCGAGCAGCGTCCCACTTCGCGAACCAGGTTCGACCCCCCGCTTTGGTCGGGCGGAGCATCCTCACGCCGAGCGGGTCCAGGCTCTCGACGCGCGTGATCACCGGCGCCGGCGCAGGCTTCGCGATGGCGACGCCTCCGACGGGCGCCTTCGGCGCCTTCGGCGCCGTCGGCGCAGGCCCGGCCGCGGCGTCACCCGCGGAAGCCACCCTCCAGAGGCAAACGAACGGCAGGACCGGGCAGACCTTTCGTTTTCTACCCTCCGAGGGTGCGGCGCGCCTTGGCCGCCAGCGCGAGCGTCTCGAGCGCAGGAACCGTGTCCTTCCACGACAGACACGCGTCCGTGATGCTCTGCCCGTACGCGAGCGGTCGCCCCGTCACCAGCTCCTGGCGGCCGCCGGTGAGGTGGCTCTCGATCATGACGCCGAGCACGTCCTTCGACCCGGCGCGCAGCTGGGCGGCCACGTCCTCCACGACGACGACCTGACGCGCGGGGTCCTTGCCGCTGTTGCCGTGGCTGCAATCGATCATCAGCCTGGCAGGGAGCTCCGCAGCGGTGAGCTCGGTGGCCGCGCGTGCGACCTCACCCGCGCCGTAGTTCGGCCCGTCGCTCCCGCCGCGCAGGATCACGTGGCAGTCCGGGTTGCCGCGCGTCTCGACGATCGCCGAGATCCCCTGCTTCGTGACGGACAGGAAATGGTGCGCGTGGCGCGCTGCGCGGATCGCGTCGATCGCGATCCGCACGTTGCCGTCGGTACCGTTCTTGAAGCCGACCGGCATCGAGAGGCCCGAGGCGAGCTCGCGGTGCACCTGGCTCTCCGTGGTGCGCGCGCCGATCGCGCCCCAGCCGATGAGGTCCGCGATGAACTGCGGCGTGATCGTGTCGAGGAACTCGGAGCCGGCGGGCACCCCGAGCTCGGCGAGATCGAGGAGCAGCTGGCGCGCGATGCGCAGGCCGCGGTTGATCGCGAAGCTCCCGTCGAGGTCCGGGTCGTTGATGAGGCCCTTCCAGCCCACGGTGGTCCGGGGCTTCTCGAAGTAGACACGCATGAGGATGACGAGGTCGTCCTCGAAGCGCTTCGCCGCCTCGCCGAGCATCGCGCCGTACTCGAGCGCCGCCCTGGCGTCGTGGATCGAGCAGGGCCCCACGATCGCGAGCAGCCGACCGTCGTCACCGCGCAAGGTGGCGCAGGCATTCTTGCGCGCCCGCGTGACCGTCTCGGACGCGCGAGCGCTCACCGGCAGCTCCTCCATGAGGATCGCGGGCGGGATCAGCGGGCGCAGGCCCGCGATGCGAAGATCGTCGGTCGCGTGGAACATGCTCATGAGGTCGGGTCGGTTTGCCCGCTCGGCGGCGCTGCAGCGCCCGCCGTCGCACGCGTGAACGGAAGGTAGCGAGGGCGCCAGGCCTTCGCACGCACGTGCTCCTCGAGGTCGTCGGGGAGCGTCGCCCGTGCCACGCCGTCGGCGATCGCCGCCTGCGCGACGCGCGTGGCGACACGCACCGAGGCCTCGCGGAGGTCCTCGATCGGCGGATAGAGGAGCCCCTGATCGCTCCAACGCTCGCTCGTGTAGTCCGCGAGCGCGAGCGCCGCGCTCTCCACCATGTGGTCGGTGATGGAGCGAGCGCCCGCGAGGATCGCGCCGAAGCCGAGCCCCGGGAAGATGAACGCGTTGTTGCCCTGGCCGATCGCGTGCGTCTTGCCGGCGTGCACGACCGGCTCGAACGGGCTGCCGGTCGCGACGAGCGCGCGCCCCGAGGTCCATTCGAGAAGATCGGCCGGGCGCGCCTCGCACGAGGCCGTCGGGTTCGAGAGCGCGAAGAAGATCGGGCGCGCCGTGTTCTCGGCCGCGGCACGCACGACCGCCTCGGTGAACGCGCAAGGCTGACCCGACAGCCCGAGGAGCGCGGTGATGCGCGCGCCCTGGACCGTCTCGAGGAGGTTCGGCACCGCGCCGGCGCAGGGCCAGCTCGCGATTTCCGCCTCCGGCTGCGCGAAGTCGCGCTTGTACGGCTCCATCGAGCGGCCGGCGACGAGCAGGCCCTTCGAGTCGACGACGAAGATGCGCGCGCGCGCCTCCTCGGCCGTCAGCCCCTCGCGGAGGAGCGCGCCGCGGATCGCGCGGGCCACGCCGATGCCGCCCGCGCCGGCGCCGAGGACGAGGAAGCGCTCGTCCGACAGCTTGCGGCCCTGGAGGCGCGCCGCGGAGAGCAGGCCCGCGAGCGCGACCGCGCCCGTGCCCTGGATGTCGTCGTTGAAGGAGGGGACGACCTCGCGGAAGGCGTCGAGGACGGTGAAGGCGGCGTCCTTGGAGAGGTCCTCCCACTGGATGATCGCGTGCGGCCAGCGCTGGTGCACCGCCTCGACGAACTTCGCCATGAACGCGAGATACGCGTCGCCACGGAGCCGCTTGCGCTGCACGCCGAGGTAGAACGGGTCCTCGAGCAGGTCCTCGCGGTCGGTGCCGACGTCGAGCACCGCCGGGACGGTCCGGAACGGGCTGACCCCGCCGCCAACCGTGTAGAGTGCAAGCTTTCCGATCGGGATGGCCATCCCGTTGTAGCCCTGGTCGCCGATGCCGAGGATCGCCGACGAGTCCGTCGCGACGATCATGCGAGCGTCCTCGCACGGGTACGAAGCGATCACGTGCGCGATGTCGTCGACGTCGTCGCGCGTCACCGACATGCCGCGCGCCGTCTCGAACAGTGAAGAGAAGCGCTCGACGGCCTCACCCACCGTTGGCGTGTAGACGATCGGGAGCATCTCGTGGAGATGACGCTCGAGGAGGAAGTAGAGGAGCACCTCGTTCCGGTCCTGGAGCTGGCGGAGGAAGCGGTTCCTGGCGATGGCCGTGCCCGCCTCGAGGTACGCGGCGTACGCGCGCGCCGCCTGCGTCTCGAGCGACTCGATGCGAGGCGGGAGGAGCCCCTCGAGCCCGAGCTCCGCGCGCTCGGCGCGCGTGAACGCGGTGCCCTTGTTGGTGAGCGGCGAGCGGAGGAGGAGGTCTCCGTCCATGAAGACCTCGAGATGAAGCTCGCCCTCGACGTCGCGCGCGACCGATACCCCGCGGCTCAGCCGGCGCGCCGCGGTGACGTGCACCTGCGAGACGGGGCTCATCGTGACCGGATTCGGCTTCATCGCTCCTCCCCCTGCTTCGTCATCTCGTGGCGGATCCGCTCGCCCATGGCGCTCGTCGAGAGTGCCTCGCCCGGCAGCGGGCTCATGTCCGCGGTGCGTGCGTCCGCCTCGACGACCCGCTCGACGGCGCGCTCGACGAGGTCGGCCTCTCGCCCGAGGCCGAGCGAGTGCCGGAGCAGCATGGCCGCGCTGAGGATCGTCCCGATCGGGTTCGCGACGCCCTTGCCCGCGATGTCGGGCGCCGAGCCGTGGATCGGCTCGTAGACGCCGCGCGTGCCCTCGCCGAGCGACGCGCTCGGGAGGAGGCCGAGCGAGCCGGCCAGCACCGCCGCCTCGTCCGTGAGGATGTCGCCGAACATGTTCTCGGTGACGACGACGTCGAAGGACCGCGCGCTCGTCACGATGCGCATCGCGCAGGAGTCGACGAGCTGGTGCTCGAGGGCGACGTCCGGGAACTCGGAGGCGACCTCGACGGTGACCTCGCGCCAGAGACGCGACGACTCGAGGACGTTGGCCTTGTCGACGGAGGTGACGCGCTTCCTCCGCCCGCGTGCGAGCGAGAATGCGAGCCGGACGACGCGGGCGATCTCGTCCTCGCCGTACTCCAGCGTGTCGACGGCGCGACGCTTGCCGTTCACGACCTCGCGGAGCCGCGGCTCTCCGAAGTAGAGCCCGCCGGTGAGCTCGCGCACGAACATCACGTCGACGCCCTCGAGGAGCGCGGGCTTCAGCGGCGACGCCGAGGCGAGGGCAGGGAAGACGCGGACGGGGCGCAGGTTCGCGAAGAGGCCGAGGCCCTTGCGGAGGCCGAGGAGCCCTTGCTCGGGCCGCGTCTTCGCCTTGGGGTCGTCCCACTTCGGGCCGCCGACGGCGCCGAGGAGGACGGCGTCGGCCTTCGAGCACGCCTCGAGCGTGGCGGGCGGGAGCGGGTCGCCGTCCTGATCGATGGCGACCCCGCCGATGCGCTTCTCGTCGAAGGCGAGCTCGTGGCCGAACCGCGCGGCGACGGCCTCGAGCACCAGGCGGCCCTCGCGCACGACCTCCGTACCGATCCCGTCACCCGGCAAAAGGACGATCGTGGCCTTCATCGCTGTCTCCCTTCGATGGCGTAACAGAGTCGTGAGGGGCTCGCGCCAGCGCGAGCCAGAGACCGTGCTCGATCCCGTCGAGGAGCGCAACGAGCGAGGCCTCCAGGATGCTCGGCGAGGCGCCGACCGTGGTCCACTGCTCGGTGCCGTTGCCGTGATCGATGAGCACACGTGTGACGGCCGACGTGCCGTCGCGGCTGTCGAGGATGCGGACCTTGTAGTCCTCGAGATGGATGCTCGCGATCTCGGGGTAGGAGGCGACGAGCGCCTTGCGGAGCGCGGCGTCGATCGCGTTGACAGGGCCCTTGCCCTCGGCCGCGGTGTGATGAATCTCGCCGCGGACGCGCACCTTGATCGCAGCGTCCGCGAAGGCCTCGTCGCCCTCGCGCTGGCCGAGCAGGACCTTGTAGTCGACGAGCTCGAACGGGGGCCGGTAGGCGGCCTCCTCGCGGCGCATCATCAGCGCGACGGAGGCGTCGGCGGCCTCGTAGGCAAAGCCGTTGGCCTCGCGCTGCTTCAGGCGAGCGAGCACGGAGCTCGTGGCGCCCGGGAGCATCGTGACGTCGAACTGCTCGGCCTTGGCCTCGAGGTTGCCGCGGCCGGAGAGCTCGCTCACGACCACGCGCGTGCGATTGCCGACGAGCGCCGGGTCGACGTGCTCGTAGGAGCGCGGCGACCGGCGGATCGCTGCGACGTGGACGCCGCCCTTGTGGGCGAACGCGCTGCGACCGACGTACGGGGCGTGCTCGTCGAACGCCAGGTTCGCCGTCTCGGCGACGAAGCGCGAGACGCGCGCGAGGGTCGGCAGGGCGCCGGCGCGGATGCACGGGCGGCCGAGCTTCAGCTCGAGGCTCGGGATGATCGAGGTGAGGTTCGCGTTCCCGCAGCGCTCGCCGTATCCGTTGACGGTGCCCTGCACGTGCGTCGCACCGGCGCGGACGGCGGCGAGCGAATTGGCGACGCCGCACCCGGCGTCGTCGTGGGCGTGGATGCCGACGGGCCGGCCGAGCGAGGAGACGAGTCCGCGGACGCGCGCCTCGACCTCCCAAGGCATCGTGCCGCCGTTGGTGTCGCAGAGGACGACGACCTCGGCGCCGCCACGCACCGCCGCGAGGAGGGTCTCCATGGCGTACGCCTCGTCCTCGCGCGAGCCGTCGAAGAAGTGCTCCGCGTCGTAGACGACGCGCCTGCCGTGCGAGACCAGGAACGCGACGCTCTCCTCGATCATGCGGAGGTTCTCGTCACCCGTGGTGCGCAGCACGTCCGTGACGTGGACGATCGAGCTCTTGCCGAAGAGCGTGCAGACAGGCGTCTCCGCCTCGAGCAGCGCGACGAGCCCCGGGTCGTCGCCGGCCGCGATGCCGACGCGCCGCGTGGAGCCGAACGCCGCGACGGCGGAGGTGGTCCACTCCACGTCGCGCGCGCGCCGGAAGAACTCGGCGTCCTTCGGGTTCGAGCCGGGCCAGCCGCCTTCGATGAATGCGACGCCGAGACCGTCGAGCTGCTGCGCGATGCGGAGCTTGTCCGCGCACGCCAGCGAGATCCCCTCGCGCTGCGTGCCGTCGCGCAGCGTCGTGTCGTAGATATGGACGGGCGTTCCGCCCTTGGTTTCAGGGCTGTCTGCGCTCATGGGCCGTGATCCGATCTGCGAACGAGAGGATGTAGCCGAGCTCGTCGACGCCGTTGACGAGGCAGTGCTTGGCGAAGGGGTCGATCGGGAACTCGAGCGACGCGCTGGGGTCGCCCACGATCGAGACGCGCTGCGAGGGGAGGTCGACGTGGAGCTCGAGCTTCGGGTTCGCGGTGCGAGCGGCGAGCACGCGAGCGTAGTCCGCGTCGCCGAGCGCGACGGGCAGGAGGCCGTTCTTCGTCGCGTTCTGGCGGAAGATGTCGGCGAAGGACCTCGCCACGATCGCGCGGAAGCCCCAGTCGACGAGCGCCCACGGTGCATGCTCGCGTGACGAGCCGCAGCCGAAGTTCGCGCCGGCGAGCAGGACCTTCGCGCCCTTCGCCTCGGGCGCGAGGAGCGGGAAATCGGGCCGCGTTCGCCAGTCGGCGAAGAGGCGCTCCGCGAGGCCCGTCTTGATGGTGCCCTTGAGGTAGCGCGCGGGGATGATCTGATCGGTGTCGATGTCGTCGAGCGGGAGCAGGGCGACGGTCGAATCGAAGCTGGTGAAAGGAGTCATGGGTACTGCCTAAACGAGCGTTCGCACGTCTGTGATGCGTCCGGTGACGGCGGCGGCGGCCGCGGTGAGCGGGGAGGCGAGGAAGGTGCGTCCACCTCGCCCCTGGCGGCCCTCGAAGTTGCGATTGCTGGTGCTCACGGCGTACTGCCCGGGCTCGAGCTGGTCGCCGTTCATGGCGATGCACATCGAGCACCCGGCCTCGCGCCATTCGGCGCCCGCGTCGAGGAAGACGCGGTCGAGGCCCTCGGCCTCGGCCTGCCGCTTGATGGCCTTCGACCCGGGGACGACGAGCGCTCGCACCCCGGCGGCGACCTTGCGGCCGCTGAACACGCGCGCGGCGGCGCGGAGATCGCCGATGCGCGAGTTGGTACACGACCCGATGAACACGACGTCGATCGAGCGACCGAGAAGCGGAGCGCCGGGCGCGAGGTCCATGTAGCGGAGCGCCTTGTCGAGCGCGGCGCCCTGCGCGCCGTCCGGTGCGTCGGCGGGCGCAGGGATGCGCCCGGTGATGGCCATGCCCATGCCGGGGTTCGTCCCGAAGGTGATCATCGGCTCGATGGTGTTGCCGTCGAGGCTGAGCGTCCGGTCGAACGTCGCGCCCTCGTCGGTGCGGAGCTCGCGCCAGCGGGCGACGGCGGCGTCCCAGTCCTTGCCCTTGGGCGCGTGCTCGCGGCCCTCGAGGTAGGCGAACGTCACGTCGTCGGGCGCGATCATGCCGGCGCGCGCGCCGGCCTCGATCGACATGTTGCAGACGGTCATGCGTCCTTCCATGTCGAGGGCCCGAATGGCCTCGCCCGTGTACTCGATGACGTGGCCGGTGGCTCCGCCGACGCCGATGCGCGCGATGAGCGCGAGGACGATGTCCTTGGCGCCCACGCCAGGGCGCAGCGTGCCGTCGACGCGGACCTCGAGCGTCTTCGCGCGGTGCTGGAGGAGACACTGCGTCGCGAGCACGTGCTCGACCTCGCTCGTGCCGATCCCGAAGGCGAGCGCGCCGAACGCGCCGTGCGTCGACGTGTGGCTGTCGCCGCACACGATCGTGGCTCCGGGCTGGGTCAGCCCGAGCTCGGGGCCGATGACGTGGACGATGCCCTGCTTGTCGGAGTCGGTCCCGTAGAGCGTGATGCCGCGCGTCGCGCAGTTCTCGGCGAGCGTTCGCAGCTGCTCCTGGGCCTGCTGGTCGACGACCGCGAGGCCGCGCGGGAGCGTCGGGATCGAGTGATCCATCGTCGCGAACGTGCGGTCCGCGCGGCGGACGTCGAGCCCGCGCGCCGTGAGGCCGGCGAAGGCCTGCGGCGAGGTCACCTCGTGGACGAGGTGGAGGTCGACGTAGAGGACGGCGGGTCGCCCCGGCTCCTCCGCGACCACGTGTGCGTCCCAGATCTTGTCGAAGAGCGTTCGCGCGTTCATCGTGGGTCCCCTCAGCTCGCCCGCTCTGCGAGCAACGTCTCGTTCTGCGCCGGCGCCGCGACCTGCCACGACGTGCCGCTCTCGGCGTTCGCCCGCGCGGCGAGCATCCGGTTGATCGCGCGGAGGTAGGCCCGCGCGCTCGCGACGATGATGTCCGTGTCGGCGCCCGCCCCGTGGAACACGCGGGGCTGCGGCGCGTCGTTCTGGGCGTTGACGACGCTGCCTCGCGTCGTGACCTCGCGGACGCGCACGTTCACGTGCCCGAGCGCGTCGATGCCCTCGGTCACCGAGTGGACGGCGAACTCGAGGAGCTGGACGGGGAGCGTGACGATCGCGTCGATCGCCTTGAAGACGGCGTCGACCGGGCCCGTGCCCACCGAGGCCTGCACGCTCTCGGTGCCGTCGGGGCAGCGGAGCCTCACGGTCGCGGTCGGCATCCCCATGGTGCCGCAACCGACCTGCAGCCCCTCGAGCGTGAAGGCGTCGCTCGAGGCGGGGCGCTCGTCGCTCACGAGGACCTCGAGGTCGGCGTCCGTCACGTGCTTGCGGCGGTCGGCGAGCGCCTTGAAGCGCGCGAAGACGCGGTCGAGCGCGTCGCCCTCGACGGGCGAGCCGATCTCCGCGAGGCGCGCCGCGAGCGCGGCGCGGCCGGAGTGCTTGCCGAGGACGAGGCGCGTCTGCGTCGCGCCGACCGTCTCGGGCCGCATGATCTCGTAGGTCGACTGGTGCTTGAGCATGCCGTCCTGGTGGATGCCCGACTCGTGCGCGAAGGCATTCGCGCCGACCACCGCCTTGTTGGGCGGAACGACCATGCCGGTCGCCGTGCTCACGAGGCGGCTCACGCTGGTGAGCTGCGTCGTGTCGATCTGCGTGGTGAGACCGAACTTCGGCGCGCGCGTGTGGATGGCCATGACGACCTCCTCGAGCGAGCTGTTGCCGGCGCGCTCGCCGATGCCGTTGACGGTGACCTCCGCCTGACGCGCGCCGGCGAGGATGCCGGCGAGCGTGTTGGCCGTCGCGAGGCCGAGGTCGTCGTGGCAGTGCACCGAGAGGATGACGCCGTCGATGCCGGGGACGCTCTTCTTGATCGCCTCGATCATCCCGCCGAACTCGTCGGGGGTCGTGTACCCGACGGTGTCGGGGATGTTGAGCGTGGTCGCGCCTGCGCGGATCGCGACGTCGAGCACCTCGTGGAGGAACGCCGGGTCGCTCCGACCCGCGTCCTCCGGGCTGAACTCGACGTCGCCGCAGAACGAGCGAGCGTAGGCGACCATCTCCGCGACGCGCGCGAGCACCTCCTCGCGCGACATGCGGAGCTTGTGCTTCATGTGGAGGTCGGAGGTCGCGAGGAAGGTGTGGATGCGTGGGCGTTGCGCGAGGCGCACGCCCTCCCACGCGTGCTCGATGTCCTTCTTCGCGGCGCGCGCGAGGGCGCAGATGATCGGCGGGTCGTGGAGCGCCCTGGCGCTTCCGGTCGGCGCACCGACCGTCGTGGCGATCGCGCGGACGGCCGCGAGGTCGTCGGGCGAAGCGGCGGGGAAGCCCGCCTCGATGACGTCGACGCGCAGCCGCGCCAGTGCCTTCGCGACCTCCAGCTTCTCGGCCGAGGTCATCGTTGCGCCCGGAGACTGCTCTCCGTCGCGCAACGTGGTGTCGAAGATGCGTACGTGGGTGCTCGTCGGCGTCATGGCGTGGCTCATTCGTTGGGGTCGACGGTGACGGGGTCGAGGAACGGCATCATCTTGCGCAGCTCGGCGCCGACCTTCTCGATCGGGTGGGCGCGCTCCTTCTTCTGCTCTGCGGTGAAGCTCTTGCGACCGGTGTCGTTCTCCTCGATCCACTTCTTGGCGAACGCGCCGTTCTGGATGTCGGTGAGGATCTTCTTCATCGCGTCGCGCGTGTGCGCGTCGACGATGCGAGGACCGGCCGTGTAGTCGCCGTACTCGGCGGTGTCGCTGATCGAGTAGCGCATGTAGCTGAGGCCACCGCGGTACATGAGGTCGACGATGAGCTTCAGCTCGTGCATGCACTCGAAGTACGCGACCTCGGGCTGGTAGCCCGCGTCGACGAGCGTCTCGAAGCCCGCCTTCACGAGCGCGCTGACGCCGCCGCAGAGCACGGCCTGCTCGCCGAACAGATCCGTCTCGGTCTCCTCGGTGAACGTCGTCTCGAGCACGCCGGCGCGCGCGGCGCCGATCGCGCTCGCGTAGGAGAGCGCCAGCGCCTTCGCCTGGCCGCTCGCGTCCTGGTGCACCGCGAGGAGCGCGGGGACACCGCCGCCGGCCTCGTAGGTCTCGCGCACGCGATGGCCGGGGCCCTTCGGCGCGATCATGCTCACGTCGACGCCGGCCTGCGGCGTGATCGTGCCGTAGCGGATGTTGAAGCCGTGGGCGAACATGAGCGTCTTGCCGGGCGTGAGGTTCGGCGCGATCGACTCCGCGTAGATCTTCGGCTGCGAGGTGTCCGGCGCGAGGAGCATGATGACGTCCGCCCAGGCGGCGACCTCGGCGACCGGGCCGACGTCGAGGCCGGCGGCCTTCGCCTTCGCGAGGCCCTTGCTCGTGGCGCGAAGGCCGACCTTCACCGCGACGCCGCTCTCCTTCAGGTTCAGCGCGTGGGCGTGCCCCTGCGAGCCGTAGCCGATGATGGCCACCTTCTTGGCGCGGATGAGGGCGAGGTCGGCGTCCTTGTCGTAGAAAATCTTGGTCATCGTCTTGTTCCTTGTCGTTCGAATGAGTCTTTGGGGTGTCAGGCGGCGGCGTCGCTCGCTCCGGGCGGGGCTTGAGGCAAGTCGCTGTCGCGCCCTCTGGCCTCGGCGCTGCGCACCATGGCGACCGCGCCGGTCCGCACCATCTCCACGACCCCGAAGGGCAGGAGGACGTCGACGAGGCCGTCGATCTTGTCGGCGGTCCCGGTGATCTCGCAGATGAGCGCCTCGGGGCCGACGTCGATGACGCGCGCCCGGAACACCTCGCAGACCTGCATGACGCTCGGCCTCGAGGCGGCGTCGGCGCGCACCTTGATGAGCGCGAGCTCGCGCGCCACCGTCGCGCGCTTGGTCGTGTCGTCGACGCGGAGGACGTTGACGAGCTTGTAGAGGTTCGCCTCGATGCGGCGCGCGTCGTCGTCGTCGGCCTCCATGACGATCGTCATGCGCGAGACGCCGGCCTCGTGCGTGCGGCCGACCGTGAGCGAGCCGATGTTGTAGCTGCGCCGGCGGAACAGGGACGTGACGCGGTTGAGGACGCCGGGAAGGTCCTCGACGTACGCGATGAACGTCCGCAAACGACTCTGGCTCATGACAGGTCTCCGTGGTTCATTCGTCGGCCGCCGTTTCGACGATGGGGCTGGGGCGGCGGATCATGTCGTGGAGGTCGGCGCCCGCGGGCACCATCGGGTAGACGCTGTCTTCCTGCTCGACGCGGAAGTCGATGACGACGACGCCGGGCGTGGCACGCGCCTGCGCGACGACGCTCTCGACCTCGTCACGCTTGGTGACGCGTAGACCCGTGAGCCCGTGCGCCTCCGCGAGCTTCACGAAGTCGGGGCTGCGGAGCGGCGTGGCCGAGTAGCGACCGTCGTAGAAGAACTGCTGCCACTGGCGGACCATGCCGAGGTAGCCGTTGTTGATGATCGCGATGTTGAGCTTGATGCCCTCCTGCGCGGCCGTGGAGAGCTCGCAGGCGGTCATCTGGAAGCCGCCGTCACCGACGACCACCCAGATCTCCTCGTCGGGCATCGCGAAGCGCGCGCCGATCGCGGCCGGGAGCGCGAAGCCCATCGTGCCGAGCCCGCCGGAGGTGATGAGCTTTCGCGGGTAGTCGTGCTTGTAGTACTGCGCTTCCCACATCTGGTGCTGGCCGACGTCGGAGACGACGAGCGCCTTGCCCTCGGTGATGCGCCAGAGGTCGTGCATCACGTGCGCGGCGAAGAGGCGGTCCTGGTCGTGCGGCATCTGCTGGATGTCGCGGACGGCGGAGTCGCCCTTCAGCGAGCCGATGCGGTCGAGCCAGCCGTGGCGCACGGTCTTCGTGGTGAGCGTGAGGAGCGACGCGAGCGTGTCCTTCACGTCGCCGACGAGCGCGAGGTCGACGCGGACGTTCTTGTTGATCTCCGCGGGGTCGAGCTCGCAGTGGATCTTCTTCGCGTTGACGGCGTAGGTCTCGAGGTTGCCGGTGACGCGGTCGTCGAAGCGCATCCCGAGCGCGACGAGGAGGTCGGCCTCCTGGATCGCCTTGTTGACCCACGCTTCTCCGTGCATCCCCATCATCCCGAGCGCGAGGTCGTGAGACGCGGGAAAGCCGCCGAGACCGAGGAGCGTCGAGGCCACGGGGATTCCGGTCTTCGCGACGAACTCGGCGAGCAGCGCGCTCGCCTCGGCCTTCACGATGCCGTGACCCGCGAGGATGACGGGGCGCTTCGCGGCGTCGATCATCGCGGCGGCCCTGGCGAGGTCCTCGCGGGGCGCACGGTGGTCGGGGCGGTAGCCTCGCAAGCGGACGGGCGCGTCGGAGTAGACGGGCTCCATCTTCGCCTGCTGCGCGTCCTTCGTGATGTCGACGAGGACGGGGCCGGGGCGACCGGAGCGCGCGACGTAGAACGCCTCGCGGATGGTGGGCGCGATCTGGTCGACGTGCGTGACGAGGTAGTTGTGCTTCGTGATGGGGAGCGTGACGCCGGTGATGTCCGTCTCCTGGAAGGCGTCGGTCCCGATGACGCGCGAGGAGACCTGGCCCGTGATGCAGACGATCGGAACCGAGTCGAGCATCGCGGTGGCGATGCCGGTGACGAGGTTGGTCGCGCCCGGACCGGACGTGGCGACCGCGACGCCGACCTTGCCCGAGGCGCGCGCGTAGCCGTCGGCCATGTGCGCGGCTCCTTGCTCGTGACGCACGAGCACGTGCTTCACGGGGCTCTCGAGCAGCGCGTCGTAGGCGGGCATGATCGCGCCGCCCGGGTAGCCGAAGACGACCTCGACCCCTTCGCGGTGCAGCGCCTCCCAGAGGATCTGCGCGCCCGTGCGCATGCGATTCGCAGGGTCGGTCATGGCGTCCCTCGACGCGGCCCCTGCCCGGCGACGAGCGACACGGCCGACCCGCGCTCGCCCGGGGCGGGGGCTCCGGCGCGCGCGGCGCGATCCGCGAGGAGCTCGCGCAGGCCTTCGTAGAACTTCACGCGCGCCTCCTCGGGGGCGTGCGAGTCGCGGACGCGAGTGGCGTCGTGCTCGACCTCCTCGCGGTAGGCCGCGGCGCTGCCGGCGCGGGTCTCGAGCGCGGCGAGCTCGGCGTCGACCTCGGCGGCCATCGTCGTGGTGGCGATCGTCGCGTTGGCTCCGAAGGCCGTGCGCACGTAGGCGATGGCGCGCTCGAGGGCGCGGCCCGTCACGTCGGCGTGGACGGCGACGCGGCAGCCGTGGTCGTGCGCGGCGACGAAGACGACGTCCACGCTCTTGGGCTCGAACGACCGGGTCTGCAGGGCGAGCGCGCGACCGAAGACGAGGAGGGCGCCCGGCTCGACGTTGGGCTCGATGGCCGCCCAGTACACCGACGACTGCTCCTCGTCGGGCACGAGGACGACCACGACGCTCGCGCCGCCGACGACGGAGACCGCGTGCTTGGCCGGGAAGCCGTCCTTCCGGGCACGTACCCCGCTCATGCCTCCCGTTCCGACGGAGACCTCGTTGCCGGCCTCGCGCAGCCCCAGCGCGTGCTGGGTCGCGCTCGGCCCGTAGCCGAGGACGGCGACGCGCGCGCCGCTGAGTCGAAACGAGAGCTCTTGTGGATCGTTGACGTGCTTCATTGGGGCTTCTCCTCGTGCGTGGTCGAAAGACTCTGCGAGGCGCGCGTGACGGCGCCCTCGGATGCGGACGAAACGAGCGCCACGTACTTCCCCATGACGCCTCGCGTGTAGCGGGCGGGCATGGGGCGGGCAGGGGGCGTGCTCTCACGGCGGCGCGCCTCGAGATCCGCGGCGACGTCGAGCTTGCGGTTTGCGACGTCGAAGGTGATGAGGTCGCCGTCGCGGATGAACGCGATCGGGCCGCCCTGCACGGCCTCCGGCGATACGTGACCGGCCATGAGCCCGTGCGTCGCGCCGCTGAAGCGACCGTCGGTCACGAGCGCGACCGAGTCGCCGAGCCCCTGGCCGACGAGCGCGGCGGTGACGCCGAGCATCTCGCGCATGCCCGGACCGCCGCGCGGTCCTTCGTACCGGATGACGACGACGTCGCCCGGCTTCACGCGCTGCTCCTGCACGGCGGCGAAGGCCGCCTCTTCACCGTCGAAGACTCGCGCGGGGCCGGTGTGCTCGTTGCGATCGTGGCCGGCGAGCTTCACGACGCAACCCTCGGGCGCGAGCGACCCGCGGAGGATCGCGAACCCGCCGCGCGGCTTGAGCGGCTCGGTCACGCGACGGAAGACGGGCGGGCCTTGGTCCCCCTCGCGCGCATCGCTCGTCTCCTCGCGGAGCGAGCGGCCGGTGCACGTGGGAGCGTCCTTCAGGAGGCCAGCCTCGAGCATGCGCTTCGTGAGGAGGCGGACGCCGCCCGCGTTCGTCATGTCGACGGCCGTGAAGCGTCCGCCGGGCTTGAGATCGCAGAGCACCGGGGTGCGCGCGGCGACCGTGTCGAAGTCGTCGATCGCGAGCGGCACGTTCACCTCACTGGCGATGGCGAGGAGGTGGAGCACCGCATTGGTGGAGCCGGCGCTGGCGGCGACGGAGGCGATGGCGTTCTCGAAGGCGGTGCGCGTGAGGAGTTGGCTCGGACGGAGATCGTCCGCGATCATCTGCATGACGAGCTCGCCGGTGCGTCGCGCCTCGTCGTGCTTCTTCGGGTCGTTGGCGGCGACCTCGTTGGCGCCCATCGGCGACATGCCGAGCATCGTGACGGCGACCGACATCGTGTTGGCGGTGAACTGGCCGCCGCAGGCGCCTGCGCCGGGGCAGGCGCTGTTCTCGAGCACGGTGAGCCGCGCGGTGCTCATCTTGCCCGCGGCGTGCGCGCCCACGGCTTCGAAGACGTCCTGGATGGTGACGTCGTGATCTTCGAACCTGCCGGGGGCGGTGGGGCCGCCGTAGAGCATCACGCTCGGCACGTCGAGGCGTGCGAGCGCCATCACGGTGCCGGGGATCGTCTTGTCGCAGCCCGAGAGCGCGACCACGCCGTCGAGGAGATGGGACATGGCAAACAGCTCGATCGAGTCGGCGATGACCTCGCGCGAGACGAGCGAGCCGCGCATGCCGTCCGTGCCCATCGTGATGCCGTCGGAGACCGCGATGGTGTTGAACTCGATCGGCGTGCCGCCTGCGGCACGGACGCCCTCCTTCACGGACTCGGCGAGCTTGCGGAGGTGGACGTTGCAGGGCGTCACCTCGGTCCAGGTGTTCGCGATGCCGACGAGCGGGCGCTCGAGGTCCGCATCCGTGAAGCCTGCACCCTTCAGCATCGCGCGCGCGGGAGCGCGCGCGATCCCCTTCTTGAGCTCGTCTGAATGCATCGGTCTCTTCGTCTCCGAGAAAAAAAAAGCCCCGCGTCCGTTTCCGGGTGCGGGGCTCGCTGGGGGAGGGGGGTGAAATCTCCTCAGCTCGGCGGCCCGCACCCGGCGCTAATCAGAATCAGGGCGATCGGCAGCAGCGCCGCCCCTACGAGGGGCAGGCCTGCGAACGAGACGACGACGTCGGCCGAGCCGCGCGCCGCGCGCGTGCTCGTGAACCGCCCCGTGGTCTCCGCGACGCTCATCTTGGTCTGAATCTATCTCGGTAGCGCGATGCGTCAAGTATTGCTGCGCGGTGTCATATTCGCCTACCTCGGAGACCTCCCCGGGAATGCAAGGGTCGTATAGTAACTCATGTATGAGTTACGAAAGTGGTTCTACGCTAGGAAGCCAGCGCGCGCAACTCGGCGCCCCCACTTTGGACCCGGTCCTGGGGTCGTGAGCTCTGGCGCGGCGCGGCAATCCGCGCCGCTACGATGGGCTGCCTGAGGTGCCGCGATGGCTCAGGCGTGGCCGTCGCGCGCCACGAGGACCGACATGGTCGAGGTGCGAATCACCTTCTCGGCGGTGCTCCCGAGCACGAGGCGCGCGAGGCCGGTCCGCCCGCGACTGCCCATCATGATCATCTCCGCGCCGAGCGCCTCGGCGTGCGCGACGATCACCTCCGCGGGCGTGCCTGTGACCTGCTCGACGTGCGTGAACCCGTACTGCTTCGCGAGACCTTCGAGCGTGTTCCGCCCGAGAGACTCGAGGCTCTCGATCGCGTTCTGCGACGGCGGGATCCACGGGCTCCCGAGCGCCGAGCTCACCGCGGAGAGCGCGCTCGACTCCGACGGAAGCTGCACGACGTGCAGCAGCGTCGCGTCGACTCCGAGCTTGGTTGCCAGCTCGCTGCCGAGCTTCATCGCAGCCGTCGAGCCGTCGGTGAAGTCCGTCGCGATGAGGATCTTCGCCGTGGCCTCGTGAGCACGCGCGATCAGCACCGAGGTGTGCGCGTAGCGAACCACGCGCTCGGCGACATGACCGAGGACGCGCTCGGCGCCCTCGCGAGGCTTCGCGCCGATCACGACGAGCGCCGCGTGCTCCTCCTCGGAGATGCGGACGATCTCGTCCTCGGCCCTGCCGGTCTCGACGACGATGCGGTAGTCGTCGACCGAGAGCCGGAGGACGCGACCGATCTGCTCGGCCACGAGCTCCGCGGCCTTCTTCGTCAGGTCACCGGCCAACACGGTGTCGTTCGCGTCGCGCGTGGCGAACAGCGGGTGGTGCCGCATCACGTCCGGGATGACGTGGCAGACGACGAGCGCGCCGCCGATGGCCCCCGCATGGGCATGCGCGCGGACCAGGGCCGGCTCGGAGTACGTGGTCAGATCGGTGGCGACGAGGATGACGGGGCTCACGCGGCCGATGATGGTCCAAGCCGCGCCGCTTCACAACGTGCGTGAGTACGCAATTTCGGCGCGATCGCTTGGCCTGACCGGCCTCTCGCTACCGCTTTGTCGGGCCGGCGCGGATCTCGCATCGCTCGTCTCCTCCGGGAACGTCGTTCGGGAGGGAGGAGGGACGGATGGTCGAGGTCGAAGGTCACGCTCTGTCGGCGGCTCCTCGCGATACGGCCGCGGTCGTCGCGCTCGTTCGCGAGGTGGCCGAGCCGATCGACGACATCGACACGGGGCGCATCGATGCGCTCGTCGATCGCATCGGCGACGCGCGCCTCGTCCTCATCGGCGAGGCCTCACACGGGACGAGCGAGTTCTATCGAATGCGCGCGCGCATCACGCGCGAGCTCGTCGCTCGCCGTGGGTTCCAGTTCGTGGCCGTCGAGGCGGACTGGCCCGACGCCGCGCGCGTCGACGACTACGTGCTCGGCGGCAAGCGCCGCTCGACGCTCGACTTCACGCCCTTCGACCGGTTCCCTACCTGGATGTGGCGCAACGAGGAGGTGCACGACTTCGTCGAATGGCTGCGCGCGTACAACGCCGACCAGCGTGAGAACAAGGTCGGCTTTCATGGGCTCGACCTCTACAGCCTCTTCACGTCGATCGCGGCCGTGCTCGCCTACCTCGATGACGTCGACCCGGACGCGGCACGGGTCGCGCGGGCCCGCTACGGCGCGCTCACGCCCTGGCAGAAGGACCCCGCCGCGTACGGCCAGGCGGTCCTCGTCGGCAAGTACGAGAGCTCCGAGCTCGAGGTCGTGGAGATGCTGCGCGAGATGCTGCAGAGGCGAATCGACTACGCCGCGAAGGACGGCGCACGCTTCTTCGATGCCGCCCAGAACGCGCGCGTCGTCGCGAACGGCGAGAGCTACTACCGCAGCATGTACTACGGCTCGGCGAGGTCGTGGAATCTCCGCGACCAGCACATGTTCGACACGCTCCAGGCGCTCCTCGGCTTCTACGGCGCAGGCTCGAAGGGGATCGTCTGGGAGCACAACTCGCACGTCGGCGACGCCTCCGCGACCGAGATGAGCGCAGGCGGAGAGCACAACGTCGGCCAGCTCGTGCGCGAGGCGTTCGGACAGAACGCGTACATCATCGGCTTCGGGACCGACCACGGGACGGTCGCGGCTGCCTCGAGCTGGGAGGAGCCGATGCAAGAGATGCGGGTGCGGCCCGCGCATCCTTCGAGCTACGAGCGGCTGTTCCACGACACCGGCATGCCGGCGTTCATGATCCATCTGCGCGACCCGCGCCGCATCGAGGTGAGGCAGGAGCTGCTCTCCCCGCGGCTCGAGCGCGCGATCGGCGTCATCTATCGGCCGGACACCGAGCTGGCGAGCCACTACTTCAGCGCGAGCCTTCCGCTGCAGTTCGACGAGTACATCTGGTTCGACGAGACGAGCGCGGTCCATCCGCTCGAAGGCGCCGAGCGCTCGCGCTCGGCTGGGCTCCCCGACACGTATCCCTTCGGACTTTGAGGCGATGAACATGCTCGCCATGCAGCTCGCGGTCCCCGCTCGCATCGCCGAGCACGCCGCTTCGCGGCGTCGAGCTCGAGCTCCCGCGACCGGCCGCGGGGGAGCTGCTCCTTCGCGTGAAGGCGTGCGGCGTGTGCCGCACCCGACGTCGCTGACGTGACCGCGCTCGCGGACCACCTTGGCGGCGAAGCGGAGCGCCGCATTCGCCTTCGCTTCGGACGAACCGCCCTCGCGGTTCGCGGCGAGCTCGGCGTCTTCGAGCTTCGCGAGGTTCTTCCCGAGGTACGTGTGCGCCGAGAGGCAATAGTCGCAACCGTTGATCTCGGCGACGGTGAGCGCGATGCGCTCGCGGGTCCGCGCGTCGAGCGTGCCCTTGCCGAGCGCACCGTTCAGCCCGAGGTAGCCCTCGAGCGCGGCGGGGCTGTTGGCGACGACGCGGAACAGGTTGGGGACGACGCCGAGCTGCTTCTTGACGGCCGCGAGCAGCGGCTGCGCGGCGACGGGGGAGGCTTCGATCGAGGCGGGGGTCTGGATGCGTGACATGGTCGTGTTCCTTTTCGAGGTGACGCGAGCCGAGGTGTTCGGTCCGTGGTGAAGAGGAAGATGAGGTGTCCCGGCGCGGTCAACAATGCTCCAACTAAGAGCTTCACTATTGCGGAATGTGGAATGATGGCGTGGTCCCATGGATCGACTCGAGGCGATGAACGTGTTCGTGGTGGTGGCCGATCTCCGGGGCTTCGCTCCCGCCGCGCGTCGCCTCGGCCTGTCGCCTTCCGCGGTGACTCGTCTCGTCGCCGCGCTCGAGGAGCGGCTCGGCACACGGCTGCTCCAGCGCACCACGCGGTCGGTAGCGCTCACCGACGCGGGCGCGCGCTTCCTCGAGCGCGCGCGCCGCATCCTCTCCGACGTCGCCGAGGCGGAGGGAGCGGCGCAGGCGGAGCGAACGGTCCCGACGGGTCGCTTCGTGGTCGCGGCGCCCAACGTGTTCGGGAGGCGAGAGGTCGCGCCGCTGATGTCGGCGTTCCTCGCGAAGTATCCGGCCGTCACCGGCGAGCTCACGCTCTCCGATCGCAACGCGAACCTCGTCGACGAGGGGATCGACGCGGCCGTCCGCATCGGCGTGCTCGAGGACTCGAGCCTCGTCGCGCGCGTGGTCGGAGCGACCCGGCGCGTGGTGGTCGCGGCGCCGAAGTACCTGGCGCGCCGCAAGAAGCCACGCTCGCTCGAGGACCTCACGGCGCACGACGTCGTGCAGTTCACGGCCATCACGGCGGCGCCGGAGTGGCGCTTCGTCGATGACGGCGAGGAGCGGCGCGTCCCTGTCGTCGCCAGGTACACGACGAACAGCGCGGACGCGGCGATCGCCCACGCCGAGCTCGGCTTCGGGCTGACGATGGTGCTCGCGTATCAGGTCGCCGAGGCGGTGCGTGCCGGACGGCTGCGCATCGTGCTCGCGGACTTCGAGCCGCCGCCGCTCCCCATCCACATCGTCTACCCGACGACGCGCCTTCTCTCCGCGAAGGTGCGGGCGTTCGTCGACCTCGTCACGGCGACGTGTGACTGGCGGTTCGTCGACCTGTGAGCGCGTCCTCCACGGCCCAGAGGCGGTCTTGCCCCCACGTCGCGACGTCGCCCACGCGGAACGAGGGCACGCCCCAGAGGCCGAGCGCGAGCATCTCCAGGCGATTGGCCTCGGCCGTCGTGCGCCAGGTGTCGTCCTTCAGGGCCTCGCGAGCCTCCTCCCAGGAGAGCCCGGCGCGCTCGGCGAGCGTGCGGAGACCGCGGTCGCTCCCGGCGTCGACGCCCTCGGCCCAGACGCCGCGCATGAAGGACGCGACGAAGCTCGCTCCCTTGCCGACTCGCTCGGCGTGCGCGACGAGCGCGAGCCCGCGCTCGGTGGGCTTGCCGAGCGGATCGTTCAGGCGACCGAACGGGATGCTCCGCTCGAACGCCTCGCGCGCTGCATCGCTCACGATGTACATGCGCTTGGCGCGCGGCACAGCGAGGCCACGCATGACCATCGGGAGCACGTAGCGCAGCCGGACCTCGGCGCCGGTGAGGCGCCCGAGCTCGAGGACGCGCGGCGTGACGATCGCGGAGTACGGGCTTCGCAGGGAGAAGAAGAAGTCGATGGGGGGCGGGCTCGCGACCGACGTGGGCTCGTTCAGGTCCGCGCGCGGCGGGTACATGACGCCGCGTACGCCGTTGCGCTGGGTGCCGAGGTCAGCGAGGCGCTTCTCGAGGTGGTAGAGGCGGTCGAGGCCCCAGTACCACTCGCCGCCGTAGAAGAACGTGGCGCCGAGGTAGTGCCCGAGGCGCGTTCGCATCGCCTCCGAGCGGCGGACGTGCGCGGCGACCGCGTCGACCGATGCGGCGGTGAGCGAGGCTTCGCTCGGCGCTCCGTTCCACAGCGATTCGGAGACCTGCTCGGCCACGTCGACGAAGCGCCCGCTCTCGACGGCGGCGACGAGCACAGCGGTCGTTCGCTCGACGTCCGCGCGAGCCGGCTGTGCGCCCGGGTCCCGGAACGCGAGCCGCCCCGGATGCGCGGACGCGAGGAGCTCGGCGTCCTTGCGGCTGTAGGCGACGAGCCGCTCGCGCTCCGGCGCGGCGCTCTCCGGCGGCGGACCGACGACGTGAGGCACGACGTCGACCTCGTACCGCGCCACGAGGCGCGGAAGGACGGTGGCCGCGAGCGCGCTGTACGGATCGTCGACCTGGTGAAAATAGTGGATCTCGTGCCGCTCGCGCCGTGACGCGCGCCTGCTCTCGGCGCTCTCGCGCTTGGCGAGGAGCCGCTCTCGCGAGAGCAGCCGCTGCGAGAACGCGGGGAGGAGGAGGCTCTTGAGGCTCATGTCGCGCGGAGACGGTGCGCGCCCCTTGTACCGGCGCTCCTCCACCCCGCGCAAGGCACCCGGGTCGAGAGCGAGGAGGACGTCGGTGGCACCGAGGTCTCGGCATCTTCCTCCGCTCAGAAGATCAGCGAGAGCTCGAGCGGCTGCGCAAACGGCGACAGTACGGCGCTCGGCACGTTCGCGTGGACGCGACCGTGGATCTCCCAACACTTCAACCCGCCGTCGTTGCATGTGGACTTCACGGACGAGACCGTGACTCTGAAGTCGCTATCGACGTGTGAACGCGCCTCCCAGACTTGGCCGTCTCGATCGATGCGCGCGGTCCCCTAGGACATGCGTCGAGAACCTCCCTTCCGCTGCGACCCATTGCGGACCGAGCACCGGCCGTCGGTCTCTACTGCGTCAGCGAGCTCGGAGCGCATCTCCTCATCGGCAAGCACACGCGTTTGGTCAGGAGGAGCGACGGCTACGGTCGGTGCACGGTCCTGCGCGTCACTTCGGACGCGTTCATACGTGGGCGCGGACCGATTGCGCCATACCCCACGGGCTCGTGTCGGTGCGGCCCGAGAAGCAGGAGCCCGACTGTGGCGCTTGACTGGTACGGCCATCCGCAACAACCCGAACGACGGAGCTTCTCAATCTGCAGGCAACGAAGGATGGGACAGCGAAGCCGTACCAGGTCGAGCAGGTGCTGGGCGCCGTCGACCGCTGCAAGCTGGAGTTGTAAATGTTCCCCTATCGCATCGTCACGGAGTGGTCTGACGCTGACGCTTGCTGGGTCGCCCGGGTGCCCGCGCTGCCGAACCTCGCCGCGCATGGCGACACGGCGGCCGAAGCCGCTGGCGAGGCCGAGCACGCTGGGGGATTGATGATCGAGGTGCTCGGCCCGAAGGCCCCTCCGCCCGACCGCGCGTCCGGGTACTCGGGCAACCTGCGTCTGCGGATTCCTGTCTCCCTTCACGCCAAGCTGGCGCGGACGGCGACGATCGAAGGCGTGAGCCTCAACACCATCCTCGTGTCGATCCTCGCGGGAGGCGCGACCAAGGAGCTCTCGCTGGCGTCCGGGGCAGGGAAGGCGCCTGCGAGCGAGCGAGGCAAGAAGTCGAAGACCGTGAAGTTCAAGCCCGCGAAGCAGCGGAAGTCCGCCAAAGCATCGTCGACAGCTCGACACTCCAGGAGATCGGAGCGCGTCTAAGGTCGACCGCGTCGGAATCTGAATCCTTTGCGCGGCGCGTGCTTCTGACCACTTGCGACGTTCGTCGCCTACGACGCGGCAGCGCACCCATTTGACGCGAACGTCGCGACGACCACGAAGACGTCGCGGCGGGCGAGGTAGGATCCTGCAAGCGCTTCGACGCATGTTTGCGCGATGCGCGCGAGATCTGCCCTGAGGGATTCAGCAAGGAAGATGTCGGTCCGAAGGAGCTCGTCTTCGTCTGTCACGGAAAACCGAACTGGTAGCCTGTGGTGGCTCGATCATGAGCAGGTCGTCACGACCTGCGTCATGCGAATCGGGTTGACGCGAGTCACCGCCCGCTGCGCGACGTCACTCACCTCTCCGCCGCAGCGGCTTTCATTGGCCGTTGCACGCTTTGAGCCGTCCACACGCTTCGGCAAAGTCCTTCATGATGGACGGGTTCGTGGACGTGCAAACGCCTGTCGGCGCGATTCCGCGCTTGTTCGCAGCGTCACGTATCTCGGTCGCGATCGCATCGCAGTCCTGGCCGGACATGCCTCGGACCGGCCTGCCGCGAGGGCGACGGCCACCGTTCAAGCGGGCAGATCGGCGCTTCTCGGCGCATCGCGCAGACGTTCGCGGACGTCGGTGCCGGCGACTTCACGAACATGGCGAGCGCCATCCCGGAGCTCGCCGCTGCCGCGGACACGGCAGCCAGCGCGGCAGCAGGTGCCCTCCTCGTAGTGCCCGCAGCGGACGTAGCTATCGAGAAGTGGACGGGAGGGGACTTGAACCCCTACGTGTTGCCACGGCGGAACCTAAATCCGCTGCGTCTGCCAATTCCGCCACCCGTCCGGGGTGATCTGTCGGGAATTTAGCACGGCGCAGGCGACGGCACTCGTTTCAGGCGGTCGCCCCCTCGGTCGGCGTCGTCGCGATCGGGCTCGCGCTCGCGAGGCGCGATGCGAAGCCGTCGCTCCACGGCTCGAGCACGAGGCGGGCGGAATGGCCGATCAGCTCCTTCAGATGCGCCGCCTCGTGAGCGCGCCGCGCGCGCAGCACCGGGTCGGTGACGTCGAGCGGCGTCAGGCTCTGGTTCACCACCCACGCGAACGGCACGATGTTCGCGCGCGCGAGATCTCGCTCGAGCTGCATCGCTTCGTGGATCGGCGTCGCCTCCGGAAGCGTCACGAGCAACACGCGCGTGAAGTCCGGGTCTCGTAGCCGCGGAAGGAGCCGCTGCACGGCCTCCGGGCTGCCGCTCGGCTTCTTCAGCACCTCGCGATGGTAGGACTCGGCGGCATCGAGCAGGAGCAGCGTGTGGCCCGTCGGCGCCGTGTCGATGACGACGAAGCGATCCTCACCCTGCGCCACGGTCTCGGCGAACGCACGAAACACCGCGATCTCCTCCGTGCACGGGCTGCGGAGATCTTCCGCGAGCAGCGCCTTGCCCTGCGCGTCGAGGCCGCTGCCGGCGACCGACATCACCTCCTCGGTGTAGCGGCGCGTCTCGAGCGCGGGGTCGATGCGCGTCACGCGAAGCCCGGACGCGTCCGCGCTCAGCTCGCGCGCAGCCTGCTCGACGTGCGCCGCCGGATCGGTGGTCGTGAGCGTCACCATGAACCCGCGGCGCGCGAGCTCGCTCGCGATGCGCGCGGCCACGGTCGTCTTGCCGACGCCGCCCTTGCCCATCGTCATCACGACGCCCTTGCCTCGCTTCGCGAGCTCGTCGACGAGCGCGTCGAGTCGTTCTCCGTGGAACTCGCTCACGGTCGGGGGAGGCGGCGCCGGCTCGCGGGAGCCGCCGCTCGTCCCCATGCTGCGGAGCGCGTCGATACCCACGAGGCCGAAGGGTAGGAGCGGCACGTCGATCCTCCCGAGCCCGCGCAGGCCTGCCGGCAGGGCGTCGAGAGAAGCGCGACCTCGCGCCTCCATGGCGACCGCCGTGAGGTCGGTTGCGTCCCGCGCCTGGAAGACGCCGTTGAGAATCAGTCGGACGTTGGCGACGCCGAGCTGCGCGAGCTCGGCGCGCGTGCGCTCCGCCTCGGCGAGCGAGGAACGCTCGGGCCGCGCGACCAGCACCAGGATGGTCTGCGCCGGATCGCGCAGCGCCTCGTTCGACGCGGCATACAGCGCCTTCTGCGCGTTCAACCCGGAGAGCGGACCGAGGCAGGACGTTCCTCCGACGTTCGCGTCGATGAAGCTCGTCCACGCGGCGGGAAGCTCGAGCAAGCGCAGCGTGTGCCCCGTCGGCGCGGTGTCGAAGATCACGTGGTCGAAGGCGGCGGTCGCTGTCTTGCTGCCGAGGAGCTTCGAGAACTCGTCGAACGCGGCGATCTCTCCACGGTGCATGCGCCCGAGAGTTGCTCCTCCAT